>ENA-UPTA01003556-UPTA01003556.1-activated-sludge-metagenome-genome-assembly--contig:-NODE-3556-length-15294-cov-7.386049_pt1 | contig 15294 bp, 13 predicted proteins | sample MGYA00238184_ERZ773361 | MGnify/ENA primary metagenome ERZ773361 (study PRJEB29100, sample SAMN05720205) | activated sludge metagenome | isolation source: anaerobic digester from wastewater...
CCGGCCTTTGGTTCCGAGCCGTTCTTTTCCACGCACCAGATCAAGGCCGGGGTGGATCTCCTGGCCTTCCTTAAGACCCGGGACATCTCTATCCCGTCCATTCTCATCAGCGCCCCGCGTATCAACCTGATCCGTAATGCTGACGGCGTATTCAACGTCCAAACCCTCGGCACCCAGACCGCCCAACCTTCCGCCCCGGCTTCCTCCGGGAAGGGAACCATGGCCTTGCCGGCCCTGCTCATTCAGGCGCTCAAAATCGAGGACGCCGAAATCCGGGTTGTCGACCTGTCCACGCAGCCACACACCGAACTCGGCGTGACGCAGCTGAATTTTTCCATTAACAATTTTTCCCTGACACAGCCCTTTGAAATACTCCTGGAAGCCGCGGTCTTAAGTTCCCAAAAGAATTTACGTGTCACGTCGAACGCCCGGATCCATTTGGCAGACCAGTCCGCGGATGTTTCGAATCTGGACATAACCACGGACCTGGACACCCTGGCCCTGGATGAATTGCGCCGCTTCCCTTTGCTCAAGGGGGTTCCTTTGCCGACAGTTCTTAAAGGGCGCTTCCAGACAACCATACCCAAGCTGACCGTTTCCGCTAAAGGCCTCGGGGATGTCCTCATCAACGCCTCCTTGTCCAAGGGCGCCTGCATCCTCCCCGATGTGTCCCCCGGCGTTTCCTTAGAAGCCGATGCCATCGACCTAAAGATTAGCAATTTCTCCCTGGACGGAAAAACCCCGTTCCAGATTGTGTTCAACGCCGGGATCTTCAATCCGGCCCCCAACATTCATTTTTCCGGAGACGCCTTACTGGATATCGCCCGCCAGACCGTCACCATCCCCCAAGGGGTCGCCGGGGTTGACCTGAAATCCATCCCCCTCAAAAAAGTCCAGGCGGCGGGGCTGATCCCCCCGGGAACGCCTTTCTCGGAAACACTCACGGGAGATATCCGCGTCGATCTTAAAAATTTTGAAGTCTCGGCCCAGGGGCTCGGCCCCTTCGTGGCAGATGTCCATTTAAAAGATGCCGCGGTCTCGATGCCCGAGGTGTCTCCGGGTATATCCCTGAACGCCCAGGATATCAACCTGGAAGCCAAAAATATTTCGCTCAAAGACCCCTTTGTGCTGGAAGGATCCCTGGCTTACGAGAACGACACCCCCAATATAACATTCAAAAGCACCGTCACCTTTGACCTCGCTCAACAAAGCATTCAGCTGACCGGCGCTAGCGTAAGCACGGATTTGTCTCAATGGTCTATGGACCGGCTCAAAACCGCGATGCGTCCCCTTAAAGACGCCCCTCTGCCGGAAACGCTCCAAGGGGTGTTGACCCTCTCCCTTTCCGAAGCCAAAGCGGGAAGCCAGGGCCTGATAAGCCTGGATGGGAAAGGCGCACTTAAAAACGGGACCGTCAAGATGAAAGAATTGGCCGCGCCCGTGGAGGACATTACCGCCGATTTCCGGTTCACGTCCTCGGATATTACGGTCGACACGCTCACCGCTTCCCTGGGACAGGGGCGAATCACGGCCCAGTTTGCCATGAAGGATTATCTGGCCTCCCAGACTTTCGAAACCCAGGCAGAAATTCAAACGATCGACCTTTCAAAAACCCTGGATCAACAAAAAGCCCCCGTGAAAGTGGCCGGCCTCGTGTCCGGGACATTCCAGGCCCGCGGCCGTGTCGCAGATTTAAACACCATAACGGGAAATGGGACCCTGAACGTCCAAGAAGCCAAACTCATAGACCTGAACGTGCTGAAAACGGTTTTAGACAGTATCGACTTTTTACCCAATGTCAATGTCGCCGAACGGCTTTATACCGGCCTGCCTGACCGGTATAAAGCAAAACTGCAAGACAAGAACACGGACATCCGCAAGATATCCTTCACAGGCACCATCGCCGGAGGGAACATCCTCGTTGATCCGGCGGAGATTGAAGCTGATGAATTCCTGTTTTCCGGGAAATCCGAGGCCGGATGGGATCTTAAATACACGATGGACGGTCCCTTTAAAATTCCGGCAGACCTCTCGGCGGCCATAACGCAAAATATCGACGAGATGGAATACCTCTACAACGAAGACAAAATGATCACCCTCCCCATTCACGTCCTGGGAGAGGGGAATAAGCCTCCCACCATTAATGTTCTCAAGATTGCGGAAGACATCTTTAAAAACGCTATCCGGAATAAGGGGAAAGAGGCCCTAGGGGACGTCCTTAAAAAAGTCCTCGGGGAAGAGGCCTTGCCTCAAGAACAGCAGACCGGCGCCGAGGCCGAGACAGGGAAGACGGACGCCGGGCAGACAGGAGAACCCGGGCAGGAAGAAACCCCGTCCCTGGAAGACCAGCTCATCGAAAAAGGCATGGGGATTTTGGATCAAATTTTTAAATAATCAGCTAAAACCGCAGGGGGGCCCGGCCCTATGTTCTCCATGGGGCCGGGATGGAAAAACGAGACTGGCATATCGGCCAGCATAAAAAAATCAACGTTCCCTTGTGGGACACGGACAGCCAGGCCTACTCTCGCGCCGGGCCAGGCCGCGCATGTCCCCGCCGCTTCCCGGTGTTCCCAACCCGGGGCCAGGAAAACCGACGGCCAGCATATCCTGACAACCGTTATCAGAAAGGCCCCCCTCCCCTTGAGTTTTTATTTTCCTGTGATATAGTCGTTATAGAAGGAGCGACCCACGGATAAACTCCGTGGCTCTTTTATTAATCTAATTTTTACGGACTTTTCTCGACGCTCTTCGAGCATTTTTACATTCATCCACGACGCTAAAAGCCGTGGAATTCTGCCCTTCGGGGTTATGAAAAGACCGGGGATTATGATCATCAACGTTAACTTAAAACTACCTTATGTCAATGCTATTCAAGGCGTATGGGACGTCAAAGAATACGAGACGCATGTCGCTTGGGAAACCTATGTCGAAATCGTGACCAGAATTTTGCCGGCACATCCCGTCACGCACACCCGCTGTCCCGACACGGAACTTGTTTCCATCCGAGACCTGTTTGAAAAAATCCGGGACATTTTAAAAAAGTCCGGGCCTTCCATCGGGCAAACCCAGCTGAGAGGGGGATTAACCTTTGCGTTTCTGGCTCTGACAATCATGAATGTCGTTTTACGGCCCATCCTCATGGAACATAAAGCTGCCGCCGGGGAAGGAAGCCGAGGATCCCCGGACAGGACTGCGGAAGAGAATCAGCGCCTATGCGAACAGCTTAACAAAACGTATGCGGTCTTAATTGATTTTTGCAACATCCTGACTCAAGCGGCCAGAGTCGAACTCTAGGGAAACCCGCATAGCATTCCACGGCAATTCAAATAACAAATAAGGTGTTTCATGACCCAAGGTAAAATTTTTGTAACCCCCTTTGACAAAGAGCGATTACAAGATATCCTTTTAAAAACAATGCATTTTAATACCGAGGACCACGTGTTTCTGAAACGGCTGGAAGAGGAGCTCTCCCGGGCTGATGTCGTAGACTCGAAAGAAATTCCCCCGGATATCATAACCATGAACTCAATGGTTTGCGTCGAAGACATGGACACCGGAGACGAGGAAACGTATTCCCTCGTCTTCCCGGGCCACGCTAATTATCAAGAGCATAAAATTTCCGTCTTAGCCCCTATTGGCACCGCATTATTGGGCTATAAGGAGGGAGATGTGATTGAATGGCCCGTCCCGGCAGGCCTAAGAAAGCTCAGGATCAAACGGATTCTTTACCAGCCGGAAGCCAACGGAGAATATCATCTCTAAACCATTCCTCGACAAACGTCTTATGAACACCCGGGGCCTGCGGACAAAAAAAGCCCTGGCCATGTTGGACCGGCCAGGGCTTTTAGGACATAGAGACCTATTAAACAACCCCCTGTTCCAGCATAGCGTCGGCCACTTTCACAAATCCGGCAATATTCGCGCCTTTCACGTAATCGGTATATTTGCTATCTTTTCCATACCGCAAGCAGTTCTCATGGATGGAGATCATAATATCATGAAGTTTTTTGTCAACGTCCTCTCGCGACCATGATTGCCGCATACTATTCTGGGTCATTTCAAGTCCGGAAGTAGCCACACCGCCCGCATTGGAGGCCTTACCAGGAGCATATAAAATTTTCGCCTTCTGAAATACGGTGATCCCTTCCGGAGTCGTGGGCATGTTGGCGCCTTCACCGACCGCCAGGCAACCATTCTTGACCAAAGTTTTGGCCTCTTCTCCGGAGATTTCATTCTGCGTTGCCGAAGGGAACGCGATATCGCACTTGACCTGCCAAGGCCGCTGTTTCTCAAAATATTGGCACTTAAACCCTTGAACGCATTCTTGAATACGTCCCCGGCGGACATTTTTAAGATCCATCACGTATTTCAGGGCCTTCTCGTCCATCCCGTCTTCCGCATAAATAAAACCGTTTGAATCGGAAAATGTTACGACTTTAGCTCCCAGCTGTAACAATTTCTCGGCCGTATACTGGGCGACATTCCCGGATCCGGACACCGCGCACACTTTTCCTTCAAGCGCCTCTTTTTTTGTCTTCAACATTTGTTCGACAAAATAAACGCACCCGTAACCGGTCGCTTCCGGACGGATAAGGCTCCCGCCCCAGCTTAACCCTTTACCCGTCAGGACGCCGGTGAATTCATTTTTCAACCTCTTATATTGACCGAACAGGTAGCCGATCTCGCGCCCCCCGACTCCAATATCTCCCGCCGGAACATCGGTATCAGGCCCGATATACCGGAAAAGTTCGCTCATAAAACTCTGACAAAACCTCATGACTTCATTATCCGACTTGCCCTTGGGGTCAAAATCAGACCCGCCTTTTCCGCCGCCCATGGGAAGCGTTGTGAGGCTGTTTTTCAAAACCTGTTCAAAGGCGAGGAACTTAAGAATACTTAAATTGACGCTAGGGTGAAACCGAAGGCCACCTTTATAAGGACCGATAGCGCTGTTCATTTCAATACGATACCCTCGGTTAACCTGTATCTCCCCCTTATCATTAAGCCAGGGGACCCGGAATAGGATCACCCGTTCCGGCTCAATCATTCTTTCTATGATTTTACCTTCTTTATATTTCGGGTTTTCTTCCAAAAATGAGGACAAGGAATCAACCACCTCCTTAACAGCTTGGTGAAACTCCGGTTCTCCCGGGTTCCGGCGGATGACAATGTCCATAATTTCATTATCTTTACTCTTCATCGCGTGCTCCTTTATTGATTGGGCACCAGGTTATCCAAATAGCTAAGAATAGACCTGGCGGCTTTCTTGGCCATCCCCATCGCTTCAATGACAGTCCCCTCCCCGCCCACAATGTCTCCACCGGCAAAAACACCCTTCATAGACGTCTCCATGGTCTCCGGATTAATGATCACGTCCCCGTATTTATCGGTCGCCAGTTGGGGCGTGGCGCTGGTCAAAATTTTATTGGCACCCAAGCCTATGGCTATGATCGCTAAATCGCAATCCGCTTCAAACGCGCTCCCCTCCATCACAATCGGCCTGCGTCGTCCCGTGCTGTCCGGTTCACCCAGTTCGCAACGGGATGCGCGGATTTTTCTGACAAAGCCTTTCTCATCACCCAGGAATCCTTCCGGCTTGACCAAAAGATCAAACTTGATCCCCTCCTCTTTGGCATGTTCTATCTCAAGCCGGCGCGCCGGCATTTCTACTTCCGTGCGCCTATATAAAATAGCCGTATCCGGTTCAACGCCCCGCATGTGCTGCAGCCTGATGGCCACGCGGGCCGCGTCCATCGCCGTGTTCCCGCCTCCAATCACAACGATATGCTTGCCGATATTGATCGGAGTATGATGGGCGGGAAACAGGTGGGCGGACATCAAATTGACCCTCGTCAAAAATTCATTCGCGGAATAAATATTACACAGATTCTCCCCCGGAAGGCCTAAAAAAGACGGTATTCCCGCCCCCATTCCGAGGAAGACGGCGGAAAACCCTTCGGCGAAAAGTTCCTCCAGCAGCTTCATTTTGCCGATAAGGGTGTTCGTCCTGATTTCAACACCCAGTTCTTTTAAGGAATCGATCTCAAAATTCAAAATATTCCTCGGAAGCCGGAAAGGAGGGATCCCGTAACGCAAGACGCCTCCCGTCTTATGAAGCCCTTCAAAAACCGTGACCCGGACGCCCCGCCGCGCCAGTTCCCCGGCGCAGCACAACCCTGCCGGCCCGGAGCCGACAACCGCGACTCTGGCCCGGGCATACCGATCATCACGGGACGACTGAACCCGCAATCCCTTCCGGGCTCCATAGTCTCCGATAAACCGCTCAAGAAAATGAATCCCGATGGCCTGTCCGGACGCGAACGGCTCCCCCTTCTTAGTAAAAACACAAGCCCGGCGGCACTGATATTCCGCGGGGCACACCCGGCCACAAATAGAAGGGAAATTATTTTTTTGGCGGATCGTAAAATACGCATTGTCATAATCTTTCTTCACCATCTGGCCTATAAATGTCTTAATATCGACCCCCACGGGGCATCCCGAAACACACTGGGGATCTTTGCACTGAATGCACCGTGACGCCTCCCGCAAGGCTTCTTCCTCGGAGAACCCCTGGACAACTTCCTCAAAATCCTTAACCCGAGCAGAGCTTTCTCTCTCTTTAATCTTAACCGGTTCTTTTTTCATGCTTCATTTATCCCGCGTTGTGAAGACGACAGATATGTTTTTCCTGTTCGCTATACACGCTGTTCCGCGTTAATAACTCCTGCCAATCAATCTGGCTCGCATCAAACTCCGGGCCGTCCACGCAACTAAACTTGACTTTCCCGGCCGCCGTCACGCGGCAGCCGCCACACATGCCCGTCCCATCCACCATGATCGCGTTCAAAGAAACAAGCGTCAAAACCCCGAACGGTTTCGTCACCAAAGAAACGGCGCGCATCATAGGGATAGGGCCGACAGCGTAAACTAAATCATATTTTGATCTTTCCAGCCGCTCCTTGAGCGCTTCGGTCACAAACCCCTTCCGGCCATAGGACCCGTCATCGGTCAAAACAACGCATTCGTCGGAGGCCTCTTTTAATTCACGCTCAAGGATCAATAAACCTTTCGTGCGGGATCCGATTATGGCTGTCACATGGTTTCCGGCCTCTCTCAACGCTTGGGCGACCGGATATATTTCCGCTATGCCCACGCCCCCGCCGACCAGGATCACCTGCCCGTATTTCTTGATCTCCGTCGCGTGCCCCAGCGGCCCCACGACGGAATACAGCAAATCTCCTGCGTTCATTTGTGCCAGCAGTTTTGTCGTAAAACCGGCTTCCTGAGCGATCAGCATCACCGTCCCCTTCCCGGGGTCGGCCTTGACGATTGTCAAAGGGATCCGCTCCCCTTCTTCTTTAACCATCAGCACCACGAATTGTCCTGCCCTGGCTTTTGCCGCGATATCCGGGACCAAAATCGTCAGCTTTACGACCCGGGTCCCCTCTTCTGTCAAAAACTCTTTGTCTACAATCCGCATGACATCGTCCCCATGATATTTTTTATCCATGAGCCTTCCTTATAATATCTTCAGGCTTTTTATAAAACTCCACGGCCTCCTGGCCATATTTTTTTCGCGCCCATAAAAAAAACATCCTTGAAACTTCACAGGGATGTCTTTATCTCACTGCCTTTTTCAAGCCCATTCCTAAAAAACTTAATCCTCATGCTATATCCCGCTTCCCAGGCTGTCAATCTTTATTTCAAATGCCGGTCTAGATAACCTATCCCCCCAAGACGTCAGGGGAACGACAGGAAAGCCGCGGGACACGGCTCAAGTCCGTTGCCTGTTTTTCTCGAACCGCCGCCCAAGAGCTTTGAAATCAAGGCCTCCGGCCGCGCCTCGCGGGGCGGCCAAAACTTTCCCCGTCCATATAATGCCTGTCACCCCTGATACAATATCGGTCACAAGACGCGCCCAAAAAATTCCTTTTAATCCGAAAAATTGTGCGCCGGCAAACGACAACGGTATTAATAAAAGAACCACCCGGATGCTGTTTAAAATAGCCGAGTCGACCGGCTGGTGGATCCCCGTCAGGCAGAATCCGGAATAACGGTGGACTTCCAGAAAACCATAACCGAAACACGTAATGCCGATATACTGTACCAGCACCTTGATGACTGCCCTGTCCGGAGAAAATAATCCCGCGAGCGGACGGGCAAGGGCAAAGAACAGGCCCCCCATCGCCAGCCCGAAAATCAGGGCAAAAAACATCGTCCCTTGACGGGCCGCGCGAATCCGGTCAAAACGGTTGGCCCCGAAATTCTGCGCCACAAACGGCACCAAGGACATCCCGACCGTCATGGGGATCATAAAAGCGAACATCTCAATCCGGGTGGCAACGCCGCAGGCGGCAATCGCGGCGTTCCCGAAACGTGAAACGAGCGTGATCACCACCGCAGTGGAGATCGGGATTAAAATCGAGCTGAACACACTTGGCAGGCCGATATACAAAATCCTCCGCCAGGAGACAAAAATCCTGCGGCAGGAAAACGGCGCAAACGATATCAACCGGTGTTTCTTGTGCAAAACATAAAATGTGCCGCCCAGCACCGCGGCCTGCGAAAGGACCGTGGCCAACGCCGCACCGGCGATCCCCATCCGGGGGAAGCCCCAAAACCCGAAAATCATAACCGGATCAAGGACAAAATTTACGAGCGTCCCCCCGACCATTAAACAACTTACCGCCTTGGTGTTTCCGGCCCCGACAATGACATCTCCAAGCATGATCTGCACCGCCATCACCGGCATCCCAAAATACCATATCCTCATATATTGCTCGGTTAACTCCAATGTTTCCCCGCCGGCCCCCAACCGGGAAAAAAGCGATGTTATGGTCGCCAGCCCGACGCTCGCGATAATCCCGGACACGATAAAGACCAAAGATATCGCATGCGTCGTCAACCTGGCCGCCGCACCCTGCTTGCGGCCGCCCAGGGCCCGGGCCACGACCGTCATGGCTCCGGTTCCCATCCCCCGGATAATAAAACTCAAGAGCATGATAACCGGGAAACCAAACGTCATCGCCGCCAGAGAATCGGTGCCCAGCCGCGACACGAACCAGGTGTCGGTCAGGTTATAAGCATTAATGGCAAATGTCCCGGCCAACATCGGAACCGCCATCTTGACTAGGGTTTTGAAAACCCCCTCTTTGACCAATTGAGACATATCTACGAGGATCTTTCAGTTGCGCCGGGAACAGGTCTTCCTTAAGAGAGGCAACCCGAGAGCTTTCTCGGGCGGGTTGCCTCTCTCTTGAGATTGACGCGGGGTGCTGTCGGTTTGAAGAGGAACGCCTCTTGTCCCTGGCTAGATAAAGGCGAAGATGGTATCACCTGTCTTTATAGGATTTCACTTGACCAAATCTTAAGCATATTCGGACACAGCGTTTTTTTTGTCAAGTATTATTTTTAAAGCTCAATAAAAACAATCATTTATTGTACAGCTCCCGTCCTTCTAAAATGGTTGTTCTCCCGGAAAAAATTTTTTATTCATAAGCATTGAGTTTACACAACCGAAGGGAATATAAATTAGACATGCGAATTGATCCTTCAGCGCGAGTGAGCTCAAGCGAACGAGCCGAAGGATGGGGGGTTACTATCCCGCCGTTTGCTGCGGTTCATTGAGTCCAGAGCTTGCTCGGGAGTTTATCCCTTTGATATTTCCGCGGGGAACGCCCTGAGGCCCATCACGCTTAACAAAAGCCGTCCCCGGCTGATCGGCACGACCGGCCGCACCTCTTTAACAAGACGAGGCAATGCGAGTCCCACGTATAGCCGGAGTGTGCCGGAAATCAAAAAAAGCGTGAAAATTTTATTGTAAAACAAGGGCGGCAGAAAACGGATCAGATGCCCGCCGACCATGGATCCGGCGGCCAGGCCGGCCCCCGCCAGGAGGGTGAAATAGGCGACGCACCTCGTCCGTTTTCCCGGCTTCACCGCGTCCATAATAAAATTCGAAGTGCACAGATTGAATCCTGCCCACAAAAAGCCGGAAAACATTTCCACAAGGATTAAAAACACCGGATTCTGGTTGATGATCCAAAGAAATGGGCTGCAACAAAACAGAGGCGCGATCAATGTCATGACCTTGAGATTGCCCACGCGATCGGCATGGCGCCCCCACCGGCGGACCGTGGCGTATAACGTCAGAAGCAATAGCGTGTTGACCAGGGAAAACAAAAGATAATTAAATTTCAAATCCTGCAGCATCAGCACCGCGAAAAACGGGGCGGCCAGGTTCACGGCGAAATTGACACACGTTACAAAAAGCGTGAAGCGCACAAAATTGCTGGTCCGGTATTGCCGGATAAATTCAAAAAAGGTAAAGTGATCATCATCCCGGAATTCCAGCGGCGGCTCCGTCACCTTTCTCATAAACAACCAGGACATGATCCCAAAAACCAGAGCGACGCCGAAAAGGATAAAGAACCCGGCTCTCTTTCCGGTTTCACCCATGGCATGGAGGATGAACCCGGCGATGACCGTTGAGATGACAGCGACAAACCCGAGATTACGGCTGCGCCAGCCAAAGTAGGCGCCACGACGCGTCGGGAGCACCAAATCCGAAAGCAGACTGGTCAAACCGGGATTGATAAAAGTGCCGAAAACATTGAAAAGCACGACCGCGACAATAAACGTTATCGGCTTAACCGCCGGATCAAGAGCCGTCAGGGCCATCGCCAGCAGGGCCAGCCCCTGCCACAGGATAAAAAACAGCGCCACCTTCTTCCGCGAACGCATGTGGACAACGGCTTCCGCGCTGGCGGTCTGAAAAACCGAAGAAAAAATATGGCTGCAGGAGTTCATGATAGCGACGTGGCGGGCGGTCCCTCCCAGCAGAAGAAGAAAGGGCGTAAAATAATCCTGGGTGAACCCGCCCATGCAACACCGGGAAAGCCCCATCCAATAGGAGAGTTTCAAACTGCGGTTTATCTTGTGGTCTTCAATGCTCATGCTTGCAGAATAATGCCATCCTACGGAAGGGTTTTAAAGTTTCTAGAGAACTCCGTCACAAAAAAGAGGGTTCATAGGCTCATCACGCCACCTACACTCCTCACCGTCATCCATCACGTAGAGACCCTTTTGTTGAGACGTTTCCCTCTCCTTCTTAAGCTCACAACGAATAACAATCTGCCCCAAAATATCTTTTATGCCCTCAACGGGAAAAGGCACCAATTTTCTCGTCGATAAATCCCAGCACTCCCTGTTTCAAAAGGCCAAAATTGAAGTTTTTCAACGGACGGATAATCAGATTGTCTTATGGCCTGCTCGCTCTTATTTCTAAAAACCGGGATCAAGAGGACTCAACGCACAGCCCAGACCTAACGGCTAAGCTCCGCGCAAGAAAATATAGAAAGCTGCAGCGGCCAGGATCCTGTAAAACCCGAAAATGGTAAAATTATGCCGTTGAATAAAATGCAGGAAAAATTTAATGCTCATCATGGCCACCACAAAGGAGGACAGAAAACCAACCGCCAGGGAAGACAGGGCGCCCTCCCCCCAAGAAACATCACCGGTACTTTTAAGCAGATCGAAGGCGCTGGCTGCCAACATCGTCGGGATAGCTAACAGGAAAGAGAACTCAACAATCGTCTTGCGGCGCAGCCCCAGGAGCAACCCTCCGATGATCGTGGCCGCCGACCGCGAAACGCCGGGGACCATAGCCAGCGATTGACAAAGCCCGATTAAAACCGCGTCACGGTAAGACAGCCGGCTTAAATCCTCCTTGTCACCGGCTTCTTCACGGTAAAACTTTTCAAAAAGGACCAAAAACAGTCCCCCGAGGAAGAGCGAGGCCACTACAACATGGACATTTCCCAAAAGAAATTTTTTAATAAACTTATACAGCACCAGACCAACGACCCCTGTGGGAATGAATGCCGCCAAGAGCCGTTTCAAGACTTCCACCCGGATCAACAACGAACGGGCGTAGACGACGACCACCGCCAGAATCGCGCCCAGCTGAATCATAATTTCAAAGCTTTTCAGGAACTCGGTTTGCGAAAGCCCCAGAAAACGGGCCGTGAGGATCAAATGCCCGGTGGAAGAAACCGGCAAAAATTCCGTGACCCCCTCAACGACCCCCAAGATCAGCGCAGATAATAAATCCATATCTTTTATTGAAAGCTTTTTAAACCGTAAAGCTTTAGCAATTCATTAATATTGGTTGTTTTTAAATCGATGCCGCCGGCCTCTCCCAATGGCAGCAGGATGATCTTTTTGCCGGCCAAGGCCTCCGCCAGCTTTATTTTCACCATCGTTTTTCCCCCGGAACTATTCAGGGCCTCCACCATTTTCTCAATCCCTTTTGACTGGGCCAGCCCTTCGGCTTCGATGGCCCGGGCAATCATCGTCTGCTGCTCATAATAAGCGTCCGCGTTGATCTTCGCCCGGGCATACTCTCCGTCAACATCGGCAATCATTTTATTAACCTCGCCGGCCGCCTGCTGTCGTTTCTGCAGGTATTCTTCGATGGTCGCTTTCGTTTCCGATTTGAATCTTTCCACCATCTGATCGGCGATTTTCTTCTCCTCAATGGCCTTTTGATAAGCGGCGTTAAAACGGTAATCCTTCGGCAGCACGCTTTCCACAATGACGCCGTATCGATTTAGAATATTATTTAAAATGTTTTTGGCTTCTTCCGCTTTTTCCGTCCTTTTTGTGGCCACGTAAAAGTCTTCCGTTTTCAAAGCGCCGAATTGCTCGCGGGTGACATTTCTAGTTATGGGCCGGACCAGCCGTTCCTCAAGCTCCCGGTTTGTGTGGGCGACACTCATGATAATGTCCGGGGCTTTCTGCGGATCAATGCGGTAAGCGACGATCACATCCAGGGCGATATCATTCCCGTCAATGGTCTTAAAAACCAGGTCATCCCTGCTCGCGCGGATTCCGCGGTTAGAAGCCGTCATTTCAATATTCTGCAACTTGGTGTCAAAAACATACCAGGCGTTGATGACCGGCGGAAAAAAATATTTGGCCCCGGGGGCGCATACACTTTTCTCATCACACCCTTTTTAACGAACGGCGACCACTTGATGACCCTCACGCCCACTTCCGTGGACTTTGTTTGATGCTGGAAAGCAGGAAAAAGGATCAGCGCCAACAGCAGCACTCCCGGGACGACAATTTTTATCAATGATTTGAGTTTCATGGCTGCTCCTTTCCTTGCTCGACGCCAAAAAGCCTTAAGGTTCCCTCGAGATCAAGAGGATTCATCCCGTATTGTCCACCCGACGGGAGCATGATCACGTCTATTCCCTTATAGACCTCCGCCATTTTAAGCCCGACCATTTTGTCTGCCCCGCTCTTTTGATAGGCCAAATTGATAAGCTCCGTCTTCCTCGCATCCGCCAAGTTCACCAGAAGGTCGGCCTCCGCGATCTTGCTGCGCACGTAAAGATCTTTTTCCGCGTTTTTTTTCATCACATAGGCTTTCCCTTCTTCCAGCGTCACTTTAACATTCGCTTCGCCTTCCTGCCGGGCTTTCTTGAGAAGGGCCTCCTCCATGGCGGCCTTGGCCTTGGACTGGTTCGTAAAAACCAGCTGATCTTTCAGCTTCTTCTCTTCAATGTTGCGTTGAATCTCGGCGCTGTAAACAAAGTACCTTATTAAAATATGGCCAACACCAATCCCTTTGGGGTTCAATTCTTCGTTCAGCAATTCCATGGCGTAGCGGGCCTTTTTTTCGCGCAAGGGAGAATTGTAAAATTCTTCCGTGGTCATTTCCCCCAGGGCTTCTTTCAGCTTCGGCTCCGCTTTGGGGATAATGGCATTATCTTCAAAAAGCCTCCCCGGGCCGATCGTGGTGATCACCTTATACGGGTCCTCGATCCGGTAAAGCATGGTCACGTCCACGTCGACAAAAAAACCATCGGAAGTTTGAATATGCGCCGCCCTTTCCCGGCGAACGCCTCGGGAGGCGGATTCAGGGAAACTGGTCAGTTCCAGCACCTGAATATCCCGGGGAAACCGGTGCATGACTTCAATACCCATGGGCACAAGAAAATGCAGGCCGGTTTCATAAACAGCCGGATGAATACCGGTTTTAAAGCCGATATTGACCTGCTTGATTCCGAACTCGTTGGGCTTGACGTAAACAAAAAAGTTGGAAAAGATCAAAAAGAGAACCGCGGCCGGCAAAAACAGCCGGAAAAAAACATGAAAAGATTCCAGTTTCCCGGGCAGTTTTGCGGAAGAACGGGCCCAGCCGCTGTTATGGGGCCCTTCATATTCCTGGCGCATATCTCTCCTCCTGTTAGCGGTTGATGAAAAAATCAGATGACTGGGCAATAACGCCTCTAGCGTAGCAAAAAACCGCTCGTTCAGCAACTCTTACGTCATTCTTTAGCCGTTGCCCTTAATTTCATTTTAAAAGCAGATCCCTCCGGGTTCAATCAAAAGGACTGACTCCGGGATCCCCTTTCCGTCCATTCATATTGATCGGCTGAGGGAAAATCGGCACAGATTTTGTGGGAGGAATCTAGGCCTTGGCGTCAGAAGACCGGTCCTGTTTTAAATACGCCATAGACTGCGCCAACGCCAGGACAACGCCGTTTTGGTCCGTCACGGTAATCTGATAAGTCCCTAAACGGCGGCTGCGGGAAATCAATTTGGCCTCGGCGAATAACTCATCACCGGCGCGCGCGGCTTTAATAAAATGAATGCTGGCGTTAACCGCCAGGCCGGACTCAGACGGGGAATTGGCAGCCAAGGCAAAGGCATAATCCGCCAAAGAAAAAATAACGCCGCCATGGACAAGGCCGGCGCCGTTTAAAAAATACGGCTTAAAAACAAGGCGGACCTTCGCGTGCCCTTCCTGCCAGGACACGGTTTCAATCTCCAAATGTTTCGCGAATTGGTCGCGCGACGCAGGGCTCTCTGAAGGCACGGGCGATTCTCCTTTGTTATAATCCTTGAATATCTTTTTTCCCTAAAACACGGACATGATTCTTTGTTAAGGTGGCGATCGCCTTATCCAAATCGTCAAACCGGAAAACCACAACGGCCTTATCCGTGTTTTTTTCGACGAAAGCGTACATATATTCCACGTTGATATCGTATTCATCCAGGATCTTTAAAACCGCCGCCAGGCCGCCGGGATGATCATTAACTTCGACAGCAACGATATCCGTAATCGACGCGACCAGGCCATGCTCTTTCAACACTTCAACGGCCCGGCCGGGGTCGCTCACCACCATACGCAGCACCCCGAACTCCCCGCTTTCCGCTATAATCAAGGCCTTAAGATCGGAAGAGCACACGTCTGAACTCCAGTCACATAGCGGTATCTCG
>ENA-UPTA01003559-UPTA01003559.1-activated-sludge-metagenome-genome-assembly--contig:-NODE-3559-length-15284-cov-5.921794_pt1 | contig 15284 bp, 15 predicted proteins | sample MGYA00238184_ERZ773361 | MGnify/ENA primary metagenome ERZ773361 (study PRJEB29100, sample SAMN05720205) | activated sludge metagenome | isolation source: anaerobic digester from wastewater...
CGGATATAGTTTATCTGGTAGAACTTCTTCCACTCTTCGATATCGCCTGTACTTACAAGTTTTTTAAGGTTTTCTTCGCTGCCAACATACAGCTCGTAGCTTGTTTTTAGGGTACTGAAGAGGTCTTTCTTATCCCTGATTTGTTTTAGATATTGGTTGGCTTCGTATGCATTGTCAAACGAAGAAATAGTCAGTAAAGAATTGGCTGGCATTTTCGATGGGATCACCCGGAGCCTTTTCTCGCGGTGGTTGGCCGAGTTGTACTTGATCAGGTCACGCATCAAAAATCCTGTGCCTGCATTTTTGTCATCAATCATGATGATAACGCTATGGGCCAGACTGTGGTCAGCCGTAAAGAGCTGTTCTTTTTTTACCGGGGTGTAATTCGCATCGGCAGTTTCAACCACAACATATTCGCCTTGTTCTTTCAGCTGGCTATTGGGATCTTCTTTCAGACGGGCCATGAGGGCTTCGGGCGACTCAAGCTCTTTGTCGGAGAATTTTCCGGTGGCAAGAGTGCTGTAATTTTTGGCAAAATAGGCCACATATTCGTCATAGGTGCGGTCGTTGAGCATTTGCCGATAGTTGCTGTTCGATACAATAAAGTTCAGGTATGGTTTTCCCGCAAGGGTTTTAAACACATCGGGCTTTCTGATGATCGACATAAAATAGACCATGGCACTTTCTTTATTGTCGAAATTGCGCACAATAACAAGGGATGTTTCCTGGTTTAGGTTTTCTGTCTCAATCTCGAAATCGAACGAGGTATAATGGTCGAGGTTGTAATTGGCAAGGTCAAATTTTAACCGGTTTATATCAACTTGGTTTTGACTTGGATATGCAATAATAAAGTAATGGAGCAATTCATTGTCGGTATCCCATTTTTCAACGTTCAATTCTCCTTCAGCTACGGTTTTGGCCAGCAGTTCGTTGTTTTTAATTACGTCGTTCAGGTAGCCCGAAGAAACAAGTTGATCGTAGTTGGTAAATTTCTCTTCTTTGATGTATGAAAGAATTTTTTCGGCCAGTTTAACTGGTTGGGCACTGGGGTAGCGGTTTATGTATGCTCGTAACGAGTCGCCCAATCCATTTTTATTCATGATATTGGTTTCGGCAATAGCACGAATAAACTGTGCTTTGCTCAGCAAATCGGCATCGGGTTTCATACTGATTGCTTTGCGGCTGTATTGAGCTGCGTTGGCATAGTCGTTATTCTTAAAAGCAGAGAATGCTAGCATATAAAGGCGGTTAATGCTGTCTTTCCGGGCTGCTTCTTCTATCAGAAAATTGGGGTTCTGCAGATATTTTGCATAGTTCGACTCTGGAAAACTACTGATGATTAAATCTTTGTAGTATTGTGCGCTGTCAGGGCGTTCCATCGTTTTATACAAGTCCCAGAGGTTGAACCACGATGTCAATTGGTAAATATTGTCGGGGTAGCGTTTGTTCAAATCGGTGAAATTGTAGATCGAGTTGCTGAAATCGCTGAATTCATTTTTCAGGATCGAACCGGCATCGAAGCGGGCATCCCTGATTTTTGTGTGCGACGCACTCATCATTGAATCGGTGAGCGGAATATCTTGCAAATAGTATTCAGTGGTAAGCGGATCGTCAGCCCTTGCAGCTTCTTCTCCGGCAATTTCTTCGGCCAATTCGCCATCTGCAGCTTCATCTCCGTCTTCAGAGAAGCTTGCATTTTTGTTTTTCCGGCGCCAGTTGTCTTCGTTTTGGCGTTTCCCCCAAAGCCGCTCAAATTCTTTTTTCCCGTACGAAACGGTTGATGTGTTGTAAAAATAGAAGCTCGAGCCTGCGGTGTTTAGCCTCATACGGTTTGAGTTGGCCCTGTAATAGGCTGTTGGGTCATTGTCTACCATCAGCTCCTGCTGCTGTTTTTCTTTTTCGTTACTTATCCAAAGGGCAATCTTTTTATCGAGTTCAGCTTTTGGCAAACCGGCCAATTTTTGCAAGCTGTCCTGAGTTTCTACTGTTTTTAGGTTTTCGACCAGTTTATCGAGTGTGTTGTATTTTTCCGAAATCAGTTCATAATTTGGATAACTCTCGTCAATTATAGTCATTGCGCTGTCGTAGTATGCTCCGGAGGGAATGTATTGTTTCCGGTCGAAATAAATATCACCAAGTGTCAGGCTGCTAAGTGCTTTTTGGTGAATATTGTTACGCGACACAGCGGCCGACTTCTTGTAAAGTTCTATAGCGTCGTCAATCTTTCCCTCGTTGAAACTGATGTTTCCCAGTGCGTAATAGATTTGGTCGAGATATGGCTGGTTCCATTTCTTTTTGCGCATTTTGTTCAGGTCTTTGCGCAGTTGCGCAATATTGCCTTCGCCCGAGAGTACTTGGGCACTTCTGATGCGCGCATTGAAAAGCATCTGATATTCGGGGCTGCGGCGTATAACCTGCCGGTATGCAGCCAGTGCCTGGTCGCGTTTGCCGGTTTCTTGGTAGAGCTGCCCCAAAATGAAGGTATATCTCGATTTACGTTTGTTGCCTTTTATCTTTTTTATCCCAATGTCAAGGCTATGGATGGCTTCATCGTAATGCTGTTGCTTCATGTGCATGTCGGCACTCACAATAGCCAGTTCCCCTTCGAGTTTCTTTGGAAATTCTTTGTCGCTTTCGAGCATTTGCACCAGTTGAGCTGCTTCTGAAAACCGCCCGTCTTCGCTAAGGCTCCTGATAAGCCATAAATAAGCTTCGAAACGCACGGGGTCGTTTTTATATTTTCTGATGATCAGCTGGAAGGTGCTGGTCGCCATAATGTATTCTTTTTTATATAAATAGGCACGCCCCATCATAAGGTAGGCATCGTCGACCCAGCGGTTGTATTCCGATTTTATTTCGGACTTTTTATACCGGCCCGATTTGCTTTTTTTCTTAGGTGGTTTGGTTATTGAGTGCAGCTTAATGAGTTTTGTGCCTTTCTCAATGGCTGTGGTCATATCCGACGAAACAAGGGCTTCTGTTTTCGGGAGGCTCTCTTTATAAACGGGAAGGATTTTTGTATAATCTTCTTCTACTTGGGTTTCAATCTTTAACAGACCCGCTTTCATTGCTTCGTTTCCGTTGAAATAAACATTGTAGTGCGCAGTCAGGTTGTGGTAGTTGCGGTTAACAAATGTGTTTTTTTCTACCGAACACGAAAACAGTACGGTAAACGTAAACAAAGCAACAAGGTATTTATATAATGAAATCTTTTTCAAAAGTTATAAGTCAAATTTTTGTACCGAAAACTAAAACTCTAAAAACATAAATATATTGTACATGTTAGCCCAGGGCTTTTCTAAAAATTATGCAATTATACGAAACTTTCAGAAGATTATCTCTGATTGGCTTCAGTTAACCCTGCAACATAATTGAATAGCTTGATCAGATCGGCTTCATTTTTCTTTTTTAATTTTTCTTGCTGAATGAATTTTTTGATGGTTTCTTTTTCCCCGGGGAGCAAGGAAATAAAATCGGTGGTTTTTTCCACGTTGAAAAGCTCTTTCCGGTCGGGAGTGAAATAAATTACGGGGTCTATTTTCCTGTATGCAGGATATTTTTTAATACTGCCATTTTTGTTCCACTTTACGGGCATAAACTCAACCTGATGTTTTTTTACCAGCATGGCATTCTTTTGGCTGGCCAATAGTTCGTACACCATTGTTTTTTCAGGGTAATTCAGGTATACAAAGGTTTTCTCGCCCAGGGTTACTTTGGGCTTTAACGCCGGGTTGAGGTAAACGATGGTATTGTCTTGCTGTACTTCAATCATTTCGATGTAGATATTATACCGCATGTCGGCGATATAGCTGGTATTCCCAACGGTGAATGATCCTTTGGTAAATTCAGGATTGAAATAAGGTGTGCCTTCGGTGTCGATGCTGTCGAGCTCCGACAAGGTTGCCGGAATTTTTTTTTCAATGAAAATGCGTTCACTTAACAGGTTTTGCGAAAATAGCAGGTTGAAAGCCATTAGGGCTAGCAGCGTGGTAAATGCTTTTCTCATGTTTCGTGTAATCTGTTGATTTTATTGTAATTTATTCTTTTTCTCGAGTATTGTGTCCATCATCTTCTTCATTCCTTTTATCAGGGACTTTTGGATGAATGGGTATTCGGCAATTTCTTTGTTGGTGTAAATGACCATTAGCGAGACGTTTTTATTATTGCTGCGGAGCATTTCATAAAAAGGATGTTTTCCAGTCCTGAAAGCTTCCCGCATACGCCGGCGGATTAGGTTCCGGTCTACAGCTTTCTTGAAATTCTTCCTTGGAACCGAAAAAACCACTTTTGCAGGGTACCGTTGCTCGTTGCTTTCTGCAACCAGGAAAACAAAACGGAATGGAAAGCAAAAAACCATTTGTCCATCGGTAAAAAGTTTATCGATTACAATTCGGTTACACAACCGTTCTTCTTTTCTAAACGTATTTTGTTCGTTTTCCATGTATATTTTTCAGTCAGCTAAAATACAAAAAAACCGCCGTAACGAATTGCGGCGGTTTCAATATTGAATTGAGTTTTGTATTACTCGCTTAATGCGTAACGTAAGAAACTGGTTACAGTCAGATCCTTGTCGTTCGAGGCAAGGTATTGTCTGATGGTAACTTTAGCGTCTTTTACAAACGACTGGTTGAGCAGTGTGCTTTCGTTGAAGAATTTGGTAAGAGCACCCTGTGCAATCTTGTCGAGCATTGCTTCAGGTTTTCCTTCCTGACGGAATTTTTCTTTAGCAATTTCGAGTTCTTTTTCAACCACTTCAGCAGGCACATCGTCTTTGTCGACAGCAATTGGGCTCATCGCAGCAGCTTGCATGGCAACATCTTTGGCAATTTGTGCATCAACGTTTGCTTTGTTGAACCCAATAGCAGTAGCTAATTTGTTTCCCGGGTGGATATATGCCACAACCGATTCGGCTTCGATTTTTGAATAATAGGATAATTGGATCTTTTCACCAATAACACCTGTTTGTTCAATTACGTGGTCAGCAAGAGTACGGCCATCCATAGTCAATGCAAGGGCTTCTTCAAGATTAGAAGCATTGCTGGCAATAGCCACATCAAGCATTTTTTCAGTTAGGTCGATAAAACCTTGATTTTTGGCAACAAAGTCGGTTTCGCAGTTTAATACGATGATACCGGCTTTTTTACCTGCAACTTTAGCAAGCACGCATCCTTCGGAAGCTTCGCGGTCGGCACGTTTGTTGGCAATTGCTTTTCCTTTTTCACGGATAATTTCAATTGCACGATCGAAATCGCCATTGGCATCGGCCAAGGCTGATTTACAGTCCATCATACCGGCACCAGTTAATTTACGCAGTTTCATTACATCTGCAGCAGATATCTCAGCCATAACTTTTTCTTTTTTGAAATGAAAATTCAATTAATTACTCTTCGTCTTCTTCGATTGCATCGGCAACATCTGAATCGTCGTCATCTTCGTCTTCGTCGATATCTTCATTTTCGTCGATATCTTCGTCGATTTTTGCCGGGCTTTTCTTTGATTTCGATTTTTGGTCTTTTTTGTCGGTTGTTTCTTTTTCGCGTTCCGATTTGCGTTCGCTTAATCCTTCAGCAATCGAATCGCACATTTCACCAATAATCAGTTTAATCGATTCTGATGCATCGTCGTTTGCTGGTATTACAAAGTCGATTCCTTTGGGATCTGAATTTGTATCAACCATGGCAAATACCGGAATGCCAAGACGTTGTGCTTCGCGTACAGCGATTTTTTCTTTCATAACGTCAACAACGAAAAGAGCTGCAGGAAGGCGGGTAAGGTCGATTATCGAACCGAGCACTTTTTCAAGTTTAGCCCGTTGGCGCGAAATCTGTAATTTTTCGCGTTTCGAAAGGTTGTCCCAACTGCCGTCTTTTGTCATCTTGTCGATCGACGTCATTTTTTTTACGGCCTTACGGATGGTGGGGAAGTTGGTTAACATACCTCCCGGCCAACGTTCGGTTACGTAGGGCATATTTACGTTACCAACCAGGTCGCCAACAATTTGTTTGGCTTGTTTCTTGGTGGCTACGAACAGGATTTTACGTCCTGATTTAGCAATTTGTTTCAATGCGGCTGCCGATTCGTCCATTTTAACGGCAGTTTTGTGAAGGTCAAGAATGTGAATCCCATTTTTTTCCATGAAAATGTAAGGAGCCATATGTGGGTTCCACTTTCTTTTGAGGTGTCCGAAATGACAACCGGCCTTCAATAAATCTTCAAATTGAGCTTTTGGCATACTGTTGATTGTTTACATTCTGTAATATCAATCCACGGGTAGTCCCGAAATGCTTTTAAGCATTGGGTCAGGAGTCTCGTGAATTTAGATACTAAACAAAATTTGGTTATACAAATAGTAAAAAATATTAACGTTTCGAGAACTGGAAGCGCTTGCGTGCTTTTGGCTGTCCCGGCTTTTTACGTTCAACTTCACGTGGGTCGCGGGTCATGAATCCAGCTTTTTTCAATTCTGATTTGCTTTCAGCATCGATTTTAACCAAAGCTCTCGAGATGGCTAAGCGAAGTGCTTCGGCTTGTCCATTGAATCCACCTCCGTCGAGGTTTACTTTGATGTCGTATTGCTGGGCAACATTTAATAGATTTAACGGTTGAAGCACAACGTATTGAAGTGTTTCTTGCGGAAAGTATTCCTTGAATTCACGATCGTTGATTGTGATGGTTCCTTTGCCTTCTTTTACGTAAACACGGGCAACGGCGGCTTTCCTTCTTCCTAGTGCGTTTATTACTTCCATTATCTAATGCTGTTTAAATCAATAACTCTGGGTTTCTGTGCTTCGTGGTCGTGGTTTTCGCCTATTACTACCCTAAGGTTTCTGAATAGTTCGCGGCCCAGCCTGTTCTTTGGTAACATGCCTCTAACGGCTTTTTCAACCAAGCGTTCAGGATATTTCTTCAAAATATCTTCAGCCGACTGAAATGTTTGACCTCCAGGATACCCTGAATGGCGAACGTATTCTTTATCGGTGAGTTTTTTACCCGTAAGGATTACTTTCTCGGCATTGATGACGATTACGTTGTCGCCACAATCTACATGAGGGGTATAACTAGGTTTGTTTTTACCTCTGAGTATTTTTGCCACCTTGCTTGCCAAACGGCCTAAAACCTGACCTTCGGCATCAACTACAACCCACTCTTTTGTAACAGTGGCGCTGTTGGCTGAAACTGTTTTATAACTTATTGTTTCCACTTGAATTACAAGTATTAAAATTATTACCAATTAATTATTCTGACTTGCCTTTCGTGATGTGTCGCCTGTAATTTGTTGCGCTAGGACTGTATTTACGTCTTAATTACTGACAGTAAAATCAACAAATTACCACATAGCAATGTCGCCTGATAATCGGGACTGCAAAAATATTTTCTTTTTTTTGAATTCCAACAGGTTTGCTGAAATTTATTTGTCGTTTTGCTGAATTTGATTTTGACTTAAACTCTGTACCTTGTTTTTCTATCTTTACTATTGCAGGTGTTTGTTAATCAATTTTTTCGCCATAGGCTAAATCGCCTGCATCGCCAAGTCCGGGAACTATGTAAGCATGGTCGTTCAACTCAGGGTCGATTGCCCCAACCCAAAGGGTACAGTTATCAGCCGGAAGGTGATTCTGTACGTAGGTAACTCCGGTTTGGCTGGCAATAATTGCGCATAGGTGAACATGCCTGGGTTTTCCTTTCTGTAGCAAGGCCTGATAGCTTATCTCGAGCGATGAACCTGTTGCCAGCATTGGATCAGAGAGAATTACCACTTTGTCGTCGAGTGATGGCGAGGCTATGTATTCAAATTCAATCACGAAATCTTTTTGGTCGATATATTTACGGTAGGCCGAAATGAATGCATTCCCGCTCTTGTCAAAATAATTGAGAAGTCCTTGATGAAGCGGTAAGCCAGCCCGCAAAATGGTGGCAAGTATCGGAAACCCAGTTGGGATGTTTACCCGGGCAACCCCTAATGGCGTTGTAACTTCGCGCTCTGTATAGTCGATTCGCTTGCTTATTTCATACGCAAAAATTTCGCCCACCCGTTCAATGTTTTTTCTGAAACGAAGGGGGTCGCATTGAATATTTACATCGCGAATTTCTGCAATGAATTGATTGAAAATTGAATTTTGTGCCCCGAGATTAATTAGTTCCATACTGTTTATCAATTTTTTTGCATTTGTATATTATTTCTTCCGAGTCTTCACCCAACTGATAATAGGTACGTGCGGCGTTTCCCAACTGGTCTGCATAGTCGATGGCTTCTACTTCAAATCCTGCCTTTGCCAGATGCTTTGCCACATTGTTGCCATATACTCTCTTGACTCCGCGTACGTAATATCTTCCAAGTCGCTCTTTGTCTTCGCTTGTTGCGGGCTTTTCGTAGGTGCGGTCCATGTGTTGGTTCACTATGGTCATAATCAACAGATACCCTCCATTGCGGAGCAAATTGCGCAACTTCGCCAGGGCGTATTGCTCATCCTCGGTTTTCTCCAGCAAATGTGCAAAAATTATTACATCGTATTTTCTTTCTTTTATTTTTTCGTTGAAGATTTTGTCTGCTTGAAAAGTGCTTTCGAATGAAATGATGTCGACTTGCAGATCCGTATTAAATATTTTATCTGCGATAAACGTGTTATGTTCGAAAAAGAGGTAGTGTTTTTTAGTTTTCGAAGCGGTTACTTCATTTTGAAGGTATAGCCATAAAATCCTGTCTGCTGCTTTTGAACCACAAATCGGGCACTTACCATTTAGCTGACTCATGTTTGCGGCTTTAATAAAACGGCGAAAGGTATGCTGGCAAATGTTGCAGCGCACTTTGTTCCCGTGCAACGCAGCCGCATTTATCGCACTAAAGGTGTTCTTTATGAGCCTCTTTGCCAGTGGTTTTCTTCTGTCGAAAACAATATCCGTTTCTTTGACGGTTTTCAAATCGTAATATTGTTTGTTGTTCTGATCCTGAAATATTTATGGTATAAAAATACAGGATAATTCTACTCGTCGCAGAATTTTTCGGAAGAAGTTTTTAAGTGAAAATAGCATCGCCGTCGCCCATTTGCATTGTGAAGTGCTCAATGCTTGCGGTTTCTGATAATGCTTTAGCTATTGCCGTGTATTTTGGCAGACGAGTCCTGAAAATGAATTTTTTCTTTGTTAAAAAATAGTTTGCCAAATCCGGGTCGAATGTAGTTGCCGAACACAAGCTTTTATCTTTTAAAAGCTTGTTGTAGAAGTAGTCGCCTATTTGAGGGATATACTCTTTCTCGGTATAAATGCAGGGTAATTTTAGTTCTTTGTCGCGAAGGGTATAAGCAGCCAGTGCAACGGTTCTGTTCTCATAACTGAAACGCAACCATTGCATTTCAAAGCGTTTGGTCCGGTAGGAAAAAGGATAATTGGCGGGCGTGTTGCCTGTTCCTTTTTGAACGGTTTCTATCCAGTTAAACTTTTTTATCCACTTATAATCTTCTGAATATCTTTTTGCGGGTTGCAATGTGTTGTGCTTTTCAATAAACGCGTTGTCGTTTTCTTCAGGAAAATCAATTGCTTCAATGTGTATTGCTTTGGTAACAGGATTTGAAGCGAAAATCAATGGCACGAAAATATTGGCAATTGTATCAGTAATGCGTAGCAGCCATATAATCTTCTTTGTCCAGGACTTTTTTCGGGGAAGAATATCGGCAAGACAAAAACGGATGTAGCCACGTAATCCTGTTATTGTTTGATGGTTGCAGAATTTCAATTTTTCAATCAGGCTACTGGTGTGCGGGGTGAGTTCCGAAAACAGTACTTTCTTGTTCCAATCGGTTAAAAACGAGAGGAATAGTTTTAGCGAAGTTTCAGCTGAACAGCCGGGTTTCACCCACCAGCAAGAATTCCAGGCACAATGTTCGTTTCTGATATTATCGGGTAGGGCACCAATAAACCCTTCGAGCTGGCCATCATCGCCAAACGATAGGGTGAGTACTACGTCATCGGGGTTCGCTTTCGGGTTATTCGCCTGACTAATTGCACGCAAAGGGGTAATCGGGAGTATACCGTATTTTAGGTATTCACCGCTTTCAACGAATGTTGTTAGCTCTGATATGGTGACCTTCCTAAGTGTCAATTAGTCGTTTTTTAGCTGTTTCGAAACTGAAGTGCAAATGTCTCCAATCGTTTTTATTTCCAGAACTTCCATAAAGTCGATACTTATAGCAAATTCTTTTTCAACTTCTGAAATAATCATTACATGTCGTAGCGAATCCCAACCGTCAACGTCTTTCGAACTGGTCTCTTCATGCAATTCAATATTCTTATTCTGAATTACCTTCCGGATTATTTCACTGACTTTTACAAAAATTGTTTCGTCCATATTTATCTTACCATTATTGCTATTAATATTTTCCAAGTTTCCAAAAGACACTGATTTCTCCTTCGGGTATGAAACCAAGTTTTAAATAAAGCTTTTTGCCTGCAACCGAAGATTGTAAAATTATCTCGTTTGCCCCTTTAGAAAAACTATCTTGAATTAGTCTCGAAACCAATACCGCACCAAGACCTCTCCTCTGATATTCGCTCAATGTTGCAATGAAATAAAGCCCTGCAACACCTTCCCTGACAAATACCATTCCTGCAGAAACAGGTTGATTGTTAAAATAACCAACCATTAAGGTAACATCAGGATGCTGAAACATACCGTTCAAGACCTGCTCTGAGATAATCTTATTTTGCATCAACACCTGCTTTATAATGCCTATCCAGTCATTCAATATTTGCTCATCGTCAACTGATTTTACTTCGTAACCTTTAATGATCTCATTACAAGGACAAAAATCAGCCGATTTTAAGGACATAGCCTCCCATCGGAATACCTCTCTTAATCCATTTTGCCTGAAAAGTGGAAGCTGTTCTTCTATCTCAGATAATGGAACAACTAAAAAAGGAGGCAGGAGCCCAATCTCCATTTTATCAGCCACTTCCTGAATCCCATCAATACCTGGATTACCAATAACTGAATCAGGCCAGTGATTTGGTTTGCACAACACCCAGCTTAACTGGTTTGAATGTCCAACTGAAGCACCTGGAAAGCCGCCTAATAATTGATGCAGTTCAGAAAGATTGTTCAGAAATATATTTCGCATGTTCAATCCGGGTTAACAATCTCGAATACCTCAACAATAAATACGTGTCTTTGGTCAGGTGGTAAAATTAACGGTTTTTTTAATTTTCACTATTATTCATAAATCTGACTCGAGTATTCTTCAAAAAGACGTGATTTGTCAACCTTACCATTTGAATTCAAGGGGAATTTCCCTACACTGATAATTTTCGAAGGAATAAGCGCTGGCGAAAGGAATTCTCGCAATTTCTCTTTCAGCATCAAAGGCTGGCCTTCATATTTTTCAACGAAAAGAACAATGTTTTCTGTTCCCGCAATTGTTCTATAACCAAATGCTTTCGAAATATGACCACCAGTAACTTTACTTACAGCCCATTCTATTTCGGCTGGTTCAATTCGATAACCACTTATTTTCAGCTGATCATCTATCCGACCACAAAAGAAAAGATAGCCCTGTTCATCGCGCATCACCAAGTCGCCACTACGATAGTATTTCGCGTTGTAACCATTTTCTTCGCGAAAGAGAAAGGAATTTCCATCTCCGTTCACGGTGTTAATATATCCATCCATTACCTGATCGCCACCAATGCAAAGTTCACCCTTTTCATTATCGCCCAAAACCCGACCCATATCATCAGTAATCAGGGTTTTAACTCCCTTAAATGGTTTCCCGATCGAGATGATCCCGTTATAAACTTTAATCTCGTGCTGAGCAATTTCGGCCCGGTAAATGGTGCAGGTAATGGTGGTTTCCGTTGGACCATAAATATTCGACACTTCTGAATTCGGGACACATTTTGCCCATTCAGAGACTAAATCAAATGGCAATGCTTCCCCTCCGAAATGTGAATGTTTTAACGAGTCAAAGCGAATTGACTTAAAGTACGGACGCAGGTAATTAAGTACCGAAGGCGTAAATTGAGTCCAGGTAATATGGTGTTCCCCGAGCATTTTTGCAATCGAGAGGTATTTAATACTATCGGGTGGAATTGTAAAAACAGTAGCACCCAGCAACAAAGGTATCAGATAACCGGTGAATGCTGCATCAGAAGTAAGATCATAGGTTTGTAGAAAACGATCCTCATGGCTTAAATCGGGATAAAGCTCCAGAAACCCTTCAATGAAAGCATTCAGATTTCCAACGCTAATCGGAACACCTTTCGGCTTACCAGTACTTCCCGAGGTAAAAAGAATATAGGCTCGTTCTGCTTCCTTTTGAACCATAAGTGAATCTTCACTCATTACTTCTTTGTTGCAGATATATTTAAGTTGGATATCGTCGGGACAGAAAAAGCATTCAGAACTAAAAATCAATTCAATACCAGATTGTTTTATTTTATTAGCATTTACCAGCGCCGGATGGAGAGGATGGAGCGGAACAAAATGACAACCTGAAAACCAAATAGCGAAGATCGCCGCAAATGTTTCGATGGAGTCGTGGCAAACTACACCAACCGGAATTCCGGTTAAGCCTCCGCAATTCTTCTGCAATAGTTGCTGACTTCCACTAATGTATTGTTTGAATTCGTGGTAGGTATAAAACTTGCCTCCTATATAAAAAGCTGGTTTTGATTCGTTTTTAATAAAACTGGCATAGAATTTTTCCCAAAGGTTCATTGGCGGTTCACTTTATTTTTACCTGCAATCGACCTTGCAAAGTAATAGAAATATTCAAAGTGAACCACTTTTCGGACATCCCAATTTTGCTTTCTTTCAACAGGGATCCGTTGAAGGTTGAAAGGAATCGTGTCGTACTTCAACCCGGCAGTTCCAAAGCATACGTCGACTAGTTTTTTTGCTTTTACTTCTTCAAAAAGTGCCTTGCTGATTCCGTCATCGGTGAAGGGAAACGAAAATGCCTTTATGTCAGGATTGATATTGGAAACCATCCAGTTCATGCTCTCTTCTATCTGCCTGAATTGTTCACTGTACGGGAGGAGCCAGAATTCGGCATGGTCGATGCTGTGCGCCCCAATGGTAAACCCATCTGCCTGCAGTTCTTTTATTTCCGATAGACTCATATATGGCTGATGGTCGTTCAGGTATTGGGCAAAAGAGATATTGTTGTTTTTTGCCAACTCATCCAATTCGGATGCTTCATGGATAAAAAACTTGCGGCGGCTTTTAGTCAGTATCCCGCGCTCTTCAAGGATTGCTCTCTTGAAACGGTGGAATAGAGACTTGTTGTCAACAAACCCCGGACTGACAAAAAAAGTAGCAGGAATCCCTTTTTCTTTCAGAATAGGGGCAATAGTAGTGTAGCATTCTTTCAGTCCATCGTCGAACGAGAGGTGCATCATGTTCTTTTGGGGTTTATTCACGATGGTTTTCAAATCAACGGGCAAAAAATGCTTCAACAGGTAGTCGAGTTCTTTCCTGAAATTTGTTGTTGAGCGGACTTCGTAGCTGTTAATATATTCGGGAACAGTATCGTTAACAACATGATAGAATGGCAGAAAGGGCGGGTATTTTTGTCCCGACCTGAGCAGAACCAAGGGGATAAACTGGCTCAGACTGGCTATCAGTGCCTTATTTTTTTCTGAAGTCATCGTTTAAACAATTTTACAAACCAGGGCAAGCGGTTACTCTTAAGGTGAAGATAGGTTTCGGGTTTTGCTCCAAAGCATCCGAAAAAATAGGCAATCCCGGGGATGTTCGATCCTTCGAAGTCTAGAATTGCTGGTTCGTTGGCATGGTTGGCAATAAAGGTGTCGATGATAGAAAACATGGAGTTGTTCTTCTTTCCCTCTTCAGTAGAACACGAACTGAGATAGATATACCGGTTGCCACTTTTTAGGAAAAATGCGGCGTCGGTCAGTTGATTGTTGGCAGAATATGCTCCGTAAATCGATCCAAATCCCTTGCTTAGCGAAACGCTGCTTAGCTGTTTTAGCAACCTCATCGATGGGTGTTTTTTATGGTACCCTTTGGTTTCTGCTGTTATTTCCAGAAAGTCGGCTACTGAAATTGTGTTGAGGACCGTGTTTAGCTTTATCGCTTTTTTTAAATTGTTTTTACCTCCATTGCTGTAATTTTCAGCTAAGTCGGTGTATGGTTTATTTAGATTAAGCAGGTAATTTTTCCGCTCCTCAACTTCGAAAAGTTCATTATGGTTCAGGTTGAACGAGTTGAGCGAAATATCGACTAAACGGAATTTTTTCCTGACTAATTCCAACATTGCAAAAGAGAGTTCAGCTGGGGCAGGAGGGAAGATGCCGTGTTGCTGTGCAAATACCGGCTGGTAGGCATACGTAATTCCCCACTTCGATGCAACGGCAAGAGGCATTACATACTCATAATCTCCAACGACAATGCCTTGCCAATCAGGGGCAACGATATCGAGAAACCACGAAAGTGAATACACCCGCGAATTGACAGCTTTCATCACCGTCGAATCCCAGCGTTTATAATCGATGGAACTATTGTGCAGGAGTGAAATGTTCTCGTTCATTTACTTAATTCAGAGGCTAGTTTGGTCATGTCGTCATAAACTTGTTTCCAGCCTTTCCATTCTCCCTGGTCACACAGCGATTCGTTGTGCCACAGGCTTACAAAAGTGCCCCCAACTACGGCAACTTCATTCATAAGCGTTGCAATTTTCTTAGTCGCTTCGTTTGGAGACAGGTTGCGGTAACGGAGCAATGTGCCATCCATTACCTGAAATGGAATTATGGTGAGCGATGTTGTTTCGTTTTCAGTCAAATCGAAGAAGTGAAACGGGGTACAAATACTTGCCCTGAAGCCTGGCCTGCTGGCATATCCCAGACTGTAGTCGGTGTCTATTCCCTTGTCGAGGAGCCGCCGGTATGTTTTTGGAAACATGATTTTGAGATAGTGCTGGCGGCTCGATCTTGTTTCTTTGTTTAGAATTTCATCCAGCCGTTTAATTTCTTTAGACAGTAATTTTTCATTTTTTTCTGAACTATATGACGGGTGGATGCCAACTTCGCTCCATTTCGAAAGTGAACGTATTAATCGTCTGAACGATTTATTCTTATGCGATAAGCTGCGGTCGTGCTGACCCTTGTTGTTGATTAGGACGAAAATGACTGGTTGAAGATGATTTGCCTTAACCAAACTATTTATGTAATCGTATGTATCATAAGGGTCTTTGCCCGAGGCAAGGAGAACAGAGAACCTATTTCCTATTGATTTAAACCTTCCTGAAAGTAAATCTTTAATTGATGAGGCCGTG
>ENA-UPTA01003561-UPTA01003561.1-activated-sludge-metagenome-genome-assembly--contig:-NODE-3561-length-15282-cov-5.784725_pt1 | contig 15282 bp, 12 predicted proteins | sample MGYA00238184_ERZ773361 | MGnify/ENA primary metagenome ERZ773361 (study PRJEB29100, sample SAMN05720205) | activated sludge metagenome | isolation source: anaerobic digester from wastewater...
TATCGACACATCCGGCAGCAACAACGACCACATATTAAACGCGCCTACAGTTGGATATGGATAATAATCTACGGCACCAGCGATTACATTCCAAATCTGAGGTAATTTTCCCGACATCAGAAATGGGAGCAACAGTGCAAACTGAAATATAAATGCAACAAAAATTGCTGTCATCAATTTTCTGAAACCTGATTTTGCCATTATTTGTGGTAACAATAAAAGTCCGGTGACCGGTATAAATACAATTGCCTGCATTTTAAAATTCAATGCAATAACTAAAGACAAAGCACTAAACGCCATCCTCTTTTCAATAGCCAGCAATACCGACAAAAAGCCGAAGAAAGCAAATATGGCATCCACCTGTCCCCACAAAACTGTATTGTAGATAAAGGACACATTCAGCAATAAAAATAAGTAAGAGAATAATTTCTTTGCATCATCTTTCACCCAATGCACTGCCAACCATGCGCCTGCAAAATCAAAAAGCAGGGTAAAATATTTCAGTGTATAGAGATTATCCTGAATATCTGTCAGATTGCCCTGAATTTTAGTATGCAGCCATAACACATACAAATATGCCGGCAAATAATTACATCCGGGATTTTCATATGCATTTACCAGCCCATTATTGTAGATATACATAGACCAATCCTTCCAGAACATCATATCACCCTGATGCCCCCATTTCCACATCACCACTATCATCATCAAATAGAGTAATACTGCCAATATCCATGTCTGTTTCTTTACTTCTGACATCTGTATATTTTCCCTAAAAATAACTACTCATGAGAACATTAGCACCATACCCTGTGTTTATTTACTCGCTCCGAAAAAGTATATTTGTAACAGCAAATGGCTTCTTTATCTGATATTATCAAAAACTTACCGCAGCAGCCGGGTGTGTATCGCTATTATGACAAAGAAAACAGATTGCTGTACATCGGCAAGGCAAAGAATCTGAAAAACAGGGTTTCTTCCTATTTCATCAATAAGGACCATTCCTACCGCATCCAGCTGATGGTGCGGCGCATTCACCACATTGAGTATTCCGTTGTTCCTACGGAAAAAGACGCCTTATTACTGGAAAATGCACTCATCAAGGAGTTGCAGCCGCGTTATAATATCCTGCTGAAAGACGATAAATCCTATCCGTATATCAAGATTCTAAACGAGCCATTTCCGCGGATTATCTTCACCCGGAAATACGAAGACGACGGCAGCGAATACTACGGCCCCTATACATCCGTGCATCAGGTGAGAACCATGCTCGAACTTATCAAAAAACTATATCCTATCCGCAGCTGCGCATTGCCGCTCAGCGAAAAAAACATCCAGGCAGGCAAATTCAAAGTATGCCTCGAATACCATATCGGCAATTGCCTGGGCCCTTGCATCGGCAAACAGGATAAAGCACAATACGACCGTAACATTGAACAAATCCGCAAGATAGTAAAAGGTCGTTTGCAGGAATTGCGCAGTATCCTGAAAGACCAGATGATGGCATATGCGGATGACATGGAATTTGAAAAAGCGGAAATCATCAAAATCAAATTACAATCGCTGCGAGACTATATTTCCACGTCAACAGTAGTAAATCCGGGCTTAGGCAACTTCCACGTATTCGGATTTGCTGAAGATGAGAATAAAGCCTACATCAACTATCTGTATGTTTTTGAGGGAACCATCATCAAAACCAAATCCATCACGTTGCAGAAGAATCTGGAGGAAAGCAAAGAAGAACTGATGAGCTTCGCGCTGGTGGAGCAACTCGGCCAGCTGCAGGAAAAGGAAAATGTATTGCTACCGTTTCCGGTGGAACTGGCCAGCGACAAGATAGACATTTCCGTGCCGAAAATCGGTGACAAAAAAAACATCGTGGAACTCGCGCAACGCAATGCTCTTTTCCTGAAGCAGAAAGGGAAAGAAAAAGCCAAACCGAATCCTGCGCAACGCATCCTGGAAACGATGAAAGAGGAATTAAAACTGCGGGATTTACCGGTACATATAGAATGTTTTGACAACTCCAACTTTCAGGGCACCAATGCGGTGTCTGCCTGTGTGGTATTTAAAAATGCGCAACCCAGCAAGAAAGACTATCGTCATTTCAATGTTAAAACCGTGACCGGCGCTAATGACTTCGACACGATGAAGGAGGTCGTGTACCGGCGCTACCACCGGATGATACTCGAGCAGGAAACGCTACCAAACCTGATTGTGATTGATGGTGGCAAAGGGCAACTGAATGCAGCGATGGAAAGCATCCTGCAACTCAAACTGGAAAACAAAGTGCAGGTCATTTCCATTGCCAAGCGACTGGAAGAAATCTATTACCCCGGCGATCCATTTCCATTGCACCTGAGTAAAAAATCACCGACACTGAAAGTAATTCAACATATCAGAAATGAGGCGCACCGGTTCGGCATCACCTTCCACCGACAGAAGCGTGACAAAAACACCCTTCAAACAGAACTCAGTGAAATCAAGGGAATTGGCGACAAAATAGCAGAGAAGCTGTTACAGACATTCGGATCCGTGAAGACCATCAAAGACACACCACTGCCAGAATTGGAAAATACCATCGGCAAATCAAAAGCCCAACTGGTATTTCAGTATTTCCATCCCGATGCATAATAAAAAAACGGATAGCAATGCTATCCGTTTTCTATACTATATTGGAATAGATTAATATTCCCACAGGTCATGCTCAAAGTTGAACAGTTCCTGTTTTTTAGCTTCTGATTCATACAAGATATCGATACCGGATTTGTAATCCTTAATACGCATATCCTGCACGTTGTCTACTTTAAAGATATAGCTACCGAATAAACGAAGTGCAAATACCTGATCCCAGTTCAGACGAACACCATTCGGGAATGGGTTGTAAGCTTCTGTGTTAACAAGCATCTGACGCATGCTAGGGAAATATGTCCAGAACAATGGCACCTCACCACGGAAATCACCGGTAGTAGGGTCATAGTTATCGTACAAAGGACAAATACCCATGATACGCACCTGCATGGTAGAAGTTTGTTTATTGAAGAACCATACTTCTTTGATACGCAGTTTATTCACATTATTCCAGTTAACTTCTTTGGTGATTACCTGCAGTTCCTGTACACCTGTAACAGGGTCAGTAACATAAATGGAGTCTGTACCACCACCGGCAACGTTCAAAGCGTCTTTTGGATCAATCGGTGCAGCGAATACATCATCCGCACCACTGTACACCTGCACTTTTCCATCTTGAATAGCATCAATCATGATATTGATGAACGGAGCTTGTGGCCATTTGAAATGCAGATTCAGTTTTTCTCTCAGATCCACCACACGCCATACTGTTTTCCACCAGAAAACATCTGCCTCGCGGATAGGCTCATAGCCCATTGCCTGGCGTTTTCCTGTGATTTCCTGCACCCAAGGTAACTTCTGTACTTCTGTTTTTGTATTTGCATTTGTCAAAGAGGTAGTGGCAGCTGCCGCAGGCAAAGCATTCGGATCCTCACTAGCCGGATCTTGAGCTAATACAGTAGCTGACATTCCGAAAACAAGCAGAAGTGAGCAGATTAGTTTATTCATTTGCACTTTCATGTTATAATAATAATAGTATTAATCGATTTTGAAGGCTACACCCGGAATTTTACGGGATAAACCGTCCGGACCTTTCACTTTAATTTCTTCCAGATAGAAAATATCACCTGGTTTAGCTTTTGCGATAAATGCTTGCATGGCAGGGCTGAAATAAGGTCCAGATGCGGATGCAATACCCGGATCTTGTAACTTAGGCTGATAGAACATATTGAAGCTCAATACTTCAAATTTCGCATCGAAGTCGAAGTTTTCCAGATCTGCTACAACCCCTTTCTGTGCTTTCCATACGCCCGCGTTGATTCTACCACCCGGCATACCGGATACTTTAGCAATCGGGTTAGGAATGAGTTTCACACGGAATGGGAATTTACCATAGCTTTTACCATTAGCACTTACGTTTACGTTAGTAGTACCCTGTGTTGTTACACGAACAGTGTAATTACCACCGCTACCATTGATAGAACCGTTATCCATCGTCACGTTCAACTTGCTTGCAGATACACCTGCTGCAGAGATTTGTACCGGATTGTCAACACCAATATAGAATACATTCATTTTGGTTGGAGACACGGTAGCAAAAGGAGCCGCTACAGTATATTTGAAAGGAGGTAAAGGATATGGTGTGATGGCATCGGTGTTCGGGTTACGCAGGTTGATAGTACCTTTCAGTTCGTATTCACCGATACCAGGAGACGCTGTATATTTACCTACACCGTTTTCATCCGGACGCAATGTCTGACCATTCACGTTGATAGATACATTTTCGTTTTTAGAACTGGTAGCTGCCAGGAATACGTTTGCCTCGAATTTCTCACCTTGTAAGATATAAGAAGTAGGCGCTGTGATTTGAGCAGAGAATGCGTCAAACACGATTTCCTTTGGTGTCAATTCTTTCGCGTCACCGATTTTTTGGTAGAAATAAGATACCAACTGACCTTCTGTGCCTTTCACGTCGGCTAATAATTTAGTCAACATGGTCATAGAAGCGATGGGAGGCATTTGATAGAAGTTTTCAGAAGCCCAGTCACCACCTTTCTTTTGCGGTTCAGTGTTCAAAGGCAGACGGCTGGTCATCATTTTAAGATCAGCAGTATCTACCAGTTTGAGTGCTTCTGCTTTAAAAGCATCAATTTTTGCTTTCAGCTCATAGCCTTTTTTATTTTTTTGCTCACCGATGAAGAAGCGCGTAGAAGCATCCAGATCGTCCTGGCGTTTCATGATAGCACCTTCTTCGCCCGGACCACCAGCTTCATTGATTAAATCCTGTTGTACTTCTGCAATATATTTTTGCAAATCTTTGGACATACCAATTAACTTTGTAGCGCGTCCTTCGTACTCAGTGATTTTCTCGTTAGCAGGTTCTTTCGCTTTTTTAACAGCAAAAGCAGCATAACTTGTTTCGGTATTGATATCTAATAATTTATTAGAACTGACAATACTGTCGTTAATAATTTTGAATGCATTCAGGATTTCAGATGATACGTTCAATGCCAAGAGTGCTGTTAACACCAAGTACATCAAGTTAATCATCTGCTGCCTGTTTTCCTTAGGAATAGACATATACTTACAATTTTTCTGCGGTTAACAATTGATTACAGTGTGTGAAGTTGGATTAAGATCTCATTGCAGAAAGCATGTTTCCGTAAATGCCGTTCAGTTTTTCCAGGTTAGAAGCTAAGCCACCCATTTGAGTTTTGAATTTCTCAGCATCTGCCAGAGAACCTTCCAGGCTGTGCATAGCTGTACTCAGGTTATCGATGAATTTGTTCATGGTTTTCATGTGAGTAGTAGTATCCTGTAATTCCATTTCATATACTGCGTTCAATGCAGACAGATTTTTTGTAGCGTGTTGTACTTGTTCGTGGTATTGAGCTGCATCACCGGAAGCAGCAGCCAATTTGCTCATTCCTTCAGCAGCGGAAGAGAAAGATTCTTTCACACCGTTCAGGGAAGAAGCCGCAGATTTAGCAGCACCTGCAAACTCGTTAGAAGCTACAGTTGCGTCTGCCAAATTGCCTAACTTACCTACGTTATCAGCAAAATGTTTCAGGTTATCGCCAAATCTGGTCACCAGGTTTTGGTCAACTTTAGCCGCTTCGAGCATTTTATCCATTTCAGCAGAAAGTGATTTTTTTCCTGCACCTGCAGCAACAGCCGGAGCACCAGCAGTAGAGGCATTTGGATCATACTGATCCAGACCCGGATAGTATTTTTCCCAATAGTAATCCGGCTCGGGTGGAATAACCCCGGAAATGAAGAAGATAACAGCCTCTGTCAAAAGACCTGCTGTCAATGCGTAACTTGCCCAGGAAAAGTGTAAGATTTTAGCCCATGCACCGATGATTACAACCGCTGCACCTACACCAAAGAGCATATTTTTTGCCGTCTTGAAGGATTTGGTTTTGTAAAATGGAATTGAAGTTGCCATAAACTCTGATTTTTTGTTGGTTAGTTATTGTTGTTATTAATGTGTAAACGTAATAAGAAGAAAAATATTTGATTAGTTTCCGAAATCGTTCATTGAACGACCCATGAACGGCAATAAGCATCTGAAACCAATATAAGATTTAGTAGAATCCTGATATTCGTAAGATTTCGTTCCGCACTGCAGGAAGTAAGCGATATCTTTCCATGAACCGCCTCTGATTACCTTGCGTTTCATAACGGAAGCATCGTCTTCTTTTGCATCATATCGGAAGTCAGGCTGTTTGTCGTGAACGAATGCTACCGCGTCATCTTCATACGCTGTAGAGGTCCACTCCGCTACGTTACCTGCCATATTGTACAGACCATAATCATTTGGCCAGTAAGATTTTGCATTTACAGTATAGAAACCGCCATCTTCCGGATAGTTACCTCTGCCCGGTTTGAAGTTAGCCAGCAAACATCCTTTTGTATTACGGATGTAAGGACCACCCCAAGGATATGGGGACAAGTTTCTGCCACCACGTGCAGCATATTCCCACTCGTATTCTGTCGGGAGACGGAACTGATCGATAGGTGCTTCATTTTGTTGTGTTCTGTAGTCATTCCACATTTGTGTTCTCCAAGCGCAGAATGCATTACACTGATCCCATGTTACACCTACTACAGGATAGTCATCGTAAGCTGGGTGAGTGAAATATGCACGTGTCATCGGCTCGTTATAAGAGTAAGCGAAATCTCTGATCCACACCATTTCATCAGGATAGATAGAAATTTTCTTTTTCTCCATGAAAGAGCTTCTTGGCTTGTCTTTATTTTCGCGCTGAGCAGCTTCTTTCCATTTGAACCAGGTATACTCGTACATTAATTTACGAGGATCCAGTTCTTTTTTACCATTGATTCTGTCAGCCTCTGTGTAGAACATAGGATCTAACTGTGCACCTTCTTCTGTCAGGCTGCCACCGGTATTCCAGTTCATATCAATAGGCATATCCCAATTGATAGCTTGTTTACCATTTTCACCTTCCTGCAGGTGATCTCCTCCCAACAATTGATGCGCGATAGAGTCGCGGACGTACTCTACAAACTGACGGTACTCATTATTAGTGATTTCTGTTTCGTCCATATAAAATCCTACGATGGAAATTTGTTTCATCTTGGTATTGAACGCATAGTTGACATCCTGGTCGGAAGGTCCTGCATGAAACACACCGGATGGCACGTATACCATACCGTAAGGAAGCAGGTTGTTGTCCCACTTCTGACGATCTTGTGAACCGATTAATTGTCCATCGGTACCACTGCCTTTACAGCTGACTAATAGCACAGCCACAATAGCAATTAAGGAAATTCTAAACTTATTCATCTTAGTTGTTTACGTTTTTTACCTTTGTAAAGATGTAAAAATATGCAAAAATAAATTAGCTTGTATGCCTCCGTATTATTTCTTGGCTATTTTTTCCATTTTTTCACAAAAACCTCGGGTTATTAATGATTTTAGGGCTCTTATATATTTTCTTATTCGGCAACAAATAACTCAGTGATATCTCATGTGTTCCCTTGTTAACCGCGTTAAGTTTATTTAAAGATACATCATAATTGTAAATAATGCTCAAATTTTTCACGGGCATAACGGCGACTATTGGGGATAACGATTCAAAAGAACGTTTATTATATCCTCTGACATTCACCCCGAGATATACATATTCCTTATAGCCCGCCATTATACTTAGCTCTGTCTGCACTTTCTTGAAATCAGAATATACGAGCACAGATGGTTTCAATGTAAAATCGTCCGACACCTTTATTTTGCTGCTGACATAGGTTTGCAGCACACCGCCATATACCGGCCGCAGCGACACATTGACGCCATCCAGTTTGTCGGAAGACTGTAAAACATTACTATAGCTGATACCGGCTTCTATCCATTTGTGTACGACAGAAACGCCCACACTGAAATGCGGACGTATACTCTTTTGCAACTGATTGGATAATGCGTCATCATTCAGGCCGGATCCATCTCCCTGCGGTGTAATCAGTTGCGTTCCATCTAGTTTGGAGAAAACCATTCCGGCATTCAGCCCTATTCCTATTTTCACTTTTTTCCGGATATCCTGGATGTAGGTATATCCAGCCTGTAATGTTGTGTTGTTATATGCTCCCAGCCTGTCATTGGCTACTACGAGTCCGGCAGCCCCTTTGATGGCAGGCAGATAAGCATCTGCGGCAGCATGTAAGGTTTGGGGCTGTCCTTCCAGCTTTGCCCACTGATGACGGTACACCGCTGCGAAACGGATACCTTCTTGCTGGCCATAAAAGGCCGAATTGGACAATTGGGGATGAAACATGTACTGAGTGGTAGCCGGTTGTATCTGCGCATGCAATGCGGAAGTCAACCCACCCAACAAGGATAGCACACTCAGGACTTTTCTCCAATAGCTGCAAAGACTCATACTGTAAAAGTAGAAAAGATATTTGATAATAGCTGAACGAAAATAAAGGCAAAAAGTTTACCGGCTCTTTTTATTGGCCTGTATAATGTATTTTCGGATAGCATCTACCAACGATGGATTTTCCGGTGTCGGCGCAAAGATATTAATATTCAGACCATGCGCTTTTACCGCATCTGCCGTCGTATTTCCAAAAATAGCAAGACGGGTTTCATCCTGACTGAAATCCGGGAAGTTGGTATACAGGGAATCAATCGCGGAAGGATTGAAGAACACGAGCATGTCGTATTTTACATCACTGAGGTCAGAAAGGTCGCTGGCCAGTGTCTGATAAATGACTGCTTCGCTGTATTGAATATTGTGCTTTGCCAATGCATCCACGAGCGCTTTATCACGAACATCAGAGCAAGGCAATAAAAATTTGCGATCCTCCTTGTGTTTCAGGATAAGTTCCATCAACTTAGGCAGTTTACCATCCCCAAAGGTTACCTTGCGTTTGCGGTACTGGATGAATTTCTGCAGGTACAGTGCGATAGCTTCGCTGATGCAGAAATAGCGATTATTTTCACTCACCTTGACACGCAACTCTTCGCAGATACGGAAGTACTGCTCGATAGCCACTCTGCTGGTGAAGATGACATTCTGATACTGATCGATATAGACTTTCTGTTTTCTGAAATCCGCCGCCTTCACGCCTTGCACATGGGTAAAAGGACGCCAGTCGAGTTTGATTTTAAACTCAGCGGCAACATCGATATATGGAGATTTTCCGTTTTCCGGTTTGGGTTGTGAAATCAGGATAGACTTTACAGGCTTGAGCACTGCGGAGGTCACTACTTGCGGCAATGGCTTCACTTCCACCAGCGGTTTCTTTTCTGCTTTGGCAGTTTTGGCCGGTGATTTCACTACAGGCTCTGCAGGCTTTACTACTACGGTTTTAGCGGCTTTTTTAACGGGAGCTGGCTTTACAGGAGTTGTTTTTTTTGCAGGGGCTGCCGCCGCCTTTTTAGCAGGTGCAGGTTTGGCTTTAGCGCTCGATTTTTTAGCAGGGGCCGGCGGTGCTGCAGGTGCTTTCTTCGCAGCCGGTTTTTTAGTAGATGAAGAGGCGGTAACTTTATTCGCTGAACTTGTTTTTTCTACTACTTTTTTTGCCATTTTTCCCTGGTTTTAGTCAACAACATTACTCAAAATAAACTTCGCTACGATTGCCACCGGCATTATTCTGAATGCGCAAATATACAGAAAAAAATGTAGATTCACCGGAATGCGCACACTGCTAAGTAGTTGATAACTGCGTACAATGTTGAAAACGACGAACAGCACGATACCGACTGCAACCGAATATATCAGATAGCTGAAGGAGAAAGCATCATTGTAAATAAATATAATGACCACTACGATACCTATCAGCGACAAGGCGAATTCCGAAAAAAGGCTGTATAAAAAATACGCTTTAAAAACACGCTGTGTACCTATCACCAGATTGAAGATAAATTCAACCAAATAGCGGACAGAATAAAACACAACAACCCCGATGGCAATGCGCAGAAACAGGCTTTCATCAAAGTCGGTGAAGTCATTATCTGTGAAATAATCCAATCCTACATACAGCAATAATGCCAGCATTAGACTGTACGACAGGTACATGGCAAAAACGGCAAAATAGGAATCGTATTTTTTACTCTGCAGATAAATTTCATATTTTTTGATACTCACCATTCCCTCCCAGACGGCATAGAAAAAATCGTCGAGGATTAAGCGAAGAAACAGCACCACGGAGAACAATCCCGCGGCAACGAGCAGATAGGAAATATTTACAGTAGCGGGTTTGACGGGCTGTAACACCTTGCTGTTACTACTTTCCCTGTGTATATCCAGCTGCTTTGTCAGCGCCTTCCATATCGCGGAGTCGCCCTTATATTTCAGTATGGAATCCTGAAAATGGGGATTTACATAACTGCTATTTCCACTTGCGGAAAAAACGGTAAACGCAGCACACATCAGCAGCAGCAGACTAAAATACCGCCACATACCCGAAATGGAGTTTGGAATTCCTGAAATCCATTTTCTGATATTTTTGCTGACCGAGTGCATAAGTGAGGCCAAAAATACCAATTTTAGTTTCAAATGTGATACCGGCACCCACACCAAATGGAAAATCCTGTGTTATTTTTCTATCGAACTTCTGCCGGACATAGGCCGCATCCATAAATACGAAGAAATAGGAATTGCGCTGCACAATCATCCTGTACTCAAGCGTTCCTATCTGATAGGCGCTGGCGAAGATGGATTGCTCGTCAAAACCGCGCAACAGCTTATTCCCACCGATGCGTATCAGTTCATTGCGCAGCAAATCCCTGTTAAATACCGCACCACCATTGAGTCCGAAGCGGAAAATATGGCGTTGCTTCTTCCCCATCGGCAGATAATAATTACCCATCCAGAAAACATCGCCTTTCACTGACTTTTTCTGAATACTATCATACAGGCCGGCATAATTAAACTCGGGCGAAAACGGATCGGACAAGGTGGTAATCTGATTATTGGGCCTGATTTTCTTAACACCCGCGGAGCCGGTAATCTTCAACTCAAATCCTTTTCTGGGATTAAACAGATAATCCAGCGACTCATAGTAAGCCTGAATCCCGTATTGATTATTGACGGCATCGAGATTATTCGGCAATCGCTTATTCAGCTTGGCGAAAGTGGTATCCGCGGCGAGAATAATCGTCTGAAAATACTTGTAAAACCCTTTGATATAATTGTTCGATTTTGTCATATAGGGCAACCCCAGTTGCCAGGCCAGATCGAGCGAGGATGAATCCCGCTTATCCAGCTTAAAGGTAAAGTTGACACCCAGGGGCGCATTCAGCAGATAAGGATAATTGAAGCGGATATCCAGCATCTGCGATTTAGGCTGCAGTCGCTGCCATTGCAAAAACACCTCTTCCCCGCGGCGGAAAGCGTTCTGAAGATGCACCCTCACTTCACCGGTAATCAGAATTTTTCCATTATTACTGCCGGGCAGAAAGCCGACCAGAAAATCAAAACTGTTGACTTTCCGTTTGTCCAGATAGAGATGAATATCCGCCTTTTCTTCCCTGAACAAAATGCTGGATGGCTGCCGCACCGTGGCATACGGCAATTTCTGCAGCAATTTATCTATTTCGCGGATGCGGCTTTCGCTGTAGGGTTTGCCTGATTTTATTCCGATATAATTCTGGATAAAACCCTTGGTAATTTTGGAGGAACCGTGATTGATAAAACTATCGATGGTAATAAACCGGCCTTTCTCCACGGCATATTGCAGTGTCAGAGAAGTGTCGGTCAGCAGCACACTATCAGTGCTCACTTTGGCAAACGGATAACCGTTGTTTTCGAGCTGCCGCAATTGTTCCTGCAGTTGCTTGTCGACGCCCGCCAGCGAAGGCGCTGTTTTGATGGCCTTGCGTTTGGTGTACACCACCGGATAATCTACCTCATACTGTTTGCCGGTATGCAGTCGCGCAAACACTGTATCTCCCTGACGGGACAGGCTGTCAAACGACGCTTCGAGATAGCCTTTATTGATTAATCGCGCGCGTGTATCAAACAGAAATTGTTCAAGTTCCTTGTACTGACGAAATGTATATTTAGGCTTGAGTTTGACAGCAGTCGTATCTTTCTCCAACAACAAATAAAAACCACCCGCCTGCACTAAACAGGACATACAACAGAACAGCAGCAGGGTGAGCGTATATTTTATCAAATGACGGATTAAAAAAGTGTGAATCAAAGTTATTAATTATTCGCTATACATCCTTACATTTACCGCTGTGGCAGGGATTTATCTTCATATACCATTTTGCCGGCAGGCTTGCACCTACTGCAATTTTCATTTTTCCACGCTGGTAAAAAACAAAGATGCTGTTATAGCCGCGATGTTGAAGGAAATCAGACTGCGCAGTGATTTCTTTCCTGAAAAAACGGAGATAGAGACCATTTATTTTGGCGGTGGCACGCCCAGTCTGCTGAGCGCCGGAGAAATCAATGCATTTATCAGCACTATCGGAGCGCACTTTACCATTTCGGAAAATCCTGAAATTACGCTGGAGGCCAATCCGGATGACTTATCGGAGGCCTATTTACAGGAACTGAAAGCGGCTACGCCGGTGAACCGGCTGAGCATCGGCATACAGTCGTTTTTCGAAGAAGATCTGCAATACATGCACCGCGCGCACAATGCCGAGGAGGCACTGCAATGCCTGCTGCGCGCCCAGGCGGCGGGCTTCCACGAACTCTCCATCGATTTAATCTATGGCACACCGACCTTGAGTGATGAGCACTGGCGGCAGAATCTGGAGACAGTATTCCGCTTGCAGATTCCCCATATTTCCTGTTATGCCTTGACGGTGGAAGAAAAGACCGCGCTGGCTCATCAGATTAAAACCCGGAAAAGCACCGCGCCATCGGATGAACAGACTGCACGGCATTTCAGCATACTCAAGGAAGCAATGCGGTCACACGGCTACCTGCATTATGAGATTTCCAATTTCTGCAAAGAAGGACATTTTGCCCGCCACAATACCAGCTATTGGAAAGGAATATCCTATCTCGGCATCGGGCCTTCCGCCCATAGTTTTGACGGCACAAAAAGATACTGGAACATTGCCAATAATGCGGCCTATACCCAGCAAATCAATGATGGAAATAACGCCTTTGAAGCGGAAACACTGAGTATGACAGACCGCTATAACGAGTATATCATGACGAGCATCCGCACGATGTGGGGCACGCGACCGGACTTTATCAAAGTGCAGTTCGGAGAAGCGGCATGCCAGTATTTCCGGAAAAATGCAATTGCTTTTATTGAAAAAGGTTGGCTGAAAACGGCAGATGATGCCTATATCCTGACGGAAAGCGGGCAACTCTTCTGCGATCATATCAGCGCGATGCTGTTTATCAGCGAAGATTAACCCTGTGTTTAAATGCGTTTGCTGCACAATAGTTATTTTTGCGCTAAATACTTCAGACATGAAACAACCCTTCGGATTTTACGAGAAAATATTCAACGAACTTATTCCATTCAATCAATATGTCGGCATGCGCCTGCTGGAACTCAGCGAAGGTTACGCCAAAGCGATTATTCCATTTCAGCAGCATCTGCTCGGCGACGCCAGAGTGCAGGCCATCCACGGCGGTGTGATTTCCGCGGCCATGGATGCAGTAGGCGGTATTGCAGGCATCACCACGCTTACTTCCTACGAAGACAAACTTGTCACTATTGATATGCGCGTGGATTATATCCGTTCCGCCAGAAACACCGACCTGATTGTGGAAGCACGTATTGTGCGGAGCGGCAACAGAATCGTGACCACCAATATGCAGGCATTTGCAGCAACAGACAATATGCTGGTCGCGGAAGGACGTGGGGTATACAATGCCAGCAGAAAGAAAAACGATTAAATCACCGGATAAAAAGATAGACCATATAAGCCAGCAACAAGACGAACAGGAAACGGCATTTATGCAGGTTCAGTGTAAGCTTTCTGCCCATCCACAGCATACCCATGATGAGCAGAGACACTGCCAGCAGAATATAAATATCTATATTGAAAGAAGGATTGTATACAATAGGTTGTATTAATGCAGCCACGCCCAGCATACCCAGTATATTCAGCATATTCGTACCCACCAGTTTGCTGACTTCAAACTTGGACTGATTGGTTTTGGTAATCATAATCCAGTAGAGCATGACGACGGAACCGCCTATGGAAAGGATAAACTGCCCTAAGAAACGCTGCGACATGCCGTATTTGCGGGAAATATCAATGAGATTATCTACTACCAGGACACCACCCGCGATAAGTCCGACTATACCGACCAGTATCAGCACGACGGAAAACCAGGTTACATAATATTCCGGCACGGCAGGTTCGGCTTCTTCCGTAAACCAGATGACCCTGTTTTTGCGGTTATTAAAATAGCCGTATGTCATAAAAACAACAAACGCGCCCAGCAGCAGATAGGCTTCCGGTTGTGTAATATACAGTGTGCCGACATTAACAGAACTAAAGGACCGGTTCGCCAACCACCACAGCAGCAGGGCACTTGCCATCATAGACAGAATGCCTGTCGTAGCGGTATTTTTATTCGCGCGGATCGGCCGGTAGAAACCGGTTATACTGAGTATACCCAACAGATTGAAGATAGCACTACCGATTATCGTTCCCATGACCAGATCGTGATAACCGTTGTAGGCGGCCAGCAGAACGGTGAATAATTTCGGCATGGAAGTACCTAATGCTACCACCGTAAAACTAATCATGGATTCGGGAAGCCGGGCGCGACGCGCAATGGAAGCCGCTCCATCGACCAGCATGCCTGTGCCTCTGTTGAGCAGAAAAAAACCTATCAGCAGCAAGGGTATATTCAGCAGCAGCGAAAGGTGTTTGATGGTCATGGCTCAATAATACAAATTCTGTTCACACAAAACAAGATTTTTTTTCCATTTTGCGTACAAAAAAAGGGCATCGCTGTGCGATGCCCTTTTCATCTGTTATGCAGACACTATAGTGTGTAAGACATTTTCACCATACCCATCATACCCTGTACGGCAGAACCTACAAAATACTGTTGTTTTCTGTTGTAGATATTTGTCAGAGATACGGTTACGTTGTATTTATTATTCAGGAATTTCGGTGTATAGGAAAGGTCTAAATCCATATCGTGGGTAGGATTTACACGTCCCACAAAATTACCCGACAACACCGGATAGCCGGCACTCCAGTTCATGCGAACGCCCACGTTCAATCCTATTTTTTCCACGAAGTAATTC
>ENA-UPTA01003565-UPTA01003565.1-activated-sludge-metagenome-genome-assembly--contig:-NODE-3565-length-15266-cov-9.307475_pt1 | contig 15266 bp, 10 predicted proteins | sample MGYA00238184_ERZ773361 | MGnify/ENA primary metagenome ERZ773361 (study PRJEB29100, sample SAMN05720205) | activated sludge metagenome | isolation source: anaerobic digester from wastewater...
CAGCCCACTGCCATCTTGAAGTATGTCCTTGTCAGTGCCGAAGACTACGAAGCGGCTGTTGAAATTGCCGATGTTGACACTACCAAGTATCAATGGCAAACTTATACTGCCCCCTTCATGGTCGACGCTGAAGCCTCTTATCTGTTGGCTTATGCCACCGACGGCTCTGTCAACTCAGCACTGGTGAAGGGCGTATATGCAGCCGGCACCGAAATTGCCGTCAATGCACCAGTTATTTCGCTGATTGCAGTGAATGGAACAGCCAAGACTTATGCCATCACCAGTGATAACAGCGATGTGTTGTTTGCTCCGGTTTCGGTGATTCATTACGAATACGGAACAAACAGCGGTGTGTACTCAGGTCCGTTGACCATAGACGAAAGCTGCACGTTGACTGCTACCGCATCGACAGAGGGTTATGCTTCTGCCAGTACCAGCATAGCTATAGACGGCCGTACCAATTACCGGGTAGCCAAGTCTTACGACTTTACTCAGGTAGATCAGGCCGTTATAGATACCATGTTGGCTCACGGCTGGACTGCTGCTTACGATTCGCTGAATGTGTTGATCAATATTCATCTGCTCGAAGGGGCAGGCAGTGATAAGAACGCCGATAACCTTTTCTATTACGATCAGGATTCGGTCAAGATTCAGTACTTCCCCGATTTCGCAGCGAACTTTGATAGCTACGAACTCCGTACGGGAGCTGATGGTAAACTTGCCGGTTTGTACAGCCAGTCCAGCGGAGGCAGGGCAGTTACTGTAAGTAATATTACTGCAGGCCAGTTTGTAGAGTTCATTATTGAAAATGTATCCTACATAGTGAAATCCACTTCGACCTCTTGCAGCTATACTATGGACCGTTATAAAACCTTGCAGAAGGTGAATGTCTTTATTCCGGACATTTATTTGGATGTAAATACGGTAAGTATAGATATTACTGCTGCCGGAAATGTCAATGTGGAATACGACAAGGCTATGAACATCGCTCAGAATGAAGTGCTGTCTATAACTGGAACCGTCAACTTTAGCCGTGTATTCGGCTCCGGTTATGAACCTTTTGTAGCGCCTTTCAACAAGCCTGTTATCATGGATGCCGACAGCAATGTACTGGTACGCGGAACCGACTACGTTATAAGACGACTCTCCTCGGGAGAATTTGTTGAACTGGGACCGACCGCCAATATCGTTGCCAACACGGTGGGCTATGTAATCAAAGTGGCCGAAAAGTATGTAGGTCAGCCTATAACTTTCGTATACGAGAGCGAAACAGGTTTCGAACTGGGTATTGCTCAGACCACTTTCAACGCTCCGTCGAGTGGCATAGCTTACAGAACCAACAGACGCTTTATACCTCATGCTCTTGGTTCAGACACTACCACCGTTTACGCTTACGTGATGAACGACGAGGGTACGGCTTTTGTGAAAACAGCCAATCCGGTAATACCGGCCTTCCAGGCTTGTATTATGGCCGACTCAACTACGCTGGCCACCATTGATGAAATCAAGGTGGAAAAAGAACAAGCTTTGAACGGTATTTCTCAAGACAGGGTAGTCGTTTCGCGCGAATACTTCGATTTGAGCGGCACCAGGTTGCTCGAACCCGGTGTGGGAATCAATATCGAACGCATCCGGTACGAAGACGGTGCCATTGAAGTCAAAAAGATCATTATTTATGCCCGATAGGAATAACTAATGATGCTTATATCCAAAAAGGGGGTGTCTCTTAGAGACATCCCCTTTTTTTGGTTCGCCCGGCACGAACAGTATCGTTTATTCCCGGCAAATCTCGTGGATTAAATCGTAAGCTGCAGCCTGTTCCGAGGGATTTTCGCAATAAGTGACCACGATGAGTTTCATGCCCGGAGCCCAAAGTTCTTTCACCTTTTGGCCCAGGGTTTCGAGGTCGCCGACTATGCGGGCATTCAGAACAATGCCCGTATGAGCAAAGGCGGCGGCAAAACCTTCGCAGGGATTGGCATCGGGGTCGGTAGCCTTGGAGAAAGCACCGTCGGCCATTCGGAGCCCGTCTATACGGACAATATCTTCTTTTTTGTCTGACCAGTTGCCGCAGGAGTGGAACACCGGACCTCCAAAAGGCCGGCCGGCACGGACCATTCTCGGTACGGCGAAGTCGTTGTAAAGGTCGGGAGGCAACATAACGATATTGTCGTCGCTCATGCCAAAGCCATCAAAAAACCTGCTCGAAGCAAAACCGTGTCCGGGCTTGACCAAAGCGGGGCCTATGAGTCTGGTCTGTACCTTGGTGAACTCGATGAGTAAATCGGTGATCTTATCTAAGGCCTGTTCTACCGCTTCGGGATTCAGGTAAAATTCCGGAAAAAACATATTGGAATCGACCAGGTTGCACAGGATATTCAGGGGAGACTGGACATCGCACCACGACATGGGCAAACGCCCCCGGGTCTGCTCCAGAAAGTATTCGGTCATTTCGAGGCTGTGACTGCCGATGGCTGTTTGGGCTACCGGTTTGAAATCGGCCTGCAGCAAATGTTCCAACTGCTCAAATTTACCGTCCAGGGCCGGCGCCTGGCCTTGTTCCCAGCGATAGCCGAAACCGAATGCCGAGGCTATGGTGCCTATACCGTACCAGGGCTCCAGGAAATTGGGAATGTCCGCTTTATAGCCCATACTTTGTTGCAGGGCTCCCAACTGCCAATTAAGGGATTTCTGCCAATCGGCACTGTCTTCGGCAAAGACTTCTTTTACCCGCATACGGCGATAGACCATTACACCGGAGGGAGCTTCCCAAAACTTCTTACAGCCTTGGTTTAAGCGGGCTTCGTATTCGGCATAGGCTTCAAAATCAAATTCTTCAGGACTTAAGGGCAGAACTTTGCTGGCTTGAGAGTCGGAAGAATAAATATTGAATTGGTCTTTCATTTTTCTGTTTTATTGAAGGAGAGAAGCTCCGCACGGTGATCAGAATTCAACAAATGATACTTCCGTTGGGCGTTGTTTTGCCGGCCTGGGGTTGCATAAGGGCAAATCTTTTTTGGTCGTTTTCGGCGTAGAGTATCATGCCTTGAGAAACGATGCCCCTGATTTTTCGCGGTTCAAGATTGATCAGGACCGGAACTTGTTTGCCGATAAGCTCCTCGGGACTGAAATGTTCCAGTACGCCCGAAACAATAGTGCGTTGATCCAGGCCCGTGTCTACCAGCATCTTCATAAGTTTTTCGGTGTTGGGAACAGCTTCGGCCTGCAGTATGGTACCAACGCGAATGTCCATTTTGCAGAAACTGTCGTAATCGATGGGGGCTTTGGCCGGGGCAGGGGTCCAGATTGCTTCTGCTTGGTTTTCCCGTGTGGCTTTATTGTTGTTTTTGGTGTTGAGCAGTTTTTGAATCTGTTGATTTATGGCATCGTCTTCTATCTTTTCAAAGAGCAATTCGGCGGGATTGAGCTGATGACCCACGGGCAGCAGATCGGTACGGCCCAGCGACTCCCAGCGGAAGCTGTCTATGCCCAGCATCCTACGCAATTTTTGGGCCGTGAAAGGCAGGAAGGGTTCAAAAACGATGGCCAGGTTGGCGGCTATCTGCAGGCAGAGATTCAGAATGCTACCCACCCGGGGCAGATCTGTTTTGGCCAGTTTCCAGGGTTCGGTGTCGGCCAGGTATTTATTCCCGATGCGGGCTAGATTCATGGCTTCTTTTTGGGCATCTCTAAAGCGGAATACATCGAGCAGGGTTTCGACCTTGTTTTGGACGTCGGTAAACTCCTCCATTGTTTGCCGGTCGTAATCGTTAGGTTCGCCCCGAGCAGGTACTTTCCCCTGAAAATACTTATGAGTGAGTACCATAGCCCGGTTGACAAAGTTGCCGAATACGGCTACCAATTCGTTGTTGTTGCGGGCCTGAAAATCTTTCCAGGTAAAATTATTGTCCTTGGTTTCGGGGGCGTTGGCAGTTAAAACATAACGCAATACATCTTGTTTACCCGGGAAGTCTTCGAGGTATTCGTGCAGCCATACCGCCCAGTTTTGCGAAGTGGATATTTTGTCGTCTTCGAGGTTTAAAAATTCATTGGCCGGCACGTTGTCGGGCAAAATAAAACTGCCTTCGGCTTTGAGCATGGCCGGAAACACGATGCAGTGAAACACGATGTTGTCTTTGCCTATAAAATGGATCAGCCTGGTTTCGGGGTCTTTCCACCATTTTTCCCAGCTGTCGGGCAAGAGCTCTATGGTATTTGAAATATAACCGATAGGTGCGTCGAACCACACGTAGAGCACTTTGCCTTCGGCGCCTTCGACCGGAACGGGAACGCCCCAGTCCAGGTCGCGGCTCACCGCCCTGGCTTGCAGGCCCATGTCGAGCCACGATTTGCATTGTCCGTAGACATTGCTTTTCCATTCTTTATGCTCTTCGAGTATCCATTGTTTCAGAAATGCCTCGTATTGGTCCAGGGGCAGATACCAGTGTTTGGTCGCCTTCATAACGGGTTTGCTCCCGCTGATGGCCGAACGCGGATGTATCAGTTCGTTGGGGCTGAGGGAGTTTCCGCAGGATTCGCATTGGTCGCCGTAGGCGTTTTCGTTGCCGCAATGCGGACAGGTTCCGGTGATATAGCGGTCTGCCAGAAACTGGCCTGCTTCCTCGTCGTAATATTGTTCACTGGTTTTTTCGACAAAGCTGCCCTGGCGGTTGAGTTTGTCAAAAAAGGCGGAAGCGGTTTTGTGATGGATGGCCGAAGTGGTACGTGAGTAAATATCGAAAGAAATACCAAAATCTTCGAAGGATTTCTTGATGATGTGGTGGTAGCGGTCTACAATAGCCTGAGGGCTGACTCCTTCCTTTTTTGCTTTGAGTGTAATGGGCACACCGTGCTCGTCGGAGCCCCCGATGAACAAGACGTCTTGTCCTTTGAGTCTGAGATAACGAACATAAATGTCTGCCGGGACGTAAACGCCGGCCAGGTGTCCGATGTGAACCGGTCCGTTGGCATAGGGCAGAGCGGTGGTAACGGTGGTCCGTTTGAATTGTCGGGTCATAAGTATGAATGCTTTTAAGCCGCAAAAGTACAAATTTATCGGGGAATTAGCAGGGCTTTTTTACGACTCTGTTTTTTCTCTTTGTTTCCCGGTTTATTTACCGTCTTCGATGGTGGGTATCGGGTTCCTCAAAGTATTTCCGTGTGTGAGGTTTGTAAAGCTAAGACATAATTATAAAGCCGAAGAGTGGGTAGTTTTTTTATGATTGTTCTGATTCTGACCTTTGTTGGCCTTGTTTTCCATAAAAACACAGAGAATTTTAAAAACAAGAGAAGAAAGAGAAAAATATCCATGAAGTTTATATTGCAGATAATCAGTTATATAGGCTGTTGAAAACTTGTTGAAAACTTTTTATCTCATTTTATTTAAAAAAAGTGGGTGAAAATGTAGCAAAGTGGGTGAAAATGTTTATTTTTGTCTGAAAAATTTGCCTCTATGGGGTAAAATAGTCAAAATATAGGCTGTAAAAAGACAGAAACATGCGATTTTTAGGAAATATCGAAGCTAAACTGGATGCCAAAAACAGAGTGTTTGTTCCTGCCGCCTTTAGGAAAGTGCTGGATAACGCCGTTTTTACTAAAACCGATGAAGGCTCGCAAAGTAGAATTTTGTATTTGCGCAAAGATGTTTACCAGAATTGCATAGTGGTTTATCCGGCTCCGGTATGGGAAGAAGAATTGAGCGAATTGCGTGCCCGGCTTAATAAATGGAATCCTCAGGAGCAGGAACTTTACCGGCAGTTTATGCTGGAAGCCGAGGCCGTAGAAATGGATCCTAACGGACGTATATTGATTTCCAAACGTCTGTTGTTAAAAACCGGTATAGAAAAAAATGTACGTTTTTTAGGCGTGGATAATACCATGGAAATCTGGGCAAAAGAAGCTCTCGAGCAGCCAAGAGTGGATCCGGAGCTGTTTAAAACCCGGATGCAGGAACTAATGACCAAAACCAAAATCCCGGAATAATTACGCCATGGAAACACCCTACCATATTCCTGTTTTGTTGAGTGAAAGCGTAGATGGCCTGGCTCTGAAACCGGGAGGCATTTATGTAGATGCAACTTTTGGGGGAGGAGGTCATTCGCGCGCCATTCTGGCGCAGCTTAAGGGAGGTCGGCTATATGCCTTTGACCAGGATGAAGAAGCACTGAAAAATTTGCCGGAAGATAAACGTTTGCAGTTTGTTCACGGCAATTTTCGCTTTTTATCCAATTTTATGCGTTATTACGGAGAGGAACAAGTGGACGGAATTTTGGCAGATTTGGGCGTATCGTCTCATCATTTCGATCAGGCCGGCAGGGGATTCTCTTTTCGTTTTGATGTCGATCTCGACATGCGGATGAATCAAAGAGCTACTCTTACGGCTGCAGATATTCTGGCAGATTATTCCAAAGAAGAGCTTTGTAGAGTATTTCGCGTGTACGGAGAATTTCGTCAGGCTGCAAGGATGGCCGGGGCTATCGTGAAGGCCAGAGAGGAACAAGCTGTAAGAACGGCAGGTCAGCTGTCGGATTTGCTGCGGCCTTTGTTGAGCAGGCAAGCCGAAAAAAAAGACCTGGCCAGAGTTTTTCAGGCTTTGCGTATTGAACTGAATCAGGAAGTCGGGGCTCTCGAGGATTTGTTGACACAATCCCTGGATATCTTGAAGCCCGGAGGTCGATTGGTGGTAATCAGTTATCATTCGCTCGAAGACCGTTTGGTCAAAAATTTTATGAGGACCGGAAATCTGGAGGGTGAGGTAAAAAAAGATTTTTACGGCAACAATCTCAGTCCCTTTATTCTGATCAACAACAAGGTGCTGGTGCCTTCGCCGGAAGAACAGGAACTGAATCCGCGTTCGCGCAGTGCCCGCCTTAGAATAGCAGAAAAGCGTTAAGAAATGGAACAGGAAGAAGAAAATAAAAAAACGACCAAACGTTTTATTTTTGGCGAATTTATAGACGGAAGCTTTCTGGATAAGAATTTCTTTCGCAAACACGCCAAATTGATATTCCTTATAGTAGTGTTGCTCTTTGTTTATATAGGCAATCATTACTCGGTAATAATGAAACTGGCCGAAATAAACAGGTTGCAACAAGAACTTAACGATGTAAAATACGAGGCTTTGATGTACACCTCGGAGTTTATGCAGGAAAGCCGCCAATCGCATATTAAATCGATGGTAGAGGAAAAAGGCTTGGAATTAAAGGAATTAACCGAGCCTCCCTATACCTTGAAAGTAAAATAAATGGAGCCGCTTGCAGGCTTGGAAAGGAAATGGACGAACAGACAGGTGAAGACATAACAAGAGGTATACGCAAACGCTATTTGATCATAGTGATTCTGTGTTTTAGTGTCATGCTGTTTGGTATTATTTTTGCGGCTTTTCACATACAATTTGCCGAAGGGGCGGCCTGGGCAGAATGGAAAAACAAACAACAGCGCGAAAACGTTGTTGTTCCCGCCGGCAGAGGGAATATTTTTTCGGACGAGGGTTTACTGATGGCCGCCACAGTACCGAGCTATGCCTTGTATATGGATTTTCAGGCCGTACACAGGGATACCCTCAATAAATATATGAAACCGCTTTGTCGGGCTCTGTCGCAAAAATTCGGCGACCTGTCGCCGGCAGATTTTGAAGCAAGGCTGCGCGAGGGGCAGCGCAGGGCCAGTCGCGAGTATCTGATACATCCGCAGAGAGTGTCTTACGCCGACTGGAAAGAGATCAAGACCTTCCCTCTGTTTAGTAAAGGCCGTTATCAAAGCGGATTATATGAAAAAAAATACCTGGAACGTCAAAAAATGTTTGGCTCTCTGGCTTCGAGAACCATAGGAAATATTTACGCCGAATTCGGCAAAGGCGGTCGCAGCGGGCTTGAATTAAAATACGATTCTTTGCTCCGGGGCCAGGACGGTGTGTCGACCCGTCAAAAAGTGGCCGGCCAATACATGAATGTCAACAACAAAGAGCCCCGGGACGGTTGGAATTTAAGGACGACCATCAACATTCCCATGCAGGACATCGTTGAGACGGCTTTGAAAGAAATGCTCGAAAAGACGGAGGCAGCCTCGGGAACCGCCGTACTGATGGAGGTGAAAACAGGCAAAGTAAAAGCGATCAGCAATTTAGGCCTTACCTCCACGGGATCTTACCAGGAAATACAAAACTACGCCGTAAGCGACCTCAGTGAGCCGGGTTCCACCTTCAAAACCATAGCCATGATGGCCGCCCTGGAAGAAGGCAAAATCAAGCCCAACGATTCGGTCGATACCCAAAAGGGCCTGGTCAGAATGTATGGCCAGGCAATGAGCGATCACAATCAGGAACATGGAGGTTACGGTAAAATAACCGCAGCCAAGAGCATTTGGTATTCTTCCAACATCGGCATTTCTACTTTGATCGACCAGGCTTTTTCCGATAATCCGGCCCGTTTTGTGGATCGCTTGTACAAAATGAAGATCAATCAGCCTATGGATATAGAAATTCCGGGTGCAGGCTATCCCGACATTCCTCATCCTAAAAATAAAAACCGTTATTGGGCTAAAACCGACTTACCCTGGATGTCGATAGGCTACGTGGTGCGTATCCCGCCTATTTACACCTTGACCTATTACAATGCTATTGCCAACGATGGTTGTATGGTAAAACCCTTTTTTGTTGAAGAAATTTTCAGAGAAAATCAGGTACATAAAAGCTTTGGTACGGAGGTCCTGAATTTAAAAATATGCTCCGACAAAACCTTGCGCGAGATCAGAGCGATGTTGGACAGCGTGGTGGAAAAAGGAACGGGAGGGGCGGCCAAAAGTAAGTTTTTCCCCATAGCAGGTAAAACCGGAACGGCGGTTTTGTCCAAAGGTTCCATGGGATACAAGGCAGGGGGCAAAAACTATCAGGTTTCGTTTTGTGGTTATTTCCCTTCGGATCGCCCCAAATACAGCGCCATTGTGGTGATACGCGATCCGGTAGTGGGCTATGCCTCGGGAGGTGTGATGGCCGGAGGAGTTTTCAAGGAAATTGCCGAGCAGATTTATGCCCGGGAATTGTGGATAGACCTGAACAGTAAACGGGTCAAAGAGTCCAAAGAGACCGGTCCTCCCAAAATTAAAACAGGTTTGCCCGGCCCCAGCTTTTATGTTATGGACAAATTGAATATAAAATACGACGATTCCGGAGTCCATGGTGGGCGTCCTATAGTGGCCAGGCGGGAGGAAGAAAGTAAAAGACTACTCCTCGAAGAAAGAAACCTTATTGAAAACCTGGTGCCCAACGTGTTGGGCATGGGAGCCAGGGATGCCATTTTGTTGCTCGAGCAATGGGGTCTGCAAGTCAGGCTTACGGGCAAAGGCAAGGTGGTGCAACAATCGCTCCGTCCGGGTACCGTCTCGCACGAAGGGCAGGAAATCGTATTACGTTTGAATTGACGATAAGCATGAAACTGAGTCGGTGCATAGAAGATTTGACTGTTTTGGAGCATTTGGGCCCCAAAGACAAGGAGATCAACTCCGTTTGTTTCGATTCCCGGCTGGCAGCTCCCTCTTGTCTTTTTGTAGCTCAAAAAGGCAGCCGCAGCGACGGGCACGACTATATTCCCGAAGTGGTGGCAAAAGGGGCCGCAGTGATAGTATGTGAAAACCTGCCTTCGGAGATAAATCCGGAGGTGACGTATATCCGCACAGGCAACAGCAATCTGGCCTTGGGTTTAATATCTGCCGCCTGGTTTTCTCATCCCTCGCGTAAGCTGAAATTGGTGGGAGTTACCGGTACCAACGGCAAGACTACCATAGCCAGCTTGCTCTACAATACCCTCAAAGCTTTGGGTTATAAAGTCGGTTTATTGTCTACCGTTTGCGTTCGCGTGGATGAACAGGAATTGCCGGCTACTCATACCACCCCCGATGCTTATGCCATCAACAGTTTGTTATCGCAGATGCTGGCGGCCGGCTGCGAATATGCTTTTATGGAAGTGAGTTCACACGCGGTAGATCAGGAAAGGATAGCCGGTCTGCACTTTGCCGGAGGAATTTATACCAATCTCACTCACGACCATTTGGACTACCACAAAACGGTAGAGGCCTATCTCAGGGCCAAAAAAAGCTTTTTCGACCGTTTACCGGCAGAGGCTTTTGCCTTGACCAACGCGGACGACAAAAACGGGAAAGTGATGCTTCAAAATTGCCGGGCTGCCCATTATACCTACTCCTGCCGCAGTTTGGCCGATTTCAGGGCCAGATTGCTCGAAACTCATTCCGACGGTATGCAACTGGATTTTGACGGTCGGGAGGTACACGTTCGTTTTATCGGAAAATTCAATGTATCGAATTTACTGGCCGTATATGGGACTGCCGTCTTGTTGGGGATGGATGCCGCCGAAGTGCTCAGAATCATAAGCACCTTGCGTCCGGTATCGGGCAGGCTGGAATTTTTGAACTCTCCCACCGGTTATACCGCTATAGTTGATTACGCCCATACACCTGATGCTCTGAAGAACGTTTTACAAACCCTGGCTCAGATACGCAAGCAGGGCAAGATTATCAGTGTGGTGGGAGCGGGGGGCAACCGCGATAAAACGAAACGTCCCGAAATGGCTCTGGAGGCTGTGCGGGCCAGCGATACCCTGATACTTACTTCCGATAATCCGAGGTTTGAAGAACCGCAGGCTATTTTGGACGATATGTATGCCGGTGTTCCTGCCGAAGCACGAAAAAGAGTGCTGTCGATCGTCGATCGCAGGGAGGCTATTCGTACTGCCTGCAGACTGGCCGGTAAAGGCGATTACGTGTTGGTGGCCGGCAAAGGACACGAAGATTATCAGGAAATCAAAGGAGTGAAATATCCTTTTGACGACAAAAAAATAATTACTGAAATTTTTAAAGAATTACTCTGATACCAATACCCGGTTGTTGTTTTATTTATAAAAGTTTACAGCCACAAAACAAGAGAATATGTTAGTGCCTTTGTTTGATTATTTAAACAGTATCGACTTTACGGGAGCAGGAATGTTTCAGTACGTATCGTTCAGGTCAATTATGGCCTTTATCTTTTCGCTGCTTATAGCCACTTTTATCGGCCGGAAAATAATCCGTAAACTGCAACGTATGCAGATAGGCGATGTTCCCCGCGATCTGGACGTGGAGGGTCAATTAAGTAAAAAAGGCACTCCTACTATGGGTGGAATCATCATTTTTCTTTCACTCATTGTCCCGGTATTGCTTTTTGCCAAACTGGACAACATTTACATCATTTTGATGCTGATCAGTACCGTTTGGCTTACCTTATTGGGTTTTGCCGACGATTACATCAAAGTGTTCAAAAAACACAGAGAAGGGCTCAAGGGTAAATTCAAAATTATCGGCCAGGTGGGCATAGGATTAATTGTGGGGCTGACCCTTTATCTGAGTCCCGAAGTGGTGATTCGCGAAAATGTTCAGCTCAACAACGGCTTGCCCAACGAAGAAGTCCGTTTTGAAGAAGGTGAAGTAAAATCGACCAAGACGACCATTCCTTTTTTTAAAAACAACAACCTGGATTATGCCAATTTGGTTTGTTTTATGAAAGAACACAAGCAGGCAGCCGGCTGGGTGCTGTTTGTGCTGGTTACCATTTTTATCGTAACCGCCGTTTCCAACGGAGCCAATCTGACGGATGGTTTGGATGGCCTTACTACAGGGACTTCGGCCATTATCGGAGTGGGTTTGGGTATATTGGCTTATGTGTCGAGTAATATGAATTTTGCTTCGTATTTGAATATTATGTACATACCCGGTTCCGAGGAATTGGTCATTTATATGTCGGCTTTTGTGGGGGCCACCGTGGGATTTTTGTGGTTCAATTCTTTTCCGGCGCAAGTATTTATGGGCGATACCGGCAGTTTGATGTTGGGCGGTGTTATTGCCGTTTTTGCCATTATCATTCGCAAAGAATTGATGTTGTTGTTTTTCTGTGGTGTGTTTTTGCTGGAATCCTTGTCGGTGATGATGCAAGTCTCCTATTTTAAATGGACCAAAAAACGTTATGGGGTGGGGAAGCGTATTTTTAAAATGGCTCCTTTGCATCATCATTTTCAAAAGCCGGGCAATGCGGGCATTGAGGCCTTGATTCAAAAACCCATCAAAGCCATACCCGAATCCAAGATTGTGGTTCGTTTTTGGATCATCAGTCTGTTGTTGGCTGCTTTTGCCATAATAACACTAAAAATCAGGTAAGAATGAAGAGAATCGTTGTTATAGGAGGAGCCGAAAGCGGCAGCGGAGCGGCAGTGCTGGCCAGGAAACAGGGTTTCGATGTCTTTTTGACGGACAATGCTCCTATTCCCCAGCGTTACCGTAAATTGCTCGAAGATAACATGATAGTATTCGAAGAAGGACAACACAGCCTCGAACTCATTTTGAACGCCGACGAAGTCATTAAGAGCCCGGGAGTTCCCGACAAGGCTCCCCTGATTCAAACAATCAAAGCCAAGGGCATACCCGTTGTTTCGGAGATTGAATTTGCCGGGCGCTATACCAAAGCCAAAATGATTTGTATTACAGGGAGTAACGGTAAAACCACCACCACTCTGCTTACTTATCATATTCTGAAAAACGGAGGGCTCAATGTGGGGCTGGCCGGCAACATAGGTCAAAGTTTTGCCTTGCAGGTAGCTCAGCAGGACTACGATTACTATGTGATTGAACTCAGCAGTTTCCAGTTGGACTATATGTTTAAATTCAAGGCGGATGTGGCTGTAATGCTCAACATTACTCCCGACCATCTGGATCGTTATCATTATAATTTGCAGGAATACGTGGACTCCAAATTCCGGATTATTCAGAATCAGACCGAGCAGGATGCTTTTATTTACTGGAACGACGATCCCATTATTCAACGGGAGATAAAGAAAAGAACGATCAGAGCCAAAACCTACCCTTTCTCCCTCAAAAAAGATGCCGGCATCAAAGCTTTTATCGAAGATAAAATATTGGTTATCAATACTCCGGATCAACAATTCGAAATAGAACAGGAAGCTTTGGCCTTGCGAGGAACCCATAACCTTTACAACACTATGGCGTCGGCTATTTCGGCCAACATAGCGCATATTCGCAAAGAAGAAATACGCACGGCCCTGAGTAATTTCAAGGGTGTGGAACATCGTTTGGAAAAAGTGGCCGGGGTGGCCGGGGTGGAATACATCAACGACTCCAAAGCCACCAACGTAAATTCCTGCTGGTACGCCCTCGAATCGGTCAATACACCGGTAGTGTTGATAATGGGAGGTACCGACAAAGGAAACGACTACGGCGAAATTGAAGCTTTGGTCAGGCAAAAGGTGAAAGCCATCGTTTGCCTGGGTGTTGACAATACTAAGCTGCACGATTTCTTTGAGGGTAAAGTAGACGAAATTCGCGATGCACGGTCGATGAAAGAGGCAGTGGACCTTGCAAGCAGCCTGGCAACCAAAGGCGATACCGTCTTGTTGTCGCCTTGCTGCGCCAGTTTCGACCTTTTCGAAAACTACGAAGACCGCGGTCGTCAATTCAAGAACTGCGTTCGCAATTTATAAGAGATGGAACTGATACAAAGTGTGTTCAAAGGCGACAAAGTGATCTGGATGATCTTTTTGTTTTTATGTATAATTTCGTTGGTGGAGGTTTTTAGCGCCATCGGGACCCTCGCTTATGCCCGGATGAATCCTTTCGAGCCTATCATAAGACACGGCTTGTATTTATTGATAGGGGTTGCCATGGTGGTGGCTTTTCATAACTTCCATTACAAGTATACCGCTTTGCTGGTGTTCCCCCTGCTATTGTTGTCGGTTATTATGCTTATTCTGACTCCCATAATAGGTGTCAGACTGAACGAAGCAGCGCGTTGGATAGAGATTTTCGGTATACAGATTCAACCTTCGGAACTGGCCAAATTGTCGATGGTATTGTTTTCGGCTTGGTTTCTGGGCAGGGCTCAGGGCTCCAAAGAGGCCATGGATAAGGCATTTTGGGTGGTGCTTATTGTGACGGCCGCCTTGGCTTTTTTGATTGTGTTTGAGAATTTGTCCACTGCTATTTTGCTCTGCCTCTTTGTTTTTCTTATGATGGTGGTGGCCGGGGTGGACTGGAAAAAACTCCTGATTTTGTTTTTACTGGTGGCTTCGGCAGCCGCTTTGCTGTTGTTTTTGTTGATCAAGATAGAGCGCCTCGACGGGGTGCCCCGCTGGGAAACCTGGCACAATAGATTGGTGACCGAACAGCTGGATGTCAGGGATGAAGGATTTAAAATTACGGACGAGAACCGGCAGGTTTCACATGCCAAAATAGCTATTTCCGGGGGTAAGTTTTTGGGCGTTTTACCCGGCAACAGCAGCCAGCGTGATTTTTTGCCCCAAGCCTATTCCGATTTTATTTTTGCCATTATCATAGAGGATTTGGGTTGGTTGGGTTTGTTTGGGGTGCCTTTCCTGTATTTGTTTTTGTTGTTCAGGGCTTTAAAAATCGCCAAACGTTGTACAAAATCAGTGCCTATGCTCCTGGTGCTTGGTTCGGCACTGATTATATCTATGCAGGCTTTTGTCAACATGGCAGTGGCGGTAAACTGGTTCCCGGTTACCGGACAACCTTTGCCTTTGATAAGCAGAGGAGGCAGTTCGGGAGTCATTACTTGTTTGTATTTTGCGATTATACTGAGTGTTAGCAATTTTGCTACACAAAAACCTATACCCGAAGAGGAAAACTTAATATCGAACGAAACGGAAGATCCGGATTATGAACAGCAGGAAGAAATCGAAGCAGCAGACTGAAGAAACGCGTAAACCGCGTTTTATTATTTCGGGAGGAGGTACCGGAGGGCATATTTTTCCGGCCATTTCCATAGCCAACGCCCTTAGGCAAAAGTGCCCCGAGGCCGACATACTTTTTGTCGGCGCCGAAAACCGCATGGAAATGGAAAAAGTGCCGGCAGCAGGCTATCCTATCATCGGACTCCCTGTGAGAGGTTTTGATCGTCAACATTTGCTGAGTAATGTCAAAACCTTGTTTCAGTTGCTGAGAAGTATGTGTAAAGCCCACAAATTGATACGCGAATTTAAGCCCGACGTAGCGGTCGGAGTGGGCGGTTATGCCAGCGGTCCTTTGCTCAGGGCTGCGGCTGCCAAAAAAATACCTTGTCTCATACAGGAACAAAATTCGTATGCCGGAATTACCAATAAATTACTTGCAGCAGGGGCTGCCCGTATTTGTGTGGCTTATGAGGGCATGGAGCGCTTTTTCCCGAAAGAAAAGATTTTGCTTACCGGCAATCC
>ENA-UPTA01003567-UPTA01003567.1-activated-sludge-metagenome-genome-assembly--contig:-NODE-3567-length-15262-cov-5.605445_pt1 | contig 15262 bp, 14 predicted proteins | sample MGYA00238184_ERZ773361 | MGnify/ENA primary metagenome ERZ773361 (study PRJEB29100, sample SAMN05720205) | activated sludge metagenome | isolation source: anaerobic digester from wastewater...
AGTTGCCCGCCTGCGCCGTCGAACGGAGTATCGCACCGGAAGACCCGGCATCACCGTACACCGTTATGGACAGCACCAGCTCTCCGGTCCGGGAGATATCACCCCCCACAATGGGAACTCCCGCCATTTTCGCCGCCTCCGTGAGACCGTCATACACCCGCATGACATATTCCTCGTCTTCGCCGGCAGGAATTCCGCATGACACAAGGGCATACCGGCACTCCCCTCCCATGGCGGCGATGTCAGAGATATTTGCCATCATCGCCTTGAATCCCGCGTCTTCAGGCTGCGAATAGTCCCTGCGAAAATGAACATTTTCAACGAACATGTCCGTTGAAAGGAGCCCGAAACGGCCCTCCCCTATCCGGAACACAGCGCAGTCATCACCAATCGACATCAGCAGGTCCTTCGGTTTCGCCGCACCTTTTGACTCGACGCAGTCCCTTATCTTCGCAATGATGTCCCATTCACTTTTTATCTTCATTGTTCATTCTCTTTGTTTTAACACGTCATATCGGTTTATTTCATCAGCCCTGTACATACCGCCGGTACATATATTCGATACGGGCCCTGCACCGGTCAAACCCGAAGAGCGGCATTGCCCTGTCTAACTCCGGACCGCTGAGCCGTCCGGTAATCATACCCCGAATGGGATGAAAAAGTTTTTTCCCTTTCAGCGAAGTGACGGCTTTTATCTTTCCGATCAAATCATCGCAGAAATTCGATTCCGTTATTTCAGAGTTGATAAGTTTATACGCAGCAGCGATCACCTGCTTCGACTCCTCCTCACTCATGAGGGCGTCTGTTTCCTCGTCGGGAACCACCACCTCCTCAAGAAAGAGCTCCAGGTACTTCGTGATATCCCCCAGCACCTCGCAATATCCGCGGAGAAGGTCAACTATCGTTTCAAGCACCCCGCGGTCCAGACCGGACACGTTATATCCTGCTTCAGCGATATAAGGAAGAAACAGGTCTGTAATCGTGTCCAGGGGAAAGCTCCGTATATATACGCCATTCATCCACCGGAGCTTCTGGAAATCAAACACCGCGGCACTCTTCGCCAGGCTGCCGATCTCAATTTCCCGTGCGATGTCATCAATACCGAGGATTTCCTCACCGCTTTCCGTGGCCCATCCCAGCATTGACAGGTAATTGAACAACGCTTCAGGAAGATACCCCTCACTCCGATACATCGCGACAGATGTTATGCCGTGCCGCTTGCTGAGCTTTGCACGGTCAGGTCCCAGCACCAGGGCGATGTGTGCGAATTCCGGCACCGGAAGATCAAGGGCCCGGGCGATGAGTATCTGCTTCGGCGTGTTGGAAAGGTGGTCCTCGCCTCGGATCACATGGCTCACCTTCATCAGGGCGTCGTCAATGATGACGATATAGTTGTACACCGGTACACCGTCGGACCGGACAATAATGAAGTCACCGCCGATATTTTCACTGCCGAACGCCACGGGTCCCTTTATCAGATCACGCACCACGACCTTCTCTCCGTCAGGGACCCTGAAGCGGATTGTGGGTTTCCGGCCCTCCGCCTCGAACGCGCGTTTCTGTTCATCTGAGAGGTCGCGGCATTTCCCGGAATAGACATAAAATCCCTTCTCCGCCTCGGATTTCTTCCGTTCCCCCTCAAGCTCCTCCTGGCTGCAGTAACAGTGGTACGCACTGCCCTTGGCGAGAAGACGCTCGCTGTATTCGCGGTAGATATCGAACCGTTCGGACTGCCGGTAGGGACCGTATTCCCCCCCGGCATCGGGGCCCTCCTGCCATTCAATCCCCAGCCACTTCAGGTCCCGGAGTATCGACTCCTCCGATTCTCTGGAACTCCGCTCCATGTCAGTATCCTCAATTCTCAGCAGAAGCGTTGCGTTATGTTTACGGGCAATAAGGAAGTTGCAAATTGCTGTTCTCGCATTGCCGATATGAAGAAACCCTGTGGGGCTCGGCGCAAATCTGACTCTCATTTCACTGCTCCTTTACTCTGGCTATATGATCCGCCGATTCCATTACAATTTCAGGCGCCTCAGGTTGTTATTTTCAGCGGGGAAATTTTTTCCGGACCATTACAGTTCATCTTCGCAGGATAACAAATCCGCGGAAAAACCGGCACTTCGCGGATAGGTGTACTGCACTCGGAGAATATCGTCAAGATCATTTTTTTGTTATGTTCCGATTCCCGATGTGATAAGGGAATAACATTTTTTCAAAAAGTATCCCCCGATCACAGCATTTTCCATTGACAATCCCGCAGGGGGAGATATATATATCCTCGGAAAGGAGTATGTACGTAAAAACTTTTATGATTGTGTAAAACCTCGACATCACCTCAATGAGTTACCCTGGAACGGTACTGGCACGGATCAGTGACCGGTTTTTTTTATGTACAAAACAGAAATTATCATCCAAGAGGTTTTACAATGAATACAACACAGCTTTCATTCCTGGGATGGAATGATTACTTCGAAGAATTATATCTTCCCCATAAAAATGACTTTACTCCGGGCCGCGTTATCACCGAACACAGAGGTTCCTTCGTGGTACGCACACACCGGAGCGAATTGCAGGGAATACCGGCAGGAAAATTCTACAGCGGCATCGCCGGCCATATTGATTTTCCCTCCACCGGCGACTGGGTGCTGCTTCAGGAGCTCGAGGGCGAAGACAGGGCCGTCATCCACCACGTACTGCCCCGGAAAACCGCCCTCATCAGGAAGTCCGCCGGCAAAAAAACCGAGGCCCAGATTATCGGGGCGAACCTGGACATCATATTCATCGTCCATGGCCTTGACGGGAACTTCAATCTCAACCGCATGGAGCGCTATATCACCCTCGCGGAAACCTCCGGAGCACGGCCCGTGGTACTGCTCAACAAATCGGACCTCTGTGAAAACCTTGAGGAAACAACGGCACGCGCCGCTGAGGCGGCAGGGAATATCCCCCTTCACACCGTAAGCGCCCGTTACGGCGGGGGGGTCGATATCGTCCTGTCATACATTTCCGAAGGTGTCACGGCAGGATTCGTGGGGTCATCGGGAGTGGGAAAATCCACCCTGATCAACGCGCTCCTGGGCAGTGACGTGCAGCAGGTTATTCCCGTCCGTGACGGAGACTCCCGGGGACGCCACACCACCACCTCCCGGCATCTCTTCCTGATGCCGTCGGGAGGATTACTGATGGACACACCTGGAATGAGGGAACTTTCCCTCTGGGACGGAGGCGAAAGCGGAAGCTCATTTTTTGACGACATAGAATCCCTCGGAGAAGAATGCAGATTCAGAAACTGCACCCACAGCGGCGAACCCGGCTGCAGGGTCCTTGCAGCCGTTGAGGAAGGAGTGTTGGACCCGCGGCGCCTTGAGAATTACAGGAAACTTCAGAAGGAACAGCGCTACATGGAATCCCTCATTGATGAACGGGAATACCTGAACCGGAAACGCGAGGAAAAGAAACTCCACCGGGAGATACGCCGCTTCACAAAAAACCATCGGGATTGATAACTGTTTCAGATGTGTAAAAAATTATTCCGCACCCTGTTTTATAAAAGATTTTCTTGACAGGGTGCGGTTTACTTCCTTAATTCAGAATTATTTTTAACCATAACGGGGTATACACAATGAACGGCCAGGAAGAACCAAAGGGAACCGGCAACAATGAAGAATTGTCCGCTGCCGCTCCTTCTCACTTTATAAAAGACATCATTGAAGAGGACATCCGGAAAAACAAAAATGACGGCAGAGTCGCCACGAGGTTCCCTCCGGAACCCAATGGCTATATCCACATCGGCCATGCGAAATCGATATGCCTCAACTTCGGTCTCGCGAAGCAGTATGGCGGCACCTGTAATCTCCGGTTTGACGACACGAACCCCAGCAAGGAAGACACAGAGTATGTCGATTCAATCATGGACGATGTCCGCTGGCTCGGATTCACCTGGGACGACCGCCTGTATTACGCCTCTGACTATTTTGACAGGCTGTACGATTACGCGGTGCAGCTCATCAATGACGGCAAGGCCTTTGTCTGTGACCTTTCAGCCGAGGAGATGCGTGAATACCGCGGCACGCTGAAGGAACCGGGTAAAGAGAGCCCCCACAGAAACCGTTCAATTGAAGAAAACCTTAAATTATTTGAAGCCATGAAGAACGGCGAATTTCCTGACGGATCACGGACACTTCGGGCGAAGATTGACATGTCTTCGGGAAATATCAACATGCGCGATCCTGTTATTTACCGCATACAGCGGGCCCATCATCACAGGACCGGGGACAAATGGTGCATCTATCCGATGTACGACTTTACCCACTGTCTCTCGGACGCGACAGAAGGAATCACTCATTCGATATGCACCCTGGAGTTTGAAAATAACAGGCCCCTGTACGACTGGATACTTGACCAGCTGCCGGTTCCCTGTCATCCGCAGCAGATCGAATTTGCCCGGCTCAACCTCACCTATACGGTAATGAGCAAGCGGAAACTCCTGGAGCTGGTGACAAAAAAATATGTTTCCGGATGGGACGACCCCCGGATGCCCACAATCTGCGGTATGCGACGCAGGGGTTTCACACCTGAAGCGATACGTGATTTCTGCGACCGTATTGGAGTGGCGAAACGAGACAGCACCGTTGACGTGGCGCTCCTTGAGCACTGTCTGCGGGAGGACCTTAACATGCGCGCGCCCCGTGTCATGGCGGTGCTGAACCCTTTACGCGTCGTCATAGAGAACTATCCCGAAGGCAAGGTGGAAGAGTTTGATGCCGTGAACAATCCCGAAGATGAGGGGGCCGGTACCAGAAAAATCCCCTTCGCCAGAACACTCTACATCGAGCAGGAGGATTTCCGGGAGGACTCCCCGAAAAAATTTTTCCGCCTTGCTCCCGGAAAAGAGGTCAGACTGAAACACGCATACTACGTCACCTGCACCGATGTGATAAAAGACCCCGCGACGGGGGAAATTACGGAAATACGCTGCACCTATGATCCGGAAACCAGGGGCGGATGGTCGAAAGACGGGAGAAAGGTCAAGGGAACCCTTCACTGGGTTTCTGCAGACCATGCCCTTGATGCGGAAGTACGGCTGTATGAACATCTCTTCACCGCCGAGGAACCTGAAGGCGACAAAGAAACCCATTACCTGGACCTTCTGAACGCCGATTCGCTGAAAGTCCTGAACGGCTGCAAGGTCGAGCCGGGCCTGCGGGAAGCCGCTCCGGGAACGAGATACCAGTTCGAACGGCAGGGATATTTCTGCGTTGACCTGAAGGATTCATCGCCTGAAAAGCCTGTGTTCAACAGAACAGTGCCTCTCCGGGATTCCTGGGCGAAGATCGAAAAAAAGGATAGTTAATATTTCACCTGTTGTCTGAAATCATATAAAAAAGGGGGACAGAAACAATGATTTCTGCCCCCCTTTTTTATTGCACGGCACGGCTATATGGCGCTTCCGCCCCTTTCACCCGTTCGTATGCGAATACAGTCCAGCAAATCCTGAATAAAAATTTTACCATCCCCGATCTCACCGCCGCAGTGACGTGCCGATGAAATAATTGCATTGCACGTTATGTCGACAAATTCATCATTACAGGCTATATCGAGCCGCACCTTCGGGCTGAGGTTTGGAACAACCTTGACGCCGCGGTACACATCTTCATCGGGCTCCTGCTGACCATGACCGGTAACGCGGGACACCGTGATCCGCTTTATCTCCGCCGCGTACAGCGCCTCCCGGACACAATCCAGTTTATCGGGCTGAATAATTGCTGTTATCAGTTTCATTGTCTTCTCCTGAATCAGTTTATGTGAATGAGGCCGTAGCCCTGTTCCGCATGCTGGCTATTGTCAAGACCGGCCATCTCCTCGTGCTCCTGTACGCGGAACCCCATTGTCTTCTGCAGAATCGCTGTTATAACAAACGTTACAATTCCTGCATAGGCAAAGGCAATAATAACCGCAAGAGATTGTATCCCCAGCTGATGAAGACTGCTCCACGATGAGCTCTGACCGCTCACAAAACCGGGTCGGAGAAACAGCACCAGACCTATCGCGCCGAAAATTCCCGCGATACCATGAATTCCGAATACATCAAGGCTGTCATCATATCCCAGCCTGTTTTTCACCTGAATCGCAATATAACACACGGCTGAGGCGATTAAACCAAGGAGCAGCGCTCCCACGGGAGTCACAACCCCCGCGGCGGGAGTAATTGCCACAAGGCCTGCAAGAACTCCGGAGGCAAATCCGAGGCTTGTCGCCTTACCGTGGTGTATTCCCTCAATGAGCATCCATCCGCATGCACCCGATGCGGCGGCAATTTGCGTCAGCGTCAAAGCTCGTGCGGTATCAAGGCCGCTGGAAACAGCGCTTCCCGCGTTAAAACCGAACCACCCCACCCACAGCAGACCGGCCCCCATAAGGGTCATCACAAGGCTGTTGGGATGCATCGCGGTTTTCGGATACCCCCTGCGTGACCCCAGGAACAGCGCCACAACAAGACCGCTCACGCCGGAGGTGATATGGATAACGGTACCTCCGGCAAAATCTATCGCTCCCATTTTCGCGAGAAATCCATCCGCCGCCCATACCCAGTGACAGACAGGATTATACACCAGGAGGCTCCTCAGGGCGATAAACAGGATATACGTCTTGAACCTCACCCTTTCAGCAAATGCACCGGCGATAAGTGCCGGAGCGATAATCGCGAATTTACCCTGAAACATCGCATACACATATTCGGGAATTCCCTGGGAAAGTATGCTTTCATCGATTCCCTGCAGGAGAAAATATTCGTTCTTCCATCCCATGAAACCGCCCAGAATTCCCGGCCCAAAACTTGCCGCATACCCCACGACCATCCAGAGCACACCGATCACCGCCATTGCGGCAAAGCTGTGCATCATTGTGCCGATTACATTTTTCGTCCTCACCAGACCACCGTAGAACATCGCGAGCCCCGGGATCATAAGCAGCACAAGCGTTGTAGATGTCAGCATCCAGGCCGTGGTGCCGGTATCAACAGCTATCACACCGGGTTCCGCCATCAAACCGGCTGGTATAAAAACAAGAAATGCAGCGAGGGCTAATCGAATTTTTGAACCCATAGCAATCCACCTCAATAATGTAATAATTTTGTATTACATAAAGCACTGCGGAGGATGACCGTCAATATGTTATAATTGGATTGCCTGCTATTTTACAAACCTGTAATGTCTCTGAAACATGTTTGTAATGTTCACTGAATTTCAGGGTTAAAATCAGGAGGAGAATAAAAAAACCGGACGGGGTACTGTAATTTTTTTAAATCAGTAGTCGTAAGAATGGACTGAAGGTTTTCCGGTAATTATCTCACTGGAATCCCGTTCAATTTTCCGGACAAGCTTCTGGATTTTTTCTGCGACATCTTCACCAAAAAGCACCTTCCCGCATCGCGTACACTGGTATGCCGGAACATCTTCCAGCACAAAATAAAACTGCTCGGTGCTGACACTGTAACAGCTTTTCCCTTCTATTATCACACCGCCGCACGAACATTCCATATATCACCTCAAAAAATAAAAACCGGCCATCACATCTATCAACGCATTCCATTACCACCGGAATGTCTCCAGTCCCTTTCGCGGTTACTTCGCGATAAGTCAACTGGCGCACTCCTTCTGTGGGAAGTTGAAAAAAAATAACATATCCTGTACAGTATACCGCTTTATAATCCACCCGTCCATGACCACAAGCATTTTTCTTACATGAACATGCCGATGCAGAATGGAACAGCTGCTACTTCTTCTCTTCGCACTTCAGTACCGCGATAGTCGCGCCCCAGTTATAATTATCATCATGGAATGTGGAGATATCATCGCTTTTTTCGAGTATCCCCCTGACAACAGACTTGATCACCGATTGCCCCTTCCCGTGTATTATCCGGATTGTGCTGACTTTCCGCGCCTTCGCATCCTCAATAAAATCCATGAGAAGCAGTTTAACATCCTTCGGGTGAAAATGGTGAAGATCAATTTCATCATCCAGTTCAACGACATGCCCGTCATCCATCACAGCACCCGTCCTTTCATCTGCTCCCCCCTTCCGGTACGGCAAATATGTATTGACAATTGCAGCCAATTCCCTATTATTATTCCAGGACGCAGGTTTGCAGCGACACGACCATGCGTTCCAGATAGTGCGTTGGTATATCTTTACATGATTCAGCCCGGCAGCTAAAATTTTCAATTTTATTGATTGCATTATTCAGGCTTGCAATACATTCTGCCCATGAACATGCAGACATTGGTCAGATAATCAAGTGTTTTTACATCCCCTGAGAGATAAAACCTCGGTATTTTGAATAAACGTCAGCAGGGGTTGAAATATCATCATCCATAAAAAGCTGCATCGCTTACATCCCGGGATCGGAACGTGCCGGGAAATATTTTTTTAATCGGGATTACGGCTGTGAGCACCAGAGCATATTTATTTGATTTTGACGGGACCCTCATTGACAGTATGGGTGGATTTGCCAATATTGCCGGAGAAACAATCCACCGTTTCCATCCGGAAATGTCCTTTGAAACGGCACGCGCCCGCTATCTGGAGACTTCAGGGGTCCCTTTTTTCCAACAGCTGGAAATCATTTTTCCCGGCGACCCGAAGAATAAAGAAATTGCCGCAATTTTCGAGGAAACCAAAATCAACGGTTTTTTCTCAGAGCGCTTTCACGATGATGTGGTCTATACTATATCGACATTGCGTGAGCGGGGCCATATAGTCGGGGTCTGCTCCAACAATTTTCAGCATCTCATTGATAAATTCGTTGAACGGGAAGGCCTTGTATTTGATATCGTCCTGGGATTCAGGGAGGGTTTTGAAAAGGGCAAAGACCACTTTCAGCATGTTATGAAAACATTCTCCCTTTCCAATGAGGAGCTGACATTTGTCGGGGACTCTCTGAAGGATGCGGAAAAAGCGATGACAAACAATCTCCGCTTCGTGGGAATTTGCGGGACCTTTCAGGAGAAGGACTTTCATTCTATCAGCCCGGATCTCCTGACAATCCACAACATAAAGGAACTATTGGAATTATGAAAGCAATTGTACTGGCTGCAGGAACCGGAAGCAGGCTCGGTGAACTCACAAAAACCCGGACGAAGGCCCTCGTTCCCGTCAGCGGGAAACCACTGATCGACTACCTTCTGGAGTTTTTCGACCTTTCCTTCTTCAATGAAATTATTATCGTGGGCGGGTTCCATTACGAGGACATCAAGACCCATGTTGACAAAAAGAACATCCCCCACGTCAGGGTCATCGAGAATAAGGAATACCTTAAAGGCAACATCTATACACTGATTACCGCGCTAAGGACTTTTTCGGACGATTCGTTCCTCGTGACCAACGCGGACCACATTTATCCACCGCTGATGTTTGATAAAATGAAACCGCAGTTTCGGGCCATAACCGCAATGTGCGATTTCGACCGCAAACTTGCCGAAGACGATATGAAGGTGAAGCTCTATCCCGATACAAAAAAAATTGAATCCATCAGCAAGCAGCTTGAATCATTCGATTGCGGATACATCGGCATGACCTATGTCGACATGTCCATTGACAATGTGTACAGAAACGCCATTCAGGAAACGCTGCTCAGATTCGGGGAGAAAGCCGTTGTGGAGAATATTCTGCAGGTCCTCGCTGAAAACGAAAAAACAGCTCCTGTAATAATGGACCTTTCCGGTATAGGATGGTATGAGGTTGATACGATTGAAGATCTCATGAAGGCGGAAAATCTTCTTCTCAAAGACAAAAACTTCCAGTAATCCATTAATATTGAAGATATTTCTACTACCAGATAAATAAAAGCGGGTTGATATATCTTCCATGGCGGCTCATCGCGAAATGAAGATGCGGCCCGGTGGACCTCCCCGTTGATCCCAGCTCGCCGATGATGCGGTTTTTATTGACGGATTCGCCTTTCCGCACATTGATCCTCAGCAGATGCCCGTACATACTGATATATCCGTCCCGGTGCTGGATAATTATCGTACGGCCATACCCTTCTCGCCAGCCGGTATAGGACACGATGCCCTCCCTGACCGGGCGTATAGGTGTTCCTGACCGCGCTGATATATCGACCCCGTTATGAAATTCCATCGCGCCGAAATGGTCGAAGGTCCTCATCCCGAACATCGAAGTAAAATATCCCAGAACAGGGGCCTGGTAGTTTCTGCGTATATCATACAGCCGCTGTACATATTTATTCACGATGAGGGGCGTTGATCCTTTAAAAAAGACGAACCGCATGTCATCACGGGCAAACAGATCAAATATTCCATGCAGGTACTCACCGGAAACACCGCTGTTGTCCGTGAGAAGGCGTTTCATCCGCCACACGTCAGTCATATCGTCAACGGGCATAAGGACCCCGTTCTCTCCGGGCAGCACCAGTTTCAGCCCCTCCCTTGCCTCAAGGGACTGCAGAAACGGATTCGCGGCGATAATTGTATCAATTGTGAGGTTGTTGGCCCTTGCCACTTCCCAGAATGTTTCCCCCGGGCGCATTGTATGGACCCGTACCCTTGTTCCAAAATCATGGGGATAACGGAGAACAAGTTTTACGTAGGCATCCTCTGAGGTAAAAAGAGGAAATCCGTCTTTCATAACATAATGTGAAGGATTAACAATCACGGTGTCCTTGACAATGCCGTTTATTATGTTTCCAATAACGAGAACCATAATAACGAAAAGCACGATACCCCGGCATCCATTGCTGAACTGGGTAAGCTGAAACCGCGTTACAGGCCATCCGTTCATGTTTTCCCCCTTCCCAGCTTCTGTGATTTTTCTACAGCTGCCGCAACAGCATCCATTACGATCCCGGTGAACCCGGCCCGCTCCAGCACATGTACCGCGTCTATTGTTGTTCCTCCGGGTGAGGAAACCCTGCCGCGGAGAACAACAGGGTCTTCACCGCTCTCCGCAACCATTTTCGCGGCACCCAGCACTGTCTGTACCGTAAGGAGAAGCGCTTTGTCTCTGGGAATACCCATTTTGACACCGCCTTCGGTCATTGCCTGAATAAGCGTATATACATACGCAGGACCGCTCCCTGAGACAGCGGTCACCGCGTTCATCATCTTTTCGGGAAGCACAAGCACCTTCCCCAACAACGAAAAAACAGCTTCAACCTTGTGGATATCATCCGGAGTCGTTTCACTGTTCGGAGAGAGCACAGTCATACCCTCTCCCACAAGGGCCGGGGTGTTCGGCATCACACGTACCACCTTATGCATGCTGCCGATAATCTCTTCAATTGAATTCAGCGACAATCCTGCCACGATTGACACAATCACCTTCTCCGGGACGAAGGGACGTATTTCGCCGAAGACTGACAAAGCCGCGTCAGGCTTCACCGCTACAATAATTATATCACTCCTGCGGCACAGTGTTTCAGCGGAATCCGCTGCAGCGTCCGGATAACTCCCGCATGCTTTTGCAAGCACTCCGGGGTCGGAGTCATAGCAAATCACATGCTCACTGCCGACTGATTTCACGAGTCCGGAGATTATGGCAGATCCCATATTCCCGGTTCCAATGCAGCCAATAGTAATGTTTCGAAGTGTGTCAATCATCTGTCACTGCCCTGTACGTGTCAATCAAAGTCCCGCTAACGCTGCCGCCTGTTTCCTGCAGAACACACGCTTCTGCAGGGTACTGTTTTTCTTCTGTTAAAATGCGTATATTACAACAATTATATGTAAATATCATCCCCAATTCCGTCAAGGTTTTTTTGATTGCCTGATTTTTTATTATGAAGCCCTGCGGTTACAATAATAATTACTTCAGTGAACACATTTCCCCACTTCGTTTAAGAAAACATCATATATCGGAAAAATTGTCTTGCAAGGATTCAAATAATAATTATATTGACGATACAGATATTATCTGGTTCGCTATTCCTTGGAATGGACAAAAATCCGTTGCGCTGCATTGTCCTCGTATCGATATAATGAATTGCAACACTGGAAAACTGTATCGTATTTGAATCCCTCATTAGTGGTTACTGCAATATGACTGGAATTGATATCTTTTACTCTCTTTTGCCCCTTATAATCGTGAACAGTGTGTTTATTCTTGCGATTATTGTGTTCGCCTTCCTTTACCCGAAACGTAAAAAATCAGAGGACGTACTCCGGCGCATGCATCCCACATTTGTAGGCGTGTTCCAGCGTGAATTATGGTACTGGCTCAATCAACCGCTTCTTGCCCTGTTTAAGTTTTTGAAACTAACTCCCAATATGGTGACCGGCATTTCACTTGTGCTGGGTTTTATTTCAGCGTATTGCTATATGTCCGGCATGTTTGCCCTGGCCGGGTGGATACTCATTCTCAGCGCAACCCTGGATATCCTTGACGGCTGGCTTGCACGTCAGACGGGACAGGAGTCTCCGGAAGGCGCGTTTTTTGATTCCTGTGTTGACCGCTACAGCGAGGGTGCGGTTTTTCTCGGTATCACACTCTTCTATGCGATAAATGGCAACATCGTGATGTTCGGTGTAAACGCCGCCCCTTTTATAATTGCGATTTCCATTATCGCATTAATCGGATCACAGATTGTAAGCTACGCCAAAGCGCGCGGCGAGTCAGTAGGCTCCACAACAAATGCCGGACTCATGCAGCGTCCGGAACGGGTTGTGCTTCTCTCGGTGGTATCAGTATTCTATCCTTTTCTCCAGCTGCTGATGTCGCATTTCGGCTTCAATGTGCACTATCCCATGGTGCTGGTAATCCTCCTGATGGCGATACTCACCAACATCAGCGCTGCAGTCAGAATTATCGTACTGTTCAAAGAAATCAGAAGAAAATCCCGGCAGGATGGCTAAAACTTTTTCCATTAAAACATCTGGCTGCAAACTCAACCAGTATGACTCATCCCTCATCGCCGGGGACTTCATCAGGAACGGCTGGGAGGCCGTCCGGTTCGGAGAACCCGCCGATGTTGTGATAATCAATACCTGCACTGTCACAGACCGGAGCGATAAAAAATGCAGAAACATGATCCGGCAGGGCTCCCGTTTTTCCAGGAGCGGAACGGTCATCGTAACAGGATGCATGGTGGATGCGGACCCTTCCGGCATATCCGCGATGCCTGAAGTGCAGGCTGTCTTCCGCAACAGGGAAAAGGAGCTTGTTTTCCGGAACGTCAACTCCCTGATTACCGGTACAACGCTTTCCATATCTGAAACGATTGACCCTCTTCACCGCGCCCCTCTTCCCTTCGGCCATACCAGAGGATACCTGAAAATTCAGGACGGCTGTGATAATTCATGCTCCTACTGCATTATACCCGCCGTCAGGGGAAAGGGAAAAAGCAGACCTTTTCCGGAAGTTATAGATCATGGAAGAAAACTCATAGAATCCGGCTGCTCGGAAATCATTCTCACGGGAATTACCACGGGTGGATACAGCTCCGGGGGAAAAACCCTGCCCGATGTCGTGGAAACACTTGCCGGCCTTGAGGGAAATTTCCGGGTCCGCATCACATCTATTGAACCAATCCACGTTTCACCGCATCTTCTCGATCTTTTTTCTCACGGGAAAGTCTGCAATCATCTCCACCTTCCGATTCAGTCCGGTTCCGACAGAATACTCACACGCATGAACAGGCCCTATTCACTGCCTGCATACATGAGTATTATTGCCGGCATTCATGAAAAGCATCCCGATCTTGCCATCGGAACAGATATTATAATCGGATTTCCCGGCGAGGAGGACACTGACTTCCAGGCAAGCCTCGATGCGATAAAGAATTGCGGGTATTCCTATGTACATCAGTTTTCCTTCTCCCCCCGCGCCGGAACTCCCGCGGCATCAATGGACAACCCCGTTTCCCCCGAAACAATGGCGGAGAGATCGCACACGATGCGCGTCATCGCAGACCAGAGCGCTTCAGCATACCGGAAACGCTTTATCGGAAAACCCCTGGAATGTGTGGTTGAGAAAAACAGGAGCAACGGAAAATTCACCGCCGTCAGCAGTAATTATATTAAGCTGACACTCTCGGATTCCCCTAAAAATGCACTACAATGCGGGACAATCGCAACGGCGATACTTGAACGCACAGAACAGGGTGAATCATTCGGCACCCTGCTATAGGAAATACACGGGTTCACCATTTTCATCGTATACGACGCCCCGCAATTCTGTCCTCAGCGCATTTCTATACTGAACCGTGTTCCAGCCGAAGAGGATATCGCCCTTTGCAGAAACGATATGAACACTCTCCCCTTCTTCAACAATACGATACTCCGGATTGATTATTGTCACCACATTGTGCGCAATATCTGCGGCCCTGCATCCGCTGCTGTCATATATTGATCCGTGAATATCCGGAGATGTGCGGGGATAGGACACCTGCCCCGCGAAAAGAAAAAAACCATCCCCGCGGGAACCTGCGGCAAATTCAGATGAAACATGCCCGCCATAGCGGTAGTTGTGATACGCGCTGAAGCTGACGCCCTTTTTCACAGAGATCATATCGGGTTCCTTGTTATGAAGATTTTATCTTTATAACAAAAAGCTCCGGAGTGTCAAATTCATTTACTTCCATAAATTGAAGAAAATCATCATTTCAGTGTCATTTTATCAACACCCCCATACGATATACTATAATAAGAGTTTATACATTGTAAAAACGACACATTCCGGAATAGATAATGAAGATAAAGATTTTTCTCATTGCCGCACTCTCATTTCTGCTGCTGGTCTCCATGTCCCAGATTTTTTCCATTCCGCCTTTCAGCGGGGACATTTTTTCTTTCTATAAATCAGGTTATTTCCGTGAAATTGATACACAATTCACCGTGATAAAAGACTCTTTTCTCAGAATTAAAATGTATGTGCGCCCGGAGTATGCGTGGATATTTCTTGAAGACATGCGGAATAACCATGGAATACAGATTAAGGTGTACGATTCACGGGGTAATGTAATACCGGCCCCGGGAGAAAAACTCCCCGGAACTGACAGTATTGCCCTGAAAACCATTCATTCAATAAATCCGGTTATCAATACCGCAATCAATAAGAATTTGTATTACGCGGTAATCCCGATACCTCTTGAGAATCATTGCAAATTCTGTCACAACAGAAATGAAAATACCCGGATTGCAGGGGCAATGACATTTGAGCGGCCCTTTAATCCCGTCGCATACTATACCTCTGAACGAATTATTATTTTCGTGATCATTTCTGTGGTTATCTCCCTGCTGCTTGTATTCAC
>ENA-UPTA01003571-UPTA01003571.1-activated-sludge-metagenome-genome-assembly--contig:-NODE-3571-length-15253-cov-12.771746_pt1 | contig 15253 bp, 11 predicted proteins | sample MGYA00238184_ERZ773361 | MGnify/ENA primary metagenome ERZ773361 (study PRJEB29100, sample SAMN05720205) | activated sludge metagenome | isolation source: anaerobic digester from wastewater...
ATCGTAATCGTGATCGTAATCGTGATCGTAATCGTGATCGTAATCGTGATCGTAATCGTGATCGTAATCGTGATCGTAATCGAGGTTCACGGTGAATCGGTGAATGGATGGATCAGAATCGAGTGTACAGTGAATTAGATCCAGAGCATAAGAATGGCTTTGTGCCCTCTGTATCTTTGTGGTGAAGGCGGATCGTCCGATATCCGAAGTCCGACGTCCGATGATCGGCAACGAGCCTCGAGCCTCGATCACGAGCACGATGAAGACTCACCCGAGATGCCATGACGCGCGGCGGGTGAGATATAATGGGAGACCACCGGGCGTTCATCGGGCCGGGATGACGGCCGGCGCCACGGATCATCACGTGAGGAATCAACCATGCTGAATCAAACCGTCGGCGAGCTGCTGGAGCAGGTCCGCGCCCGCCGACCCATGGTCCATAACATCACCAACCTCGTGGTCATGAACATCACCGCGAACGCCCTGCTCTGCGTGGGCGCCGCGCCGGTCATGGCCCACGCCCGGGAGGAGGCCGCCGACATGGCTGCCCTGGCCGACGCCCTGGTGCTCAACATCGGCACGCTGGCGCCCGACTGGGTGGAGGCCATGGTGCTGGCAGGCCTGGCGGCCGCCCGGAAGGGCATCCCCGTGGTGCTCGACCCGGTGGGCGCCGGGGCCACCGCGTACCGGACCGACACCGCGCGGCGCATTCTGGCCGAAGTGCCGGTGACCATCCTGCGGGGCAACGCCTCGGAGATCCTGGCCGTGGCCGGCGGCGTCCAGGCCACTCGCGGCGTCGACGCCGCCCACGGCGCGGAAACCGCCCGCGACGCCGCGGGCCTCCTGGCCACGCGCCACGGCCTGGTGGCGGCGGTGACCGGCGCCACCGACTATGTGACCGACGGGCGGCGCCTGCTGGCCGTTGGGAACGGCCATCCGTTGCTTGGCCGCGTCACGGGGACGGGCTGCGCGGTGTCGGCGCTCGTGGGCGCGTTCGCCGCGGCGGGACGCGGGGACCTTGTCGAGGCCACTGCCGCCGCGCTGGCTGTGTTCGGCCTGTGTGCCGAGCGCGCCGCGGCCGCCGCGCCGGCCGGCCCCGCCTCGTTCCAGACGGCGTTGCTCGACGAGCTGTACCGCATCACGCCCGCCGAGGCGGTGCAGGGAGCGCGGATCCATGCGTTGTGATCCCGCCCGTCTCGCGCTCTATCTGGTCACAGACCGCCGGATGCGCCCCGACCTGCCGCTGCCGGAGCTGGTCCGCCGGGCGGTGGCCGGCGGGGTGACCTGCGTGCAGCTCCGTGAAAAGGAGATTGAAGGCGGCGAATTTTACCGCCTGGCTCTGGCGGTGGGCGAGGCGCTGGCTGGTGCCGGCGTGCCCCTCATCATCAACGATCGGGTGGATGTGGCCGCCGTTGTCCCCTGCGCCGGCGTGCACCTCGGCCAGAAGGACCTGCCGCTCGAGGCCGCCCGCCGGATCCTCGGGCCGGGCGCCGTCATCGGCATCTCGGTGAACACGCCGGCGGAGGCCTTGGCGGCTGAGCGCGCCGGCGCCGACTACCTCGGCGCCGGGCCCGCCTTCCCCACCGGCACCAAGCTGGACACCGACCCGCTGCTGGGGCCGGCGGGCCTGCGGGCCGTCGCCGCCGCCGTGCGCATCCCGGTGGTGGCCATCGGCGGCATCCACGCGGGCAACGTGCATGAGCTGAAGGGGCTGGGCCTGGCGGGCGTTTCGGTGGTCAGCGCCATCTGCGCCGCCCCCGATCCCACCGCCGCCGCCGCCGGGCTGTGGGACGTGTGGAACACCGAAAACGTAATATAATCAGCTACGCTCATCCATCCGGGTGAGAACGCTCAGGTGCGGCGGCGGACCAGAAGGGCGCCCAGGCCCCGCCAGCTCTGGCGGAAATTGTCCCAGGAGCGCAGGGCCCGGACCGCCATCATCAGCTGATAGCCCGGCCGGGTGTAGTAACGGCTGTACGTCTCCCGCAAGATCCGATTGATGTCCTCCCCCTTCAGGTGCGGCAAGTCGAAGCACAGCCCGTGAAAGCTGTCGGAGCGGAACCAGTCGTCGGGCGAAACCACCCCTTCCGCCACGAGAAGCTGCCAGTAGGCGGTGCCCGGCAGGGGCACCGGCATGGAGAACTGGGTGAACTCGGCGTTGAGCTCGAAGGCGAACGCGATGGTCTGGCGGACCGTTTCCGGCGTGTCCCAATAGAAGCCTAGCATGACGCAATTCAGCACGTCGATGCCGGCGTCTTTGGCGGCCCGGACGCCCCGGCGAATCTGGTCCGTGGTGGTGCCCTTGCGGATCCGGCGCAGGATGTCGTCGTCACCCGACTCCACACCGTACAGGATGAAGGTGCAGCCCGCCCGGCGCATGGCCCGCGCCAAATCCGGATCGATGTTGCCGGGACGGCTCTGCGGCGCCCAGATCAGGCCCAGACGGGCCTGCTGAAACTTTTCGCAGATTCGGAAGACCCGGTCGCGGTCGATCTCGAACGTGTCGTCGTCGTAGCGGATTTCGCGCACACCGAAATCGCGGCGCAGATAGCGGGCCTCTTCCAGAACCCGTTCCGGGCTCTGGGCACGGTGGACGTGGTCGTAGATGGTCTCGGGAAACGCGCAGTAGACGCAGTGGAAGGGACAACCCCGGGAGGTGATGGTGGTCGCGGCCGGAAAGCGCTTGAACACCGATTCATAAAAGCGGCGCAGGTCCACCAGGTCGAAGGCGGGAAACGGCAGGTCGTCCAGGTTTTCAATCAAGGCGCCGTCGGGATTCCGGACGATGGCTCCGTCCAGCCGCCAGGTCAGGCCGGCAACCGCCGCCAGCGGCCGCCTCTCGTCGAGCGTTCCCGCCAGTTGGGCCACCGCCAGGTCCCATTCCCGCCGCAGCACGAAATCCGGACCGAGCCGCTCCATGATGTCCGCGTCCAAAGCCGTGGCCAGCGGTCCCACCAGAACCACTGCCGCGTCCGACTCCTGGTGAACCAACCGGATGATCGCGGCCGTCACATCCAGATTGACGTGTTCGGCCACGATCACCACCAATTCCGGCCGAGCGGCGGTCAACCGTTCCCGCATCGCCGCCACCGGAATGCCGTGTGTCTGACAATGCCAGTAGGTCACCTCGTGTCCGGCCCGGCGCAGCACCGCCGCTGCCGACAGGTTGATGTAACTGTACACCTGCTCGCCGGTGAAGTTCAGCGATGGATGCCGTCGGCCGGCGGTGGACACGCTGCTGCCCGGCAGCCACTCCAGTGTGGGCGGAGGTTCGATGAACAGAACCCGCATGGTTCGCATCCTCGTTTCAGAACGGTTGCGCCCGCTGAAGCCATTGTCTTTGAATCCCTGGTGGCTGTCAATCCAGCCGGACTGTCAGCCTGCGAGGCGAAGGCAAAACTGCAGTTAGTGATCTGAGTCCAACAATCCCAGGAGAATATCGTACTCCGCGCATGACCTCACGGACAATCCATCTTCTCTTTGAAACCCGGAACCAGTGTGAGGGCTTGCTCAGTGGGGATCCGACGTCGCCGTTTTCCTGTACTCATGTTCCGTAATCGTCCTGCGAAGGCCAGGATTGCAGAGCTAACAAGCTGAACTACTACATCCGAAATCAATATACCATAACGGATTGTTAGCATATTTTCGCTATAATGTTTGCGACCAATACAATTTTCGGCGGAAGAACGGACCAATGAAACGTAGAGCGCTGCTGATCAATCCTGGCCATAACATAGCGCTCAGAAACGAAATGTACCCCACCGGAGCTCTCACTCTGCTCAAAGCTGTGTCACGAGAGGAAGGTTGGCAAGCCGATATCATCCAGTGCGTCAGTGACCGTATCGATCATGATGGCGTTGTGGATCAGATCCAAATGGTTCAGCCGTCGATCGTCGGCCTTTCGGTGACAACTTTTCAGACTAAACCGACAAAACAATTGACTCGTAAGATAAAAACCAAGTTTCCTGATATTCTTATTGTCGCTGGCGGAGCCCACATCTCCTCGATCGGAGAGGGAGCGCTTACCGAATTTCCAGACGTGGACTGCTTCGTATCAGGAGAAGGTGAACATGCATGGCGATCAATACTTCAGTTTCCACCGACCCATCGTTGCATCATTCAAGGCACTATTGTCGACCTTGATCAAACACCGCTACCGGATTATGCAGGAATTGATTTTGACAAATACTTCGGATCACTTCCTCCCTCGGCCAAACCCGCAATGTATTTGATGGCGTCTCGTGGTTGCCCGTTCCAATGTGTCTTTTGTTCCAAATGTGTTTACGGCAGCCAAGTACGTTACAAATCGCCCGAAACCGTGATGATGGAACTCCGGCAGTTCCGGCGCATGGGCATGAAAGAAATTTTTTTCCAGGATGATACATTAAACCACTCCTGGTTCAACGAGATTCTTGATCGGATTCTGTTTGAAAAACTCGACCTGGCTTTCAAAGCATCGTTTCGCGCGAATGCAAAATTAGTTACCCCCGAATTATTGGCCAAGGCGAAAAAGGCAGGGTTTTGGCTCATTTTTTATGGCGTCGAGAGTGGCAACCAGGAAATGCTTGACAGGATGCACAAGGGATTGAAAGTGGATGAGATTGCACGAGCGTTTTCGCTGACCCACGCGGCGGGCGTAAAAACTGAAGCATCGTTCATTATTGGGCTACCGTGGGAAACAGAAGAAACCATCGAAGATTCATGGCGGTTTTATCAACGTCTAAAACCGTTCTGGGCCGGTTTTTCGATTGCTACACCATTTCCCGGCACTCAGTTTTATCTCGAAGCTCAGCGGAACGATCTGATCATTGAAAAGGATTTTGACAATTTTTTCCCGGATCGCTGTGTGATCAGAACCTACTCCATGGACAATAAGAGTATTGGGGCCGCAGCAACCCTGATCAACCAGAAGATCCGAGTTCGAAACATTCGAAATCTACTGTTTTGCCCAAGTAGAATGCGCTGGGCCGTGCGTCGATATCTGGATTTCCGCTCGACTGGGGCAGTTGCTGGGGATTGAACACTCAAAGTCATTGAAATACTGAATCCATAGTTTGCAATTGAAAGCCATAGCTCTGATACTGAAGGACGGTCACGTACTGAGACATATTAGGCGACCCAGTGATGTCTAATCCGCCGAATAATTTCCGGGTGGCTATAAATGTTGACGAGCTCTTTGGCCGCATCCCAGGCGGAGGCGGACAGGGGCGGTTCATCACTCAGCTGCTCGCTCACCTTGCTGCCATTGATCCGCACACGCGATACACCCTATTCTCTGCGCGCCGCGGACGAGAACTGCCGGAGCCAATCGCCTCGCTGCCCGAAAACTTTCGCCTGGTGCAGCTCCCGACTGGCCCACGAGGTGAATGGCTCCATTTTGTATGGCATACATCCCGGTGGCCAATTCTGGAGCGATGGCTTGGCCCCCAACATGTGGTCCACGCCACATCCACCGCCGTAGTCCCAGCGGTGCGATCAGCCCGACTTGTGGTAACCGTCCACGACATGGTCTGGTGGCGATTCCATCAGGGTCTGAAATGGGCGGGCCGGTTCGTCCACCGTACCGGCTTGCGCATCGCCGCTAAGGAGGCGGGAGCTGTGGCTGCCGTGTCAGAGGCCACTCGCCGGGACGTCCTGGAGTACCTGGGTCCGTCTATTGATCCGGCGCGGCTCACCGTGATCCCCAACGCCGCGGCGGATGAGTTCGGGGAAATCATCCCCGTTGACGTCCGGCTCGATGTGCGGGCCCGGTATGGCCTCCCCAACCGATACGTTGTGGCAATCGGAACCGTGGAACCGCGCAAGAATCTCCACCGGCTCATCGCAGCATACAGCAGTCTACCGTCTGGCTTGCAGCTCACCGTCGGTCTAGTAATCATCGGTCCGTATGGCTGGAAGATGGAGGCTCTCCGAAAACAGCTCCGCGACAGTCAAACAACCGGCCGGATAATCTGGACCGGCCACATTCCTGATGCCGACCTTCGCGCCATTTTAGCGGAAGCAGACCTATTCGCCTATCCCAGCCTCATGGAGGGTTTTGGCATTCCCATTTTGGAAGCCATGCTGGCCGGTGTGCCGGTGGTCACGTCCAACACTTCCTCCATGCCCGAGGTGGCAGGCGACGCGGCATTATTGGTGGATCCCACCAACACCCACACTCTACGGACAGCCCTTGAGCGCGCTCTCACCGACGAGGATCTCCGTCGCTGTCTCATCAGGGCCGGGTTAGTCCGGGCACGTCAGTTTTCCTTCGCCGCTACAGCCGAAGCCTATTTATCCCTCTATCGTCAGGTTGCCGGAGCTTGTTGATCGATGACGACGGCCTGTATTCAGAGGATTCACTTTTATCATGACTTGAGCAGAGATCACGCCTGGCCGGTTGCCCACACAAAGTGATTCCGGTTCATCTGAATTATGGTGAGATTATTGGGTTGGGTTTTCCATGCCTTTCAGGAAGGCATAGAAGATCTCGGCGGTTCGCTGCCAAGTGAATCCGCGGGCGCGCTCCTGCCCCCGCGCGGACAGCGTCGCCCGAAGGATTGGGTCCCCTCCCAATCGAGCCATCCCGGAGGCGATGGAATCCGTGTCCGCTGGATTCACAAGGACGGCACACTCCCCCACTACCTCCGGCAGCGATGAAGTATTCGATGTAAGGACCGGACATCCGGCGGCCATGGCTTCCAAGGCCGGTAGGCCAAAACCCTCATATAGCGTCGGGAACAGTAGATAGTCAGCACCATGATATAGTGCGATCAGATCGGCCTTCTGCACCCAATCCAGAAAGTGCACTCGGTCGTCAAGGCCCAGTCTCGTCACTTCGACGCGAAGCCACTCAAACGGCTTCAGATCCGAAGCGACCTTCCCGACAACCAACAAGGGCGGGACGTCCAGCCGTCGTCGGGCCGCGGCGTACGCCTCCAGTGCCCGGGGAAGATTCTTGTGCGGATCCAGGGCTCCGACGAACAGGATGTACTTGTCCGGCAGATCCAACGCTCGACGAGCCTCCAGCGACAGTTTCTTCGCCGCCGAGAAGTAAGATGGATCGACTCCCAATGGGATCACAGTGATTTTATCCAGCGGATAGCCGGTCTGGTAGTGGATATCTTGACGGGTCGACTCGGAGATTGTGATCAGGGCTGTGGCGCGGGTAGCAGAACGAAGCTTGCTCCGTAGCATGACTTTTTTAATCGCCGCCAGTCGTTGAGCTTTAACAAAATAATCCTGGTAGAGCCAAGGAATCAGGTCATACACCCAAATCAAGTTTTGGATACCCGGTAACGGACGACTGGGAAAGATCAGGTCGGCGAAAGTCGTGTCGATGAGTATGCTCGCATCGAGCTTGCGTACGATTCGCGATTGTCTGATCGAGTCCAGTGACCACAACCACGGCGCAGAAGCCGTCCCTGGAAAGAATGGGACGCGGCAACCAATCTTTCGGAAGTTGTCGGGATAATCAATTCCATCGTCGGCCGAGGCGTGTCCCTGAGCATAAATCAGATAGTACCGATGCTCCCTGTCGATTGCCGCTAAAGATCCCAGCAACTCCCGCCAGAGGTTCCCCACACCCCGGAACCGCCCCCGAGTCTGGAGCCCACGCATATCCAGGGCGATTCTAAAAGGCGGATCATGCATAGTGCTTCAACGATTGCCGCATTTCCAATATCCGTTTCGAAGCTATTTCATTGTATCATCCTTCTTGAGCTCGGATAATTGGTCGTCGGAAAGGTTTTCATTAATAATAGTTATTCCCGAATAGCGGGACATGTCGATCAGGGAATATCGATAGTGAGGTTGAGGATGAAGCGCGCACTGATCACGGGGATCACGGGACAAGACGGTTCGTATCTGGCCGAATTGCTCCTCGAGAGAGGCTACGAAGTTCACGGGATCGTCCGACGGGTTGCGATGGAAGACCCGATCCGGCGTTTTTCAAGGATTCAACACCTGTTGCCTCAGTTGAAACTCCATCCGGCCAGCTTGGAGAGCTTCGCCAGTCTGTTTCGGGTGTCATCCTCCGTGTTGTTTGACGAATGCTACCATCTGGCTGCTCAGAGTTTCGTCGCGGAGAGTTTCGAAGACGGTTTCTCGACAATGAACATCAACATCAACGGTACGCATTACCTCCTCGCGGCTTTAAAGGAAGCCAATCCCACATGCCGATTTTATTTTGCGGGCTCGTCTGAAATGTTTGGCCGGGTGCGCGAAGTGCCCCAGCGGGAATCCACACCGTTTCATCCACGCAGTCCGTATGGAATCAGCAAGTCGGCGGGATACTATCTTACGACGAATTACCGGGAAGCGTACGGTCTGTTTGGATGCAACGGCATATTGTTCAACCATGAGAGCCCACGGCGGGGCTATGAATTTGTGACGCGAAAGATCACCAGTACCATTGCTAAGATAAAAGCTGGCAAGGTTCACGAGTTGAGGTTGGGCAACCTGGACGCTCGGCGTGATTGGGGCCATGCAAAGGATTACGTTCGGGCGATGTGGCAGATGCTCCAACAGGAACAACCGGACGATTATGTCGTTGCGACAGGTGAGAGCCACAGTGTCCGGGAATTTTGTGAAATCGCTTTCGGCATGGCAGATCTCGACTGGCAGGAATGGGTTAAGGTTGATCCTCAGTTTTGCCGTCCGGCCGAAGTGGAAGACCTCCGGGGGGACCCGACCAAAGCGCATCGAATTTTAAAATGGCAACCAACTTACGATTTTAAAGAACTGATCAGAGAAATGGTCCTGACCGATCTTGAGTTGGAATCGAAATAACATACGCAGCTCGAAGTTTCTTTTACTGAGGTTCGATCGATCATGATCTGGGCCAAACGTTTCACGCTCAAGCAACTGGACTCAAGTCAACAGAGGGGGTTTGCAGCTCGCTCTTCAGCCAAGCCGCTCCCGGGGAGACTTGAACGCGGGTTCTGAACCTGGATTGCGGAAAAACCAGGCATCCCACATGGCCAGATACTCCCAACCCCTCCTAAACAATGCGTTCGACTGGACCATACTGAACCATTCGATCGAGCTTCTCGCAACGCCAGCTCGGACAGTAGAGGAAGTTCATCGGATCGGCGCCCCGAAATACCGAGTAGACATTTCAGCACTTTATCTTACGTCACTGAACATCGATGTGAATTTGAGCCACCGTCATTTTTACCCCCGCACACCTTCGACCACTCTTGTTGACAGCTGAGCAGTTATCAGGAATCATAAACGCATTCACAGCTGGTCTTGCGCGATTGAAGCTTCTGGCCCTTTCAAATCGTTTAACTTTTACGCCTAATCACTGGCTCGGAATTTGGAAACTGGCCTGTACTTTTCCATCGTTTTACGAGCGATTCTTCTGCTTCATTTTCTGTCAATGGAAATTCACATTGTGCTGGCAGTCGCCAAACGAGGCCAGTCTCCATCCGCAATACTCTCTTTATGAGAGTAATGCGGGCGGGAAACTGAACTGTACTCTGATTCCCCATTATCTTCTTGCTGGTTTCTGTTTCGCTCAAAGCCGAACTTTGAGTCGAGATTATCTTAATTTTGGAGGATTTTGCGGAGGATGGACCAGTCCGTCTCATCCAACCACTTCAGCGTCAGCAGAACAATGGTATATCCGAGGAGTGCGGTGGGCAGCACGAGCAACAGGAAGTTACCCTGCAAGATTCGAATGATCGCAAATTGGACAGCCAGTGCCGCGACGATGGGTAGAAATCCGAATCGTGATGCGGGAAGAATGCGAAAACCGATCCGTCGGGTCACGATCAACAATCCAATAAACAGTCCCAAACCTTCCGTTAGGACCGTACTGGCGCTCGTCGCGATATAACTCCACCTGGGTATCCAAGCGATGTTCATACCAATGTTGACAACTGCGTTGATCAAGGCGATCCACATCACATCTCGCTGACGGTCCATCGCAAACAGGGCGGTGCAGACGAGATAACTCAAGAACATCACCACGATGGCCAACGATAGAATTTTAAGGGCTCCGGCAGCAGGCGCATAAGACTCACCGTAGATCAGTTGGATGATTTCTTCTGCCAGCATGAAACCGGTCAGTCCGGTGGGGAGGCAGATCGTCAACATGTATTTGAGAGAACGGTGATAGATCTCAGACAGTGATAGAGAAGCGGAATGAAACACTTCAGCCATGACCGGGAAAATGGATTTGGAAAATGCTTCCGGTATAAACATCAAGCCGGCGAACACAAAATAGGCCGCGTTATAATAGCCAACGTCCCTGCTTCCTTTGAAAAACTGGAGCAGAATTGTATCCATGCGGAAATATATGACGACAAAGATGCTGTTCAACGCCACCGGAAAAGCTGACGCGATCAGTCGCCGGATTACATCGAACTTGAACCGAAAAGAAGGGAGCACAAATCGGGACGCCAATCCAAAAATTGCGAGAGCGGTTGCAAATTCCGCCAGCACGAAGAGCCAGATCAAGCCGGTCAAACTCAGGCTGAAATTCGTACCGAGCAGAAACAACAGTAGAAATAGACTCTTCCCGAACAATTCCACAGTGACGAGATAGATCGCTTTCAGCTTCGCCTCGAAATACACTCGCGGAGTACCCATCGCGTTGGCGAACAGACTCAGTGAAAATATGAAAACCAATTTGAAATGCGTCCATGAACCCTCGACCAACCATATCGTCCCGATGGCGATGAAAAAGCCCAGCGCGGCCATAACGGTCTTGAGCCAGATTCCCTGTCCCAACAGGATAGGAATTTGATCACTTTCGCGGGCGATTTCCCGGATCAAGATCGTGTCCAGACCGAAGATTGCAATGATCTGGAATATCAAAAAGAAGGCTAGGCAATAGGCATATGTGCCGTACTCGTCCACGCCGAGATACCTGGCGATCAAAGCCAGAGTCCAGATGTTGATTAATCCGGCTGCAACTTTGCCGGCAAGGAGCCAGACTGCATTCAATGCAATTTTCTTTACCAGCATGACAGCGATCGCTTCATGAAACCATCGTCATGCCCAAAAGTACCTGGGACGAGGCATAGTCGATTGCATTGTATCATTGAATTTTGACTTTATTGATTGATTCGTTTAGACTTTCTGAGACTCTAGTTAGAAGCGATAATTATTCTGTGTCCGTAACATAACTGAATTATTCTAATGCTACCCAACATTAATAATAGCCACTCCCGAAAATTGAAGCGTGCGGTGAACTCGGACATCAGTGAGATCCTGTTCCTCTCCGCTCTGACCACTGACAGCGGGTCGGGGGTGAGGTTCTGGAACATGGCCCGCGTCGTCGCCGACGCCGGGTGGCCGGTGACCTTCGTGGAGCGGCTGCCGGCGGGGTTGCCGGCCCGGGCGCATCCCGGCATCGCCTACGTGGGCATTCCCGAGAGCCGCCGGGGCGGCGTACAACCGCATCGTTCATTAAATGCTCCGGACACGAGCTCGCCTGCGCAAGCCGATGACATCCCACCGGCCGCGCCTTCCGCCGTGGGCCTGGCGGCGGCGGTGCTGCGGGCGACGCGGCAGGGACGACGGATCGCCCGGAGCCGGCCGTGGCGGGCGGTGTACGCGCTCAAGCCCATGCCCAACGCCGTGCTGCCGGCATTGGCCGCCGCCCGCGGCGGCGCCCGGATCGTCCTGGACGTGGACGACCTCGACTTTGAATACTACCCGCCCGGGCTGCAGCGGCGACTGGTCCGGAGCTGGTTCCGGCGCTGGCCGCGCCGCTTCGACGCCGTTTCCTATCACGTGGCGCCGCTGCAGGAATACCTCCAAACGGAAGCCGGCGTGCCGCCGGAGCGGCTCCGCTGCATCCCCCAGGGCGTGGACCTGGACGTCTTCGCCGCCCCCGCGGCGCCGCCGCCGCCGGAAATCGCCGCGTTCACCGGCCGCCAGGGCACGATCGTCTACATGGCCTCGCTGGGGATCACCTCCGATTTCGGGGACGTGCTCCCCGCCCTGGAGCGGATCCTGGCGCGCCACGCCGACTGGGGCCTGCTGGTGCTGGGCCACGGCGTGCGCCTGGCGGAGTTTCGGGAGCGGGCCGCCGGACTGGGTGATCGCATCCGCTTCGCCGGCTACGTCGACCACGCCGCCGTTCCCGCCATCCTGCGGTCCTGCCGGGCGGGCTTCCACTACCTGCGCCCGGGCGGCGCCAACCGCTACCGTGCCGTCATGAAGATCCGCGAGTACCTGGCCGCCGGGCTGCCGGTGGCGGCCAACCCGTCCGCCGACGCCGTCGATTTCGGGGAATTCATCACGCTGGCCGATGACGAACCAGGCTGGGAGCGGGCGCTGGCCGCCGCGGTGGCCGGCGAGGCCGCGGCCCGCACGGCGGCCGGGAGACAGTTCGTCGCGGAAACACTGGCCTGGTCCCGCCTTGCGCCTGACATCCTCGACATCCTGGGGCTGAATACCGTGGGTTGAGAGTTGAGAGTTTAAAGACGGTTTTTATCGGTGCGTTCGTCGAACGCGCGGTACAGGTTTTCATGAAAAAAACGGCGGGAGGATCCCGCCGTTTTTCAGATGGCTGTCGAAAAGGCTCGGCTTCCGGGCTACAGCTCCGCCAGCATCGCTTTCAGGTATTTCCAGAAATGGGCCACCGACGGGATGCTCACCCGCTCGTCAGGGGAGTGGGCGCCCAGGATGATGGGGCCGATGGAGATCATGTCCATGCCCGGGTACTTCTCGCCGATGATGCCGCACTCGAGACCGGCATGGATCGCCTTGATCTCCGGCTTCTTGCGGAACGTCTTCTGGTGCACCTCGATGGCGGTCTTCAGGAGCGCCGACTGCAGGTTGGGCTTCCAGCCGGGATAGCCGGAGCCCTGCTCCACCGCGAAGCCGGCCATGGCGCAGTAGGCGGTCACCATCCGGCCCACGTCCTTCTTGTGGCTCTCCACCGAGGAGCGGTGGCTCATGGAAACGCGCACCTGGTCGGGCAACAGCTCCACGATGGCCAGGTTCGTGCTGGTCTGGACCAGGTTCGGGATGTCCGGCGTCATGGCGATGACACCGTGGGGGCCGGCGTACAGGAACTGCACCACCCGTTCGGCATCGGCCGCGTCGAGCATCCGCTCCACGTTCGAGGTGTGGGGCTCGAACAGGATCTGGAAATCGGGGTCGGCCGAGCCGAGTTCCGAGCGGATGTCCGCCTCCAGGGCGCGGAGCGCCTGCTCCACGGCCGCCACCTGCCCCGGTTCCAACGCCACGGTCACGAAGGTTTCGCGCGGGATGGCGTTGCGCTTGGAGCCGCCGGTCAGGGTCATGATGTCCACGGTGTACTGGCGCCGCAGCGTCCACAGGATCCGCGCCGCCAGCTTGATGGCGTTGCCGCGCCCGGTGGCGATGTCCAGCCCGGAGTGGCCGCCCTTGAGCCCCGCCACCTTCAGGCGGTAGACGGCCCGGCCGGCCGGCAGCGGCACCACGCGCACGGGGCTGGTGGCCACCGTGTCCATGCCGCCGGCGCAGCCGATGTAGACGGCGCCCTCCTCCTCGCTGTCGAGGTTGAGCATCCGGTTGCCGCTGAGCATGTCGGCGCCGAGCTGGAAGGCGCCGGTGAGCCCGGTCTCCTCGTCGATGGTGAACAGGAACTCCATGGGGCCGTGGACCAGGTCCTTGGCCTCCATCACCGCCAGGGCCGCCGCCACGCCGATGCCGTTGTCGGCGCCGAGGGTGGTTCCCTGGGCGCGGATGTAGTCCCCGTCCCGCACCGGATGGATCCCTTCCTTGGCGAAATCGTGGGCGGTGGTCTCGTTCTTCTCGCACACCATGTCCAGGTGGCCCTGGAGCACCACCGCCGGGCCGGTCTTGGCGGGATCGCTGGCCGGCTTGGTCACCACCACGTTCCCCGCCGCGTCCTGCCGCGCCGGCAGCCCCAGGCGCCGGGCCTGGGCCAGCACGTACTGGGCCGCCTGGGCCTCGTGCTTCGAGCAGTGGGGGATGGCGGCCAGGGCGAAGAAGTGCTTCCACAGCGCCGCGGGTTTCAGTCCGGGGATCTTGGTTTTCATTCCGTACCTCCTGATGGCATACTTATCGTTCACTCATTGGATTGTTCAATCCACCTGACGATCCGTTTCGTAATAGCCCACCGCCGCGTAGCCCACGAAGTGGTGCAGGTTGTTGGGCGCCGTCGTGCCGAGGCCCCGCAAGTCAGCGTCGTCCAGCGACGCCTCCGAGACGCTGGTGCCGTAGTCCAGCGCCACGCCCCGCAACCCCCGGCCCCCGAGCTCCCGCGCCACCCGGTCCGCCACCTGGAGGCCCAGCGGGATGGAGAAGCGGCCGCACCAGGTGATCCGGTAGCGGGCCACGTCCCCCGGCTCCACGCAGCGGTACAGGAAGGCCTTGAGCCGCTCCGCCTGCACCGGCCCGGTCAGGTGGTCGGCGAGGATCCGCTGGTCCTGCGCCACCGCCTGCCGGTAGCCCTCCAGGTCCGATCCGAAGGGGCAGTACGGCGACGCCCCCCAGCCGACGTCCCCATAGTGGACGGCGTCGGCGGAGAGGACGAAGGCGACGTCGCGCCCCGGCGTCCAGCCCCGCGCGCGGCACGACTCGACCAGCGCCCGCCCCAGCTCGCCGGCCAGCCGCTCCATCACCGGCCACTCCATGTGCGGGACGAGGATGGGCACGATCTCCACGTTCGGGTTGTTCGCCTGGAGGAACGGCACCAGGGCCTCCAGCGAGTGCTCCACCTGGTGCATGTCGTTGTCCACGACGCGGTCATCGAGGCGGATGCGGGCCAGCAGGTCCTCGCGCAGCGGCGACACCTTCACCGGCCCGTAGGCCCCGCGCCAGGTGGCGAAACGGTCGAACACCAGCCGGTCGCGGCAGTCGAAGGCGCGCGCCTTGTGGAACACGCCGAAGAGCACCACCACCGGCGCCCGCACGCGCGTCAGCGCGAGCTGATAGAGGCGGCTGGCGTAGTAGTAGTCGTCGTGGGGGCAGACGGCGGCCACGAACCGCGGCTCGGCGTCGGTCCAGCCGTGCTCGGCCCGGAGCGCGGCCTCCCGCGGCGCGGCGGCCGCGGCGGCCTGGGCGCGGACCATGTCCATCTGCGCGGCGGTGCTGGCGAAACCCACTGTGTCCATCTGGCCGCGGGCGGTCGCCGTGGGCTTGAGCCCCACCTGGGCCAGCAGCTTCGCCCGGTCGTCGGCCGCCCCATGGGGCGAGCGAGCGATCACGAGGCCCAGGACCGCGCAGGCCACCAGAGCGAACTTCCGCAACATGGGTTCCCTCCGCCGGATGATCGAATGCGAAAGCTCATCTTATGACTTTTCGC
>ENA-UPTA01003574-UPTA01003574.1-activated-sludge-metagenome-genome-assembly--contig:-NODE-3574-length-15235-cov-5.749275_pt1 | contig 15235 bp, 13 predicted proteins | sample MGYA00238184_ERZ773361 | MGnify/ENA primary metagenome ERZ773361 (study PRJEB29100, sample SAMN05720205) | activated sludge metagenome | isolation source: anaerobic digester from wastewater...
GCGGCCTCAACAGCAGCAACAATGGCGGCTACACGGTATTCGGACGAGTAGTGTCAGGATTCAATGTACTTCAGGACTTCAACTCATTATCCATCTCCAACGGTATTGTTGATCTGACACAGTTCTATGGTCCCGGGGCATCCGCCTTTCGCAATCTTCCGGTTATCTATTCCGGACATGTTCCTCCGCACTACAACGAACTCATTTATGTGAACATTCATATGATCCGGACGGAGAATATCGCGATCACAAATGGCCTGCAGATAATCTCGTGGACCGGTGCAACCGGACTGACCAACCATCTGGAGACCACCGGCGACATGCTGTCCGGAAACTGGACCCGGCTGCTGACAACCAACGCAACCGGAGCCGCCGTCACAACGGTCATTACAAACCCTCCCGGCGGGTCCGCGTTCTACCGCATCTGTGTGGAGATTCCATCCGAATGAATATCCTACTGGCCTTATTGCTGATTCTTATTCCGCTCGGTGCGGCGGCCGAGACGGTTTATCTGACCGACAACTCCTCTTCTTTCGATTTGGGGGTGTTTGATGTCAATATTCTGGCCGACGACATTCATCTTGAACACGCTTCGATCATCACAAACATCTCCACGCTGATGGCCATTGCCGGGGTTCAGGAGTGCGGACTGTGGGTTTTTGACAGCCTGAATGCCGCGCCGCTGCTTTATCATTCATTCACCAACATCACATCCCTGACCGATGCCGACATGCGGCTGTATTCATTCAGCATGAACCTGCCGGTCCCAAAGGATTTCTTCGTCGGGTTTTCGGCTCAGGGTGACGGCTGGAACGCCAATAATTCAGATATTATCAAGGGGGCAACAAACGTACTGCTCGGGGTTTCGAGCAACAGTCGCACTTATTATTACGGCGCCGTGGCGGGAGGACAACTCACCACGGAGTATCCCGTGGCCAATCCGGCCTTCTTCACGATCCAGATCAAGGAAGCTCCGCTCCGCATCTCGGCAATCCATCCGGGAAATGAAGGCATTGAACTATCCGTCACCAACTTCTATCCGGACTCCACCAACCGTCTGGAGCGCAGCACAGACGGCGGGAACTGGGAATCCGTCACAAATTTCATTGCAGGGCCAACCGGAGCCGGCTGGATTGACACCAATGCAGCCGGACACACACTCTATCGTCTCCGCAGGGAGTAATCAGGCCCGGACAATTTTGGATGACGGCCGCCGGTATTTTCCGCGGGTGTCCACGATCAGTTTGGCGTGCTTTTTGATGAGGGCATAGTCAAACGCCTTGTGCGCGGTGGCCAGCAGCACGCAGTCGAAGGAGGCGAGCGATTTCGCGGTTAGTTTGACGCTCTTCAAGTTGAAGTTGTGTTTGCGCATCGGCCTGAACTTCGGGATGTGCGGATCGGAATAGGCAATCTTCGCGCCCTTGGCTTTCAGCAGTTCCAGCAGCTCAACCGACGGCGATTCGCGGTCGTCATCCACATCGTTTTTGTAGGCGAGGCCCAGCACCAGCACTTTGCTCCCCTTGACTGACTTACCGCGCTCGTTGAGCGCATCAGCCACTTTGCCAATGACCCACTGCGGCATGCCGCTGTTGACTTCGCCGGCCAGTTCGATGAAGCGGGTGTTCACGCCGTACTCGCGGGCCTTCCACGTCAGATAGAACGGGTCAATCGGAATGCAGTGCCCGCCAAGGCCCGGCCCCGGCTGATACGGCACGAAGCCGAAGGGTTTGGTGGCGGCGGCGTCTATGACTTCGAAAATATCCACGCCCATTTTATCCGCTACGATCTTCATCTCGTTCACGAGGCCGATGTTCACGGCGCGATGGATGTTTTCCAGCAGCTTGGTCATTTCCGCCACGCGCGTGGAGCTGACCGGCACCAGCCGGTCAATCACCTGCCCATAGAGGGCAAGACCCACCTCAAGGCAGGCCGGCGTGGTTCCTCCGACCACCTTGGGAATGGTGCGGGTCTGGAAATTGGGATTGCCGGGGTCTTCACGCTCGGGGGAAAACACCAGGAAAGCGTCTTTGCCGACAACAAGGCCCGCGGATTCGATGCGAGGTCTGAGTTCTTCATCTGTGGTTCCCGGGTAGGTCGTGCTCTCCAGCGACACGACCTGCCCCCGGCGCATGAATGGGGTCAGCGAGTCCTGCGTGTTCAGGACGTAGCTCAAATCCGGCTCGCGGTGCTCGTCCAGCGGCGTCGGCACGCAGATGATCAGCGCATCCGCCTTGCGGCTGAGCGAGAAATCGGTCGTGGCCTCAAATCCGTGCTTCCGCGCATTTTTGATCTTCGCGGCGGGGATATGCTCAATATAGCTTCCGCCCCGGTTGAGGGTGGCGACCTTTTTCGGGTCAATGTCCAGTCCCAGCACCCGGTAGCCGCTTTCGATGAAGCGAAGCATCAGGGGCAGCCCGACATAGCCCAGGCCCACGATTCCAATCAGCGCCGACCTGTCGTTCAGTTTTCCGATGAGTTTATTTTTCATCCAGTCCGTCCGTTCATGCTCCGTAGAATTCCTTGATGCAGTTCACGACACAGGCCTGCTGTTCATCCGTAAGTTCCGGATAAATGGGCAGCGCCAGGGTTTCATCCGCCGCTTTCTCGCTGAAGGGGAAGTCGCCTTTCTGGTGGCCGAGGCAGGCAAAGCAGTCCTGCAGATGCAGGGGCACGGGGTAGTAGATTTCGCACCCCACCCCCCTGCCGGTCAGATGCGCGCGCAGGGCGTCCCGGTCTTCAACACGAATCACGTACTGGTTGAAGATGTGACGGTGATCTGATTTTTTCTTCGGATCGGCGTGCGGATGGGCGGGCAGCCGCACTTTGCCCGGAACCAGACCCGCTTCACTGAAAAGCCGGTCGTATGTGCGGGCATTGGCCTGACGGCCTTCCGACCATGAATCCAGGTGAGGCAGCTTCACATTGATGACTCCCGCCTGAAGGGCATCCAGCCGGAAATTGCCGCCCACAAACTTATGATAATACTTCGGCTCCATGCCGTGGTTGCGAAGCATGCGAACCCGGTCGGCTTTCGCCTTGTCGCGCATGGTGACGATGCCGCCATCTCCCGCCCCGCCGAGATTCTTGGAAGGGAAGAAGGAGAAACAGCCGTAATCGCCGATGGAGCCCGCGCGGCGGCCCTTGTATTCCGCGCCGATGGCCTGGGCCGCGTCTTCGATGACAATCAGCCTGTGCTTCGCGGCAATGGCCATCAGCGGGTCCATGTCCGCCATCTGGCCGTAAAGATGAACCGGGATGACGGCTTTGGTGGCGGGAGTGACGGCTTCCGCGACCTGCTTCATGTCCATGTTGAATGTAACGGGATCGATATCCACAAACACCGGCGCGGCTCCCACGCGCGCAATCGCGCCCACGGTGGCGAAGAAGGTATAAGGCGTCGTGATCACTTCATCACCGGGCCCAATGTCTTCGGCCATGAGAGCAATGATCAGGGCATCGGAGCCGGAGGAAACGCCGACCGCGTGGGGACACTGGCAATAGGCCGCAACCAGCTCTTCGCATTTCTGGACCTGCGGGCCGAGAATGAAATACTGCGACTCGAAAATCTCATCCACCACGGGGCGGATTTCATCTCTGATCGTCTTGTACTGGGCTTTCAGATCTAGCAAGGGAACATTCATCAGCGCCTCATTTCTTAACCGTTCGTTCAAGCCGCATATCATGCACACAAACGGTTCAAATGTCCATATCACTCAATGAAATTCAAGACCTCGACGACCTCCAGCCGATTCAGGCTGCCGCCGGGGGCCTGAATATGAACGACCTCCCGGCCCCGTGCGCCCCAGAGCGCCGGATCAGTCGGGCCATAGAGGGCGATCACCCGCATGCCCAGCGCGGCCGCAAGATGAGTGATCCCGGAATCATTGCCGAGATAGAGGGCCGCATGCGCAAGGGTTCCGGCCAGTTCCTCCAGGCCGCAGCCCTCCAGCACCGGGAAATCCGGCGCATTGCGGCGAACGGCCTCCCCGCATTCCGCGTCGGCTTCGCCCAGGATGAAGAAACAGTCCTTCCCCCGCTCGCGCAGGGCGCGCGCCAGCTGAATGAAATTCCCGGGCGCCCAGTTCTTGCGAGGGCTGCCGCTTCCCGGATGGATCGCCGTCACGGCCGTTTCCAGGCCGTGCCGCCGAAGCCATTCGCATCCGGCAGCCTTAAGTTCCGGAAGGACATCAAGCCGCGGAACTTCGTGCTCGCTGTAAATCGCCAGTTCCTCGAGCGGCTTCAGCATGCATTCGCACGCATGGAATTTCTGCACCAGCGGCGTGCCGCTGATCACCTGCCGCGCGCCGGCATACAGAAAATTGTTCCGCACCACTTCATCGGGATCATGAAGCCAGGAAACAATGAGATCAAACGACCGCACGAAGTTCACCTGTTCCGGATCAAACGATGCCATGGGGGCGAAAAATCGCGCCATGCCGGCCTCGTCGAGCGACCGCACGGTATTCACCAGACCTCCGCCAAGCGCAAGGCGCGCCACGTGGGGATAGCCCAGCAGTTCGATGAAGGCCTCCGGCCAGCGCCTGCGCAGCGCCTGAAGCGCGGGCAGCGTCACAATAAAATCGCCGATGGCGCCGCCCCTCAAAATCAGAATGCGCGGATTTTTATGCATCAGCCTTCAAAACATGAAAATCAGCGAAAAATCAAGCGTTTTGGGGCGTTTTTGAGCTTTTTTTGCCGATTTTAGGCACTTTTCGGCCCTTTTTTGCGTTTTTTCGGCCCTTTTTCGGCTGTCTTTGCCGCGCCAAAAGCGAGCCGCGATCAGGTCCGGTGCGGCTGGCCGCAACCGAAAACGGAACCGCCAAGGGACGCGCATGAACACAAATGATGAAACTGAAACTTCTTTGCGGAAACCTGTTAAATAGTACTATTTTAGTACTATTTCGCATTTTTCACGTTTTTTGGGCGTTTTTTAACGATTTTTGGCGATTTTTGGCGACTTGGGGCCGTTTTTCGGGCTTTTTCAGCTCTTTTTCGGCATTTTCAGCCCGACCTATTTTTTTGCGTGCAGGTATTTTATGATCTGGACGCGTTCAACGGTGACCAGTCCGCCGGAGTTGGCGGTTTCAATCAGGTCGTGCAGTTTGGGCAGGAAGGCATTGATCTTCGCCTCTTCATCGGTGATTTCGATGATGACCGGCATGTCGCCGGAGAGGTCCAGAATCTTGGCAGTTTTGATGCGGCTGCCCGGGCCATAGGCCAGCATGCCGCGCCACGCCGTGGCCCCGGCCAGGCCCCCTTCCCGGGCCGCTTTGACGATGGCCTCATACAGCGGCACATGCGCGACCTTGTCTGATTCGCCGATAAAAATCCGGAGGAGTTTCGCTTCGCCTTTGAGTTCCATAAACACCTACGCTTTCAGCATGAGCTTTGTGATGATCAGGCCTGTTCCAAAAAGGAGCCCGCATCCCGCGATGGTTGCCGAAAAATACGCCGCGGCATAGAAATACTGGGCATCCTGGAGGAAGCGGAACATTTCATACGTGAAGGTGGACATTGTGGTGAATCCGCCGCAGATTCCCGTCGCCAGAAAAAGCCGCGCTGCCGGCGAGAGGCTTTCGGTGTCCACCGCAATGGCCGTGACCATTCCCAGCAGCAGGCATCCCAGGAAGTTGGCCCAGAGCGTGCCGTGCGGGAAGGTGATTGAGAACCGCTGCCCGGTCAGGCTCAGCAGATAACGGAGCACCGCGCCGATGAAGCCGCCGAACCCGACCGCCAGAATGGGAACCATGCCCCTCATCGTAATTTTAATAGCGATAGTGATCCGGCTTGAACGGTCCGGTGACCGGCACGCCGAGATACGACGCCTGATGCCGCTTGAGCGTTTCCAGCTTGACCCCCAGTTTGCCCAGATGCAGCCGGGCCACTTCCTCGTCGAGAATCTTCGGGAGGGTGTACACCCCGATTGGCAGATCGCCCTGCTTCGCATACAGCTCCATCTGCGCAAGAACCTGATTGGTGAAGCTGTTGGACATCACAAAGCTGGGATGACCGGTCGCACACCCCAGATTCACCAGCCGGCCTTCCGCCAGCAGGAGAATGGATCGGCCGCTCGGCATGGTGATTTTGTCCACCTGCGGCTTGATGTTCTCCCATTTGTATTTGCGCATGCGCTCCACCTGGATCTCGCTGTCGAAATGACCAATGTTGCACACAATCGCCTGATTCTTCATTTTCAGCATGTGTTTTTCAGTGATCACGTCGCAGCACCCGGTGGTGGTGACAAAGATGTCGCCGATCAGACAGGCTTCGTCCATGGTCATGACCTCATAACCTTCCATGGTGGCCTGCAGCGCGCAGATGGGGTCGATCTCCGTGACGACCACGCGGGCGCCCTGCCCCTTCAACGACTGGCAGGAGCCCTTGCCGACGTCGCCATAACCGGCGACCACGGCGATCTTGCCGGACAGCATGACATCCGTGGCGCGCATAATGCCGTCCACCAGCGAGTGACGGCAGCCGTAGAGATTGTCGAATTTGGATTTTGTGACGGAGTCATTGACGTTAAAGGCCGGGAACAGCAGCTGGCCGTTTTTGGCCCACTTGTAGAGACGGTGCACTCCGGTCGTGGTTTCCTCTGTCACGCCGATGATCTTTGAAACGATGCGGTGGAAGCGGCCCCTGTCGCGGCGCATGGCCTTTTTCACCTGCGCCAGCAGCACTTTTTCTTCATGGCTTCCGGGCTTGCGGTCAAGGACCGAGGGATCATTTTCCGCCTGATATCCGAGATGGACGAAGAGCGTGGCGTCGCCGCCGTCATCAAGGATGGTGGTCGGCCCGCGGCCATTGCCCCAGTCAAGGATGCGGTCGGTGAAGTCCCAGTACTCTTCAAGACTCTCCCCCTTGTAGGCATAGACCGGCGTGCCCTTCGCCGCCACTGCCGCGGCGGCATGATCCTGCGTGGAAAATATGTTGCAGCTGGCCCAGCGCACCTTCGCGCCCAGGACCTGCAGGGTCTCGATGAGCATCGCCGTCTGGATGGTCATGTGCAGCGACCCGGTGATGCGCGCCCCGCTCAGCGGCCTGGTCTTCCCGTATTTTTCACGAAGAGCCATCAGACCGGGCATTTCGACTTCGGCGAGCTTCATTTCCCTCCGCCCGAAATCGGCCAGTCTGATATCCGCCACCTTGAAATCTCTGCCTTTTTTATTTGCCATGTTCATTCTCCACACGTATCGGTTGCAACAGGGTTATCAATCTACAGGGCCTGACTGGATATTCAAGCCCAGTCTTTGCGATTGCGAAAGAGCTTTTCATCCTCCTGACCGGGCGCGATCGAGTGCCGCGCGATGTTCAAGAGGATTCCAGTCATGGAAAGCGAAACCAGGAGACTTGATCCGCCAAAGCTGATGAAGGGGAGCGGAAGACCCTTGGTGGGCAGACTTCCGGTGACCACGCCGATATTCAGCAGCGCCTGGGCCGTAATCATCATCGTGATGCCAAAGGCCGTCAGCTTCCCGAAACTCTCCGGAGCGCAGACGCTGATCCTGAGCCCGCCAATGAAGATCATGATGAACAGCACCAGCACCATAAGCGACACGGCGAGGCCCAGCTCTTCTCCAATAATGGCAAAGATGAAATCAGTGTGGGCTTCCGGGAGATAGAATCGTTTCTGCACACTCTGCCCCAGACCGGCGCCGGTCGCTCCGCCCATCACGAAGGCATATCTCGCATTGAGCAGCTGCCAGGCTTCGGAAGCCTCATACTTCTCCGGATTCAGAAATGCGATGATGCGGCGCCAGCGCTCGGCATTGTGCATCACGGCGAAGAAGAAGGCGGTCAGCCCGAGAGAACCCGCGATCAGCAGATAGCTCAGCCGCACCCCCACCACAAACATCATGGAGGCGCCCACCAGCGCAATCAGCATGGTGGTGCCGAAGTCCGGCTCCAGAAAGACCAGCAGAAGCATCGCGCCAAGGAAAACCGAAGGGATCAGCATCCCGCGGACGAATTCGCGCGCGCGCCGCTGGATTCGCGACATCCACCAGGCCATCAGCAGAATCATGGATATCTTCGCAAATTCCGACGGCTGCAGGCTCAGGGGCCCCAGGCGCAGCCACCGGCTGCTGCCCTTCACCGTGGTGCCAATGCCGGGAATCAGCGTCAGCGCCAGCAGCGCCATTGTCACCAGCGCAAGCGGCACGGCCAGCCGGCGCCAGATGCGGTAGTTGATCTGCGAGAGCAGCGCTCCTGCGCACAGAGAAAGGATCAGCCAGACCAGCTGTCTCCGGAAGAAATACTGCGGGTCCTGATACTGTTCCTGGCCCGCCATCGCGCTGGCGCTGTACAGCATAATAATGCCCAGCGTCAGCAGAATCAGCACCGCGCCGGTAACCAGACTGGCAGTGTTCCGCATCTACGCGCTGTTCAGGGAGCCATTGCCGACGAACTGAACGGGATCACCAGCTTCTGCCCCGCGGACAGCACGGCATCCTCAGACAGTCCATTGGCCGCGGCCAGATCTTTTTTCAGCACAGCGAACAAACGGGCCACGCTCTCCAGCGTGTCGCCGGTGGCCACGGTGTGGGTGAACAGATCTCCCGCGGGTGCAGCGGAGGAAGCCACCGGTTCGGAAACCTTCACCGGGGCGGGAGCCGGAATTTCCTCTTCAACCGGAATTTCCGGCTGCGGCTCGGGGACTTCCTCGATCGGAGCAACCGTCACGGGAGCCGGCTTGGGGGCCGCGGAAGATGCGGTTCCGCCCTTGGGAATGACCAGTTTCTGGCCAATGCGAATGCTGTTCGGATTGGATATCTGGTTGGCGGCGGCCAGGTCCGCAGTCTTCACCCCAAAACGCGCGGCGATTTTGGAAAGGCTGTCGCCGGCGGCGACCACATAGGTGTCTCCCGAAAGCGTTCCCGCAGCGGGTTTGGGCGCGGCCGGCTTTGCGGCGGCTTTTTCAGAACGGGCATAGGCGGGCAGCAGAAGCTTCTGACCGGCCCGAATGTCATTCATGTTCTTTAAATTGTTCAGCTCGGCGATTTCGCGCGCGGACACGCCGTGGCGGACAGCAATCTTCGAAAGCATGTCCCCCTTCTTGACCACATAGACGTTCGCATCGTCATCCGCGGGCGCCGCGGCGCGCGGCGCCGCCACGGGGGCCGGAAATACCGGCTGAGGAGCCTTGATGACCACCCGGTCGTCGGGCATGTCACGCGGAGGCATGACGGGCGCCGGCGGGGGTTCCACTCTCGCCGCCGGGGGCGTTCCGCACCCCTGCATGAAAAACACGGAGCCAATGGCTATCACGTGCACTATTGTTATCACAGCAATCAACAAAGGCGTTTTCACAACTTTTCTCCTCTCTGTATGCGATTCCATCATTAAATTCCAAGTGACGCTATTTCTCATTTTCCGTCTCCTTCACCATGGCGGCAGCCAGCCGCATGAACTGTTCTCCCCGCTCCGCAAAATCGCGGAACTGATCATAACTCGTGCATGCGGGCGCCAGCAGGACCACCTCGCCGGGGCGGGCGTCTGCCCATGCCGCCCTGATGGCCTGCTCCAGATTCCCGCAGAGTCTGCAGGGAACCGCGCCACTCCAGGCCGAAGACATCTTTTCTGAATCTCGGCCTATGAGATAAGCACTTTGCACCCGTTTTGCCAATAAATCTTTTATTTCCTCGAAGCGCTCCTCTTTCGCCTGCCCCCCCGCAATGAGCCGCACTGGTTTCTTTGTCATTTTGAGCGAAGCGGCCAGGGCCGCAATATTGGTGGCTTTGGAGTTGTTCACGAATTCCACCCCGCGGGCCGTGCCCGCCGGCTGCATCCGATGAGGCAGAGGTTCAAACAAGCGAACGGCCTCCTCCGCAAAGCGCAAATCCACGGCAGCCCCCGCAAACGCGGCTGAAAGCGCCGCGAGTGAAGGGCCCATCACGTCGTTGTCAAAGAGTGTGCCTGTGTAATCCGCCACCGTCTTTCCATCATGCACAACCCGGCCGTCAAGCCACCGGAACTGCGCCGCTTCTTCGGGGCCAAAAGTCACGGCCGACCGGCCGCAGGCCCACGCCAGCGGGGCCGGAACAATGCAGACATCTTTGGGGCGCATCCGCGCGAACATTCGCAGCTTGAGTTCCAGATAGTGCTGCATGGTCCCGTGCCGGTCCAGATGATTGGGGAGCACATTCAGCAGAATGCCGATGTCCGGGCGGAAGCGGCACACCGTCTCAAGCTGAAACGAGCTGACCTCAAGCACCCAGTCGTCAGCAGAGGGATCTTCCGCCACCTGTTCGCAAAAGGACAAGCCATAGTTGCCGGAAATCCGCGCACGACGACCGGCCCGCGTCAGGGAATCCGCACAGCATTTCACCAGTGTGCTCTTCCCGTTGGAACCGGTAATGGCCCAAACGCGCCCGCGGCAGCGGCTCCAGCCCAGTTCCAGCTCACTGATGCACGGAATCCCCCGCTCCTTCAGCGACGTCATCCAAGGATGGTCTTCCGCAATGCCGGGACTGACCACGGCCAGGTCGAAGGAACCGCCCGGAAGTGCGCCGCAGCCCGCAAGAACATGTGCGCCGTCCTTCTCCAGAAACCGCGCCGCATCCAGCACCGGCTGCGAGTCGACCGCGGTCACGGGCACCCCTTCAGCCAGAAGCAGACGCACGGCTCCCCGGCCGCTCGCTCCCAGCCCAAGCACCAGCGCATGTTTGATTTTCTTCGTCATCTTATTTTCAGCGTGGCCACTCCGATCAGCGCACAGATAATGGATACGATCCAGAAACGCGTCGTGATCATGGTTTCCACCACCTCGAGATCCCGGTTCTCTTCCTCGGCCCGTTTTTTCTCCAGGAACTCATAATGATGATGCAGCGGGGCGCAGAGGAATATCCGCCGGCCGCCCGTGAACTTGAAGTATGCGACCTGAAGCATCACGCTGAGCGCTTCGGCCACAAAAACACCGCCGACGATGATCAGCGTGAGCTCCTGCTTGATCAGGATGGCCACCATGGCTATGCCTCCTCCCAGCGCAAGGCTTCCCGTGTCGCCCATGAACACCTTTGCGGGATGGCAATTGAACCAGAGGAAGCCGAGACTGGCGCCCAGCAGCGCCCCGCAGAACACCGCGAGTTCACCGCCGCTTTTCACAAACGGGACCTGAAGATAGGTTGCAAACTCGTAATGGCCTGCCACATAAGCCATGAAGAGATAGGCCAGAGCGACCGATCCCGTGCAGCCGGCGGCCAGACCGTCCAGCCCGTCAGTCAGATTCACGGCATTGGTCGAGCCCGCAATGATGAGCCAGATGAAAATCAGCGAACCAAGCAGCCCCATGTTGGTGATCAGGGGGTTTTTCAGGAACGGGACCATCAGATTGCGCGTGCGGTCTGCCGTGGCCGGATGAGACAGCAGAACCGCCGCCATCAGAACAACCCAGCCCGTCTGCAGCAGCATCTTCCCGCGCGCGTCCAGTCCCTTGGACTGCCGCCTGCGCAGCTTCAGATAGTCGTCCCAGAACCCGACCCCGCCCATGAAACACAATGTGGCCAGCGTGAGCTGCACATAGAGGTTTGACGGCACGGCCCAGAGAAGTGTCGACACGACCGCCGCAAGAATAATCAGCAGCCCCCCCATCGTGGGGGTGCCGGCCTTCTTCCCGTGGATTTTGAGAAGCGTCTCGGAGTCCTCCGTGCGGATCTGCTGCCCGATTTTAAACCGCCGCAGCGCGCGGATGAGCCAGGGGCCCGCAATCAGGCTGATCATGAACGCCGTTCCCGCCGCGGCAAGAGCCCGGAATGTGATATACTGAAATATGCGGAGGAAGGAAAACCTCTCGCTCAACTGATACAAATAGTAAAACATGATTACAGGCTCCTGTCCTTGTTGAACAATTCAATGAGGTTTTCCAGCCGCACGGTTCGTGAAGCCTTCAGCAGAACAATATCTCCCGCCTGCGCGTCGCGCAGCGCAATGGCGGCTTCTTCCAGCCCGGCGCATGAGACCTGGTTCTCCCGGGCGAACCCGGACTGCACCGCCCCGCGGCCAATATATTCGGCCAGCGGGCCCACCGTCACCAGCCGTTCGATTCCGCTCTTCGCAAGATACTCGCCAATTCGACGGTGCTCACCGGGCCCCGTCGGCCCCAGTTCTCCCATGTCGCCAAGCACCGCCCATTTGCGGCCTGAACAGGCTTCGCCGCTCAGTGACTGCAGGGCCGCGCTCATGCTCAGGGGGTTGGCGTTGTAGGCATCGTTGATGATGGTCACACCTGCCGCGCAAATCCGGTTGCCGCGAAGGCCGAGAGGCTTGAAGCGGCCGATTTGCTCCGCGGCTGTGTTCAGGTCCGCGCCAAGCTGGGCGGCGGCGGCCGCTGAAAGCAGGGCGTTTCGAATGAAGTATTCACCGGGCAGGGGCATTTCGCATTCACCCCCCTGTTCGCCCTTGCGATCAGCAAACCTCACCGTCTCCCCGCGGCGGGAAGCCGTGTAATCCGCGTCAGCGCCGGGCGCGAGCGATACTGACACCACACGCGCACGGATCCTGCTGCGGAAAAATTCGTACCAGGGCTCATCGGCGCTCAGTACAACAAAACCGCTTCCCGGGACGGAAGCCGCAAGCACCGCTTTTTCTTCCGCAATCCGTTCCACTGTGCCGAAATATTCAAGATGTGCAATCCCAACCGTGGTGATAATCGCCCACTGCGGCTGCAGCACAGCACAGAGCTGTTTCATCTCTCCGATATGATTGATGCCCGCCTCAAACACGCCATAACGGGCCTCCCGGGTCATCGCCAGCAGGCTGAGCGGGAGTCCGATGTCATTGTTCCAGTTTCCGCGTGTGCGGGCGGTGGGCCCGATTGAACTCAGAATATCCGCTGTCAGCTCCTTCACGGTCGTTTTCCCCGCGCTTCCCGTGACCCCGCCCACAGAACCGGGAAGACGGGATCGCCAGGCGGCGGCGATGTCCAGCAGTGCAAGCCTGGTGTTTTCCACGCCCAGCAAAGGCCCGCCCGCCGCCTGCCCGGACTGAAAATGATCACGGTCCGCAATTGCTCCGGCGGCGCCCTGGGCCAGGGCCTCATTGATGAACGCATGGCCGTCATGCCGCTCCCCGCGAATGGCGACATAGATTTCTCCCGGCTTCAACTGCCGAGAGTCCTGACAGAAACCGGTAATGGCGGCGGACGGGCGGGACGACCATGATCCCCCGCTCCATTCAGCGAGTTCATCGGGATGAAAAGCATGCGCCTTCACGCCGCCCGCTCCTCTCCGAGGATTTCGCGCGCCACCTGGCGATCGTCAAACGGAAGCATCGTTTTCCCGACTTCCTGAAAAGTCTCATGTCCCTTGCCGGCGATCAGCACGATATCGCCGGGCTGCGCCATCGCCAGAGCCTTCTCGATCGCTTTTCGCCGGTCGGGCTCCACTTCATATCTGCCTTTCGCGCAGCCTGCTTCAATTTCGCGGATGATGGACAGCGGATCCTCCATGCGCGGGTTGTCGCTTGTGATCAGCGCATGATCTGCCGAGGCGGTCACGGCCGCCCCCATCAGCGGCCGTTTGGCCCGATCGCGATTCCCCCCGCAGCCAAACACGGTGATGAGCCTTCCACCGGTCAGCTCTCGAAGCGTGGCAAGAACATTCTCAAGCGCGGCAGGCGTGTGGGCATAATCCACAATCACGCTGAAGTCCCGGCTGGATTCAATCCGCTCAAGACGACCGGGCGCGGATTCGAAGTTCTCCAGCGCTTTCTGCATAATGTCCAAATCAATTCCCAGGGCCCCGCAGGCCGCCACGGCCGCGAGCGCATTGCCGACATTGAATCCCCCCGACAGGCGAATGCGCATGTCACGATGCCCCCACGGAGAGATCAGATGGAAGGCGCTTCCCGCACGGTCAGACAGGATTCTTTCCGCACGAACATCCGCATCCTCGCGCCCGAAAGTTATCATCGGACCGCGCCGGCCAATCTCCCCGGAAAGCCGGAGTCCCCAGGGGCAGGAGGTGTTCACAACCGCCACGCCCCGTTTGCGGCCTTCCGGCAGCGCGTCGAAAAGTTTCTTCTTGGCCCTGAAGTAATTTTCGAAATCCCCGTGATAGTCCAGATGATCCTGTGAAAGGTTCGTGAAAACCGCCGCATCGAACTCAAGGCCGAAGACACGGTCCTGGTCAAGCGCGTGAGATGAAACCTCCATCACCGCGCTGCGGCAGCCCTTCCTGACCATTTCCGCCAGCATCTGCTGGATCTCCGCGGCATCGGGAGTTGTCCGCGAAGCGGGAATGACACGCTCGCCGATTTCATAACGGACCGTCCCGATCAATCCGGGATGTTCCCCTGCGGCCTGCAGGATCGCACTGCACATGAAAGCCACAGTGGTCTTCCCGTTGGTGCCGGTGACTCCGATCATTCGCAGCGAATCAGCCGGGCGGCCGAAGAAGATCAGCGCGGCGCGGGCCAGGGCCAGCCTGGCGCTGGCGACATGAACGGCGGCCACTGTGCGGGGGACCATGGGGCGGGCCTCGGAAACAACGGCGGAAGCCCCCCGGCGCACCGCCTCCTCCACATACTGGTTCCCGTCCTGACTGTGGCCCCGAACCGCCACGTACAGCCAGCCCGGGCGCACCAGTCGCGAATCACAGGTGATGCCGTGAATCTCGGAATGTTCCGGTCCTGAACGGCCCAGAACTGACGCGCCCTTCAGCAAATCATCCAGCAGAACGGTATGTTCTGTTTGTAAACTCACGGCGAAGCCTCCATGACGGACGCCCCGCCCACAACATGCCACTCCGCCGGACGGGAGGCCAGATAGCGCATGACCGGTTCCGCAATCTTCTTGAAGACCGGCGCGGCCACCACGCCGCCGGTGTGCAGAGGCTGTGGCTCATCCACCACCACAATAATGCTGATCTCAGGATTCTCTGCGGGGATAAAGCCGACAAAGGACGCCATGTGAGCACTGTCCGAATATCCGCCGGGAACGGGCTTCTGAGCCGAACCGGTTTTCCCCGCCACGGTATATTCCGCCAGCGCCGCGCGGGAACCGGTTCCTCCCTGCTCGGTCACGCGGGCCATCAGGCGGCGCATCTGCGCGGCGGTTTCCTGCGAAATCGGCCGCGCGACCACCTCCGGCTCAGCCCGGTAAATAATGCGCCCGTTGCAGTCCCGTGCCGTGCCGACAACATAGGGCCGCATAAGGAATCCGTCATTCGCGATGGCGGATATCAGCGAAAGCATCTGCATGGCGGTCACGGCCACTTCGTGTCCCATGGCAATGCGGGTG
>ENA-UPTA01003577-UPTA01003577.1-activated-sludge-metagenome-genome-assembly--contig:-NODE-3577-length-15229-cov-6.433307_pt1 | contig 15229 bp, 12 predicted proteins | sample MGYA00238184_ERZ773361 | MGnify/ENA primary metagenome ERZ773361 (study PRJEB29100, sample SAMN05720205) | activated sludge metagenome | isolation source: anaerobic digester from wastewater...
GAGCCGGATGAGATGTTGCAGGGGGTACCTGTCAACCGGCCGTCGGATCGCTTTGCAGAGCCGGGATCCGCGGTAGATGTCTCCCAGAGACGATGGCGTGCGGGACGGGGGTGGTCTCATTCGCGGTTGACAGGCACATCCGGCATCCGTGGCCAGGTAGCAGAGGGCCGCCCGAAGACAAATCGACTTCTCACGCGGATTCCAGCTTCTCGAGTATTCTCGCCACATCATAGACACACCCCTCCCAAGTTCCGCCGCTCACGTTCTGGAGGGCTGCCCAGAGGCGGGTATCGTCGGGGAGTCTGTCACCGGGTTTCAGATCCGGATGCAGAGGCCGAGCCTTCAGCACGTCCGCGGCCTGCTGCGGCGTGTACCGTTTGTTCCCTTCGCCGACAAACCCGATGCTGCCGGTCAAGTTCTTCCGGTCAATAATCATCTCGATCACGTCTCCGTCCCGCAGTTTCCCGATGGGCCCTCCTGCCAGTGCCTCGGGTCCGACATGACCAATGCAGGCCCCCGTAGAGACACCGGAGAAACGAGCGTCCGTGACCACAGGCACGTGCTTTCCCCAGGGAATGTATTTCAACGCAGACGTGAGCTGATAAGTCTCTTCCATGCCGGTGCCGATCGGGCCACAGCCGATCAAAACGATGATATCCCCGGGTTGAATCACAGGATCGCTCTGGCCCTTGATCGCCTTGATCGCATTTTTCTCCGAGACAAACACTCTTGCCCGAGACGTATGCCTGTACACCTGATCCTCGTCGATCACACTCGGATCGATGGACGTGGCTTTGATCACGGAGCCCTGCGGCGCGATGTTGCCGGATGGAAAGACCACGGTGCTGGTCAATCCGGCCTGCCGGGCAGCATCGGCATCCATGATGATCGCGTTGGAGCTCAGATGATCCAGTGCTTCCAGCCTGGCCTTGACCGCCGTGCGTCGCGCACTGTGCTGCCACCAGTCGAGATTCTCTCCCAGGGTCTTTCCGGTGACCGTCATCACGTTCAGATTCAGCAGGCCCATATCCCGCAAATGCAGCATGACTTCAGGGACGCCACCCGCTGCAAAGACCTGAACCGTGGGGAAGTTCTTCGGGCCGTTGGGCAGCGCGTCGACCAGACGTGGGACCAGTTTGTTGGTCCGGATCCAGTCGTCCAGTCTGGGTGGCGTCAATCCGGCGGCATGCGCAACAGCCGGAATATGAAGCAGCATATTGGTGGAACCGCCGAATGCAGCGAAAACCAGCATGGCATTTTCCAAGGACTGCTGCGTGACGATGTCTCGCAGAGGGATGCTCTGTGTGGACAGATTGATCAATGCCAGCGCGGATCGACGTGCCATATCGATCCATACGGCTTCACCGGAAGGCGACAGGGCGCTGTGAGGCAAAGCCATGCCGAAGGCCTCGGCCACGACCTGGGAGGATGCGGCCGTACCGAGGAAGTGACAGCCACCACCTGCAGATCCACAGCTCCGGCATCCCATTCGGGCTGCATAGTCCCGGTCGATCAACTGATGTGCGAACCGTGCTCCCAACGACTGGATCTGGGCGGTGTCTTCGGCGTCTTGGGTCGGCAGCATGGCGCCGCCAGGCACAATGACGCCGGGCAGATCCCCACTACCCGCCAGGGCCATCATCATAGCGGGAAGACCTTTGTCACAGGTGGCCACCCCCATCACGCCCTTTCGACGCGGCAAAGAGCGAATGAGCCTGCGCATCACCGTGGCGGCATCATTGCGATAGGGAAGGCTGTCGTACATGCCTTCGGTCCCCTGCGTACGTCCGTCACATGGATCGCTGCAGAAACCGGCGAAAGGAAGTACACCCTGCTGCTTCAGGGTCATCGCCGCCTCCTTGACCAGCAGGCCAATTTCCCAATGCCCGGAATGGTATCCCAGAGCAATGGGGTGTCCGTCATCGGCACGCAATCCCCCCAGGGTACTGAGGATCAGGTACTGATCGAGATTCGTATCCTCCGGTTTCCATCCCATACCCGCGTCCTGGGTCATGCCGAATAGATCACCGCTCGGCGCGTACCGCAGGATCTCTTCGGTCAAAGGAAGTTCCCCTTGTGGGCCTTTCCCGTGCGTGCGCATGGAGGATGTCGTCACGCCGCTTCCGACAATCGTCTCGAAGGTTGGAGAGTTGCTGTCAGCCATGGGGATTTCCTGACTGTGGAGGATCAAAGATCTCTCTGTGACCACTGGCCATCGATCATGCGCCACATGGAACCGGTCGGATTCTTGTCCTGAAGCTCCATGGGCAGCCGATGCGAACGGATGTTGTCATAACAATAGAGAGCAGCGAAGCGGAGCATGGATGCCGGCAATCCCACGGCCGTGAACCCGGGATGTCCGGTGGCTGGGTAAGGACCGCCGTGATTCATGGACGTGACAACCGCCACACCCGTCGGCACCTTGTCGTTCAGAAGCCTACCGACCTTCGGGCGAAGCTCGGGTTCGAGAATCTCATACTCACGATCATCCTGCCCCTCGGTGTGGGAATAGATGCATCCGGTCAAATTACCTTCCAGCACGGAGGCGACCTTTTTCATTTGCTGGATATCATCGGCCACCACAATCAAAGTGGCGGTTCCGAATGCCTCGGTCTGAAGCTCACCTGGATTGGCGATGAATGTCTTGCCATCCACACGCATCAGGGTATTGGCAAACCGATAGCCTTCATCTTCGAGTCTCTTCCCGCCCGCGATCAATGCCGCCCCGGCGGACTTCAGAATCTCAACGGTCTCCCCAATGCTATCCGGTCCGTTTGCTGAGAGCAGAACTCCCGGCACATTTCCGGCAAAGGTCTCGGCCAGCGTCTGGATGAACGCTTCGGTTTGATCACCTTTTTGCAGGATCATCAACCCGGGATTCGTACAGAATTGGCCGGCCCCCAGGGCGCAGGACGCAAACAGCTCGGCCGCGATTTCATCCGAATGTTCTTCCAAGGCCCCAGGCAAGAGGAATATCGGATTCACACTGGACATCTCCAGGTAGATCGGCTTGCCGGCCTGGTCCGCAGCGGTCTTGAGTTTCAAGCCGGCCGATTTGCTGCCGGTGAAGGCAGAAGCGCCGATATCCGGATGGGAGACCAGTTGCAGCCCCAGCTCCGGAGGTGTGCGGTAGATCATCTGCACGGCCGCCGGGGGAAGCCCTGTCTCTGTGACGGCCTCAAAGGCCAAGCGGGCAAAAGCCAGGGTCGTTCCGGGATGTCCTGTGTTGGCCTTGGCAATCACGGGATTGCCGGCGGCAATGGCAGCAACAAAGTCGCCACCGGCGACAGAGTTGAATGCGAATGGGAAGTTGTTCGGTCCGAACACCGAAACCGGACCGTCCAGAGGGCCCATCATGCTGCGTATATTTGCGGAGGTCTCGATGGTGGCGCGGCACCAGCTCAACTCGCGTGCAGCTTGGGCGGCTTTGCGCATTTGATCCGTGGTGCGGGGAAGCTCTCCATTTCGGAGTCTCGGTTCTTTGGGCAAAGCCGTTTCAAGATGGGCCATTTCCACCAACTCGTCCGCATGGGCCTCGATTTCGTCCGCAAACAACTCCAGGAACTGGGCGAACTTCTTCCGGGAGGTCTTTCTCAGTTCGACGGCAGCCTGTTTCCCCGCAGCAATCGCTTCGTCCACATCGTATGCGCCGGAAACAGGATACACTTCCGAAAGCGTCTGCCTGCGGGCAGGATTCACGGCGTGGAAATGACCGGTCGGATCTTTGGGGTCCCGCCATTGCCCTGCAATGAGTACCTTTTGATAATCCATGCTCTTCTCCTGGACTTGCTATGATTCGACCCGGTTTTCAAGAACCAGGGTGCCAATGGTAATCGTCACCTTGTCGCCCACGGACAGTGAAAACGCCTTCTCCGGGATGATCCCGGTGCCTGTCATGAGGAATGCGCCGGAGGGGAAGGTCATTTCCATGGTCAGATAGGAGGCCAGTTCTTCGAAGGAACGTTTGATCTGTGAAGTACTCGTGTCTCCCATGAAAATGATTTCGTCGTCTCGTTCGATCATCAGCGTGATTGGAAGATCCCGCATCGAATCCATATCAGCGATGCAGATTCCCGGGCCGATGGCACAGGACCCGTCGTACATCTTGGCCTGTGGCAGATAGAGCGGGTTCTCTCCCTCGATATTTCTGGAGGAGACATCATTGCCCACGCAATACCCGAGGATTTGGCCAGGGCTGTTGACCAGCAGTGTCAACTCCGGCTCCGGAACGTTCCAGTGACTGTCCCTCCGTATGCGGATAGCCGATTGCGGCCCTCTGACTCGCCAACCGATGGCCTTGAAAAACAGTTCCGGACGCTTCGCCTCATAGACCATATCATAAACGTTCTTGACGTCAGTCTCCGCTTCCCGCGCGTCACGACTGCGGGCATAGGTGACGCCACAGGCCCAGACTTCCTGATCGTATTCGATCGGAGCCAGCGTTTGCCCCACCGCTCGCTCGCTTGTTTGCAGGGAGGTCAGATAGGGATGGGCTTCAGTTGAATGCATGCCACAGAACCGTTTGAAGTCGAACTCGGGCGACAGCAGCAGCCCATCCAGTGCCCAGCGCTCGACATCTCTCCATCGGTGTTTGGTCAGGATCATGGATCATACCCCTTATGTGATCACCCGTTGGTTTCTATAGTGCAATCAGACCAATGATCCAGATGATTGTACAGGCAAGGACCCCCATACAAATCGTGCCGGTGGTCATGAGTTTATAGCCGGTCTTGACGTCCATGCCGCTCATCTGCGTGACCACCCAAAAAAAGCTGTCATTGGCATGAGAGGCAACCATGGAACCCGCGCCGATGGCCAAGACGCAAAGCGCGCGACCGAGTGACGAATCCAGTCCCATCGAAGCGAGCATAGGGGCCAGAATCGAGGCGGTCATGATGATGGCCACGGTGGAAGATCCCTGGGCCGCGCGAATCGCTGCTGCCGCCGTGAAAGGCAGCCATAATCCTATCGTCATCGAAGATACGCTCTTGCCAATCATATCCGCAATGCCTGAATTCTGTAGCACCATGCCGAATGCTCCCCCGGCGCCGGTAATCAGAATGATCATGGCTGCGGCCTGCATCGCGTCACCGATCCAGCCGGACGACGAAAGCATGCTCTTGTCGAATGGCTTGGGGAGTGTCATGGCAATGCCAGTGCCGATCAACAAGGCGATCACCGGAGTGCCGACAAAGCTGATGCCCTGATAGAAGTCGTTCTGTCCCAAGGGGTGGGTGGGATAATCCGCAATGGATTTCAAAACGATCAACACGATTGGGATGAGGATGGGAAGGAGGGCATGAGAAGCCGAGGGAGCCATTCTCTGCCGGGCCGTGAACTCTTCTTCTGTCAATTCCGGATTGGGATCGATCTGAACACGTCCCGCCACCTTCACCGCCCAGAACCAGCAGAAGAACAAAGTCGGGATACTCACCGGAATCCCGATCAAGAACACCCAGCCAAGATCCGCTTCCAGAATGCCGGCCGCTGCAATGGGGCCGGGAGTCGGCGGGATCAGTGTATGGGCCACCATGAGCCCCAGGGCAAGTGCAATGGCCGTTGTTGCGAGAGACAGCCCCGCACGTTTGGTCAACGTCTTGTTCAAAGGGGTCAGAATCACAAAACCGGAATCCGCAAACACAGGAATGGAGACTATGTAACCGATTAGTGCCATGGCAGGCGTCACGTTCTTTGGCCCGATGATCCTCAGAATGCGTTCGGCCAGGGCCAGGGCACCTCCGGATTTATCCAGAAATGCGCCAATGATGGCTCCCGCAACAATCACGATACCGATCTTTCCAATCGTTTCACCAAAACCCCGTTCGATGGAAGAAACAACTTCATGCAAAGGCATACGGGAACAGATCCCGAAGAACAGGGCCGCTATGATCAGCGCCAGAAAGGCATGGAGATTGAATCGGGTCGTAAAAACCACGATAAGAAGAACACTCAGCACGAGTAGTACAGTAATCACCATGATCCGACTCCGTTCATGTGAGAGAACCGCGCGAGGTGCAGGCTGCCATCACGAGTGTATCTTACCGCTGAATCTGTGCAGTCGCCAGACGAAAGCGGCTACCTGTACTTGTCAAGCGGCGACGGTACCGCTGCGAAGCGGCCGAACGTGCCATTTACGCCCGCCCGCAAGGGCTGGCTCGTGGGACCGTGGGGTCGGGGGCCGCTGCTCTTCATCTGTTCGCCCGGTCGAAAGACGAGGGGCTGGAACGGCAGCGTTGAGCACGTCGAGGGTCTCTGCCATGGCAACTCCTCCAAGGTTCTGCAGAGAGACGATCGGCGATCTGACGAACGCTATACCCGGCGGTCAGAATGCCACTGCGGAGCCCCATGGACGTAAGTGCATGTGATAGAAGAGGATATGCCCCTACGATCTGACAGTATTCGTATCCTACGTGTGTTGCGGCCCCACACGTCCATGTACCCCGCGGGGTTTGCCTGTAGACGAAAATGGCAGCACTTGCGGCGGCGCGGCGGCTTGGAAAGGGTGATTTCGAGGTGTCGGCCGAGCAGACGGAGAGAAACCGCAGAAGAAAGTCCAAGTTTTCGGACGGTCGTGCGTCTGTAGTACAGGCGGCCGTGCGCGAGTACGGCTGCGGTGTGGGCTTTCGTGCAGAGAATGACCGTCGTCTTTGAAAGGGACCGACAATGAAACGGACAGGGAATTCTGCGACAACGGGAATCATATTGGCCGCGGTTCTGGTTGTGGCAACAGGCGCGTGGGCAGCCGATGGGGGGCAGGAGCAGGCAGACCAGGTGCTGCAACTGGTTCCGGCCGAGAGCCTCTTTTGTGTCTGCATCAACAATCTCGACGGTGCTCTGTCGCAGGCAACGGACTTTCTGACCGGCATCGCACCCGATGGCTTCAATGCGGGGACTATGGTGACAGGGAAGCTCGGCTCCATGGTGGGGCAGGATCGAATGGAGAAGGTCCGCCTGCGAGGGAGTTTCGCGGTGTTCGGCGTTATGCTGCCCGACGACGAGGGCAACCAGAATCCGTTCGCGAATCTGTTCGCGGGCGTGTTGGTTCCGGTCAAGGACTACGATGCCTTCGTCGGCGGTGACGGCCCGGCCGGGCTCGGCGTCGCCGCCATCAGCGTAGACGGCCAGCCCCGCGCGGTTGCCATGCGACTCGGACACCACGCGCTGCTCAGCCAGCCCGGCGACGACGACAAGCTCAAACGAGCCTGGCGCATGCTCCAGGACGGAAAGGCGAGCATGGGGTCCGCCTTGAAACCGCAGGACAGGGAACTCGCCGCGACCGCGCCGATCTGGCTCTACGCAAACGTCGAGAAGGCCTCGGCCATTGTCAGACCCATGCTGTTCGGCAAGCTCGAACAGATCAGGGCCGAGTTGAAGAAGGCCTCGGAGAAAGAAGAGATGCCGATTGTGGATCCGGAAGGGATCATCCGCTTCTATGGAGCCCTGCTGGATATGATTACGAGCGAGACGGCCTGGATCGCAATGGGACTGACGCCGTCGGCGGAGGCATGTCACGTGACGTTTACGATGACGACGGTGCCGGGAACCAAGCTGGCCGGGACCATGGGCGCGGTGCCGCATGCCACCGCGTACAAGAGGATGCTGGGCAATCTGCATGACGATGCAGTCGTCAACGTGGCTGCGGCGATGGACGGCGAAGCCTGGGAGAAGAGTTATCACCTGCTCATCGACCTGATGCCGAAGATGATCGCCGCAGAAGTCCCGCAGACTGAACTGGCTGATTTCCGCAGGCTGGTGAGCAAGTCGTTCGGAGCGATGGGCGAGTCGCTGAGCTTCACCTTCATCGCGGCGGGCGAAGGACCGGGCATGTTCTCGATGCAGTATCTGTTCGAGGTCGAAGATGAAGCGGCCATGGAACAGGCAATCCGGGAAGGGCTGCAAGTGGTGAACTCAAAGACGTACCAGGAGCTCATGGGCAACTTCGGCGTGCAGGCCCACGCCGACGTTGAATCCGAGACAACAATGTATCGGGGTGTGCGCATCAACTCGGCGAGGCTGGCGTTCGAGACGAAGGACCAAGAGGCTCCACAGGCCCGGATGCTCACAGCCATGTGGGGCGGAGGATTCGACTATCGCTGGGGTATTGCTGACGGACACTGCGTCTACGCCATCGGAAAGGACGCCGATACGCACGCGCGCGAATTGATCGATCGGGTCAAGGCCGGCGGCGCCAAGGGCGTCTGCCCGCAGATGAAGGCGGCGCTGGCATCGATTCCGAACAGCGACAAGGCCGATGCGGTCGGGACGTTCAACTACGTTCGCATGCTCAACGCGACACTGAGTGCCATGCCGCTGCCCGGCGGTAGGAAGCTGGCCCCGCTCAACACGCCGACCGAAGACAACGTGGCGTTCGCCAGCTTCAGTGCCGACGATGGCTTCTCGGTCGAGGTCGTTGTGCCCCGCAGGCACATCATGGAGATTCAGTCCGCGTTTGAGGCCTTCGGCAAGCAGGTGAAGGCAATCGAGAAGCAGTAGCCGAATGCCCGCCGTCCTGGCCCTGGAATGAGAAAGGACGTGCCTGTCACCCAGGGATGGGACCGCTTTGGAGCGGCTGGACTTGCTCTCCAACCATCTTGCGGAGAGTGCACCTGTGGGACCGAGGTGGCGGGATGCCAACTGATCGTCGCGTGTTGGGGTGGGCGAACGGACCGGATTACGACCTGCAGCTCGCACACACACAGGTAGACTCGGGCCGTGTTGGGAAGTCAGGAGTCACGGGGGAGGCCGATACAGATACGGTCTATTGTCTTTCGCTTCGGATCGTGAATCTCAGAATGCCGTTCGGATGACCCAGTTGACTTGATATGGAGGAGCGTTGCAGGCCCATCAAATCGCAGCCGTCAGATCGTATCCTGGAACATACGTGCGGTCCTCGCCTGCCAGTGAGGCTGATTTGCCACCTCCAGCCCGGTAACATCTCGGCCGTCATGAGGGCGATGAAAGCACGTGGTCTTCGTCGAGTACGGCCTTCTTCAGGGCGGACATACTCTTTCGACTCGTGACGGAATATAGGATCGTCTTATCCATTCCCTCGTAGCCGCCCCGGCCGTCAATCCGTGTGACACGAACCCGATGGGTATGCATCAGTTCGCGTGCGATCTCTTGCCAATGCTCGGAGATGATAAGGGCTGTCTGCTGTTTGGCGAAACCGATGACGTGTTGCTGTGTTGGCGAGATCTATCGCACCGAGGCAAATGGGCGTTCTACCGATTGAAATCTCCCGCAGCCTCTGGCTGATACAGCAGCTTGTCGATTCGGGTGCCGTCGGCGACGACATCACCGACCTTGCGGCCCAGCATGGACATGCCCATCTGGCTCAAGATCGAGAGCTTGACTCGGTTGGCGTTGCTGCCGTCGGCGTCCACGGGGAACACCAGGGCCACGTTCATCTGCCTGGCGGTGTCCTCATTCCACACCTGCACCTCGGAGCTCATCGTCACGACATCCGGCGGCACGTTTTCCGCGGATACGACATCCGCCGACTCCAGCAACTACTGGAGACGCTCCAGCAGTGCGGCTGTTTCGGGTTGAGTCGCCTTTGCAAGAGCCAGCAGAATCTGCAGCCGCTTGCAGTCGAGCTCCGTCGCCTGTGGCTCAGGCGGGGTGGACCCCGAAAAGGATGGGCCTGTGGACTGCGGCGACAGCCCGGTGAGCGTCAGGCCCGTCATCCTGCAGATGTAGATGATCCGGCGCGTCAATACCCGCCATTGCTGTGCCGACAGTCCGTTGTTCAAGACCTCGCCGGTCGCAGTGGGGAAAACGGGGTGCGTCCTGGTCGTGTGGCCCGCGCGAAGACACTGGATACGGCCCAGCCAGCAGCATACGTGGTAGTATCGGAGGGGACGAGTCTGCGCCACGCTGATGGCGCTGGCTACTATGTGTCGTACCTGCTCTTCCACCATGGCATCATCTCCTCATGGGTCACCGGACGTGGTGATTCACCAAGGTGTCCCACGTTGTTGCTGGCCGCGGAATGCGACCGGTCATCGTTTGTGTCATGTCAAGACCTGTCCATCAGACTCGCGGGCATCAGGGGATAGTCAGGCTTCCACGCACGTAATACTTGCCTCTCCGACCTCGTCCATGCCGAGGATGATAGAGTATCTGTAGTGCCCTCGGGCTTCGAAGTATATTCCCCCACCGCCGGACAAGTGCCTGCGGGACATGCGCATCGCGTGTTGCTTGGCCTTCACCAGATTCTCTGCATTTACGATCACGGTCTCACCACCGCGATTAGCGCCCAGATTGCGCAGTTCGATCTTCCATCGCGCCATATCCATGCACTCCCACCATTTGTGTTTGTGTTCGATGGTCGGGGTTCCCCGCGAGCCTCGCGTGCCTCACTTGAACGCAGAGATCGGGAACATCTCATTCAAAACGTGTCTCTCACCGTGTGCGGACTCGCGCACCGTAAGCACACGCCACGTGAATGCTGGAGTCACACGATATCTGTCGACAAGGTGATGACCACAAGCGGATCATCGCTTCGAGGAAGGTGGGGATGCTTACCCAGATGGACGAGGCCGACGGGCCTACGGGGAAACCACCACCTGGGACAGTCGCTGGGGGATGGTCCCGTCGACGACAGAACGTGATGTTGGGTGGTGGCAGCCATGTTCGCGCACCGAAAACAACATCAAAACCCAAAGAGATAACCTTAAACTACCCGACTTCCCAACGTAGGAGTTGTCGGAGAGTTGGGGTTCACGGCACAACGGTCCTCTTGTTTCGATGAGATGCCATGTTCATTCACGCGAGAACCCATATGATGCATATTAAATGACGCGCCGGCTGTTTGTCAATCCGTGATGGTAATCAAAAAGGACTACACCGTTCGGCAGGGCATCTGGGGAGACGAACTTGACATTCTGCACATCCCGGCACGGGCGAGTACGATGAAACAAGCCGCCGGTGCGATCCCTGACGCCTTTGTACCTGTCAGGCGACGCCATGGCCGCTCGCAGTGGCGTAGGGTGCAGGTATTGTCACGCCGTAAACGTCGCTACACGCGTCGTTTACGTGTGGATGGGATGAGAATGCTGTCGGCCATAATGGCCTCTCCGGAGAGTGAGCCGGCTTGTGGGATTGTGACGGGACTTGCTCTCTTGGATGGTGGCCACTATGATAAAGTGACTCCGCATAAACCATAGGATTATCTGGAAAGGAACGGATCAGACGGAGAGCGTCCTCAGGAAGACCGTGCGAGGATTGTATAGACGGGGTAATCTTCGATGGGCAAACGAGCAGGGAGTAAGAGGCAGACAGTCGGACAAGGGGGTGACCGGACAGCTCAGGCACTGCGCGAACGGGTGAAGGAGTTAAGCTGCCTCTATCGTATCAATCGGGTACACGAGGAGTCCGTCGCGTCGCCCAAGGAAGTGTTTCAGCGTATCGTTGAGCTGATCCCCCCGGCGTGGCAGTACCCGGAAATCGCATTGGCTCGTATCGTTCTCGATGACAAGCGATACGAGACAGCGGGCTTTGCGGAGGGCTGCGCGAGACAGACCTCCGAAGTGATCGTCGATGGGAAATGCAGGGGAGCCGTTGACGTCGTCTACCGGGAGGCCAGGCCGGCTCTCGATGAGGGGCCATTCCTGAGAAACGAGCGGACCCTGCTGGATGCCATCGCCAGACATATCGCCGTGATTGTGGAACATCAGGACGCGGAGCAGGAGAGGGTCCGCCTGCAGAAGCAGCTCATGCACGCGGACCGTCTGGCCACGATCGGGCAATTGGCGGCGGGCGTCGCCCACGAGCTGAACGAGCCGCTCAGCAGCATCCTCGGTTTTGCCCAGTTACTCAAACGCGACCCGGCGCTGCCTAAGAGTGGCATGCAGGATGTCGAGAAGATTGTGACCGCTTCGCTCCATGCGAGAGAGATCATCAAGAAACTCCTGTTATTCGCGCGGCAGACACCCACGTTCAAAGGGCCGGTGGACCTGAACCAGGTCGTTTTGGGTGCCGTCGATCTGTTCAAGCACCAGTCCGAGAAAGAAGGGATCGAGTTGTCCTGCGTGCTCTACCCCCAGATGCCCGTGCTGGCCGCCGACGCCGGTCAGTTGACCCAGGTGCTGGTCAATCTGGTGGTCAACGCGGTTCAGGCCATGCCGAAAGGGGGAAAACTCATCATACAGACACGCGTGCAGGATGGGCACGTCGTTTGCAGCGTCGAAGACACGGGAGTAGGAATGACCGAGCAGGTGCTGGATCGGTTGTTCGTGCCCTTCTTCACGACCAAGGAGGTAAGTCAGGGAACGGGTCTGGGCCTGCCCGTGGTCCACGGGATCGTCACCTCTCATGGCGGAACGATTGAGGTCACGAGCACGCCCGGCAAAGGCACGACATTCACCATTCGACTACCTGTGGAGCCAGCCCCTGACCGGGAGGACAGGCCCAAATCATGAAGCCGCTTGATGGGAAAGAGACGATTCTCGTTGTCGATGACACACCCAGCACGCTGGAGGTTCTCCAGAGAAGTCTGACGGCCCAGGGATACACAGCCTATACCGCTGCCAACGCCGTCGATGCCCTGAAGCTTCTCGATGGGACCTCCGTTGACCTTGTCATTACGGACTTGAAGATGCCCAAGATCAGCGGCATCGACTTGATCCGACACGTTCGGGAGAACTGCAAGAATACCGCCGTGATGATGATCACGGGATATGCGACTGTAGAAAGCGCGGTGGAAGCGCTGAAAAGCGGGGCGGAGGAATACGTGCCCAAACCGTTCACCGACGAGGAACTGCTGGCGGCCGTGCGCCGAGTGCTCGACAGGCTCGGCCGAAGGCGCGAAGCAGCGACACGGTCGGTTCCGGAGGCGGAGTTCGCCCACGGTCTCATCGGGGAATCTCCGGCGATGCAGAAGGTCTTCGCCGCGATCCGCAAGGCGTCTTTGACCTCCGCCACCGTCCTTATCACCGGCGAGAGCGGCAGTGGCAAGGAGCTGGTGGCGCGGGCGGTTCATTACGGCAGCGCACGGGCCTCCGCGCCGTTTGTCCCCGTCAACTGCGGCGGCATCCCGGAGAGTCTGCTGGAGAGCGAGCTTTTCGGGTACGTCAAGGGGGCGTTCACCGGCGCCCACGAATCGCGAGCGGGTTTCTTCCAGACGGCCGACGGTGGGACGATCTTCCTCGACGAGATCGGTGAGACGAGTATCGCCATGCAGGTGAAGCTCCTGCGGGTGCTGCAGGACAAAGAGGTCCGCATGGTGGGCGACTCGCGCGCCAGAACGGTGGACGTGAGGATCATCGCCGCCACGAACAAGGACCTGCAGAGCCTCATCCAGAGCCGCGTGTTTCGGGAGGAGTTGTACTATCGCATCAACGTGGTCACGATCGAGGTTCCTCCCCTGCGGGCACGGGGCGGCGACATCCCGCTGCTGGTCGGGCATTTCGCAGAGAAGTTCGCTTCGGAACTGGGCAAGGCCGTTCCGCGATTCTCCGAGAAGGCCATGGAGGCGTTGCAGAACTACGCCTGGCCGGGCAACGCGCGGGAATTGGAGAACGCGATCCAGCGAATCGTGGTCATGAACGATGAGCAGATCATCGATATCCCGGACTTGCCGTCCTTCGCCCGGTTCTCTGCGCTCCGTACAACCGGTGTGAACAGAACCCTGGCGGAGGTGGAGGCGGACCACATCCGCAATGTCCTGGCAAACGCCGGCGGCAACAGAACGCGCGCGGCCCAGATCCTCGGCATCGACCGCAAGACGCTGCGCAAGAAGATAGCGCAATACGGCCTGGACTGAGCGTCGTATTGCCGAATCATCACCAGGATGGCGGAGCCGCTGATCTTCGGGCGAGGTAGGGAGATACTCCCCGGCGGTTCATTTCTCCTCACCCGTGACACCCCCACCCGGCGCAACAGACCCGACCGTCCCCCCGCCAGTCGACGCCATGTCAGACCTTTCAACCCCATTCAAGAGAAGGACTTACGAAATGGGAATGTCACGAGAGCGTGGAATTCACCAGTAAATGGCACAGCAGTTGCCACAGGGACATTCGTGCGTGAAGAAGGGCGGCTCAGCACCATTGTCTGGGCGGTCCGGGCAGTACTCGCACGGCGTTATTGCCCCGACTACTCGTCGCGGGCGTTTTTTGCGGCGGGTGCACAGAGAAAGGGAGGTTGCAGCCATGTCATTGCCAGAACGGTCTTGGGGCCTGTGCATGACATGCAATAGCAGTTCCACATGCACTCGACGCAAGGGGATCAAGTTCCCCGTCCTATTCTGCGAGGAATTCGATGACTCGATGACGCTGGAACTGGAGAGCCGGCCGGATCCGGTCATAGAAGACGCAGAACGCGTCCCTGATAGGGCCAAGGGGCTATGCTGTAATTGCGAAAACCGTGGCTCCTGCACACTCCAGGATTCACCCGGCGGGGTCTGGCACTGTGAGGAGTACCGTTAGTCGGGAGGATGTCGCCGATTTGCTCGAACGCGACATGACAATACCGAGCGAAAGGAGTAACTGGTATCGTGGAAAGAGCATACAATCCCTATGCAACCGCACAGGCGCAATTTGACAACGTCGCGGCAATCATCGGCATCGACGACGGGACCCGAGATCTGCTGCGCCAACCGTTGCGGGAGTTTCATGTTCTGATCCCTGTGCACATGGATGACGGCAGCACGAGAGTGTTCAAGGGCTTCAGGATTCAGCACAACGACGCCAGAGGCCCCGCCAAGGGCGGCGTTCGTTTTCATCCCCATGAGACGGTGGATACGGTTCGGGCCCTTTCCATGTGGATGACATGGAAATGCGCCATGGTGGACATTCCTCTGGGGGGCGGCAAAGGCGGTGTGATCTGTGACCCGCACAACTTGAGCGAGTCCGAACAGGAACGGCTGTGCCGGGGATGGGTGCGACAGCTTTCGAGGGTCATGGGGCCCTGCGTTGACGTGCCGGCGCCCGATGTCATGACGAACGCCAAACACATGCTTTGGATGCTCGACGAATACGAGACGATTCACGGGGGCAGGTATCCGGGGTTCATCACGGGCAAGCCCGTGGGCATGGGCGGTTCGCTGGGCCGGACTGAGGCCACCGGCTATGGCATTATCTACATCCTGCGCGAAGCTCTCAAGGACCTGGGCATCGACCCGCGAGACACCACGGCCGCCATTCAAGGGTGTGGGAACGTTGCCCGGTACGCGGGCAGCCTTTACAGCAGCCTGGGCGGCACCGTGGTAGCCGTTTCCTGCTGGGACAAC
>ENA-UPTA01003580-UPTA01003580.1-activated-sludge-metagenome-genome-assembly--contig:-NODE-3580-length-15225-cov-5.996638_pt1 | contig 15225 bp, 11 predicted proteins | sample MGYA00238184_ERZ773361 | MGnify/ENA primary metagenome ERZ773361 (study PRJEB29100, sample SAMN05720205) | activated sludge metagenome | isolation source: anaerobic digester from wastewater...
AGATGCTCAAATGCCAGGGATTCATGACTTCCCCTGCTTGAGACGGATTTTGCATAAACAAGAAACTCCCCATAAAGACCAGGAACAGAATATAAAACCGCCGGCAGGAATCTTTACAACATTTAATTTTAAGCATGCGTGCTCCCTTCTTTGTTGGAAATCAAGCATGATTTATTCATTTAATCACAGGCAGAGAGAGGGGATGAATTTTGTCCTAGCCGGCTTCTTGCATTAAGGCAAGGTTAAGAAGCGGCAACGGTTGCGGGTATCTTCCCCTTGATCAGTATCGCCTTGGTGGGGCAAGCGGCGACACATTTCCCGCAGGACGTGCATTTCATGAAATCTATGCGGGCCAGATTGTCGATAACGTGGATGGCGTCAAACGCGCAGGCTTTTTCACACAGTTTGCAGCTTATACATCCCACCGGGCAGACCGTTTTAACATCTTTACCCATGTCGTGAGAAGAACAAGCGACGTAAACCGGAGAAGCTACCGGCGCAAGAGTGAACAGTTTCTTCGGGCAGGCGAGGACACATTTATTACAGGCTTTGCATTTTTCATCATCAACGACCGGCAATCCTTCAGCAGACATATGTATAGCGCCAAAAGGGCACACCCGTTCACAGGTGCCAAAGCCAAGGCAGCCATACACGCATTCTTTCTGGCCTTTCATGACAAGGTTCGCCGCCACGCAATCAGGGATTTGGGAATACACAAACTTATCCTTCACCTTCTTGCCGCCATTGCAACGCAGCCTGGCCGTGAGCTTGGCTTTTTTCTCCAGCTTTTTTCCCAACAATTTGGCGATCTGCTCTTTGTTCGTTTCTCCGCAGACCCGGCATTTATCAACATCCCCGTTTTTTGTAAGCAGGCTTTCGGCGAACCCGAAGCATCCCGGCTGACCACAGGCCCCGCAATTCGCGCCGGGAAGAAGCGTGTTTATCTTCTCAAGTTTGGGGTCGACCTCGACATGAAATTTCGTAGACGCGAACGCCAGGCCCAACCCAAACAAGAGGCCCAGGACACCCAGCGTCACGATCGGTATGAGTAGTTGTGTATCCATATTTTAAAAACTAAAACCGTTAAAACCCATGAACGCCATCCCCATAATGGAGGCGATGATAAAAGCCAAAGGAAAATCCTTCAGCGCTTTCGGCACCCGGCAATAGTCCAGCCTCTCCCTGATCCCCGACATCAGGATCATCGCGAGGGTGTATCCGAGCCCGACGCACACCCCCTGAAAGGCCGCCAAAGCGAAACTGCCGGGAACAGCCTTGCCATTTGCGAAAAACATATCGGAATTCAAAACCGCGACACCCAGCACCGCGCAATTGACGGTGATTAAAGGAAGATAAATCCCAAAAATCCGGTAAAGAGCCGGCATCGTTTTCTTTATGATCATTTCCACCAATTGGACAAAGGTCGCGATCACCAGGATAAAAGATATTGTCCGCAAATATTCCAGGTCAAACGGGATAAGCAAAAAACGATAAATAAACCACGTTATGATGGATGACATGGTGACGACGAACATAACGGCCATGCTCATGGCAAATGCGGGCCCGGTTTGCTTGGAAATCGCGATAAATGAACAGAGCCCCAGGAAACGAGAGAGAATAACATTGTTGATAAAGACGGCTGAAATAAAAATCGCGATGAATTGTGACGCGTTCATGATTTGCTCGCTTTCACCATATTAAAGAAACCCAATAACAAACCGATCACCAATAACGCACCGGCTGGCATAGCCATAACCAGCGCCGGCTCGAATCCTTTGATAACCACTAAATTCATGAGCTTCCCCGCCCCTAAAAATTCCCGTATCCCGGAAATCAAAAGTAACGCGAGAGTGAATCCGATCCCCATGCCGATACCGTCGAATAAGGAAGGCAGCACATCATTCTTGGAAGCGAAAGCTTCTGCCCGGCCTAAAATGATGCAGTTGACAACGATGAGCGGCACATAAAGCCCCAGGGCCCGGTCCAGGGCAGGGCTGTAAGCCTTCATGATCAATTCCGTGACCGTGACGAAGGTGGCAATAACCACGATGTAACAGGGGATCCTAATTTTGTCAGGGATCAAATTCTTAATGAGCGCTATGATGACATTGGAACATATCAGGACAAACGTGGCGGCCACCCCCATCCCCAACCCGTTACTTAAAGAGATTGAAACCGCCAGAGTCGGGCACAATCCCAGGGCCAACACAAAAGTGGGGTTCTCTTTGATGATGCCTTTTACGAATTCCGCAAAAAGTTTTTTCATGATTTTGCCCGTGCTTTTCTTATTAAAAATTTAAACTTTAACCGTCCCGTACACCCGGCTCTTGGTATAACGGTCAATGATCGGCGTGGCGGCGTTCATGATCAGGATCGCGTAGGAAACGCCTTCCGGATACCCGCCCCAAATCCGGATAACAACCGTGAGCAAACCGCAGCCAATCCCAAAAATGATCTGCCCTTTCGCGGTCAGGGGTGACGTCACATAATCGGTCGCCATGAAGAAAGCGCCCAGGATCAGGCCGCCGCTCAAAACATGAAACACCCAATCGCCGGTGAAAAGTTTATCCGGGCCCAAACACCAGGTCAGGACAGCGGTCGTCCCGATATAAGTTGCTGGGATATGCCAGGAGATATATTTTTTCACCAGAAGAAAAATAGCGCCCAAAATCAGGAGTACCACACACACTTCTCCAATACAGCCCCCTCGTTTGCCCAAAATCAGATCAAGATAGTTGAGGACCAAAAGGGCCTCGCCTTCTTTTAATTTCATTAACGGCGTGGCTGCCGTGACCCCATCATAGCTAAAAGGCTTAGTGAATGTCGTCATGTACTGGGGCCAGGACGCCATGAGGAACACCCGGCCGACCAATGCCGGGTTAAAAATATTCTGGCCTAACCCGCCAAAAACATGTTTACCGATGGCTATGGAAATCACCGCGCCAACGATGGGAAGCCAGAAAGGCACGAAGGCCGGGAGGTTATAAGCTAAAAGCAGGCCCGTCAGAAAAGCGCTGCCGTCATAAACGGTTATCTTTTGTTTAAAAATGACCTGAATCAAAAACTCCGTTGCCACCGCGGAAAAGACTCCCAGGAGGATAACCTTCAGCGCGCTTATCCCAAAGATATACACTCCCGCGAGCCCGGCCGGGATCAGGCTTAACGTCACCGACCACATGATTTTACTTACGGACTCGCTCTTCCGGAAATGCGGGGAATTAGAGACAATTAAATTCGCACTCATGGGGTTTTCTCTTTCAATAATCGGCTGATTTCTTCCGCTTTCTCTTTGACGGAATCAATAACTGCGGTAGATGATATGGTGGCTCCGGTAATTACGTCAACCTCGCCTAAATCATCCACCCTTTTACCGGAAAACTGCTCTTGAAACCATGGCTTTGAAGAGCCGGCTGATTTTTGGCCAGCCAGCGCGCCCAATAAAGTCAGGTCTGTTTGAACTTCCTGCACCCGGGCTCCCAGGCCCGGAGTCTCATTCTGCTGCAATATTTTTATAGCGTTGATCGTCCCGTCTTGCGCCATCCCTACCATCGTCTCAATCACGCTGGAATACCCTTTGGCAGAAGCGATAAATGCCACACCGATGGATTTTTTATCTTTATCATAAGCCCGATAATACAGGAACGTATCCCCATCTTGGACCGGTTCAAAACTTTGCGCTTGAGGAAAGACCTCTTTAAGGCTATCGTTCTTCTCCTCATCCAGCCGGGTTTGAATAAGCGGACCGGTCACCCGGTTAACCACCGTCAAAAGGCCGCCGGCCGCCACACAAATGGCCGCGAGAATCAATCCGAATTTTAAGGCTTCTTTCATATCCTGTATTTATATAAAAATGTTCTCTTGTTTCCTAACGCGGTATGGTCAGTTTTGCCCGTTTTATCGACTGCACCACATAGCGGTTAGCAGGGCACACATAACTGCAACAGCCGCATTCAAGACAATCAAGGACACCAAGATTAGCGACCTGATCCCACAGCTGTCTTTCAACGGCCAGGTTGATCAGGCAGGGCATGAGCCCCTGCGGACATCCCCGGACGCACGCGCCGCAACGAATACAGGCCGATTCTTCCGTGGCCTTGGCTTCTTTCTTATTAAAGAGAATGACACCGGTCGTTGACTTGATGACCGGGACATCATCCGAATATTGGGCCAGTCCCATCATGGGGCCGCCGATAACGATCTTGGCCGGCTCTTCCTTAATAGGGCCGCAGAACTCGATAAGGTTCTTGATCGGCGTGCCGATTCTCACCAGAAGATTTTTGGGATTGGTCAGGCAACTCCCTGCCACGGTGACCACGCGTTCATAAAGCGGTTTATGATTATAGACCGCTTCATAAACGGCGTAGACAGTACCCACGTTCTGGACAACAACACCAATGTCAAAAGGCAATTTGCCCCGCGGGACTTCTTTTTGTAACGTGTTCTTAATAAGGTTTTTTTCCCCCCCCTGCGGATAAGCGCTTTTTAAAGTGAGCACCTTCATCCCTGTCTGCGGGGAACATTCCTTGGTAAAAATATCGATCGCTTCGGGTTTATTGTCTTCGATAGCGATAATGATGTCGGACACGTTCAAACACTGCGCGATGATTTTAATGCCCAGCACGATCTCCCGGGTTTTTTCCATCATGAGACGAAAATCCCCGGTGAGGAACGGCTCGCATTCGGCGCAGTTGATGATCAAAGTTTTTATCGGCTTAACCGGAGTCAGCTTCAGATGCGTGGGAAAAGCCGCGCCGCCCAAACCGACAACGCCCGCTTCCATGACCAGATTTTGTATCTGCGCCGGGCTCAAGCTCCGGATTTCCTTCTCCGGCATTGGTTTCACCGGCATTGCTGAATCCAGGCCATCATTCTCAATGACGACCGCCCGGCTCTTTCCTAAAACAGGATGAGGCCAATTCTGGATGGCGACAACTTTTCCAGACAGGGATGAATGAACCGGAGCAAAGACTTTAGCGTTGGCAGAGGCAATCCGCTGGCCTCTTTTAACCACATCTCCGGGTTTCACATCAAGGAGGTCACACGGGGCTCCGGTATGCTGGATTAAAGGGATATAAGCCCTCTGCGGTAACGGCAAGGGCTCGACAGGTTTGCTATGGGTCGCATGTTTATTTTCAGGAAGTAAGATCATTTTAATCCTTGATGTTAAAATGGATATCATTATACCCATACATATTAGCTATTAGCAACAAAATTCTTGCTGTTATTCATCGCGAGAAGTGAGTTCGTAGATGTCATTGTACCCGTAGGTGAAACTCTGGGCCAAAGACATGTGGCTCAGCCGGTTGCCCACATTGTCATACGTGTACTGATTCTGGGAAATCACCCCTCCGCCGTTGATGCGGTTGACCAGTTCCTCCAGCCGGTTGTCAAAGTAATACGAGTAGGCACTCTCAAGCGAGGGTGTTGACGGGAAACTCTTTAAGGTGCGGCGGTTCAACAGATCGTAATCGAAATGCGCCAGACTGACAGAGTTCTGCTCAATGTCCGTGAGACGGTTGATTCCGTCATAGGTGTAATCCAGGGTCCTGCCGGAAGGGTAAATGACCTGTGAACGGTTGCCGGAGGCATCATAATTATATTGCACGGTCTTGGGTGCCAGGCCGCTGATGGTCTGGGTGGCGGAAAGTACGCGGTTGGCGTTATCGTAGCCGAAATTGATGTCCGCGGAAGCCGTGCTGACCGCAGTCAGCCGGGAGCCGGGGTCATAAGAGTATGCCACATTCCGGTCAGGATGGGAAGGATAACTCTTGTTCGTCACTCGGTTTAAGGCGTCATAAACGTATTCGATATGCAGGGTGTCCGGCAATACAGTGTCAATCAAGTTGGAATTCTTATCATAAGCCAAAGTGCTTTCACTCAAATCCGGGAACCGGGTCGTTTCCAAACGGTCGAACTCGTCATATTCGTAGATTGTTTCATGGTTTTCAGCGTCAACAATCCGGCTCAAGTTGCCGTTCAAGTCGTAATCATAATAAGTTTCCCCGGCTGGGCTATTGGCGTCGGTCACCTTATAAAGCAGGTTGCGCTCGTCATAGTCATAGGTCGTAACGTTATTTTCAAAGTCCTGCACATAATTCAGGTTTTCCTCACCATCATAAGCATAAGTGCTTACCCGGAATAACGGGTCAGTGACAGTCACCACTTTATTTAAAGCATTATAAGTATAACTCCACGTCTGCCAGGTTGTGCCGGAGGCGTCGGCCTGCCGGGATATATGAATAACGTTACCGTTCTGATCATAATCATACCGCGTGACATACCCCAGATCATTCGTCGTGTCTATCAGCCAGCCGATTTCGTTATAGGTAAAATCCGTGGTATGCAGGTTGGGATCCGTAATCGTGTCAATGTTCAAATAAGAATCATAAGTAAACAGGGTTTGGGCGTTAATCCCGCCGGGATCCTGCACAATCCGGCTGACCAGCCCGGTCGCGGCATCATACTCATACTCTGTGACGTTCCCGTTAGGGTCTTCCACGCGGGTTACCTGCCCGTATTGGTTATATGTGTAATTGATTTCCGGGGTCTGGGTGCCGGCGGTCGGATAAGTGATCGTTACCAGGTTCCCGGCTGTCCCATAGCGCGGATCCGCAGGGTCAACCTCATAATCATAGGTGTAGGTCGTTATGTTGCCTTTGGGATCGGTCACGGTCTTTATCTGGTTAAAGTTGGATTCATACGTCATAACCGTAATCAGGTCTGTGGCATCATCCGGGGGAAGTGTCATGTCCGGTTTACGGCGGATCTGCAGCACATTACCCCTGGCCCGGGGATGATCATAAGATAAATCATAACTGTATATAACACCATTATCAGCTGAGTATTGAACAGTAACCGGACGCCCGTGCACATTAAAACCATAATAGGTCATATAATGGGCCGGCTCTCCCGCGTGAAGGCCGGTTGTGAATACCTCTGTATAGCTTAACCCGCCATAAGTATTAAAATTATATTTTTTGACAAAACCGTTGCGGTCCGTGACCGTGGTCTGCATGTTAGGAATCGTGTAATCAATGAAGACACTCTGGCCGGCTATATCCTGCTGGGCCACCCGCTGCTCGTTGTCATAATGGTTCTCCAGGTAGGTCTGGCCTTTGGGGTCGGTGACGGTTTTCAAATTATGATCCGCATCATACGTAAACATCTGCGTGAGGCCGGATGGGAATTGAGTTACCCCTTCCCGCTTGACTGAAAGCAAATCATCCGTCGCCGAGTCATAAGTAAACTTCACCTGCCGGCCCATAAAATCCGTGATAGTATTCATACGCCCGGACGTGTAATAGGTAAAATGAATTTCCCTGCCGAGGGTGTCAACGATACGCAGGAGCCGGTAGTCATAAGAAATAACATCAGTCGTCATGCCTTGCGTGATAGGGAACATCCCGACCGTGTATTCCAGGGAAATCGTGTTGCCGTTACGGTCAACGATCGAAGACAGGTTGCCGTTAACATCAAAGTTATACTCTGTACCGTGCGCCTTGGTCAAAAGCCACGTGCCGTCCGCGTTATGGACCAAAGACTGGAAAACCCCATCCGGCGGCAACAGGGTGGTGCCGGACAGGGTAAATGTGTTGACGTTACCATCTTCGCCCATAATCACCGTGACCGTCCCGTCTGACATGGGTTTAATACGGGCGTAATAATTCATCATCCATCCGTAGCCGAACTGATTATTGATTTCAGTCCCACTCTGGTACTGGTGCCGGATGACGACATCCATGCCCCGTCCCGGGATGACCATACTGGTGACGTCAAAATTTTCCCGGCCACTATAATAGGAAACCGGATGCTTTGTTGACCACAATGCATCCTGGCAGGGACCGGCTCCTTTACAATCCGTGTTTAACTGGTCTTCCGGATTACTTGGTCCGTTTTCACCTCCGCTCTGCCCGCTTCCTCCCCCTCCTCCGCTGCTGCTTCCTGAATTTCCTCCCCCGATCGTCGTGCCGCCGTTGGGCCAGTGCGGCATCCAAATAATGGGAATATAAAATTGCATAGTCGCACAGCACCCTTCAACACGACTGATACCCGGCAACAAACAGTTCATGATAAAGAAAAACAATGTCAGCACGGAAATACTGCGGAATTTAGGCAGTTTATTCATGAGCGGATCCTTTTAATTGTGTGTTGTTGACCTTGATCATTCGGCTGGCCGTGGCGATTTCGCCGGAATAAGCCGTAATATTGACAGTAACAATATGCTGGCCGTTTCTTAATCTCTGAGTGTCTAAAAAATATGTGTAGGGGCTGATCCCTTCCTGGTCGGTCAGCAAATGCGCGGAGTCTAGAAAAAAGCTCACCCCGTATTTAACATCCGTAAGCCATTTTTTGTCTTTCCCATCCACGATGACTCTTACCGGCACCAGCCCGTTGACAATAGGAACTTCATTAATAGAATTATTGGAGCTGGCGGGGAATAGGAGGTGAATACCCGGAGCTTTTCGCAGGCCGCGAACGGCCCCCGTATACGCGGCCCGTTTTTGAGGGTCCCACGGAAGAGTAAAAACCGAGGCCATTAATCCCCGGCGGGACGAAAAGTCCACGCGCTTGCTCTCATCTTTTTTGTCCCATACAACTTTATGGCCTCCCTCGTCTTGTTCTTCCCAGTCAATGAGGTTTATCAGGAGCGGACCGTTATTGTCCTGGCCGAACCGGACACGGACTAAGGCCGGCCCGGACAATGTGTAAACCAGCGTTCCGGTTTTATTGTCATAAGAAAGGCCGCTCACCTGGGCGTCCTCTTCCGGGGCAGGAGCCAGGGTTGACGCTGCCGTTTTTTCATCAGGCGGGGCGTTCACAGGTTTAACAGGCGTGTCCCCGCATCCGCTGATAAAAACAACCGCACAACTTATTAGTATTATATAAAGCATCACATTCCCTTCCGGCCCGGCCAGGTTCTTCTAGCGCGCGACGATGATTGAAAAATTTTCCTGACGGACAAGATTTCCGACGGCATCAAGGACTTCAATCTTAATATTGTGTGCCCCGTTTTTATTCCCCTTAAAATTCCTTTTGAAAGAAAACGGCAAGGACTGCTCATTAAACTCTGCCGCAATGACCCCGTCCAAATAATAAAGGATCTTAAATTTATCGGACATCGCGGAGCCCGGGTCAGAAAAAACAACGTCCACTCTGTATATATTTCTGACATCCGTGCCGTAATCATCCGGCGCTTCCTGGACAAAATTAATATTAATGTCCGGGCTTGATTGCGCCGGCGCTTCAAGAGGAAAAAAAATACCGAGCATAACTATAAGTGTAAATAAAAAGAGGGTTTTCATGTTATTCCTTTGTGTTAAATAATTGTTACATATCCACCCGGCTCCATACAGGAGCCACGCATTCTTCCGGGCCGGGTGTAATTTGTTTTAAATTCCGGCCGTTCTTATCCATACTCCAAATCTGCTGCGATCCGGTACGGTTCGACACAAAAACAATACTTTCCCCATCCGGAGAAAAATTAGCGTGAGTATCCAGCCCTGGTTCTTGCGTTAATCGAGTCAGGGTTTTATCCTTTAAATCCAGAGTATAAATGTCATAATCATCCGTATTCCTGGCGGCTGTCATAACAAGCGTTTTTGATCCGGGGAAAATGCCGGTAAGGTAAAGAATCCTTCCCCGGCTGTTACCTGCTCCTGGTTTTTACCGTCTGCGTCCATGATCCAAATGTGATGGCTCGCGCTGGTAAGGTCGGCTTTGACAAAAACGATTTTGTCGCATTGCCAGGAAAAAGACGGCTGGTATTTTAAAACACCCTCCCGTGTTAAAACCACCGGATATTTATCTTCCAGGTTTGTTTTCCAGATAAAGCTGCCTCCGTCAGGAGACGGGACAAGACGGACAAAGATCATTTCCCCGGTCGCATCGCAATAATGAGGATTGTGAAGAACCGGGTAATTTGTTAAAATCCGCTCCTCTGTCCCGGATTCCAAATCCACCATCCAAACCTCCCCGTTGTTCGTGCGGAATACCAGCCCGCGGCCGTTATGAATCCAGGCCGGCTCCCGTTTGTCAAAAGGGGATTGGGTGATCTTTTTTCTATTGCTCCCATCCGGGGACACAGTCCACAACTGCCAGTATCCTTCGAAAAGGCCCGAATACGCGATGCGTTCTTCCGCTGAAAGGGATGAGCAGAAAACGGATAAAAAAAACAAACTGAGCACAAGAGATAATTTTTGAGTCACGACACGTTCTTTCAAAATAGCCGATACTTAAGATTTAATAGAATATCGTGATGTTGGCGTAACGGACCTGGGTCACGTTATCCAGCACGCTGACCGCGGTCAGCCGGACCGTATAATTCCCGGCCGGGGCAGCAATCCGGCCGACATCATCTTTCCCGTCCCAGATAATGTCGCTATGCGTTCCCGCTGGTCTTAATTCACTCGAAAGCAAACTTCGGGTGGGAGCGCCTTCCAGGTCCAACACCTCCAAGTTAACAACGGCATCCGCCTGCAACGCGAATGCGATATGCGTCACCTCACCATAAGCCGGGAACATATAATAAGGCGTGGTGGTCAAAGCCGTTATTGCAAAATCCGGCTCCAGGATAATCACGTTATCCGGAAGAATCGTTCCCCACCCGGCTATTTCAAATTCACCGTCTAAAATCAAGCCGCTTTCAGCACGGCCGTCCCAGGTTTCAATATTATTTGTCATATTCCGGGGCTGGTAGGCCACCAGCTCGTCGACTTCATAAATATTTTCAAGAACATGCCTGGGTTCATTAACGGTCATCATCACCCAAGCCGGAGCAACCAGGTCATAGGTTATTGTTAAAACTTCATTCTGGTAGGGGTCAAACGACTCCGGAGTAGTCGAGTAGTTCAGAAAGTCTGCATTCCCTTCCACATAATGGGGCGCGTAATACGTGTAGCGGTCCTGGCTGTCCACTGCGCTGATCGTATAACAATACGCATTATATGCCATGGGCGTGCTCGTATCATCACGACCGTCCCAGATTTCAGCGTGGGTCCCGGCTGTCCTGGACGCGGAATCGACCAAAGTGCAGATGTTCTCTCTTGTATGGCAATCTACGATATTAACCGTGACCGCGCCGTCATGATCCAAGGAATAATGGATATCCGTGGTTTCACCGGCATAATGTGAAATCACCAGCGGATTTACGCTCACGTCTGAAATCGTGATCCGGCTGGATTCTTCCTGAAACGGCTCGAAATCTACGACCACGAAAAGAGAATTATCGTTATAATCAATGATCTGCTCGGCGATTTGCAAAGGATCAGCCGTCCCCCACCAGTTGTTTTCTGCGTTAATGACAATGGACGAATAATCAAGCCCGTCTCTGTCATACATGCGGATACCAGTTTCAATAAAATCATTATAATTGATACTGGGATTAAAGGGGGCGGCTAATGAAGGCTGCATAAGTACATCAGCGTAAAATGTGTTATGAGAGATAACCGCTGAAGAGCCGTTTCTAATACGAACCCAGGTGCGGAAAAAGCTGTATTCCACAGTGGGAGAAGCATTATCAATAATAAGCCCTTCAAAGGCGCCTTCAAAATCGCAGTGTGAAATAATGCCCTGCCCGTAAAAAGTAATACCCAGCCAAATCTCATCATCCACCCCATCCTCATAATATGAGGCAAAGAGGATTCTTTGCGCCGAGGTTCCCTGGGCGATCAAAGTCCCGTAAACGGCGATACCATGAAGTTTCCTGACCCTGACTTCCACCCCCGGCTCAATAGTAAGCGTTACCCCTGACTGGACAGAAATATCAGTCATCACACGGTAAGGGCTTCCGGCCAGAGTCCAGGTCGTGTCGGCTGTAATACTCTCCGAAATATTTGTTCCCTGGTTCTCTTCGGGTATAGCATTGACTTCATTGGAATTTAAGCCTTCGCCCAGATAGTTGTAGCCTTTCATCACAAAATAATAACGGGTATTAGCAGCAAGCCCGGTCACGGTAAAATTCTCCACCGCCCCCGCATCTACAGAATCCGTGTACACTCCGCTAGCGGTGCCGTAATAAATCCGGTACCCTTCCGCCATCTCCGCCCGGTTCCACGCCAATTCTACTTCTTCTGAGCCTGCTGTAGCCACAAGGTCGGAAACAGCCGTTGGAAGAGACCAAGTTAATCCCACATGGGTCGCATCCTGGATCTGGGCATTGGCTGAAAAAAGAGCGCTGTCGACCAGGAGCGTGCCTGTACTCGGGACAGAACTTGTATAAAGAAGCGCTCCGTTCAGACGATAAAACACGGTACTGCCCAGACGTTCAACCCTTAACCGGTCACCCATCTGATACATCCCAAAAGCACCGCGGGCCACCCCGTTTTCATAAATATATAAATCTCCGGCACTCCCTAAATAAAAAGCATAATCAATTTCACTATAATTATAGTTGGTATCACTACTGGAAATCCCGCAGGCCAAGATTTTATTAGTTTGCGCGGCGGTAAACTCCACACCGCCATCACCCGAAAACCGGATTATGGACGCACTGCCGGCATCCCAGGTATTATGGGTATAATTTCTAGTTATAGAGTTTCCTGTCACAGTGATACCGTCGTGAGACATCCAGACCACATCCCGCTCAATAACCGGAATAGCGGTGATAGGAGCCGACGGCGCGGAAGAGCCGTCCACATTCGTCGCAACAACGCGAAACTGGTATTCAACGCCGTTATTCAAATTATTAACAACGACAGATTGATTAGCCCCGGCGTTCAGAGTCTGATCAAAAAGCCCGCTGGCCGATGTGCCGTATTGAATTTCATAATTCGTGATACCCGCGCCGTTATTGGCCGGCGCTTCCCAGTAAAGCGTGACTGTTTGATTCCCGGGATTGGTGTGAAGCTGGGTTACCGCGTCCGGCGCCCCGGGCATAAACCCGGTTATAACAGCATCAGAAAGGCCGGAGCCAGCCGTGTAAACCGCGCTGTCAACCTGTAAAATACCGTCCGCCGGCACGGTGCTGGTGTAAAACGCTTCACTGTTTTTCTTATAAATAATCGTTGTTCCTGACCGCTCAACGCTGAACTGGTCTCCTGCCTGGTAAGCGCCAAAATCTCCATAGGACACCCCGCTCTCATAGACATAAATATTTCCATTATCAGCGGTGTTAATGGCGTAATTGATGCTGTGATATGTTGTGTCTGTATTCGGGTAAGCCAGCCCTGTCATGAGGTTCCCGGATGTCTGCGGGATAATAAACGACACGCCGCCGTCACCGTTGAATGTGGTTTCAGAAACCGCGCCGGAATCCCAGGAAAAAGACGGGCTTGTTTTAACAAAAGAATTGTCATTCACGGTCACCCCTGTCTGGTTTATCCAATTGACGACAAGCTCCGCCCTGGGAACTGCAGTGTCAACATTCGATGGGGCAGAATCCCCGTAAGAATTTCTCGCGATCACCCGGAACTGGTATTCCACTCCGTTCGTCAATCCGGCAATAACCGCGCCCGGCACATTATCATCCACATAAATACTATCGAACAAGCCGCTGGCTACCGTACCATATTGAACTTCATATTCCTGAATGGGATCACAGTTATCCGCAGGTTCGCTCCATCTTAGAGTGACCTGTTTGTAATTACCGGACGCGCTTAAGTCATCAACAGATTCCGGGACTCCCTGGGAATGGTCAATGATACGCGCATCCGCTATGATCCCCCCGCTGTCCGCGATGGCCGCGTCAACCAAAAACGGCCCGACCGACTCAACACTGCTCGTGTAAATCGGCACGCCGTTATGCTTGTACGTTACGGTCGTGCCGATCCGTTCCAGCGAGAAAATATCGCCGGCATAATAATATCCGGAAACATGCCGGGACATCCCGCTTTCATAAATAGAATACCGGCCAATACTGGATAAGCCAACTACGTAAAGCATGGATGAAGAAAACGTATCCGGGTTTGAATAAGATAAACCGCAGAAAATAAACTTGTCTGTCTGGGGGGCAGTAAATAAAATTTCTCCGTCTCCAACAACATGCTGTTGGGAAGCTGCCCCGCTGTCCATTCTATTAAACGTGGGCGCGGTCTTGGTAATGCTGTTACCATCCACGGAAACATTGACCAGATCGGTCCAGACAACATCCACTTCCGGGGCAGGCCATAAAGTTGCTATTGCGATATTGGAGAAAACGCTGGTTCCCATCTGATTGCGGGATACTACACGGAACTGATATGGCACCCCTTCTGTCAATCCCGTAATCCTGGCCCCTGGATAAGCATTATCCGTGTAAACCATTCCAAAATTCCCGCTCGATACGGGGCCGTACTGAATTTCATATTCACTGACCGGATAACCGTTATTGGGTTGTTCCTTCCAATACAGAACGACTTCGTCGTTCCCTAAATCCCCGCTGGCAGCCAGATCATTGACCGGATCCGGGACACCAGCCGTCATCCCCCGCAACATCACATCCGCGATGACGCCATTCGTTGTCCTGATCGCAGCGTCTACAAGCAACGGCCCTGTGCTGGAGAGTGTGCTGGTATAAAACACAACTTCATTCTTCTTATACGTAACTGTGGTGCCTATGCGTTCAACCGCAAGGCGGTCATTAATGCTATAATATGCACCGGCTATATTGCGATTAACTCCATTCTCGATGACAGAGAGAGTTCCTAAACCTTTTAAATATATACCGTAACCTATAGTCGTATTCTTGGAGTCCTTGTTATAATTAGACAAGCCGCATACCCGTTCGGTGTTATATTGCGTTACCAGAAAATCGACAGCGCCATCGCCATTAAACCATTGTGCAGAAGCCGCTCCCCCGACTTCCCAACTAGAGGAATATGATGAAGTTTTAGTAAGTGTGTTCCCGTTAGCCGCGGCCCCATCCAGATCCCGCCATATAACAGGGATAACTGCCAACGGCACATTTGTGACGACATTGGAAAAGTCTGAGGTTCCGGCGATATTTCTTGAAACAACTCTAAACTGATATTCCACTCCGCTTGTTAAACCGGAGATCGTGGTGCCGGGCACCGCGTCATCTGTATAAATATTATCAAACAACCCGCTGGCGATCGTCCCATATTGAACTTCATACTCGCTGACAGGGGCGCCGTTATCGGCCGGCGCGCTCCAGGATAAAGTTATCTGGCCACTCCCGGCTACGGCCGTTAAATCGTCCACCGCATCAGGCGGATTTATGATTATCCCTATCTTCGCGTCAGCCACCGTCCCGCCAGCCGTGTAAATCGCCGCGTCCGCCATCAATGTCCC
>ENA-UPTA01003581-UPTA01003581.1-activated-sludge-metagenome-genome-assembly--contig:-NODE-3581-length-15225-cov-5.963349_pt1 | contig 15225 bp, 7 predicted proteins | sample MGYA00238184_ERZ773361 | MGnify/ENA primary metagenome ERZ773361 (study PRJEB29100, sample SAMN05720205) | activated sludge metagenome | isolation source: anaerobic digester from wastewater...
TTTTGGAGCCAATGCGGGCTCGAAATACGTCAGCCAGTCCCGGCCGTTCGAATCGTATTTCCTGTCCTTCGAGTCAGGCGCTCGCCTGGAGATTATGCAGATGCCGTCGGTGGCAGACGGGGCAAACATCAGCGGGCCGCTGCGTGGATACGCCCATCTGGCCATTTCTGCTGGCTCCGAAGACGACGTCGATCGTCTGACCAGCCGCCTGGCAGACGCCGGCTGTGAAGTCCTCTCGAACCCCCGCCGCACGGGCGACGGCTGCTACGAGAGCGTCGTGGCCGATCCGGACGGCAACCCCATCGAAATCACCGTGTGACGGACGAGGTCCTCATGTGAACCGGACTATTGCTGCGGCGAGTTCTCACCGGCACTGCCCAGCAGTTCGACGATCTCTCGGTGGCCCCGGCGTGCGGCTTCGTTTGCGGGGGTCGCCCCGCCGGCGTCGCGGGCGCTTGGGTCGGCGCCGTGGGTCAGCAATAGCTCAACGATGTCGCGATGGCCTCGCAATGCGGCCTCGTGCAGGGGTGTGTTGCCATCGTCGTCCACCGCGCCAACGTTCGCGCCGCGTTCGAGCAGCAGCGATACGATCTTCAGGCTGCCTCCTATGATCGCCTCATGCAGTGCGGTATCCCCATCTTGATCTCGCGCGTCGATATCGGCGTCGTGCGCCAGAACCAGCCTGACCAGGTCCTCCTGGCCGGTTCCGCAGACCCGCTGGAGCAGCGTGTCCCCCGTCGCATCGCGTACGTTCACGTTTGCGCCGTTTTCGATCAGAAATACGATCGTCTCCCTGACCGGCGCTGAAGGCAAGACCAAGGGCTCCCATGTCTGTCCCTCATAGATTTCGTCTGTCGGGAGGTGCGAACATCCCGAAGAATAGGCGTCAAAGGCCTGCGCCAGTGGCGTGGCGCCGTCTTTGCTCATGGTGTCGATATTTGCTCCGCGATCCACGAGCAGTCGGACCAGTGCGATGTAGCCCCTCTCGGCCGCATCGTGCAGAGCGGTGACGCCACTGCTGCCACACGCGTTGACGTTGGCGCCGTGGGCGACCAGAAGCCTCACGAGATCCTCATCGCCACAACGACAGGCCGTCCGCAGAGGCGCACCGCGATCGCCCGATCCCACGTTCACATCAGCCCCTTGGTCCAGCAGGTACTGCACGAGGGCTTCATGTTCCTGGTCGATGGCCAGGTGTAATGGCGTGTCACCATATTCGCTTTCTGCGTTGATGTCGGCGCCAGAGTCTATCAGAATCTTCACGATCGCGTCATGGTCCCCTTGAGCCGCTGTATGCAGAGGGGTGTAACCCCAGTCTGGTTCGTTGGCATCCACATCTGCGCCGGCGGCCACGAGAATCCGGGCTACCTCCTCGCTGCCAGAGAAGGCGGCACTGTGTAGAGCGGTATCTCCATGGGCATCGTACGCGTTGAGGTCCGCGCCGTGCGATACGAGCAAAGAGGCCATTTCGGCATCGCCGAATTCGGCCGCCAGGTGCAGTCCGGTCCGGTCCTGGGAAACACGTGCGTTGACGTCATCGCCACGCTCAATGGCGGCCTTCAGTCGCACGCGATCATGCAGGTATGCCGCGACGGGAGCAGAGATCTGTGCGCCTGCTTCGACGAGAATCTGCACGGTCTTGCGTCGATTCTCCTGCATTGCCAGGATCACCGGACGGACCGTGATTGGGTCGCCTCCGTCGGGGTCGGCGCCTTTGGCGAGAAGCGTACGGACCAGTCTTACGCTGTCACGTCTGGCGGCAAAATGCAGCGCCGTATACAGCGGTTCGTACCGGACCGGTGCTGCCACGTTGACGTCGGCGCCCCATTCGATCAGTACGGTAGCCATCAGTTCGTGATCTGCGGCGGCCGCTTCCAGCAGGGCGGTGGCGCCGTTGTCATTCCTGATATCCACCTGGGCGCCGTAAGCCAGCAACAGTTGTGCCGCGAGCACGTGTCCTTGGCTGGCCGCCTTGTGCAAAGGGGTGTTTCCCGAGGCGTCTCTGGCGTTGACGTCGAGGCCGCCAGAGAGCAACTGGTGAAGATGTTCAAGGTGGCCCGCCGAGGCAGCGTAGTGCAGTGGATACTCCGTCCGTCTGGGCCTTCTGCGACAGCCTCCGGGAAGGACCATCAGAGCCAGGATGACGAAGCCCAACTGCCGCCGTCTCATTGTCTGCTCCCAACCGCATCGCGATTTCCAGCCGCACTGGCGGCCAGGTTGAACCTAACCGGTGACAGCCTCTCGCACAAGAGGCACCCCGCCGCCCCAAAGTCACGTCTTTTCGCTTCCCAACGTTCCGAAAAGCCACCGGTTCAGGTTACCGCCAGACCTCGTCGGACGTTGCTGTGCCGCTATGACTAAGACGTTTCGTACGTAAAGTCAGGTCTGATAACGTTTTGCCTGTTGTCGCCCGAGGCCTGTTTTGGGGCATGCCGGCCAGAGCGACAGCACTGCCAGCGGCGTTGCATGCCCTTTTCACACCTGTCGTGTGCTTTCTGCTTGAGGAAAAACCGTTACGAGTCGATGCAGAAGTGGAACTATACCGTTAAGGATACGCCGCAAATGGGCAGTCAAACCATTCTTCAACGACGAGGCATTGCGCTGGCCTCGCGTGGAGTCGTCTCTGGGAGGAAGATCTTATGAGCGGGCTGAAAGCAAGGTTCCTGTGGGTGGCGATCGCCGCGTCGATCTGGATGCTGGGTGTCGCGGTCGGTCCGGCCGGAGCCGTTGAGGATTACTTCACGGTCGATCTCGATGTGGCCGGGCAGGTGGCCGCCGGGCAGGGTACCGGATACGAGCACGGGTCCTGGTATTACTACCCCAACACGGACTGGTGGACTCAGTGGTTCTTCAACGGTCCGTACAATCCCAAAGGCAAGAAGGTCGTCTCGGTCGGTTTGGACATCGCGATTCTCGACCCGATGTCCTCGGTCGGAAGCTATGTGGAAGTGTCACTGAACTGGACGAAGCCCGAGTGGCCGGCCGACGCGGAGGCGCCCCCTTTGCCGCGCGACATCCGCAGCCTTGCTCATGAGAACCAACTGATTCAACGCCGCACGCTTGTGGCGCGGACGGATGTGCGGGACTCGACGTTCATCAATGCGAATTCGGAGATCTCCGACTGCCCAGGATGGATTTCGATCGACATTCGCGGCCGGAACGTGAGCGTCGAAGGGTTCGTCATTCATGAGTGCGTGCTGGGCGAGGACCCGGCGCCTCCGACGGGGGACCGCGATTTCGGCGATGCGCCGGAAGGTGCGCTGGCCTATCCGGACACCGGCGTATTGGGAATGTTCCCGACGTGTGTGGGCGTCGGTCCGGCCTCGTGGATCGAGCACGACAGCCGCTCGCTCTACTTCGGGCCGAAAGTGGATATCGAGGCGGACGGCAACGGCGGACAGTGCCCCAAGTTCACGCCCAACACCTACAACAAGGATGAGGGTTTCCAGGACGGGGACGCCGGTCTGCGCAAGCCTCGCGCCTATACCATCGCGAAGGTGGGCGGCGAGGAGGTCGTCACTCCGCTGGTCTTCACCGGCATCGAATCTATCACCAATGCCTGTCAACTGGCGATCTGGGGCGCCGAGCTCGATATCGAGGTGCACAACGAGCGGCCCGACGGTCGCAGTGCCTACGTCAACGTCCTGTTCGACTGGAACCACGACGGCCTCTGGCAGGGCGTCTCGCAATGCGCCGAAGGGGCTGTTCCGGAGCACGTGCTGGTGAACTTCCCGGTGCCGGCTGGGTTCCACGGATATCTCTCCGAGCTGGGACCCGCGAATTTCCGCGTCGGGCCGCTGGCCGGATACGTCTGGTCGCGGTTCACGATCAGTGAGACGCCGGTAGCGGAGGGCTGGAACGGCGACGGGGTCTTCGCCGACGGGGAGACCGAAGACTACCTGCTTCACGTCGAAGAGCCTCTGGTGTTCTGCGACTGGGAGGACGGCGACGCCTACAAGATGCACTGGCCGCAGACGCCCGATCTGCAATCGACCGGGCTCGACGTGGCTGCGTCCGCTGCTGCGCTGGCCGACGATTTCCAGTGTACCCAGGACGGCCCGATCACCGACATTCACTTCTGGGGCTCGTTCCTCGATGACGTCAGGCCCTCGCTGGGCGTCGACAGCCTGCGCTTCACGGCAAGCATCTACTCCAACCTGCCGGCCGACAACCTGATCGCATGGAGCCGGCCGGGCGAGCTGCTCTGGCGCAAGGAGGTCGCGCCGTACACCTACGATGTGCGGCAGACCGGCAGCAACATCGGCCAGGGCTGGTTCGATCCGGCCAGCAAGCTCTACCAGGACGACAATCACAACTACGTCTACCAGTACAACATCTGCCTCGACGACGCAGAGGACCTGTTCATCCAGCGACGGGGCGTGATCTACTGGCTGGTCATCGAGGAGGTCCCGCCGCAAGCCAGCAAGTACACGTTCGGATGGAGCGCGGCCCGGCAGGAACTCCAGTTCCAGGACCGCGCGGTCTGGCAGCACCCGAGCCTCGGATGGCTTCCGATCTCCTATCCTGACACCCACCGGTACGAGGGCCGAGCGCTCGATCTGGCCTTCGTCATCACAGGCGGTACGGACGAGTGCGCCGGCGACACGGATTTCGGCGACGCCCCTGATCCGACATACCCGACGCTGCTGCTCAGCGACGGCGCCCGCCACACAGTCGTTGCCGAAATCCACCTCGGCCGGCTCGTCGACGGTGAGTTCGAGGGGTTGCCTGACGCCGGCGCCACAGGAGACGACTTCCGCTGCTCCGATGACGAGGATGGCGTGATCTTCTCCGATCTGGTCGTCGGCAAGTCCACGACGGTCGAGGTGACCGCCTCGACGAGCGGCTCGCTCAACGCCTGGATCGACTGGAACGCCGACGGCGACTGGGATGACGCCGACGAGCACGTGTTCGCCGACGAGCCTCTGGCCCCGGGAAGCAACATGTTGCTGCTCGACGTCCCCGCCAGGGCGATGGCCGGCGAGACGTTTGCCCGCTTCCGCTTCAGTACGATGCGCGGTCTGCGCGTCACAGGCCTGGCTCCGAACGGCGAGGTGGAGGACTACCTGGTCCGTGTCGAGGACGCGGCCGTTATCAGCAAGCCTCCGGTCGAGCATCTGAAATGGTCGCAGCCTCCGCTGGAGTGGGACCCCGCGTCGGATGCACCGGTCTACTGCGGATGGGACGAGCTTTCGTATGCGAGCAGGCCTGTGGATTCGGCCCAAGGCTCGTGGAAGATCGTGGCCGACGACTTCCGTTGCTTCGGCCAGATGCCGGTGACATCGGTCCACTGGTGGGGTTCGTACCAGAACTGGGACGGCGTCGAGACGCCTCGCATCCAGCCGCAGTCCTGGCGGATCGGATTCTGGAGCAACGTTCCGGCCGATAGTCGTTATGCGTTCAGCCGGCCGGGCGCGCTGCTGTGGCTGGTCAACGTCGACGCCGATCGCGTCACGCAAGAGCCGGTCGGCACCGATGCGTTCCCGAACAAGCCCTCCGACACCTGCTTTGAGTACCACGTGGACCTCGAAGCGCGCGAGTACTTCTGGCAGGGCAACTACGTCGAGGACCAGACGCAGGACAGCATCTTCTGGGTGAGCATCACGGCGGTCTACACCGGTTCGCCCGAGCCGGACTATGTCTGGGGCTGGAAGAGCCGCGCGATGCCCTGGATGGATGCGGCGGTCACCTTCAGCTTCCGTACGAACGATCTGCGGCAAGGGATGACCGTCGACTCGGCCATCCAGCCCATCGCCAATTCGCTCGTCTGTGAGCGGCTCGACACCTACGACATGGCGTTCGAGCTGGACACGGATCCCGATTTCATCAAGTGGGAGCAGCCCTTTACGGGGCTTCGCCATTGGAAGCACTATGAGGATGAAGAGTCCCTCGCCGTCCGCGGACCGGTCGCGTCGGACAAGTGGGTGCAGGACCCCGACACGACGGGCACCGGGATGGACGTCGACATCACCCGGGACCTTCCCGTGACCTGGGCCGCACAGATCGGCGCCGACGACTTCGAGTGCACGACGACCGGCCCGATCACCGGCATCACCCTCTGGGGCGCGTGGTACCATGGCGTGCTGCCCGCCGGCGGCGCCAGTGACGTCACGTTCACGCTGACCATTCGGGAGGATGTTCCCGCCGGCGCCAGCTCGACCGGCTATAGCATGCCGGGCAAGGTCCTCTGGACGAAGCAGTTTTCAGCCGGCCAGTTCATGGTCGAATCGCTCGACGCCAGGGCGCAGAGCTTCTACAGCCCGTGCAACCAGGCGTATGAGCCTGCCAGCCACGTGACGGTTTACCGGTACGACTTCCCGATCGACGCGAGGGACGCGCTCGTACAGACCGGAACGTCGAGCCGGCCTGTGGTGTACTGGCTCAGCGCGCAGGCGTATGTGCTGCAACGAGCCGGCAGTGTCGCGACGCGTTTCGGATGGAAGGCTTCCGCCGACCATTGGAACGACTCGGCGGTCTGGGTGCAGGCCCAGGAGACTTATAGCGGCACCTGGCAGCAACTGCTCTATCCGAAGGGACACGCGCTCTCGACGCGGCCGGTCGATCTGGCCTTCGCGATCGAAACGCAGCAGGCTGGCGCCGGCCCGACCTATCGCCGTCTGGTGGCCGATGACTGGCAGTGCAACAGCGCCACCTCCGTGACGGGCATCGTCTGGTGGGGCTCCTATATCGGCTATGGCTATCAGCCATGCGAATGCAGTCAGATGACGCCGCCGCGACAGCCCGACTATTTCCAGCTGGCGATCTGGTCCGATGCACCCGACCCGACGCCGAGCGATCCAGTCACGTTCAGCTATCCGGCCGAGAAGATCTGGGAGTACACCGCCAAAGACTTCGACGAGGTGATGGTCGGCTTCGACAAGCACCCCGAGGCGGGCGAAGCGGGCCGATTCGGCTTCGAGCCGGTCTACCGCTACACGCTGCAACTGCCGCGCGACGCCTGGTTCGAGCAGAAGAATCCGCGCGAGATCTACTGGCTGAGCATCGCGGCGGTCTACGATGATGCCCGGACCATGGAGTACCCGTGGGGCTGGACGAACCATCCGTATACCGCCTGGACCCCGTCGGGGGCGCAACTGCTGGCCCACTGGAAGCTCGACGAATCCAAGGGCGCGGTTGCCGCCGACAGCTCAGGCAACGGCAACGATGGAACGCTCGTGGGCAATCCTCTCTGGCGACCGGCGGATGGCCAGATCGGCGGCGCGATCGACCTCGACGGCCGCGGCGCCTACGTTCGCGTCACCAAGGCCAAAGGGCTGGACTTCGCGCCGGATTCGTTCTCCGTTTCTGCGTGGGTCAATGCCCGCGAGGTTCGCGGGGGATGGCAGGCCATCCTCGAATACGACCGCGACAGCACCAGGGGCAATCGTTTCGGGCTGTGGATCGACGCCAACGGCCGCTTCCACTTCCGGGTCGGCATGAACACCTGGCAAACGATACAGAGCCTCAGCGCCAGCCAGTGGCACCTGCTGACGGCGACGTATGATGCGTCGACGCGTCAGATGAAGCTCTACATTGATGGCGTTCTCGGCGGGACCGCCACCAATCTCAGCGGCTACGTCGTGCCGACGCAGGCGACGCTCACGATCGGCGTGCGCGGCGACGAGGCGTCGGAGTTCTTCGACGGTCTGCTCGACGATGTCCGCATCTACGGGACCGTCCTGAGCGCCGACGACGTCCTCGCGATGATCGGCGCCGGACGCAACGGCAGCGCCGTAGCCGGGCAGGTGAGCCCGACGGCCGCGACCGAGGTCTGGGAATGGACGCCGTTGCACGACCAGACCGGGGCCAGGGAAGACCTGTCCTTCATGCTCTTCACCGATTCGGGACAGCCCGCTGCAGCGGTCGACGACGACAAGGATGGTGAGATCGTCATTCCCGGCGACTGGCCGACGGACGACGACAAGAAGTAAGCCCGCTCGATCCGCCGCAGGCGGATCGATTCTCAACAGCGCAAGGGGCGCCGGTTTGAACCACCGGCGTCCCTTTTTCATTCGCCCTCACAGATCTCACTCCTCGAGAACCGGTCGGCTTCGGACGGCGTACAACAGCCGAACCGACAAGTTCATGAGGTGCATCATGGAAGAGTTCAAGACAGACAATTTGCTGCCGATGCTGTTTTCGGCTTTGGTGTGCATCGTTGGGATGTACCTGGCAAGTTGAGGTGATGGAAGGACCCCTGTTGAGTCAGATCCGCAGGAAGATCTTCCTGCGGTACATCCACAGCAGGACGAGCCACAGGACCAGCAATACCGCCGCGCGTTCGAGGATGGGTGCGTAGGCGCTGCCGAGGCTCTCGAAGACGTGCTGGCCGAGATGCCGGCGGAGGTTGTCGCGGATGAAGCCGCCCGAGAGCTGCCAGAGGCAGTACAGGGTGATGGGGTTCAGTCCGGCCACGACAAAGGGAAACGCCCATCGCCTCCACCCTCGCCACTCGATGACGGCGACGAAGGCTGCCAGCACGAGCGTGACCCAGCCGGCGCTGTAGATTGCCCAGGAGGGCGTCCAGATACGCTTGACGATCGGGCACAGGCCGGCCAAGGCGATAGTCTTGCCGAGCACCACACCCAATACCCCGAACAGGATCAGGTGTTTGAGCTTGCCCGGGATCGACAGGCTGCTTCGCAGCAGTTGGCCGGCCAGCAGGCCGAAGACCATTGTAGCAATCGAGGGAACGAAGTTCAGCGTCTGATAGCCACCGCCGCTGAAGACGAACGGTTTCTCGCGCGGGAAGAGGTTGAGGAACCACCGGTCGAACGCGGCCGCGACGTTGGCGTTCTTCTCCCAATGGGCAGCGAATCCCGTCAGGTAATGCCAATCGGCGGGGATGCCGACGCTCTGCCAGTCGAAATCCGCCGCCGGCAGCGGATACAGCGCAAACGCCAGCCAGTAGGCCAGAAGAATCGCAAAGGCGGCCAGCCACTGCGTGCGCGGGCGGGTGAACGCCAGGAGGAAGACGACCGGGTACCCCAGACCGATCTGCGCGAGCACGTTCGTGAAGAACCATTCGGTCTGCCTGCTCCACGCCGAGGTGAGAAACACCGCCAGCAGCACGAGCACCAGGGCCCGCCGCAGCGCGTGGAAAAACAGCCTGCCGAACGTCTCCCCCCGATCGATCCGCCTGGCCACCGACCAGGGCAGAGCTACGCCCACCATGAACATGAACGCCGGCTGGATGATATCCCACAGCGTGAATCCCGCCCATGCCGCGTGCTCCGTCTGGTGCGCGATGAACTGCCAAAGCCCGCTGTCGGGATGCTGGCGCGCGACCTGAGCGAGGCCCAAGCCGCTGGAGGCCATCAGCAGCATGATCGCCCCGCGATAGGCGTCGAGCGACACCAGTCGCTTCGGTGCAGTTGAATCGGCGCTTGCCACGTTACCCGAACGGTCAGAACTGGTTCTGAGCATGTCTTTTCCCTGATCCACCCATCGGTCGACGGATATTGAGCGTCGCTAAAATAAACTTCACAATCCGCAATTCGGCAAGTGATTTCTGTGCACAGCGGTGTATCGCCGCCGTACAATTGGCCAATGAAAAAATACAAACACGCATTGGCTTTGAACCCGTATTTCGGGGATTCGACCGCCACGATGGGAATCTTCCCGCCGACCGGTCTGGAATACATCGTCGCCAGCATGAAGGACCTGGTGGACAAGGTTACTTTGCTTGACCTGCGCTACCACAAGGCATTCCAGGACCCGAGGGCCTTGGGCGACTTCATCCGGTCTGAGATCGACCTGCTGTGCATCAGCGTTCGTTGGGAGACCCGCTTCGAGCAGATCTGCGACTTCATCTCGCAACTGCCCGACGAGGTCACCACCGTCGTCGGCGGCTACAAAGCGACGCTGGACGTGGAGTACCTCTTCGAACGCTGCCCGAACATCGACCTGATCGTGCGAGGCGAAGGCGAAGAGATCGTCCGGGATATCCTCAAGGGGTTGCCCAACAAGGACATCCGTGGGCTCTCGTATCGCGAGAACGGCAAGATCGTTCACAACGAGAACCGGCCTCTGCCCGCTCTTGATTCGATCCCCTTCCCGAACCGTTCGCTGCGGACGCATGATTACTGCCTGACGCTGCACGGGGTCCGCCTCGGACGGCGCACCTTCGATACGATGCTGACGACGCGCGGCTGCCCGTTCAAGTGCAAGTTCTGCACGTTCAGCCTCAATCCGCTCGGGCAGAAACGCAGCTACACCGAGCGTCCCGTTGCCTCCGTCATGGAGGAACTCCAGACCATCTCCGCCGACACCGTCCTTTTCAGCGACGACAACTTCTTCACGAACGTCAAGCGAAGCGAGGAGATCTGCGATCGGATCATCGCCAGCGGGATCAAGAAGACCTTCATCGTCCAGGCGCGGATCGACGTAGCGCGGCATCCGCGGGTCCTGGCCAAGGCCGAGCAGGCGGGCTTTCGCGTGTTTCTGCTCGGGATCGAGTCACCGCACGACCGAATTCTCCAGCAGCTTCAGAAGGGCATCACGCAGCAGCAGATCCGCGAGTCCCTCGCGGTCCTGACGCAGTACAAGTTCTTCCTGCACGGCTACTTCATCTACGGCAACATCGGCGAGAGCGAAGAGGAGATGCTCTACATTCCGAGATTCGCCAAGGAGATCGGGCTGGACACCATCAGCTTTCAGAAGCTGCGTATCGAGAAGTTTTCGCCGTTGAAAGAAATCGTCGAGTCGACGCCCGGCTACCATTTCGACCGCATCGGCGGCCCGGTCTATTCCGACCGATACGGGCGCAAGGAACTCAAGCAGATCCGCAACCGGATTCGGGCGGCGTTCTACGACTCGTCACAACTGCTTCACATCGCCCGGAAAGCCGGCCGGATCGGCTTGGTCGACGGCCGCGACCTTGCGGGCGTCCTGCCTCGCTTGCCCGTGCTGCTCTATCGCTTCGCCGCCCGAAAGGAGCGAAAGAGGCACCGCCACGCGCAATCCGCCCAGCGAGCCGCCGCCGTCCTCTGAGCGGCCGGATCGCTCTTACCTTGTCGAAGAGGTGACGAGGTCGCTTCGTCGCGAGGCCTCCGGCTGGTCCAGGTCACTGCCTGTACGGACTCTTCAACGTCGCGAATCCAGCAACCGAACATCAAAGGGCGTCCCCTTTTCTTCATCACGCACCAGACCTATCGCCTGGGCAGGACACTGGCCCGCGCAGACCCCACAGCCCATGCAGGTCTGCCTGCTCACGGTGGCCGTTCCGTTCATTCGGATGGCGCCGAAAGGACACTTGTCCTCGCACGCGCCGCAGGCGGTGCACGCGGTCTGGTCCACATGGGCTACATATCCGGACGATGCCACCATCGGGACGCCGTACTTTCGCATGGCCTCGATCCCGCCGCAACAGCATTTGCAGCAGTTGCAGATCGCGTAGAATCGGCCCAGCAGAACGTCCTTGAACCAGGCAGAATGGAGATGGCCGCGCCGGTGTTCGGCCTCCAGAAGTTCGACTGCCTCCACCTGGCTGAGTCGACGGCTGGTCTTGGGATGGTGCTCCTGGACGAAATCCACGAAGGGTTGCCCGATGACCATACACACCTGGATCGGTTGGCAGGGATTCGTTCTCCTTTGACGACACCCGCAGGGGAAGACGGCCACTTCGGGAGGTCCCTTGAGCACCAGATCGCGTGCCGTCGCATAGGGAATGATCTGCTCCAGGTCCCGCCGGGGGATCTCTCGGTTGAGAGTGACGATGGCTCGCGCCTGATCGTGCGTCAGCACCTTGCCGTGATAACGGTCCGCCCAGCGATTCCTTCCTGCGGCGCTCAGACGCGGAAAGACCCGATTGGTCAGCAGGTTGAGGTACTGCTTGGTCCAGCGGCCGTAAACATAGGCGTGTACGGCGCCGAGATTCAACGCACCGCGCCAGCCAGCCTTCCGCAGGAAAGCCCAAGTCGACGGACGCAAGGGACGCCAGCGCTCCGCATACAACCAGAACAACACCATCGAAACGAGCAGTATGCCGAGGGCCACCAGTGCAATCGATCGCCACATTCCACGGCCTCCTTTCGTGGCGGTATGGCCTCACATGTCAAGTCCGTGAATCATTCCACCGTCATGCGCGGCTCCATAATAGGCATCTGCCTCGGGCGAGGCAAGTCGCGCTGTTTGGGCTGGGCGGATGATGTATTTTCGGGTCGCACGCAGAGGATGTGGGGTCTATGATGGTGCCGGTGGCGGGTGGGAGCCTGCCGCATCGTGTCTGTTGTGCGAATCGAACGTGGTCGGGAGGTCATTCGAATGAAGCGGTACATGGTTGTGTTGGGTCTGGCGGTTGCGCTCACGACTGCCTCTGTGTCGGCGGTCGAAGAAGCGGAGTCCTCGAACGGCTGGCGGGTGGGGCGCTTTGCGGAGAGGGAGTTTTTCCCGATCGCGGTCTGGCTCCAGAGTCCGGCGAATGCTCCCCGCTATCAGGCGGCGGGAGTCAACCTCTACGTGGGGTTGTGGAAGGGGCCTACGGATGCGCAGTTGGACGCGCTGCGAACAACGAACATGGCGGTCATCTGTCATCAGAACGCGTTGGGTTTGGCGCACCGGGACGATCCGATCATCGCGGGCTGGATGCACGGAGACGAGCCCGACAACGCCCAGTCGCTGGGGGAGGGCAAAGGATACGGCCCGCCGATCCCGCCGGCGAAGATTGTGGAAGGCTACCAGCGGATGCGGGCGGCCGATCCGAGCCGGCCGGTCCTGCTGAACCTGGGGCAGGGGGTCGCCTGGGACAACTGGCACGGTCGCGGCGTGCGGACGAACCATCCGGAGGACTACCCGTTGTACGTTCAGGGCTGCGACATCGCGTCGTTCGACATCTATCCGGTCACGCACAACCATCCGCAGGTGGCCGGACAGCTCGACTACGTCGCGCGAGGCGTCGCGCGCCTGGTGGAATGGACGGGCGGACGCAAGGGCGTCTGGAACTGCATCGAGTGCACGCGGATCAGCAATCCGACGCAGAAACCCACGCCGCATCAGGTGCGCTGCGAAGTGTGGATGGCGCTGGTCCATGGCTCGCAGGGGCTGATCTACTTCGTGCACGAGTGGAAGCCGAGGTTCAGCGAGGCGGCGCTGCTGGCCGACGCGGAGATGCTCGACGCCGTGACTCGGATCAACCACCGGATCCGGCAGTTGGCGCCCGTCCTGAACGGCCCGACGATACCGGACGCTGTAACCGTTGTCTCGACCCCGCCGGAGGTTCCGATCGCCACGATGACCAAACGTCACGAGGACAGGACATATGTCTTCGCAGTCGCCATGCGAAACGAAGCCACGTCCGCCCGGTTCCAGGTGAAGGGGCTGACAGATGCGCGGACGGTGACGGTTCTGGACGAAGACCGCACGCTCGAATCGAGCGACGGCGCCTTCACGGACCGCTTTGCGCCGTGGGAGGTTCACCTGTACGAGATCCCGTGATCCGCCCGAGGCGGACCGCCTTGCCTTCCTTCCCATCCCCACATGGCGCCGAGGCGTTGATCAGGGAACGGCGGTACCTACCCAGAGACCCTGGGTTGCTGCGTACATGGACGCGATGTGAAGCTCCACGCGTCGGCCGTCCACAAACGTTTCGACGAGCAGTTCCTTCTGATCGGGCCGGCGCCACTGGAAGGTCCGCGGCATGCGGGCATGGATGGCGCCGGGCAGCAGGTCCAGTGATTCGAACGTCCCCTGGGCGCTCAGTTCGAAGTCGATCGCACTGGCCACATGGCTGAACGTCAGCGTCCGCTCGCCGAACTGAATCATGCCGTCGAAGGTGAAGTTGTCGCCTCGCGCGTCGAGAATCTGAGGGCTTTCGAAGAAATCCGCGAACGTGTTGGTCAGCACGTCAATGGCGAACGGTCCCCGCGACGTGGCGGACGTGAACGTTCCCTGGGCCGCCACCGAAAACGGGATTTGCAGGCTGCCCACCTTGATGGCCGCGTTGTGGGATACCCGGTCGCTACGGATGTCGAATTCCAGCAGGGTGGCTGTCAACTGCGCGAAATCGGCGTTCATGCGCATGTGGGCGGTGCTCGCCCGCAAATCCAGTTCGGGCAGGTCGATGGTGGCCTCTTTGCCGTCCACATAGGCTCGTAACGTCACGGTGTAGCGGGCCTGGTCGGCCGCGCCCGCGAAGTCGAAGGTAGCCGTCTTGATCTGCTGCACCGTCGGGTAGACGTACCAGGCGACGCGTTCGTAGATCCACACGTCGGGGTATTCCCGGATCAACCGGTCCCTTTCGCTCTCTTGGAGCGTGTAGTAGTGATAGGCCAACTGCGGGGACCAGAATCGATACAGCGGCACGGTTCCCACCGGCTGCTTGCCGGACGGGTACACGTAGAACGAGATGCCTTCATACGTCCAGACGCTCGAGAACGCCGGGTTCGTCAGGAGTTTGTTCTTCTCCTTCTCGCTGGTGGTCCACAGGTGCGATCCGAGCTTGTCCGCCCAGAACCGGTACGCCGGCACCACCTGCGGGTCGGTCGGACTGTAGAACGCATAGAAAACGATGCCCTCAAAGCGCCAGAGACTCGAGAGCTGGATGAGACGGTCTCGCTCGGCAACGCTCATGGTGTAGAACTGCTTGCTTGAGGTCAACGATCGGAAACCATAAACCGGTCCGAGTCCCTGGAACTCGTAGGCCCCCAGATCCGGGGCCAAACCACTAAGTCTCGGCAGACTGTCGAGGTCTTTGGCATTGGACCCCAGCGGAAGAGCGGGGTTGCCCGCGTCCACGCACGGCGAGTTGGTGGACAGATGATAATCCCCGTAAGACGGGTCCAGAAACAGAGGATCGACAGCGATGTTGCCCACACCCCAGTTCAGAAGGCAGCCCTGCTCGACGAAGACGCCCGACCGTCCGAATTCGATGTCACTGTACTCCACGGTGGCCTGAGAGTACCCCGGACCGCTCACGAGGTCCTCCACGACGTACAGGCCGCTGCCCTTGTCGGCCTCGTTGTCCCACAGGATGCAGTGGCTGATCGAGGGGTGGCTCTGTCGCTTGCTGGTTACAGCGCCGCCCTGGGCGGCCTTGTTGCCGACAAAGGTGCAGTGGACGATCGCACTGTTGCACTGATAGAAGTCAGTTACGGCGCCGCCGGTGCCGGCGGCCTCGTTGTCCAGGAACAGAGAGCTATCGATCGAAGAGCTGCATCGATGATTGTAGACGGCGCCGCCGTCCTGGAGCGACTTGTTGCCCACGAACAGACACGCCGAGATCGCGGA
>ENA-UPTA01003583-UPTA01003583.1-activated-sludge-metagenome-genome-assembly--contig:-NODE-3583-length-15214-cov-34.104426_pt1 | contig 15214 bp, 13 predicted proteins | sample MGYA00238184_ERZ773361 | MGnify/ENA primary metagenome ERZ773361 (study PRJEB29100, sample SAMN05720205) | activated sludge metagenome | isolation source: anaerobic digester from wastewater...
CTGACCTTCTAGTCGTCAGCTGTTGTTTAGAATGCAGTACCAGTCCCCGGAAGGGTAACCTTCCGGGGTTTTTTTTCGGATTCGTCTTTTTCTAACCAATACCGTGGTCATATCTGCTTTGCTTCCACCGCCTTCCGTCATGACGATGCGGAAAAATATCAAATCTGCCAATACAAATCGCAGACGAGATTGAAATTTCAATCATGATATTGTAAACCAACTGCCATGAAGAAGAAGGATTTTCCATCCCATGTCTATGACGGATTAGCCTTGATGGCCGATCCGATCCACTCCTATACGATTTTCACCGCGCCACGCAATGACGCTCCCGCGGAAGTGACGGAAAAAGAGTTGATTGACTCTGTCTGGATGCAGAGACTGAGGCGAATTTATCAGCTTCAAAGCGCCCGCTGGGTCTATCCGGCGGCAGAGCATACCCGGTTTCAGCATTCTCTGGGAACCATGCACGTCGCGGGAGAATTTGCACGCCACCTGTATCCCAGTCTCAAGAAGGTTTGCAGGGACACACCGTCGCTAAACTATGTAGAGGAATTGTTGCGTCTGGCAGGCTTGCTTCATGATGTCGGACACGGCCCTTTCGGGCATTTTTTTGACGACCATTACCTCCGGCATTGGGGCCTGACCCATGAAGATGTGGGTATGCGCATTATCGAAAAAAAACTCGGCGCGGTCATTTCCCGCATCTCGCGCGGCCCCTCCGGTCCCTTTTCCCGGGGAGAACACCTGATGCCGCAGCAAGTGGCCTATCTGATCAAGATGCCCGGCAGGCCGGACCGGAGAAAACCTCCCCTCTGGCTGCAATGGCTGCGTCAGCTTTTTTCCGGAGTTTATACCGTGGATAATCTCGATTATGTGCAAAGAGACGCCTATATGACGGGTTTTTCCCTGGACATGGTGGATATGGATCGCCTGCGCTACTATACTTTTTTTACACCCGAGGGGCTGACTTTGCATCAATCCGGCATCTCCGCTCTGCTGCGTTTTCTGAATGCCCGCATCAATCTTTACACCAACGTGTATTTTCATCGCACCACCCGCGCTCTGGATCTCCACCTGCAGGAAATCTTTTCCGAAACGCTTCTTCTTCTATATCCGGAAAATCCTCTGAAAAATCTTGACACGTATTTGCAGTGCGATGAATGGTCTCTGTTTAGTGAGGTGCGACGCTGGCTTACTGACTCGGACCAGCAGAAACGCAAACTTGCAAAAGAATGGCAAAAAATACACGCGCGGCAACTGAAGTGGAAAATGTCCTTTGCCGCGGAAATCTCTGTTGATCAAATTCAGCGGGGAACCGAATTTCCGGAGGCGCAAAACTACGAAGCAAAAATTCAAAGCTTCCTGCCCGGAAAGCTCAAAAAGCTGCCTTTTCGTGTGGATGTGGCCACTCAGGATCCGCGCCCATTGAATCCGATCGCTGAACCGGATAAAAAGATCAACATTTACAATCCGGCAACGGGAAACACCTCTTCCGAGCCGCTGGCCGACATCTACCGTTTTATTCCCGCAAGGGTCCGTCATTTCCGCGTTTTTGCGCTAAATCACGATCACGACGCAGCACTGGCAAAGGCTGCGGAAGCCGCTTTGGGGAACAACCAGATTTCCTGCCCGACAAATGTATAGATTACAAAATTCGTCCCGAACTTGATTCAAGACGCTTCTTTTCAACCTCCGGCCTTTTTTCCAACGAACAGCCAGGTAACGCCAAAGGTCAGGGAATATTTTTTCACATCCACCATGCCTACGTCTTCCAGAACAGCCACAAACGCCTCCGGCGAAGGAAAGTGCATGATCGAGTCGGCCAGGTAATGGTAAGCGGCCGGATTTTTTGAGAATAATCTGGCAAAAGCCGGCAGAAGATCATTCAGGTAAAGATGATAAATTTTTTTGAGAAACCAGCTCCGAACAAACGTCATTTCGAGAACCATCACCTGTCCACCGGGAACGACTACCCGCAGCATTTCGGATAAAGCGCGCATCCGGTCGGGAATATTGCGGATGCCAAAAGCTATGCCTGCGACATCGAAAGAATTGTCGGCAAACGGCAATTCCAGCGCGTCGCCCTGCAAAACCTGAATGCGGCCGCTCAAACCTTTCCTTTGTATTTTGATTTTCGCCGCTTCAACCATCTCCAAAACAAAATCCAGACCGGTAACGGATATTTGCGGATACTTTTTTGCCGCCGCCACGGACAGGTCACCCGTGCCGCAAGCCACATCCAGATAACGGTTGGTTTTGAAAAAAATCATTTTCCCCGCCGCAAATTTCCGCCAGTAAACATCGCGCCTCAGGCTTAAAAAGCGGTTCAGAAAATCATACTTACCGGTAATGGTGGAGAAAATTTCCCGAACCATCCGGATACGTTCCTGGTCGGATACGGACTTTACCCGTGGGTATTTTTCCGGAATCGGTTGTCCCATACGTATATTTCCTTGCAAGTTTTTGCTGCTGCGGATTTAGCAGGCAAGGAAAGCAAATGCAATAAAAAAGGATATCGCAAATCATCGCCGGGCTTGGCATGACGATTCAAGCTTACGTATGGAAATAAAACAGGAAAACGCCGCCCATTTCAAAAAGGGTGGCGTTTTCCTGTGTAGATCGGGGAAAGAAAACTTCAGCTTTCCCTGCTCTCGGGTCTTACTCGATTCTCCCTGACGGATTCCTGTTTCCCCTCGCCTCTTACGTTGCTTTGATGGGGACTTTGGTTCCTTTGGCTTTTGCTGAAGCGGCTTTGGGAACAATAATATTCAGCACGCCGTTTTTAAAGCTTGCTGAAGCTTTATCCGCTTCCGTTTCCACCGACAGAGGAATGGTCCGGTTGAAAGATCCATAGGAACGTTCCATGTAATAATAATTTTTTCCTTTATCCTCTTTTTCCTCCTTCTTCTCGCCTTTAATGGTTACTCCGTCGTGAGTGACCGTCACTTCGATGTCTTTTTCCTCCACACCAGGCAATTCCGCACGGATGGAAAAATCCTTATCGCTTTCCTTGACGTCAATGGATGGCGAAAAGGCTCCGAAACCTGCGGCAAGACCGCGCGGCGCAACATCAAATCCGGAGAAAAAATCATCAAACAAGCTATTCATCTGACGCTGCAAAGAATAGAAGGGATGATCATCATCTCTTCCGGCAGTTCTCGCAACTGTGGGTAACAGATTCTTAATTTTCATAATTCTCTTCTCCTTTCTGTTTTCTTTTTCTCCTAACCTCTGAAGCATTTGCCTTCCGCAAGCTGAAGCTTTCCTCCGACTTGCGGAAGGTTTGACTTTTTTATGCCGCTTTGATGGCAATTTTTTTTGGTTTAATTTTTTCCGCTTTGGGCAGCTCCAGCCGCAAGACGCCATTTTTCACCGTAGCGACAATTTTATCCCGATCAATTTCATCCGAAAGCGTAAAAACTCTTTCGTAATCGCCGATCTCGTATTCTGAATACATCAGCGACGCATCCTTGACCGAGCCGTTTTCCACTCTTCCGGCAATTGTCAAAATATTCTTTTCCAGTTCAATATCCACCGTCTTCTCATTCACACCGGGCATATCGGCCAGTAAAAACAGAGAATCCTTATTTTCATAAATATCGACGCGCGGCACGAACGTTTTGACATTGCGGATACGTTCCGTGGCGGATACATTTTCCGTTTTCTGTAAATCCTTTTCTACCATGGAATACAACCTCCTTTCCTTTTACTGAATCTTGATTTTCTTCGGTAAATCTTCCTTCATTCTGGGAAGAGAGATCACCAGGATGCCTTTTTCATACCTGGCATCCACCGCCTGTGCATCCACCTGGAAAGGGAGCTGAATATTACGTTTGAAAGCCCCGATCCCTCTTTCCTGACGAAGATAGGTTACGCCGTCCGAAAATGTTTCCTGCTGGAACTCTCCTGAAATGCTCAAAGAGTCACCGGATACGGAAATGTCCATTTTCTCCGGATCCATTCCGGGAAGCTCTGCCGTTACGATCGCAGTCCCCTCTTTTTCCCAGACATTCACCGCAGGATATTCCTGAGGCGGCCTTTGACCGACGCTGGAAAAAAGCCGGTTCATTTCTCTTTGCAAAGTAGCCATTTCCGGCGTCAGGCCTGAAAATCTTCTCACCCTCCACAAACCTGGATTGAACATAAAACTTCCTCCTTTCTCTTCTTTATTGTAAGCCTTTGCTTATATTGATTATTTTGCCTTGCGAAAAAAATATATGAATGAAAATCCCGTTGTCAAGAGCTCACAAAAGCTTCGCCGACCAGGAGGGCAAAGACCGCGGAACTTGAGAAAGACCATACAAAAATCAACTCTTTCACCCTTGACACATCATTTGCCCGTTCTTATATTAGCGCCGCTTTTCAAAGGAAAGTTTGCAACAGAAATCAGGAATTTATCCGCATGAAAGACCACATCGTGAAGTTATTCAAGGAAAGCTGCCGGGTCAAGGAGGCTTTCCTCAACGAACATCTTAACGCTTTGGCGGCAGTCATCGAAGTGGTAACCGCCGCCTTGAAAGCCGGCAACAAAATTCTGCTTTTCGGCAACGGTGGCTCCGCAGCGGACGCACAGCATATTGCTGCTGAATTTGTCAACCGCTTTCTCATTGAAAGGCCGCCACTTCCGGCCATTGCCTTGACAACCGATACATCCGTGATTACCAGTATCGGCAACGATTACGATTTCGTGGAAATATTCGCCAAACAGATACGGGCGCTTGGTCAGGAAGGCGATGTAGCATGGGGAATCAGCACAAGCGGTCATTCACAAAACGTTCTCAAGGGAATGGAAATGGCAAAAAAAATGGGCTTGATTACAGTGGCATTCACAGGCAAGGACGGGGGACCGATTGCACAAGTGGCCGATTATTCACTGAATGTTTCTTCAGGCAGCACAGCACGCATTCAGGAAACGCATATTACAGCGGGTCATGCCATTTGCGAACTGGTGGATATCAAATTATTCCAGAAACCGGATCTAAAATAAAAACGGCAGGTGGAATGTGAAAACAAAAAAAGAACATGTCGAAAGAAAAATTAAAGTTCATGAATCCGAAGCATTAGAAGAAAATAAGGAAACAGCCGTTTTGGAACAAGACGAAGTGGCCGCCTTAAAGGAGACCATTGAACAAAAAGAAAAAGAAGCAAAAGATCATTATGATCGCTATATGCGGGCAGCGGCGGAACTGGACAACTACAAGAAACGGGCAGCCAAAGAAAAAGCGGACGTGATCAAGTATGGCAAAGAGGATATCATCAAAGATATTTTACCTTTTCTGGACAGTCTGGATCGTGCGCTGGAACACAAGGATGCAAACGATGCACAGGCATTCCGCAATGGAATTGCCCTGATTCAGGATCAACTGCTTTGCTGTTTGAAAAAACACGGCGTGGAAAGAATCGAATGCGCAGGCACAGATTTTGATCCGAATTTCCACGAAGCGCTGATGCAAATGGACAGTTCGGATCACAACGACAATCAGATCGTCAGCGAAGTAGAAAAAGGCTATCTACTCAACGGCCGATTGATCCGTCCTTCAAGAGTGTGTGTGTGCAAAAAGACAAAGCACGAAAATCAATGTGAGATTACTGAGGCCAATGGACAATAAGGAGGAATAAAATGGGAAAGATTATCGGAATCGATTTAGGAACGACCAACTCATGCGTGGCAATCATGGAAGGCGGAGACCCTGCGGTTATCGCCAACCAGGAAGGTAACCGCACCACGCCATCAGTTGTGGCGATTACCGAAAACGGTGAACGTTTGGTGGGACAGGTAGCGAAAAGGCAGGCGATAACGAACTCAGAAAATACGGTTTACGCCGTCAAAAGACTGATCGGCAGAAAATACAACTCCCGCGAAATTCAAGCGGATGTAAAAATTTCCGCATACAAAATCACCGAGGCGCCCAATGGAGACGCGCAGGTGACCGTGAGGAGCAAAAATTATTCGCCGGCGGAAGTATCCGCCATGATTTTGACCAAAATGAAGCAGACAGCCGAGGATTACCTGGGGGAAAAAGTGACGGACGCTGTCATCACGGTTCCTGCATATTTTAACGACTCACAGCGCCAGGCCACTAAGGATGCAGGCAAGATTGCCGGCTTGAATGTGCTGCGCATTATCAATGAACCGACAGCGGCGGCTCTTGCCTATGGTTTGGATAAAAAGAAAGATGAAAAGGTTGCCGTATTTGATTTGGGCGGAGGCACGTTTGATATTTCCATTCTGGAGCTAGGCGAGGGCGTTTTTGAGGTCAAATCCACAAACGGAGACACTCACTTAGGCGGAGAAGATTTTGACCAGCGCGTTATGGACTATCTGGTTTCGGAATTTAAGAAAGACCAGGGGATCGACCTGCGCGCCGATAAAATGGCTCTTCAACGCTTGAAAGAAGCAGCAGAAAAGGCAAAAATGGAACTGTCCACCACCATGGAGACAGACATTAACCTTCCGTTTATCACAGCCGATGCATCCGGTCCCAAGCACATGAACATCAAGCTCACAAGGGCAAAACTGGAAGCGCTGGTGGAAGAGCTGGTGGACAAAGTGGTGGGTCCCTGCCAGACCGCGCTCAAAGACGCCGGCATGTCCGCAAAAGATATTGATGAAGTCATCCTTGTCGGCGGCATGACCCGCATGCCGCGCGTCCAGCAGAAAGTGAAGGAAATCTTCGGTAAGGAACCGCACAAAGGCGTCAATCCTGATGAAGTTGTGGCGGTTGGCGCGGCGATCCAGGGAGGGGTTCTTGCCGGTGATGTTAAAGACGTTCTCCTTTTGGACGTCACACCTCTTTCTCTGGGCATCGAAACGTTGGGCGGCGTGATGACCCGTCTCATCGAAAAGAATACGACGATCCCCAGCAAGAAAAGCCAGATTTTCTCCACAGCCGCAGACAATCAACCCGCGGTAAGCATTCACGTTCTGCAGGGAGAAAGACAGATGGCCACAGACAACCGGACCCTGGGACGCTTTGAACTGGTAGGCATTCCGCCTGCACCTCGGGGTGTACCGCAAATCGAAGTAACTTTTGATATTGACGCCAACGGCATCGTGCATGTCAACGCCAAAGACCTGGGTACCGGCAAGGAACAGAGCATCAAAATCACCGCTTCCAGCGGTCTTTCCGAAGCCGAAATTGAAAAATTGGTCAAAGATGCGGAAATGCACGCGGAAGAAGACAAGCGTCGCAAGGAATTGATTGAAGCCCGCAACCATGCAGACTCTTTGGTGTATTCCGTGGAAAAGAACATCAAGGAATTTGGTGACAAGGTGGATTCCGCTGAAAAATCCAAAATTGAAGACGCAATCGCCAAAGTCAAAAAAGCGTTGGAAGGCGATGATCTGGAAGCAATCAAAAAATCTCAGGACGACCTGATGAATGTGTCGCATAAACTGGCGGAAGCCATGTATGCCAAAACCGCCGGTGCAGGCCAGACAGGTACGACTGGCGGAGCAGGAACAGATTCATCTTCATCGGGGAAAAAGGATGACGATGTCGTTGATGCGGATTTTGAAGAAGTGAAAAAGTAGTCTTTTCCTTCATTCCATTCCCAAAAGCCCGACGGATGTCCATCCGCCGGGCTTTTGGCATTTTTTTCCTGAATCTGTTTCTGCGAAATAAAAGAAAATTCCTCTTGACAGACACAACTCTATCTATTAGTATAGCAACCATTGCCCAGGCAATTAAATATTCGCAAGCGGACAAATATGGAAGAAAATAATCTGCCGGAACTCGATAATTTGCTGCCTTTTCAACTATACAGGCTGGGAAGATTGCTGAGGCATTATTTGCAGCAAAAACAACGGGCTCAAGGATATGAGTTTACACCGGAACAATTCTTCATAGTTTACCGGGTCTATTCCAAAAATGGATTGTCACAAAGAGAACTGGCCGATAAAGTTCTTCAGGATCATCCTAATATTACTCGTCTTATTGACAAACTGGAAAAGGAAGACTTCCTGAAGCGCGAAGATGATCCCCATGATCGCAGAAATTACATTGTCCGGCCTTCGGCCAAAGGGCGGGAGATTTTCCAGCAAGCCATCCCTCTGATCCATGAAGAACATAATAAAGTTTTAGAGGGCATCAGTGAAGAAGAAGTGGAAATCATTCAAAAAATTATTAAAAAAATTGAGCATAATCTCCGGATGTAATGGATTTCCTCTCGTTGCCCGGCAAAGGCTACAGGAACAAATCCTGTGAATGCTCTTATAATAACCATAGGCATGGTAAATCATGAATAAGAAAACCGCGATCCTTGTTCTGCTCTTCATTCTGGGGGTTTCAGCATGCGACACTTCAAAAAGTTCAGTGCAGCAACCCGTTCCTGTTGTGGTCAAAAAAGCGGCGATGGGCAATGAGAAAGATGATTTTTCGTACAGCGGAACCATTGAAGAATCGGAAACACACCCGCTCAATTTTTCCGTTCCCGGCATTGTTGCAAAAGTCCTTGTTTCAGAAGGAGATACCGTCAAAAAAGGACAGGTGCTGGCCACACTGGACAGCACAAACTATAAAAACACCTACGACGCGGCGCTGGCCACCGCCCATCAGGCTGAAGATGCGCACAAACGTCTGTCCCGTATGTACAAAAACGGAAATCTTCCCGAAATCAAATATGTTGAAATTCAGACCAAGTTAAGACAAGCCATGGCCGAAGCGGCAATCGCCAAAAAAAGTCTGGCAGATTGCCACCTTTACGCAACCACGGGCGGGATCATCGGGAAAAAAACGCTCGAACCGGGAATGACGGCAACTCCCAACATGACATCCGTGACCATCGTAAAAATTGACAAGGTGTTTGCACGAATTCCCGTCTCGGAAAATGAAATATCCGCGATGAAGAAAGGACAAAATGCAAATATCGTCATCAGCGCCCTGGGACCTTCCATCTTTAAAGGAACGATTGAGGAAATCGGCGTTATGGCAGATCCTCTTTCCCACACCTATACGCTGAAGGTCGGAATCAATAACCCGGATCATCTGATCAAACCGGGAATGGTGTGCAGTGCAACCATTGCCAACACAAAGGATAAACGCAATCTGGTGGTCCCCGGCGAAGCCGTGTTGGTGGATGAAACGGGCCGCAATTTTGTCTATACCGTCGATCCATCACAAAACATCGCCCGCCGAAAATTCGTTAAAGCCGGAAAAATTGTCGGGACAGGAATTGAAGTGCTTGAAGGGCTTCAGGCATCTGAACAAATTGTCACGGCTGGGCAGCACAAGCTGGTGGATCGTTCCCCCGTAAAGATGATCAATCCATAGGTCATGGATAGAATTCATGAAAACATCGTATCACCTTCTCGAACATCTATTGCGTTACAAACAGGTTCTCTTGATTCTCACCGCTATTCTGATTATCACGGGAATTTTCGCACTGGTGAAAATGCCGCGAGACGAATTTCCGGAGTTCAAAATCCGCCAGGGACTGATTATTGGCATTTTTCCCGGCGCATCGTCCCATCAGGTTGAAGAACAACTGACATCGAAAGTGGAAAACTACCTGTTTCGCTATCGTGTTGTAAACCGTTCCAAGACCTACTCGATCTCCCGTGAAAATGTCATGGTCATTTTTGTGGAGGTATCCGAAAAAGAAAAGGATTTGGACGCTTTCTGGGTAAAACTCCGTCACGGTTTGAACGAGCTGAAAAGAGAACTTCCGGCGGGCGTTCTTTCCCTTACGGCGGATAATGACTTCGGTAACACCTCGGCCATGCTTCTGGCGGTATGGTCCGATACCAGAACCTATAAAGAGCTGGAAGATTACACCAGACGGTTTGAAGACCACGTAAGAAGGATTCCGTCCGTCTCGGCGGTGAAACACTACGGTCTGCAAAGAGAACAGATCAGCGTCTATATTGACGACGCGAAACTGGTGCATTACGGCATCAAACCCTTGACCATTCTGGCAGCCTTAAAGCCGCAAACCACCATTGCTTACGCCGGAGAAGTGGATGACGGGCATTTTGTGCGGCCGATTCATCTTCCCGCTTCTTTTAAAACCGAACAGGACGTGGCCAACCAGATCATTTACTCAAGTCCCGGAGGCAGTGTCATTCGGATGAAAGACGTGGCTCGCGTCGTCCGGGAATATGAAGATCCGGATTCCCAGATCCGGGTCAACGGCAAGAAATGCCTGATTATCGCGCTGGAGATGCAAACCGGTACGAATATTGTTGAATTTGGGAAGCAGGTAAACAAGCAGATGCAACAGTTTTCCCGATCCCTTCCTGCGGACATCCGGATTGAAACCGTCTCCAATACCCCGAACGCCGTTGCCTCTGCGATCCATTCCTTTCTCAAGGATTTTGCCATTGCCATTGTCTCGGTGATCATCGTCACCATTTTGCTGCTGCCTTTCAGAGTCGCCCTTGTGGCCGCGGCCACGATTCCAATCTCTATATTGGCAACCCTGGGCATCATGTGGATCATCGGTCTGGATTTACAGACGGTTTCGCTGGCCACACTGATTATTGTTCTGGGTATGGTTGTGGACAACGCCATTGTCATCATTGATAACTATGTAGAAAAACTGGATCATGACATTAGTCCCGCCCAGGCAGCCTCCCAGAGTGTAACCGACCTCTTTGGCTCGGTGTTTTCCGCCACCCTCATCCTGATTTTCTGCTTTGTTCCCAACTGGTTTTTCATGACCGGTATGGCGAAAGATTTTGTCAGTTCCATGCCGATGACCATTACGCTGGCGTTGTTTTCATCGCTTGCCACTTCGGCGGTTCTGGTGCCGATCTTAAGCTATACCTATATCAAATGCGGACTGAAAAACGATTCCCGCCAGGGAAGGAAAGCCGCCTTTCTGGCCGGCATCCAGAAATTTTATGACACCTGGCTGGAAAAGGCGTTTTCCCGAAAAAAAATCATTGTCATGACAGGCCTGCTGTCCTTTGCCGCAGGACTTGGAATTTTTTCCTTTCTTCCTCTGCAACCTTTTCCCAAAATCGAGCGCAACCAGTTTGCCGTGGAGGTTTACCTGCCTCAGGGCAGTTCCCTTGGCCAAACCAATGCCATTCTTTCCGACCTGGAAGCGACGCTCAGAAAAGATTCACGCGTCAAACTGGTCGCGTCGTTTGTCGGAACAACTTCGACAAGATTTCACACCCTTTACACGCCAAACGTCCCTGCAAAGAATTACGGTCAGTTGATCGTCCTGACCACGTCCAACCGTGCAACCGTGCAGTTGCTGGACGAGTACAGCCGGAAATATGAAAACCACTATCCTCTGGCACAGATCAAATGGAAGCAACTGGAAATGTCTTTCAGCAATACCCCCATCGAAATCCGGATTTCCGGAGAAAGCATCGAAACCATCAAAAAGATCGCCAATCAGGCGGCGGAGATGTTGCGAAACACCAAAGGCACGCTGGCCGTGCGAACGGATTATGCACAGGCCCTGCAGACCATCAATGTGGATATCAAGAAAGACGAGGCCGGCCGTCTGGGATATTCCAACGCCTCTCTTGGCTACGCATTAATGGCGGGAACCAGGGGATTTCCTGTCGCCACCGTATGGGAAGGAGATTACCCCGTTGATGTAAAACTGAAAATTGACAAAAAAATACGATCCAATGTGGAAGATATCCATAATCTGTATGTCATGTCGCCTCTTGTAGCCGCTTCGGTTCCTCTGCGTCAGTTGGCGGAACTGAAACCGGGATGGACGGAAGGAGACATCGTTCGGAGAAACGGCGTGCACACCATTACCGTCCGGGCGGATATTCAGAGAGGTGTTTATGCCTCAACCGTCCTGAACTCCGTGAAGCCCAAAATCGATCAGCTTCCTCTTCCCGACGGCGTCAGAATCGAATATGGCGGAGAGCACAGCGACGGCATTGAAATCATGACGCCCATGTATCACGCCATGGCCGTCAGCATCGCCATCATTTTTCTGATTCTGATGGCCCAGTTTCGCAATGTCAAAACCTCCCTGCTGATCATGCTGACCATGCCCCTGACCATATTCGGTGCGGCGGTGGGCCTTTTGCTGACCGGTTATCCCATAAGTGTCACGGCGCTGATCGGCATCACCGGACTGATGGGTATTGTCATCCGAAACGGCATTATTTATATTTCCTATGCCGAAGAGCTCCGCAAGGAACAGGGGCTTACCCTCGAAGAAGCCGCCATTGCGGCGGCAAAACGCAGAATGCGTCCCATCTTCCTGACCGCAGCGGCCGCCGCCGTAGGCGTTATTCCCATGATCCTCAGCGGATCATCCCTCTGGGGACCGCTGGGGTCCGTCATCTGCTTCGGCCTGATGTTCGGCCTGGTCCTTTCGCTGATCGTTATGCCGGTGCTGTATTACTATTTTCATCTGAAAGAATCTCAAAATCATCAGGAGAATGCAACTTTGTGAGAAAAATATCCTGTTGGATCATGATGATCCTGGCGCTTAGCTGCCAGCAGTTATTCGCTGCGCAAACCCTGACATTGGAAGAAAGCCGGGAAATGGCTTTAAAAAACAATTACACCGTGAAAAACAGCCGGCTGGAAATTGATGCCTCTTTGGAGAAAAAGAAAGAAGTTTTTACGAAATTTTTTCCAAAGGTCGGCGCCGAAGGCATGATCTATTCGGCGGAAGACAATCTTTTAAACATCATGGACGCGGGAATGCTGAAATCCGGAACCATGGGAATGCTTTCGGCGGTTCAGCCCGTTTTTGCGGGAGGAAGAATTATTTCCGGCTACCGTCTGGCTTCGCTGGGTGAAGATGTCAGCAAACAGAAAAGCCGGGTTTCCGAAAACGAGGTGCTGTTCAAAACTGAAGAATATTACTGGCAAATCGTCTCTCTGGACGAAAAAATGCTCACCCTCCGAAAATATCGGGATTTTTTGAGCCGTCTGCAATTCCAGGCAGACGATGCCTTCGCCGCGGGACTGATACTGAAAAACGACGTTCTGAAAGTCAAAGTCAAAGTCAGCGAAGTTCTTCTGCTGCAGGCAAAAGTTGAAAACGGCAGGCAGGTCGCCTTAATGGCCTTTTGCCAGCACATCGGCATTCCCTATGATGCAACGTTAAAATTGGCCCCACCACCGGACGAAGCTGTTTCACCGCAGGCTTTTTGGGTCCATCATCCCGATGCGCTGAAAACAAGACTTGAATATCAATTGCTGGAATCGTCCGTGCGAGCGGAAGAATTGCAGACGAAAATCAAAATCGGCGAATATCTTCCCCAAGTGGGCATCGGTGTTGGGGAACTGTATATGAAATTTGATGAAGCGCCGCTCCGGTTCATGGGGATGAATTTGGGAACGGCCTCCGTTACACAATCAACCGGAATGATTTTCGGAATGGTTTCCGTCCCGCTTTCGGGCCTGTGGGAAGCATCGCATGCGCTGGGCGAACGGAAAGTAAAAGAAAGGATTGCCCAAAACAACTTTCACCATCTCTCCGAACTGCTCCTGCTTCAAATGCAGAAAGCCTGGCAGGATTTGAACGATTCCTACAAACAGGTCCGCTTAAGCGAGGAAGCAAAAAAGCAGGCCGAGGAAAATTTGAAAATGAATCAGGTCAGCTACGACAACGGATTGAGCACACTGACCGATTTGCTGGAGGCTCAAGCTGCGCTTCAGCAAATGAACGATCAATTGACGGATGCCAAAATGAATTACCAGATGAAAAAGAGCTTGTATTTTCAGGTAACCGGCCGATACCATCATGCCGGAAGCAACATGCCGGCACAAGATGAAACCATCGGTCTCTATGCAGACATTTCCCGGGAAAAACCAATCCGAATCATTCCCACCCCAAAGGGAAAGTTAATCACTTCCTTTTAGACGGACAAGACGGCAGATGAACCGCTCCGAAATGGAAAACCGGGTTGACTTTCCCCGACGAATCAGGATAAAGATCTTCTGCAACAGGCAGTAAGCATTCAATATTAAGGGTTTATATCAAACCGCTTTCAAAAAGTTTGTACACTGCCCGGATTCTTGCAGGAGGAAGCAGAATGTCTGGTTTTCGCGTAAAAATATTCATTGCAACTTGTCTTACCTTTTGGTTTATCATGGTTTTCCTTCCGGATCCCATCGCCGCAAAGACGAAGACCGCCGCTGACCCCGCATCCTGCATTGCAAAACCTCTTGTAAATAAAGAGTTTTTTCCTGCATTACTCCAGGCGGTCGATGATGCGAAGGAAGAGATTTGCATCGCCGTTTTTTCTTTTAAGGCCGGCATTCATCCTAAAAGCTATCCGGATGTGCTGGTCGAACATCTGGGAAAAGCGGTCCGAAGAGGCGTTCCTGTTTGGGTTCTTTTGGAAACTTCAGCAAACCGGGAGGACAGCCTCACCAAGCAGAATCTGAAAACAAAACAGCTTCTGGAAGAAAAAGGAGTGAAAGTATATTTGGATTCTCCCGGGAAAACCACCCATACCAAGCTGGTCATTATCGATCGCCGTCTTCTTTTCATCGGAAGCCATAATTTCACATCCTCGGCCTTCAGACACAATAATGAAATATCCATTTTCATGGACAGGCCTGATTTGGCGCAAAAAGTCCGCGATTACATCTTGACGCTCATCAAGGAAGCACAATGAAAAAACATTTTTCCCGGACAATCACCATGGTTTTCTTGCTTTTTGTTTTTTTCTGGAGCCATGCCCAGGGAAACGCAGCATCCTCCACAGGCAAAACAGGCGAAAAGCCTATGTTATCACCGCAAAGCAAAATCATTCAGGACAAGGCGCTAAAGGATTTATGGCCGGCAACGAAGTCTCCGGTATCAAGCCCTTCTTCCGGACCGCTTATGCCCAATGCCATAGGCTGCGCTCTTCCTCTGACCGGACGCTTTGCCGATGCGGGAAACCGGGCTCTCGACGCCATGCTTCTGTCGGCGGATCTTTTCAATGTTCGCCAACCTTCACCCTGGAAAATTCTTGTTACAGATTCCGGTGGTACGGCATCGGGAATCAGAGATTCCATTGCCTATCTCGCGGATGTGGCCCGTGTCATAGCGATTGTCGCCATGACCGGCACAGCCGAAGCAGCGGACGCAGCACGAGAAGCCCAGAAAAGACGGGTTCCGCTGATTTTAATCACCTCTCGGGAAGGAGTGACCCATGCCGGCGAATATGTATTTCAGCACTTTTTAACGCCATCGCAGCAAACCGACGCAATCACCAGATACGCTCACCATCATTTCCATGCCGCCATTTTTTCCATTCTTTATCCGCAGGATGATTACGGAGAAG
>ENA-UPTA01003584-UPTA01003584.1-activated-sludge-metagenome-genome-assembly--contig:-NODE-3584-length-15204-cov-17.401875_pt1 | contig 15204 bp, 20 predicted proteins | sample MGYA00238184_ERZ773361 | MGnify/ENA primary metagenome ERZ773361 (study PRJEB29100, sample SAMN05720205) | activated sludge metagenome | isolation source: anaerobic digester from wastewater...
CATCAGGGAAAAACCGTCCGGAAGGACCCATTGTAGGCCGTTCCCACACTCTCCTGTACAAGTCATATACAGCTGTTGAGCTGGTGGAAGGTGAGGCAGGTAGCCCCCTTTCGGTGGCCACCTGGACGGGCTGGGCGGGATGTGTGGCTGCGGCCGGCTGGGCCGTCAGGCCCCAGCCGAAAGCCGCTGCCACACAGGCCCGCCCTGCCACACCTTCCCCCTGCCGCACCCTACGGGGTGGTGTAGTAATTCCCCGTAGGGGGCTTGCCACACCACCCTCCCGACCAGTTCCAAGGGTAGGTGTGGCAAGGCTGCCACACCCTTTGCCACACCCCTTGCCACACCCCAGCAAAGTGGTCATAATTTGACCACCACACCCCAGCAAAGTGGTCATTATTCGACCACCACACCCCAGCAAAGTGGTCATTATTTGACCACCTTAGCCTTGAACAGAAGGCCTCTGTTGGCCGGGTTCACCTGGGCGAGGAAGGTACCGCAGTCCTTCACACCGTCCTCTTTGAGCAGTTCTTCCAGATGGTGGGCACTGATGATCGAGTCGACCAATTGACGGGTATTCTTCTCGCCCCAGTTCTCACGCTTGGCGATGGACGGAATCAGGTTCCGGGGCGATATCCACGAGTCGGTCAGGTAGGAAGCAAAGGCTGCGTCATTGAGATCGTCAGGGGGCCTGTTCTTGGCATTGGCCGGCCTGGCGCCTTTCAGACGCTCAGGGGCGTGTTCTGTAGGCTCCCAGACCGGGAAGCGCCAGCGCAGGACGATCGGCGAGGGACGGGGCCACGTTCGCGCCACAGCCTCCAAGGTGAAGCAATCGGCCTCCTCGTGTTCCCTCATGACCATGTGGCTGTCACAAGAGCCCACGATGGCCCCAGCGCCCCGGCCGACGTCGGTGATACTCTTGCCGGCCTGGTTGCCCTTGGCCGAGTGGTGAACGACAACCACCCCGGAGTGGTCGAGCAAGGAGGCCAGCTTGTCGATCTGGTTGTAGACCTGGGCCATGGCCGCGTTGTCGTTCTCGGACGTTCCCTCGGGCAGGAAACGGGCCAGACAGTCCAGGATGATCAGCACGGGCTGGAGCTCCTGGAAGTGCTTGATGATCCCGTCGAGCTTGTCCAAGGTCTGCCACTTGCCACGCAACGGAACGACGATCAACTGGCCCTCAAGGCTCTCCGACAGGCCCATATGCTCACGGACCGCCTTGGTGCGGGCGGTGATGGTCTCCTTGTGGAGCTCGTTATCGATGATGACCACCGGGCCCGGGTGGCAGAACCAAGTCGGATGCAGCCATGCGCGGCCACTGATGGCCGACCACGCCAGGCTGTAGGTGATCCAAGTCTTTCCGACCTTCGTAGACGACACGACGTTAAGCGTCTCGCCCTGCCTGAGCAGGTTCTCGATCACCGGCCGGCGATGCTCCGAGCCCACCTCGGCGCGGAGATCCGCCAGGGTGTAGACCCCGGCCTCCCGCATAGACCGCCAGATGGCCTCGGCAGACAGTTGGTCGACCAGTTGGCGACCGCCTTCGGGGCCAAGCTGGGCGGCGACGTCGTTGGCGTCGATCTTCTCGGTCATGAGGTGTTCCTGGCTGGGGGCGGCGGGGTACACTTGATGCACATCGGGCAGCCTGGCTCTCCCCAGGCTTCCCAGAACTCAGTACCTCCACAGGCCGGGCATGGGCCTTCCGGCCGCGGGTGATGCTCAATGAAGAATCGATGGGTGAGCCTGATCGGCGCCCCGTTCTCAGCCGGCACGGTGACCAGCAACGCCCGGCCATCCTCCACGGGGGCCATCGCTCCGGCTGCCTGGTATTTGTCAGGCGCGAAACCCAAGTCGGCTGGGCTGTTGGGCGCCGGCTCTCCTCGAGGTGGCTCCGGCGGCTCCTGGGGCAGAGTGAAGTTGAAGGTGGCCACGGCCAAGCCGGCACGTCGCAGGCTGTCGGCCATGCAGTCCCGCCACTTCCGGCCGGCATCATCGTTGTCGAAGCCGATCAGCACTCGCCGGGGGGCGGCCCTGACGATCCGGTCGACCAGCCGCGGCGGGAGTTTGCTGCTCTCTCCCGACGTGACCGACGTAGCTGCGTAGCCCATACCGATCATGGCCAGAGCCTTGAGTTCCCCTGGGCATAGATAGAGGCGATCGGTCCCAGGCCAATCCTCCGGAGGCGGCCAGAGCGTGTATGTGCCGTTCCTGGGCTTCTCGGGCGGGTATTTCCCGAACGGCGCCCAGAAGCACTTCGGCAGGTTCCGGGTCCGCTGGTCGCGCTTCATTTCGGTGTGGAACTTCACCCCGACGAGTTGTTCTCCGGCATCGGTGATCGGCAGCACCCATCCGGTCACCTTCGAGCGCCATCCCCGGAACTGAACGTCGATCAGGAAGCCCAGCCGGTAGCGCGCAACCAGGTCGAGGTCGGCGATCCCTCGTTTGCCCAGAAGCAGCCGCTCCTGAATGTCCTGGTTGCCCATGAGGAAGTTGTGCGCGTCGACGATGAGCCGCTCAGCGCGGATGCGGTCGATCCGGGGCTCCTGATAGTCCTCGTCCCGGCCGATCTTCACCCCGAGCTCGCGCTCGATGGCACGGAAGGCCTCGGCCGCGGTCCCACAACCATACTTGCGCATAGCTGCGTCGATGACCGTTCCCGTCCCGCAGCCGGCAAAGCACTTCCAGAGCCAGACGCCATCCGTGCCCTGCCAGATCGAGAAGGAGCCGTTGCGGTCCTCGTGGAAGGGGCAATGCAGGTGCTTACCGATGCTCTTCTGGCCGGTCAGGGCCAGGAGCATGTCGCGGTCACGCTTGAGGGCGGAAAGGTCCACGAGCTACTCGTCTTCGTCGTAGTCGAGAATGTCAGCGCCACCCGAAGTCTGTTCGACGCCCAGGCCCTCCACACATTCAGAGCAGAACTTCTTACCTTGTTTGTCACAGTCCTTGCAGACCAGCTTCATGCAGTATTCGCAGTGAACGAAGTCTTCTTTCGGCCCCACGGCCCCACATCTGCCGCAGGTGTATCCTCCAGGTAAGGCCATGGCTTTATCTCCTCACAATCCTGTTCAGTTCAGCGAACTCCTTAGCTTTTGGGCGGCTCGCCGCAGTTCGTGCGTGATGTAAGCCTGGCGGGCGGCCGGATGCGGGGCGTAGATCAGCGGACCATGCCATAGGCCGGCAACGGCTGCCCCGGCCATCTGGCCAAAAGCCAGGACGATGTCAGGGCGCTCGCGCTCCAAGACTGCCGCAATGTGAGCGTGATCAGGTTTACAGACCTTGCGGGCGTTGCCGGCGATCTCCCGGCTGGCCTCTTCCCATAGAATCTGCTTGCAGAGGTCCTCGCCGAATGCTGCCTTGAGCCGTTTTCCGGTAAGACATCCGGAAAACAGGGCGTAAGCGATCAGGCGGCGACGGTACTCCTCGCCACGCCGCGCGATGCATTCGCGGGCCCTGTCAGGGTTATTGACCCAAATGTTCTGCAGGAAGGCGACGATCTTCACTGGCTGCCTCCTTCATAGATCAGCTTCCATTCGTTACCATCGTGCTCGATCTCGATCGGAGCCACGAGCCACGTCTCGCCGGCGAGGACGCGCCGCGCCCAGATGTCCACCAGCCCCATGCTCGCGAGGGCGGCCGCCGGCACGTCGCCCTTGGCCAGCGCGTCCAGCGGCCGCTCCTCGAAGGCGATGCCCTGCTCTGCCAGAGAGCGTTTCCGCTCCTGGCAGGCAGAGCAAAGCGGCATGGTGTAGAGGATGCGCACGAGTTACTTCTTCTCGGCCGGCTTCTTCGCCGCAGGCTTCTTCTCGACCTTGAGTTTCGCCGACGCTTCGGTCTTCGGCGTGCCATCGGCCTTCAGGTTGGCCCAGGACCTCGGCTCGGGGATTTCCTTGGCTGCTTCCACACGCAGCTTGGCCAGGTCGATCTTCAGGAGCTTGGCGATGGCCTCATGCTCGTTGGTCAGGATGTTCTCTTCGGGCGGGCAGAAGTTCATCCTGGACACCAGCACTCCCCGGACCTGTCTCCATGCCTCCGCCACTGCATGATCGCGCTGCATCCCGGCGAAACGAGCCCAATCCTCGCCGGTGCCGTTGTCGCTGCCGCAGAAACTCCGCGTGTCGGCGTAACGGTCCTCCGTGCCGAACGTGGCCAGCAGCCGCCAAAGCTGGTCTTCGCTCAGACCGCTCTTGTCCCACTCGATATTGATCACGACGTCATAAAGCTTGTCGTTGACCAGTACCTCGCGCCGGAGGTTGAGCTCCTCACGCCTCTTGGCCAGCGGAAGCGGCTTGGGCCTACCATCCGCGCCCAGGGGTCGCGCCTTGCGCCCGCCGCCGGTCGAGGAGTCGCTCTTCGGTTTCGCCCAAAAGACGTTGCCGGGGGCCTTGCCATCGACCATCAGGCAACAGACCGCCCCCTTGTCGGTCTTCTTGCAGCGCTCGACGTTGTACGCCGGCAGGGTATGCCCGAGATCGCTCTTGCCGTAGTACTCGGTCACCAGTTGGACCAGGCCGTGCTCCTTGGCCAGGCGGTCACGGGTGCGAGCCAGGTGGGCGCGGGCCTTGCTGTTCCAGCAGGCGTCGTCCAGGCATCTGTCATCCGTCTTGACCTTGGCATCGCTGACGCCGTCGTCGTCGAACAGGCCAGGCTTGCAGGATGAACGTTTCTGGCAGGCCGAGCACGCTCCGGCCTTCGGGTCGAGGGTGGCGTCGTCGATACCCCAAGGGGCGCGCTTGAGTTCCCGGGTTATGTTGGCCAGACGGTTCTCAAGCTCGCGGAGGGTACCGCACCACTTCAGGCTGTTATCCTCCAGCAGCCTCAGCTGCACGTCCGCCGGCAGCCTGGCGATCAGCTCGGCGTGGGCCGCGCTCCAACCGAGGTATTCCTGGCTCTCCAGGGCCTTGCACCACTCCGGGGCCAGGCTGTTGAGTGCCGCGCGGCGCAGAACCCAACTCGGGCTCTTGCCCAGGTTTGCCGCGATGGCCTTGACCTCCCACTTGGCATCCAGGAGGGACTGAATGCCCTTGGCCTCCTCCAGAGGCGTCAGGTCCTCCCGGTGCAGGTTCTCGCAGACAGTGATCTCCAGGGCCTGCTTGTCGTCGAGCTCCTTGACGATGGCCGGGATATCCTTGAAGCCAGCCTCGATCGCGGCTGCGTGACGCCTGGCCCCGGCGCGCAGGTCGTACTTGCCCTTCTCCCTGGGGTGTGGCCGAACGAGCACCGGCTCGAGGACGCCCAACGCCTTCACGTTGGCGCAGAACTCCTTAAAGGCCGGATCGTCCTTGCGGATCTTGCGGGGATTGTCCTTGGTCGGGATCACGTCGCTTAGAGGCAGGAGGGCTCCTATGGGGGCAGTCATGCTCATTTCTCCTTTACCACTTTCTCACGCTGCGCGGGCCCAGTGCCCACGCGACCACCAGCAGCAGGTAGACCACAGCCACGAGGCCGATGGCCAGGTCAGCGATCACGCGACGCGCCTCTTCACGCAGTTGCAGGGAACAACCATGCCGGTCTCGCGCCGGCGGCCGTCCCACCCACGGCCATAACAGGCCTTGCAGTTCGGATCGGGGTCGCCGGTCTCTATCTCTTCGATCAGGTCGATCTGTTCGTCATGTCGGAGCGCCCTGATGCGACCGGTCTTCTTGTTCAGAGCGAACCTCGGCCTGGTCAACGAGTCCTCGATCCGCCGAACGTACGCCATGATGGCGCCGGCGAGCTCTCTCTCCTCCTTGGCTTTTGCAAAAGAGTCCGCAGAGTGGCGATGCATATCGTTGGCCAACTTCAGAACTTGGTCGGAAGCGTTCAGTTGCTCCCGGGTGTTCCGTCGCTGCTGCCACGCCAACGACAACAGAATCAGCCCTGCCGCCAGCACCAGTATTGCCACGATCATCAGCACCATGGACCTCGGTCCTTTCGCTATGCCCTCACGCAGAGAGCGGACACGTCGATGTGCAATTGGCCGCCGCGCCCCTCGACGCTCGGGAACCGCGGAGGCTCACTGTGTTCAGACTGGGACTCAGACAGCGCGGAGATCCGGCCCTGGCCATCGATGGGCGGCCAGCGCCGCCGGCGCTCTATGCCCTCCAGCGCCACAAGAAGATCAGCGGCAAAGCCGAAGCGGACGCCATCGGGGCGATCGGCGACCGCCTGCAGGCAGACCCTCCATCCCGCCGGAATCAGCCCGCCGACGCGACCTATGGCGCCGCGCAGAGCCACCCTCTGCAGGTCGGTGCTGGGCTTGACTCGCTCGGCCTTGCCGATGGTCTTGCGATCGGCCATGAGGCCGGCGGCATCACAGGCCACCACCAGGGTTCGGATAACGGACTCGATCCACGCCAGCGCTACCGCCGGATCGGAATCCTTTACGCGCTCAGCGGCCTTTGCCGGGTCGACCGGGCCTTCCCACTCGGGCCGCTCGGGCGGCTCGCCAAGCGCCTCGGCGTAGCCCAACTGAAAACTGCCAAAGAGGTCATGCGGATCGTAGAAGACCGCCTCGACCTTTCCCTGGTGGCTCCTTAGCAGTCGGCCGATCTCCTGGACAAACCGCACCCGGCTTTCCACCGGCCGGCGCAGCAGCAGCCAGCGCAGCCATGGGTAGTTCGCCCCCTCGGCCAGCAGGTTGACATGGACGGCGCAGCGCAGTTCTCCGGCCTGGAGCTGCCGGAGGATGGCCCGGCGCTGTCGAGGATGCTGCCGCGAGTGGACAGCCTTCGCTGGGAACCCTCTCGATGTCAGGAGCGCCGCGAAGGCCTCGGCATCCTCAATGTCGGCGGCGTTGGCCAGACCGGGCCCGTGGGCATCGGCGATCATCTGAATGCAGGTGTCATCGATTCGGCCACCGACTGCCGCATGAACGATCCGCCAGGGACAGACAACGTTGTCGGCCTGGGCCTGTGCCACCCCATAGCGGTAGATCATGGTGTCGAACAGCGTGATGGCCTCAAAGAGACCGGCACGGAACGGCGTCGCCGTCAGACCCAGGGAGTGGGCTGGAGCCAGGTTCTCAAAGTCATCGAGGATCGTCTTGCACTCTGAACGGTGGACCTCGTCGGCGATCCAGAGGGCGACCTTGCGCCCCAGAGTCTTGAGCCTGGCGGATAGCGCCGGGACGCTTGGGATGCAGCAGACCACGACATCAGCCAACCGCTTCCGCCTACCGTACCACACTCCGATTGAGCGCTCGAAACCGCACCGCTCGCGGATGGCCCCGTACAGGTCTTCGACGAGCATTTCGGTTGACGTGGACACGACCACGACCTCGCCGGCAGCGAGTTTGACCGTTCCACACAGTTCACGCACAAGGAGAGACTTCCCGGCACCCATGATGGCCGAGATCACCGCCGGTTCGGGATCAGGCTGGGCGAAGTGACCGGCGACCGCGGCGAATGCCTCCTCCTGCCAACGGCGGGGCCGACACCCTGGCCAGGTGGGAGCGGCGAACTCAAGCACCGGAGGGCTCCACGGTCACCCGGACCCGGTATTCCAGCCCGATCTCCTGGCGGTACTCCCAGACTGCCGCCCCCTCGTCCCCATCGTTGATGCCGAGAACGTCGGCGATCCCATCCCGAACATGCTTGGCCGAGCGCTCGAGGTTGTCGTCATCGAGTTTCCGTTTCCCATGGCGAGTGATGGTCACGATCACCGGTAGCACGGGACGGCCGGCCGCCAGGATGGCGTTGGCCAGCTCAAGACGAGCGCGATCACGCTCCTCCTTCGCCTTGCGAGTGCGCTTGAAGCGCCCCCAGTCACGGCTGACGTTGGGCGAATCGAGCTTGGCTTTCCAGGAAACGTCGATCACGAGGATCTCCGGCGCTGAAGATGGATGGGGCTGGCGGCTGCGTTCGTTGGCTTCAGCCTTGCGCAGCGTTGCCCGGCCTGCTCAAGCCGCGCCAGCCCGGGGGGATCAGTAGGGGACCTTGGCGGTCTCCTTGGCCGCTTCACGAACCTTGGCCCAGTCGGCGGGGCTGAACTGCTCCTCGCTCTTATCCGGGAAGGTTTCCTGCAGTAGCGATGACCACCACTGCTCGGCCTCGTTGGGCCGCGCCTCCAGGAGCGCCTGCCAGGCCTCGTCCTTCGTGCATCCCGCCGGCGCGGGCGGACGCGGAGCGGCCGGGGCCGGCTTCGCCACGGGCGGCGGCTTCGGCGCCCCGGCCGGTTTCGGCGGGTTCGCCGGCGCCCCGGACAGAGCCCGAAGCTTCGAGCCGAGTCGGTTCTGGATGGCCTTCAGGCCGCCGATGTCGGACTTCTTGACGCCTCCACCGCCGCCCTCGTAATTCTCCGGGTTCAGGTACTTGACCTTCAGCCGTTTCTTGTTGTTGTAGGTCTCGAAAGCGGTCACCACCTGCACCCGCGGCAGAGACGCCGGGTCCACGCTCTGCAGCCACGTCACGTCGCAGCCATCCCAACCAAGCGCCGCCTTGAGGTTGTCGATGTTGACGGTGTTCAGGCTTCCGTCGCGGTTCTCCAGATAGTGCCACCCGGTGAGTTCGGCGTCTTCGGCCGACACGTCAGCCCATTCGCCGTTGACGAGCTCGTAGGCCATCTGGTAGCTGACAATCGCGCAGGAGAGCTTGTTGGGACCGTCCTCCACCACCCCAATGCTGTTGACGGTGGCGAGAAATTTGCCGGCTCTGTTGAGCATAACCATGGGTTTACGCCTCCTTCTTGTCAAAGAGAGCATCCCAAAGCGCCGTGGAGAACTTCTCCAGCGGAATGGGATCGGTCAGCTTGCGGGACTTGGCCATGCAGTGCGGAAGTTCGTTGGGCCAGATCGTCCGCGTTCCCTGACCCTGCCCCTTCCCCTCCTTGTCCACCGCCACGTCGAAGCCAAGGAAGAGCAGATCATCGAGCCATTCTTTGATCCGGAGCCGGATCGAACCCTTGCCGCTGGCGGGATTCTGGAGACGCGGCTCGTAGCGAATCCAGTCCTCGCCGGCAGGGTTCGGCACGTTTGCGGTGCAATCGTGCATGACGAGGATCACGTTGCGGCCCTCGCGCACGTGCCGGTCGAGGTCGCCCAGCAGCGGTAAAAAGGTGTCGTAGACGTGCTGGAAGCCCTTGCCAAAGCCGTAATCCTCGATGCGCGTGACCTTGTGCCCCTTCTCGTGAGGCACGGTGGCCAGCGTCTCGGCGGTGGCGAACTCCTCCATTCGAGTGGCAGGGTCGATCATGATGTTCTTGATCTCGTCCCAGCCGGGAGCGTTGAGCTTCGCGCGCAGCTCCTGCCAGTTCTCCACCGGCACCGGGCGCAGATCGAGCCCGTGAAGCTCGGTCAGGACCGACAGGGAATCATCGAGGTCCACGACGGCCACCGGGCCGCCAGGCACCGTGGCGGCCAGCGTGGTCTTGCCGGCACCCCCGGGCCCGTAGATGCCGATCCTCCGGGCGGTGCGGGGCTGGAGCTTGCCGAACGTCACACGCGTGATCGGCGCGGTGCCATTCAGTGCCGGGGCCTTGGGCGCTGGCGGTGGCGGTGCGGGTTTGCGGGTGGCGGGCGGGGCGGCGGTACTCATGTGGCATCCTCCAATTCCGGGTGCACGTTCTCGACCTGCACGAACCCGGTTGGCGGCAGGCCGTCGGGCGTGATCTTCACGCCGTTGAGACACAGCTCCTTGAAGTCGCAGTTGCGACAGTTCATCTGGTTCACGTTGCGGAACCACAGTCCGGATTTCCGCACGGCCATGAGGTACTGGGCCTGCTGCCATAGCTCGGCCTGGAACTCGGAGAGAACGTCCTCGGTGCGGGGAACCTCCCGCCGCTGATAGTAGAAGTCCGGACGAACGCCGATGTCTTCCAGAAGCCGCTTACCAAACTCCTCGGCGGTCTCCTGGCGCGACAGAAGGACATATCCCTGGGCGCTGTCGGCGGTCTGCCGCGGCGTCCCGTCCTTCTTCATAACTCGCTGGCCGTTGCCATCGACAACGATCTTCAGGTCGTGCTCGTCGAGCTCCGGGATCTGTCGCGGACTGATCTCAGGCTTGCGGGTCACGTCATAGAGCGCCGTGGCTACGTCGAAGCCCAGCGCCCGGGCGGCCAGGACGTACAGGCTGACCTGCGAGTCATACCGCAGGCGGAGCCAGTAATCGGACTCGGGGCCGATATCCTGGCCGCAGGTCTTGTACTCCAGCACCGCCAACCGCCCATCGGGCATCCGGACGATCTTGTCGATCTTGCCGCAGACCACGAACGTCCGCGAGCTGCGTCCGGTGTCGGGGTTAACGAGCGGCAATTCGAAAGCTCGCTCGTTGGCCACCACTTCGAGGTTGTCGGCCTCGTAGCGCCAGAAGTGGCCGGCCAGCAGATTGCGGACCGTCTCGCGCTCCACCGCCCAGGCCAACGGGTCAGCCCACTCGGGGATGTTGTCGTACTCGGTGGCCGCCTTGACGATGGCGTTGGGGTCGCCGTTGCCGTGAAGCTCCTGGCCCTTGTGGTAGACACCGCCGAGCCTGAGCGGGGCCGAGGTCCTCACCCGCTGCAGGCGGCAGATGTACTTAAGGTAGTAGAGCCGCAGACACTTCTTGGCGTAGCCCATGAGCGAGTTTGTCATCCGTTCCATCACTTCCTCCCCGCCAGCGCCAGGATCACGGCGCCGGCCAGACACAAGTAGGTGATCACCGTCAGGATCAGGTTGATGTGGGCATAGGTCCGGAGCTTCACGTCAGTTGCCCTTCGCCATCCCGCAGAGCCCGCAGACGAAGCCGACCAGCAGGACCACGCCAGAGGCGATGCCCGAGGCACAGAGGATCACGAGCGGGTCCATGGGCAGCAGGTGGTCGAGGAGACTCATATCGACCTCACCCAGCACTTGAAGGCTGTGCCTCCACCGTACTCCCGCAGCTCCAGGTGGGCGATCAGGCTGCCGCAGATCACGTCCACGCCCTGAGTCATCATCAAGGCCTTGAGCGATGCGGCGGACAGGTGCGGATGCTCTTCCTTGATCTTGGCCCAGGCGCGGGTCTTGATCGTGTTGTAGCACTCGCCCAGGATCTCGGAGGCTTTGGCCAGGGGCATGCGCTGGCCCTTCATCTTGAAGAGCGTGGCCATCAGGCACCGCCCTTCCGGGCCTCGGCCTCGCACGCCCGGCGCCAAGCCCGGTACCGGACCGCCCGTCCCACGGCCCATGGCACCCCGAAGTACAGGACAAGGGCCGCCGCCCCGCCGATTATCATGCCCACGGTTGCCTGTAGATCCACCGCCCCTACTCCTTTTTCTTCTCGGGCGCGGCGGGCGGGGTGAGGGCGGCGGTTGCCTTGCGCAACACCTCGTCCATGCCGTCTAGTTCGGCCATCGCGTGTTGCTCCTGAGAGAGCTTGACCTGATTGTCCGCCAGCGTTTCAGCCGCAATGCGCTCTTCAACCATCCGAATTCGCACAGCGATGTAGAATCGGAAGTCCTCCAGCGCCTTTCTAGCCTTCGCAAGCTGGCGCTCCAGCCGCTTGCAGCGCGAACACGCCGGGAACCCCGTCGGCTCCGGCGGCGGCTTGATCTTCGGCATGACCGCGCCGTCGGGCAGGGGCACATTGAAATGGCGCTCGGGCAGAGGCGGAACCGCCACCTGGGACGTCTCCAGGATCGTCATCTTGCCGCGCTCCGGGTCGAGGCGGTAGCCGACGCCTATCGCGTGGGGCGGCAACGGCGGCGCCGGCGGCTTGACTACATTTTCGACGGGCGGCGGGTTGAAGCCGAGGCGCGGATGGGGCGGCGGCGGAATCCTCGGGCAGTCCGGCAAGCCGAAGTGGATACCGAGCAACCGCGCCCACCACGGACGCTTCGACGGCTTCGGCTCGAAGTCGGCGCAGTTGTTGCAACCGTTCTTCTCTCGGCAGATGGCGTTGACGAACACCCGCAAAGGCGGATGGACCGGAGAGCCGGGGCGCGTCTCTTCGATAGGATGTGCCGCGCACTCTTCCTGCGGGTTGTAGTGATATTCCGTCGATCCCGGTCGTTGGCCCCACGGGATGTAATGCCGACATTGGTCGCAGTAGACGCTCATCTTGTCACCGTCCTATCCTCCATCCCCAATGAACACGGCTACAGCCAAACAGGTCGCGACAACCACCGCAACAGATAACCAATTCGCCGTCTTCTCGTCCGCGTCTCACCTACTCCTTCCTCAAGGCGTCCCGGACTTCGCGGACAACGTTGCCCCCGACCATCCGGCGCAAGTCTCCCTTGTCCAGCATCCTCCGGGCCGTCCCCGGGTCGTACACCTCCAGAATCGGGCCGGACTTCACCGGGACGCCGTGCACCGCTATCTGGATGCTGACCGTCAGGTACGGGTCCCCGCGCTCGTCCCCAGCCACGGCGTTGCACCCGGCCCATGGCCGTCACGTACCGGCCGGCGGGAGCCGATGCCGGCACAGCGTCTTGCGAAGCTGCGCAGCCCACGCAGAAGGGAGTCGCTTTGAAAGCCTTTGCGGCGTCCTCGAAAGTCACGCTACCGGGCATCCTTGCCCCGGAGCGAAGACGAGAACCCCGACGATTGGCCACTGTGTCCAGCAGCGGCGCGCCGGGCGGCGCCTTGAATCGTCGGGGTGCTCGTGTTCGCTCTGGGACCGTTCTGAGTCACTCATGTTCTCCGCTGCTGGACACCCAGAGATTAACCGATGTCGGTGCCGAAGTCAACACCGAAATCAAGGAAAAGCGGCCGGCGATCAAGTTCCACTCCCAGGAGGAGCTCGCCCGGGTCTTCGATGCCTGCGACGCGTGGGCCAAGAAGTGCCCGCAGTCCCGCTGGCTGCCGATGGCCGCGCGGGTGGCCTACGGCACTGGCCTCCGGGCCTCCGACCTGACCAGGATGGACTGGAGCCACGTGGATCTGAAGCGCGGCTGGCTCCACGTCCCGCCTGGAAAGAACGACGAGGGCCGGGAGATCCCGCTGTCTCCAGTGGCCCGTGCGGCGCTCGAGTCGTTCAGGGGCAAACGGCAGGGACTCGTCTTTCCAGACTTCGTCACCGCCCATCCCCCGCTCGAGCGGGCCCTGAAGGCTGCCGGGCTGCCGCACTGCGGATGGCACCACTTCAAGCACGACTACGTGAGCCACCTGCTGCTCGCCGGCGTCCAGCTCCAGACCGCACCTACCTGGCCGTCGTGGGAGCGTGGGTGCGCGCGCGGCGCGAGGCCGAGTCCCGGTCGCCGGCGGCGGGCTCGGCCAGCGACGACGCCCGGGCCCGCCGGCTCAACGCCATGGCCGAGCTGGCCGAGATGGACGCCCGCAAGCGCCGCGGCGATCTGCTCGACCGCGCCGACGTGCTCGCCACGTGGCGCGAGCAGTGCGCCGTTTTCAAGACAGCGGCGGAATCGATCGGCCAGCAGAACCCCGAAGTGGCCAAGGAGCTGCACCGGGTGATCGCGCAGATGGACCGCGACCTGCGGCTGCGTTACCCGGCGCCGGCGGGGACGTGATAAGGAGCCTGACATGGGCGTGATCTACGAACCCAAGGGACCGGCCCGGGAGTATGCCGAGCTCGCCTGCAACCTGTTCCCTGTCCTGGCGCACATGACCCCCGGCGGTCAGGCCGGCCGGCCGACGCTCAAGGGCGAGGGTCCGGCCCAGGACGTGGCCCGCCGGGTGGCCGCCTACCGCAAGGCCCACCCGGGGGCCAAGTGGCCGGAGCTCTTCGAGAGGGTGTCGAACCACTACGCCAGCGTGAAGTCTATGCGATGGTCGCTCGTGAAAAGGGGGTTGGCAGATGGCTGAGCAGATGTGCTTCTTCAGCAGTCCGGTGAAGTACGGAAAAGTGCGGCAAAGTGCGCACCGGTCGGTCCCCAGCGCGGTGGACGTCGTGACGTCCGGCCTGACGCCCTACCAGTGGTTCACCCGGCGCTACCCGGCCGCGGCGCGGATCGTCGGGCCGTTCGAGGCCCGCTCGGAGATGGAGGCGGTCCGCGAGGGCATCGCCGTGCCGGTCATCCGGGCGTCGTTCGACGCGTGGTATCGCCAGCGCTTCGGCCCGCCCTGTGGTTTGTGAGCGGTGCCGGGCCACCGCTCAGTCTGCTGCTGTCAAGTGCGGCCCCTGCTACTGCCTCGCTCCGGGAATCGGGGGCCTGTAATGGGATGGGCTGGCGGCCGGATTCGCCGGCTTCGGTCTTTCGCCCGTTCGGGCTCGGGTTTTGAGCGCCCTCTTCGCCGTGCACGGCTCGAGGTGGAGCGTTAAGCCCCAATTCAACCGAGACACCTTCATGCGCCCCGCGTGTCCTTCCACGCCGCGCCAGCCCAAGGTCAGGAGAGCCCATCACCACGCGCTTCCCACCCGGAATTGCACCTCAGGTTCACCCGCGGTGCGCACCGGCCTAAGCCTTGTCCGTGTGGGCTCTCCAGTGTCAGCCGCCCGCTCCGAGGCTGAGAGTCCGGAGCGTGTAGTCGTGGGCGGCCCGCCGGCCGGAGTGGCCGGCTCAAGTTCAGCCTGCGCCGCGCAAGAGGTTGCGGGGAACTCCCCGACCATCGGCGCAGGCTCGGCCGGGAACGCCCCGGCGCGAAAGTCACCCATCGGGGAGATTTCGCCGTCGCCGTTGCGAGCGCGGCTAGATTCCGACGGGCCGGCCGCGAGTGCGGCCTGAATCGAAATCACAGGCCCACCTCGATGCCGATGCCGGCAAGGATGTGGCCCGTGGCGCTCAGTCTGATTTTAGCGCGGCGCAGGTCGGCGCCGCTCAGGTCGGCGCTGCGCAGGTCGGCGCTGCGCAGGTCGGCGCCGCTCAGGTTGGCGCTGCTCAGGTTGGCGCTGCTCAGGTCGGCGCCGCTCAGGTCGGCGCTGCTCAGGTCGGCGCCGCTCATGTCGGCGCCGCTCAGGTCGGCGCTGCTCAGGTCGGCGCCGCTCAGGTCGGCGCTGCGCAGGTCGGCGCGGCTCAGGTTGGCGCGGCGCAGGTCGGCGTTGCGCAGGTCGGCGCCGCTCAGGTTGGCGCCGCTCAGGTTGGCGCTGCGCAGGTCGGCGCCGCTCAGGTTGGCGCCGCTCAGGTTGGCGCGGCGCAGGTCGGCGCTGCTCAGGTCGGCGCCGCTCAGGTCGGCGCCGCGCAGGTCGGCGTTGCGCAGGTCGGCGCCGCTCAGGTCGGCGCCGCTCAGGTCGGCGCTGCGCAGGTCGGCGCCGCTCAGGTTGGCGCCGCTCAGGTTGGCGCGGCGCAGGTCGGCGCTGCTCAGGTCGGCGCCGCGCAGGTCGGCGCCGCTCAGGTTGGCGCCGCTCAGGTTGGCGCTGCTCAGGTCGGCGCCGCTCA
>ENA-UPTA01003586-UPTA01003586.1-activated-sludge-metagenome-genome-assembly--contig:-NODE-3586-length-15196-cov-4.927482_pt1 | contig 15196 bp, 15 predicted proteins | sample MGYA00238184_ERZ773361 | MGnify/ENA primary metagenome ERZ773361 (study PRJEB29100, sample SAMN05720205) | activated sludge metagenome | isolation source: anaerobic digester from wastewater...
TAGGCAATATCCAAAAGGCGGTCATATTCTTCATAAAGCGGATTTTCACGGTCATTATAATCGATCCAGCGGGCGAGAATCGAACCACCACGGCTGACGATCCCCAGCAGACGGCCTTCTTCCACAATACAGCCGATGCTTCTTTTGGTCACGCCGCAATGGACGGTAATGAAATCGACGCCGTTTTCTCCGTGTTCTTCAATGGCCCCGAAAAGGTCATCGCCGGTCATCTCCACGATTGAACGCCCTCCGGCCAGGGTATCGGCGGCGGCCTGATAAATCGGCACGGTTCCCACCACCAGGGGCGAAGCAGCCATCACGGCCCGCCGAATGCCGCGTATATCCCCGCCTGTCGATAAATCCATCACCGCGTCAGCGCCGGCTTCGACACAAATCCGCACCTTTTCCAGTTCCAGAGCGATATCATGGTGATCCTGGGATGTCCCGATATTGGCGTTGATCTTCGTCTTCAGCCCTCGTCCGATGGCGACCGGGGCGCACCCCTGGTGTTTCCGGTTTCTGACCACCACAATCGTCCCGTCCTCAACACCCCTCCGGATATATTCGGGACTGACCTTCTCCACGTCGGCACAATGCTGCATTTCTTCCGAAACGATGCCTTTTCGTGCCATGTCCAGCTGTGTCATAAACATCCTCCAACAGACCACTGATCTGTCTCTTCATGTCTCTACGAATATCATACAAAATCTTTATTGCGACCAAAAGCCCTGAGGCTTTACAGGGCGCCCCACTTCCTCGCTACGGGGGCGAGATGGTTCGTCGGGCCGTGACCCGACCCGAGGGGAAAGGCATAGCGAATCGCCTCCGTAATGTATTCTTTTGCCTGCGTCACCGCTTCCAAAATATTCTTCCCCTGGGCAATTCCCGTCGCCAGGGCAGCCGAAAAGGTGCATCCCGTACCATGGGTATTCGGTGTGTCAATCCGTTCCGCCATGAACTCCTGAAAGCTCACGCCATCATAAAAGATATCGAGGGCCGCCCCCTCCAGATGCCCCCCTTTGACAAGGACATGACGGGCGCCCAGCGCGAAAATCCGCTTGGCCGCTTCTCGCATATCGTCACGCGTTTTAATGGGTATTGCCGCCAGCACTTCCGCTTCGGGAATGTTCGGCGTAATCACAAACGCCAGGGGAATCAGTTCTTTTTTCAGGAGGGTCATCACATCCCCCCGAATTAAAAGAGCCCCGCCTTTGGCCACCATGACCGGGTCCACAACCAGTTTTTCGATGCGATATTCACGTATCTTATCGATCACAACCCGCAGGATATTCTCCTGAGCCAGCATTCCCGTCTTGGCGGCGTCGACCCCGATATCCGTAAGCACGGCATCAAACTGCTTGGCCACAAATTCCGGCGGCACATCGAAAATGCCGTGCACCCCCATGGTATTCTGAGCCGTCAGCGCCGTGATGACACTCATCCCGAACCCCCCCAGCACGGTAATCGTTTTCAGGTCGGCCTGAATACCCGCGCCGCCCCCGGAGTCGGAACCGGCAATTGTCAAAACCCGGGCAGGTTTCATGATTCACCACCCCCTCTTTTGGGCTTCTCATCCGGCCGAGATTTAATTACCAGCAGGTGACCGGACGTCACGGATATGGTCCCCCTGTCCGCCAGTAAACGGTTGCTGATGCCATAGGGTTTTCCGATCGCCATCGTCGCCTGGTGCAAAGGGTACTCAAATCCCTCAAGGGTGATGCCGTGTACTTCTGTCGTCAGGGGAAAGAGGGAAACGATGCCTTCCGGATTTCCTGTAATTTCTGAGTCTCCGGATAGGACAAACATTTCCGTCGTGGCATCGACGATCCTTGTTTTGATCCCCTTTCGTGCAGCCATGACCAAGAGGGAAATATTGGCCAATGTGTGGTCGATTCTTCCTCCCAGGGCGCCGTAAATCTCAATTTCCAAGGGTTTTAACTCCAGGGCATACCGGAGGGCCAGTTCCGTGTCCGTTTCATCCTTTCGCGCCGGGTATTCCAGAATTCGGCACCCCGACTCCCGAAGATTACCCAGGAGTTCCGAGGACAGGGAATCCATATCGCCGATGACCGTCCGGGGTATCATGCCCAGCGCCAGCACATGACGCGCCCCGCCGTCCGCGCAGATCACCTCCGCAGGATTTGCCTCCAAAATCCTCCGCCGCAGAAAAAGGATATCCGTCAGCGGTCCTCCGGCGACAATGAAAACGATATTTCCGCCTTCTGACCGCCCGGATCCACGACCCTGAATCATGATCAGCACCCCTGATTCATACCATCAACAAAAAAGGCCACTCCCGACATCCGGAACATGGCCTTTGTAGTACCCAATCAATGTATCTTGCCACTCCCTACGCTGGCATTACCCAGATCAGGTTCGAAGGGTATTATCTCAGCCAAATCGGCACCCCTTTTACGAAACAACAGAAAATTCAGAGAACCCGTCTCGGGCGGAGACCTAACACAGTGAGTCTCTAATGTAAAGCAAAAACCTCCTGGGCATTACCGGTCGTTGCCTCCTCGATTTCTAGGAGGGAAATACCTTTTATTTCTGAAATCTTTTTAACCACTTGGACGACATAAGCCGGCTCATTCCGTTTACCTCGGTATGTCTGGGGCGCCAGAAAGGGACAATCCGTTTCAACCAGCAGATCACTCAGGGGAACCCGCTTCACGACTTCGCGAAGCTCTTCCGCCTTGGGATAAGTGACCGTTCCCGGTATGGAGATAAAAAAACCGAGATCGAGACACTGACGGGCCAGATTGTAATCACCGGAAAAACAGTGAATGACACCTCGCTTGCGGCCTTTCCAGCCCTTCAGCATATCCACAGTTTCCCGATGCGCCTGGCGATCGTGAATGATTACAGGCAGATCAAGGCTCTGAGCAAAATCCAGTTGCTCCCCGAAACACCGGATCTGCATTTCCCGGGGCGCATAATTCCGAAAAAAATCCAGCCCGATTTCCCCATAAGCCACGACTTTTTCCTGCCGGGCAAGGGCGCCCAATTGGTCGTAGGTGTCCTGATCAATTTCCTTTACATCGTGAGGATGGATCCCGACGGCAGCATAGACTCCATCGAATTGTTCCGCAAGTGCAACCACCCGGCGACAATCGGCGAGATTGATTCCCACCGTAATGATCCGGCTGACACCGGCTTCCCGGGCTCTGGCGATGACCTGTTCCCGGTCTTCGTCAAAATCCTCCATCTCCAGGTGGGCATGTGAATCGACTAACATTTTCATGACTCCTTGAGGTGACGGTCCGACCTCCGGATCACCCCCCAGAAAAAGGTTCCGCACAATATCATGATAAAGAACACCCCTTACCTAAGCTTGGATCATGGCTGTAACCTTTTTCACGTGCTGCACCGCTTCCTTGGCCATGCGGTCCAAAAGCTCCTGGCAGGAAGGAATATCCTGGATCAGGCCGATGGACTGACCGATCATCAGTGGTGCCCGATCGACATCGCCCGCATCCCAGGCCTGTTTGATTTTCTGTCCGGAAAGAAGGGGAATGAGTTCCCGCAGGCCGCCATGGCGCTGTTCCACATCCACAATATCCTGAATCAGCTTGCAGCGCAAAGCTCTTCCCTGAAAACCAACCGTACGGCCAAAAATAGTCGTCTCGGATTCGCCCCGCCGAAGCAGTTCATGCTTGATATTATCATGGACATCACACTCCCGTGTGGCAATAAAACGGGTGGCCATCATGACGCCCTGGGCACCCAGTACCAGGGCCGCCGCCATGGAACGGCCATTGGCGATACCGCCTGCGGTGATCACAGGCATCTCTATGGAATCAACCACCCGGGGCGTGAGCAGCATGGTGGTCACATCATCCTTCTGAGGATGGCCGCCGCCTTCAAACCCCACCGCATACACGCCGTCATAACCCACCTTCTGAGCATGCAGGGCATGTTTCACCGATCCCACCTTATGGAATATCTTGACATTAGCCTTTTTCAGCATCTCAACGGTTTTCATCCCTGATGCGATATCCAGAGGCATCCCGGAAAACTCGATTCCCGCTACCTGCTCTTCGATACACACCCGGATGAACTCGTCGTGCTGTGCCGTCGTCACTTTCAGAGACGGTAAACGGTAATACTCGCGAAACGAAGGGACAAAGGTTATATTGACCATGAATGGCTTATCCGTCAGTTTCCGAGTCTCACGGATGGCATGGCGAAATTCTTCTTCGGTTGAATAATTACCCGCCGTGAGATTTCCCATGCCGCCGGCATTGGAAATTGCGGCACAGAATTTGGGTTTACACAACCACATCATGGCTCCGCAGATGATGGGGTACTTGACACCAAACATTTCGGTTATCGCGGATTTGAACATGCCCAACCCTCCGTTTATGACTTCTCGCACATATAACGTTTTTATTATTCAGAAGGTCTTTGCCTATACCATAATCTCGAGAACTCCGGCAATCACTAATAGAACGGGACTCGCCTGCCCTTGTATGCAAGAACCTTTTTAAAATGCCAGCGCCTCCGGTGTTGAGCCGAAGGGCGCTGAAAAAAGGACAAATATGCCGTGTTCGAATTTACCTTACCAGTGTCCCCGCGTCATTTCCTTCTGATGGTAATAAAGCTGGGGATTTTCCATGAAAGCCAGGGAATCCATCAGGCTGAGAAAATGTTCCGTCTCTTCATTTACCAAAAGCATATAAAACTTCTTTTCCATGGGATCCGTCGCGCCCGCCGCCAGCGACTGGTAATACTTGATCCCGTCTTCCTCAAACCCGGCCGCTGTTTTGATGGCCTCAATGTCATCGGCGGTCCCGGCTTCCTTATCCTTGCTTTTTACCAGCGCCTCGGCAAAGATATTGACCGGTACATCGCGGGCTTCGGAGGTCTCCTGCTTTGACCAGTTACCCGAACTCTCGAGGGTTTTGTACAACTCATTGAATTTTCTTATATGAGACTCTTCGGCCCGGATCAGGAACTCGAACATCCAGCGACCGGTGTCGTTTTTAGTCTCCCGCAGACATTTTTCGTAGAATTTCTTCCCGTCCTCTTCCATTTTCAGTGCGCGTTTCAACGCATCCAATCGACCGTCACTCATCATACGCCTCCTTATTGTAAGTTTCGTTTGAAAACCTTTTCAGCCACGATGCACGCTGAGGGAAAACCCACCTTTATATGTCCAATATGGCTTTCAATTTAGTTTTTTGCCCATGATAAGTCAAGGGAAAGCTTTTCTTATTAAACCGGAAACCGCCTGAGACGCAGGGAGTTGGTCACCACGGAAACCGAACTCAAGGCCATGGCCGCTGCAGCAAATTCCGGGTTGAGAAGTATCCCCCCAAAGGGATAGAGAACACCTGCCGCAATGGGAATCCCCACAATATTATAAATAAACGCCCAGAACAGGTTCTGACGGATGACTTTCAAGGTATTCAGGGATAATCGAATTGCCGCAGGAACCATATCCAGATCATTCCGGATCAGTGTAATGTCGCTGGTCTCCATGGCCACATCGGTCCCGGCGCCTAAGGCGATGCCGATATCGGCTGCAGCAAGGGCCGGAGCATCGTTGATTCCGTCTCCAACCATGGCCACCACCTGACCCTGTGCCTGAAGGCCTTGGATGGTCTTCGCTTTGTCACCGGGCAAAACACCGGCCATGATATGAGCTATACCCAGAGACCGGCCGACGGCCTGCGCGGTCGCCGGATGGTCTCCTGTAATCATCATGAGTTTCAGTCCCATCTGTTTAAGCGTTTTGACCGCCGTCAGCGCGGATTCCCGCGGCTGATCGGCAAAAGATACAATCCCCAGGATCCTGTCACGCAATGCCACAAAAACACAGGTCTCCCCTCGTTCGGAGCGGGCATCGACTTCGAACTCCAGGCCTTGGAGGGAAATGTTCATCTCCTCCATCAGTCGCAGATTTCCCACAAGACATAGTTTCCCATCGATGACGGCTTTTGCGCCCTTTCCGGAGACGGCCTCAAAATTTTCCAGGGGCTGCGGCGTTAAGCCCCGGGCACGCCCCGCACGGATAATCGCCTGCGCCAACGGGTGTTCTGACACGGTTTCCACAGAAAGGGCGATCTGCAGGATATCCTCCGCGGCAGTGTCACCGGCCGGCACGATATCTTGGACGACGGGCTCCCCCCGGGTCAATGTCCCGGTTTTATCAAAAACCACCGTTGTCAGATGATGGACCTTTTCCAGGGTTTCACCACCCTTGATCAGAATCCCCCGCTCGGCGCCAATTCCGGTTCCCACCATCACCGCTGTAGGCGTGGCCAATCCCAGCGCACAGGGACAGGCAATGACGACAACGGAGACGAAATTCAAAAGCGCGTGGCTGAAGGTGGCGTCCGGGACAAGAAAATACCAGACCAGGAAAGTTATCAAGGCCACGACAAAAACGACAGGAACAAATATGGAAGCGATCCGGTCCGCCAGACGCTGGACCGGGGCCTTCGAGCCCTGGGCCTCCTGGACGAGATGGACGATCTGTCCAAAAACCGTATCGGCACCGATTCCCGTGGTCCGGAACTGAAAGCTGCCGGTTTTGTTCAACGTCGCCGCAAACACCTGGCTCCCGACGTTTTTTTCCACGGGGACGCTTTCTCCGGTCAACATGGATTCATCAACGGAAGATTCACCGGAGGTGACCACACCATCCGTGGGAATTTGTTCTCCCGGGCGGATGAGAATCAGGTCTCCTGTGACCAGCTTTTCCACGGGGACGTCTTTTTCCTCGCCATCAATGATCACCCTGGCAAATTTTGGCCTTAAATCCATAAGCTTCCGGATGGCCTGGGATGTCCGCCCCTTTGCTTTAGCCTCAAGGAGGCGGCCCAGGAGAATCAGGGTAACGATCATGGCCGCCCCATCGTAATAGACATGGGGGATTAAATCAGCCTGGGCAAATAACCTTGGGAAAAGCGTCGCGACCGTGGAGTAGCCATAGGCCGACAGTGCGCCCACAGCCACCAGGGTATTCATGTCGCTCGTTTTCTGACGGGCCGCTTTGTAAGCTCCAACCAAAAACCGCTCCCCGACCCAGAAGACGACCGGCGTCGTCAGGATAAAAAGCGTGTAAAGCACCACAGAGCGGGGAAACGCATCGAGGAAAGGAAACCAATGCTGCATGGAGCCCAGAAAAATGATGACGCTCAGCACCGCCCCGACTGCCACCCGTCTCTTCAAGTCCCGGACTTCCTGTTCCCTGGCACGCGATATCGGATCGTCCCCCATGTCATCGGGAATGCCCAGATATTCGTACCCGGCGTCGGTTATCACGCGCCGGACTTCTTCCAGACCAGCCCACATTTGGGAATCATGCGTTAAGGATGCTCTTGCCGTGGCCAGATTCACATTCACGTCCTGAACACCCGGCACCGCAAGAATGGCCTGCTCGACGCGGCGGACACAGGCGGCGCATGTCATGCCCCCCACGGATACGGTGAGTTTTTGCCGGTCTTCGCGGGCCGATTCTTCCACCATCCGAACGTCATAGCCAATCTCCGCCACGGCCTTGGCCAGTCGATCGGAATCCGTTATCGACGGATCATAGACTACGGTCGCCCGTTCCGTAACCAGATTAACGGTCGCTTCCCTGACCCCGGGTTGGTTGCCCAATCCTTGTTCAAGGCGGTGGACACACGAGGCACAATTCAGTCCCCCGACATGGAAAACCGCTTTACCCGGCGACGTCATAACCCGCCTTTCGGATCGCGGCGGCTGCAGCCGCCATATCGACAGGCGCCGTTTCCTCAAAAGTTGCCCGGCCTGTTGCCAAATCCACCCTGACATCCGTCACGCCCGCCACACTGTTCAGCGCTTTGGTCACAGCCATTACGCAATGCTGACAGGACATCCCTTTGATCATCATGCTCTTCATCATGACCTCCTTGATTCAATTTTTTTTGAATTTATTCACTCTTCCTGCCTTGGAGGAACTATTTCATCGAAAAAGGCATTGAAATGAGCGCGTTGTGTTGTTATGATCTTTTCGTATTTACCATGTCGAATATAATCATGAGGATTGGAATTGTATAGAGGAATTTCGCTGGAGACAATAACCGACTGGATCGCCTGTCATAAAACTCACATCAGAGTGATTCTGCAATGATCATCCGCTGCTGGGGCGCCAGAGGATCCATTCCCGTCAGCGGCAGGGAATATCTCCGCTACGGAGGAGATACAACCTGCGTTGAAGTCCGGTCAAAAAACGGTGATATTATTATCATCGATGCAGGCTCAGGTATCCGAAGACTCGGCCAGCGCCTGATCGCCGAACGCAACCAAGAGATCACCTTGATCCTGACGCACGCCCATTGGGACCACGTGATGGGATTTCCCTTTTTCAAACCGCTCTATTTCAAAACAACCCGGATGAACATATACGGATGCCCCAACACGCGGAAGTCAACCAAGGACATGCTGGCCGGCATCATGGCCCCGCCGCATTTTCCTGTTCATGTGGACGATGTCCGGGCGCAGATTGATTTCCACGAGTTCACCAACACTCGTTTTTCCGTCAATTCGGTCACGATTGACCGTATCCTCCTCAGCCATCCCAATCAGGGCGTGGGATACCGTCTGACGGAAGAGGGAAAATCCTTCGTTTTTCTCACGGACAATGAACTCACCTATCGACATAAGGGCGGTCACGATTACAACACTTACCTCGAGTTTTCCCGGAACGCGGACCTGCTGGTTCATGACGCCGAATATACGGAAACGGACTACAGGAAAACCAAGGCCTGGGGACACTCGGTTTACAAGGACGCGCTGAGGCTGGCTTTGGAGGCGAATGCCCGCCGCTTCGGCCTGTTCCATCATAACCAGGATCGACCGGATCGGGGAATCGACCGCATGGTCCAGGCATGTCACCGCATCATCGCCGGACAGAACCGCGTTCTTGAGTGCTTTGCGGTCCGCCAGGATATGGAAATCTCTCTGTAAATCCATTCCATCGTTTTTCAGTCCCTTCTGCGATGACTCCCCCCCTCTCCGGTCAAACATCGTTTCTGTCTTTCCTTTCCCGCCATGCTTTTTTCCACAAAAATTCCTTTTCCCGTGAAGGGGTCCTTTTCCGTGTAGTACATGACACTGGAGTAGGTCAAAGGAAGAGGTGTGAAAATCTGAACCTGTTCCGGATGGATCTTCAACGCCCGATGGACAAAAGATCGCAGGATTTCCATATCGTGCTCCCGGCATCCCGGATGGGCGGCAATGAAATAGTAGGTTAAAAACTGCTTTTTCCGGCACTTTCGATTTAGCTGATCGAAAATGTTTTTGAAATCGATCAGCTGCCATCCCGTCGGTTTTTTCATCAGGTTGAGGACGTGTTCCACCGTGTGCTCCGGGGCCACCTTTAACTGCCCCGATATGTGATGGTCGATGACCTCTTCAAGGTAAGCCGGACCGTTCTGACCGTCATACAGAAGCAGATCGTAACGCAACCCGGAGGCGACAAACACCTTCTTCACACCCGAAATCCGCCTTAATTTTGAAAGCAACAACCTCTGTCGGTCATGATTGACGGGTAACCGATTGCAAACTTGGGGAAAAAGGCACCGCTTGCGCCGGCAGCTCCCCTTCTCCAACTTTCTTGAACACTCAAATCCGTACATGTTTGCCGTCGGGCCGCCGACGTCGCTGATATATCCCTTGAATTTCGGATGCACGACCAAACGTCTCGCCTCGTCCAGAATCGACGCTTCGCTCCGCCACTGTACAATCCTCCCCTGGTGGACGGCAATGGAGCAGAAACTGCACTCTCCGTAGCAGCCACGATGCGTCAAGAGAGAAAACTGAATCGTTTCCAGCGCCTTGACCGGTCCCTGCTTTCCATAAAAGGGATGAACGTCATTCATGAATGGCAGGGCATGCACGGCATCCAGTTCCTCCTGCCTCAGAGGCAAAGCCGGCGGATTCTGAACCAGGAAACGGCTGTCCTGTCGTTGCGAAAGGCCTTTGACGGTAAGAGGATCGCTATGCTCATAAAAAATTTGAAACATCCGGATGAAGGCGTCTTTGTCTGAAGACACGGCCTCAAAAGGAGGCAGCTCCAGGTAATCCGCCCTTTTCTCCCTGGACAGATAGCAGAGCCCACGGATGTTGTGGGGATCGCTACCGGTTCTTAACGCCGCGGCAAGTTCCAGGATGCTCTGATCGGCCATGCCGTAGAGGAGGTAAGCCGCCGGTGCGTCACAGAGGATCGACCGGCGCACCCGGTCAGTCCAGTAATCGTAGTGCGCAATTCTCCGGAGACTGGCCTCCACACCGCCCAAGACAATCGGAGCCCTCTCGCCCGGCAGTGAACGGATCAAATTTGTGTAGGTAATAACCGCCCGGTCGGGGCGCTTAACATTGCGGCCACCGGGAGTAAAGTCATCGCGGTTCCGTTTCTTTTTTGTCGCCGTGTAATTGGCAACCATGGAATCAAGGCAGCCGCCGGTGACACCCCAGAAAAGGGCGGGTTTTCCCAGACGACCGATGTCTTGTGGATTTCTGATATCCGGTTGTGCGATCACCCCCACCCGGTATCCGGCCTTGATAAGAATTTGGCCGATAACGGCAACACCCACAAAGGGACTGTCGATATAGGCGTCTCCTGTCACCAGGATGATATCCGCGCCTTCCCAGTCCCGCTCCTTCATTTCTTTCAGCGTTGTGGGAAGAAACATGAATGACCCGGCCTTTCTCTGTCTTTCTGCTTTTTCGGTCCGCCGACTGTTTCTATACGACGCGTGAAGCGCGCTACACCACCAGCCTGGCCGTGATGGCGGCCACATGCCGCCCCTGGAAGCGCGCACCCGCCAGTTCGGGCTCATTCGGCGTCCGCCCGCCCGTACTGCCTGCAATCGTTGAGGCGCCGTAGGGAGAACAGCCTGCCACGAGATTCGTCTGGGTCTGTTCGGAAAACGTATAAGGCAGGCCGACAATGACCATGCCATGGTGCAGGAGCGTCGTGTGAAAACTGAGGATGGTCGATTCCTGGCCGCCGTGCTGCGTGCCGGAGCTTGTGAAAACGCTCCCCACCTTGCCGACCAGAGCCCCTTTTGCCCAGAGCCCCCCGGTCCCGTCCAGAAACTGCCGCATCTGGCCGCACATGTTGCCGAACCGGGTCGGGGCTCCAAAAATGATCGCATCCGCTTCCGCCAGTTCCTCCACCGCACAGACCGGTACATGCGCAAACACCTTTTGTGCTTCGAAGACGCCGATTTTCTTAAGCAAATCATCTGAAAGCGTTTCCGGCACACGCCTTAGGGAAACCTCTGCGCCGGGAATCTCTTTTACTCCGGCGGCAACTGCCTCGGCCATCTGATAGATGTGACCATAGGCGGAATAAAAGACGACCAGAATCTTCATCGCCCTAAACCTCCTTTGTTTTCAAATATTTTTCAGTGACAGACCGTGACACCCCCGGTTAATATTCTCTTAAGGACTCGGAATAATCCCGGCGACCATTGCCCCCGTAATAACCGCACCCAGCGCCAGAACCGCGACGGTTCGCCCCAAACTGCGGTGAACAAGACGCATGCGTTTTTTGTTCACCACCCGGGTCTGTGCAAAACCCGCCATCAGGGTTCCGATCATGAGGACGATCGCGGCCCCTCCCATCCAGGTGTGGGGAACAGCAAAATGGTCGCCCCCTGCGGCATAGACCATCAAGACCGCCGCAATCCCTCCTGCCCCGAAGAAAATTGTTGCCAGGACACCCAGCATTTTATGGAGGCGAAACCACCACAACATTTTCCGGAAATACCGTACCGTAACGACCCCGGCAGCCAAAAGGAGAAAACCCAAAGGCATCGAAAAAAGATGTACATAGTAAAATAGTCCCATTGAATTCACCTTCCAGGCATCCGGTCCAGCCAACTCTGCGTCGTTACGGATTGGCCACGGCGGGAATGGTCAGGCTCTCCGTGCGGGACCCATACATATTGCAGGTAACGGTCACCACAAGTGTGTCACCCGGTAGAGCGGCAACTTCGTATTCATAAGTAAACTCCTTAGCCGGCTGGCTTTGATAGGGGTAAGTTGCCACAGGCTGTTTGTTTTTTTCAACAGCAACGGTCTTGATGTAATGCCAACTTGGTGCGGGTGAGGCATGCAGAATCTGCACCTTCAGTACTTTCGCCTTCGTGTCATAGCTCAAGGTAACTTCTTTGGGTGGATGGGCCGTGGCCACTCCGGGTAAGATCATCCCCAGAAGGAACGCAAGCGCCAGAGAACACATAACAAGCCGGGACCACCAACTTTTAACCCTGTATGGATCTTCAAACGGCTTCTCTTTGTACACGCCTCTCAAATTAAACATGTCGCACCTCCCTGCAGACTGATTTGTTTATTTACGGTTGATTAAATAAGGTTGTCTGAAAAAAAACTTTTTATACGTCCCGAAACGATGTAATAAGTTACCTTAAATCAACCGCCATTACAATCATCAATTTCAGTGAGGTCAACCCCATGTCCGACGAATTCTACATGAAGCGAGCCCTTACGCTTGCCCGGAAGGGCACTGGCTGGGTCAGTCCCAACCCCATGGTGGGAGCGGTCATTGTCAAATATAACCGGATTATCGCCGAAGGCTGGCATCAGCGCTACGGAGAAGCCCACGCTGAAATCAACGCCATCCGGGCGGCCAAGGTTCCCCTGGAAGGCGCCACGCTTTATGTCACGCTGGAACCCTGCCATCATCACGGAAAGACACCGCCCTGTGTCGAAAGTGTTATCGCCGCCCAATTCGAGCGCGTCGTCATCGGCATGGTGGATCCCAATCCTCTTGTTGCCGGGAAAAGTATCAGGGCCATGAAGAACCAAGGCATTTACATCACCACAGGTGTCCTCGAACAAGACTGCCGGGAACTGAACGAAACATTCATCAAGTACATGGAAACGGGCATGCCATACGTAACAGTCAAGTTCGCCCAGACCCTGGACGGCCGGATCGCCACAGCAACGGGACACTCTCAGTGGATCAGCGGCGAAAAATCGCGCCGCTATGCTCACCAGTTGCGGAGCCTCCACGACGCCGTGCTTGTCGGATCGGGAACGGTCTTCAAAGACGACCCGGAACTGACAGTCCGGCATGTCAAGGGCCGCAATCCCCTGCGAATCGTCATCGATCCGACCCTGGAGATCCCCCTGGATGCAAAAATACTCCATGACCAGGACCAGGCCCGGACGTTGATCGTCACCCGCCCGCAAGCCGCCCCAGCCAAACAAAAGCACATTCAGGCCATGGGGGTGGAGATTCTCACCGTAAGCCAGGGTAAAGGCAATATCTTTGATTTAAAGACACTTTTTGCAACCCTTGCCCAAAGGAAAATCTCCTCCATCCTGGTCGAAGGCGGCGCTGGTCTGATTACCTCCGTATTCAGAGAAGGATTGGCCGATCGGGTTGTGGCCATCGTCGCCCCCAAGATCGTCGGAGATGGATTGAACACAGTGGGCAATCTGGGAATCACCGACATGAATCAGGCCCTAAAGCTGTCTTTTAAAAAGATTTCCCGCAGCGGCCCCGATGTGATTCTCGACGGAAGGGTAACATAGCAGGTTAAAGGCATTACGACTAAACGAAGGGGTGGGACAATGAAAAGAACACATCAACTTAAATCTGTTTATACGACCACCAGCCGGATAACTTTGTGGATTTTCCTGTTTCTGCTGGCATTATCGGTGCCGGTCCAAGCCGCCGAACAACCGATCGCACCGGTGGTCGTCATCCAGACAAATATGGGAAACATCGAAGTGGAACTGAACGCCGAAAAAGCGCCGAACACCGTCAAAAACTTCCTACAGTATGTAAACGACCATTTCTACGATGGAACGATTTTTCATCGCGTCATTTACGGCTTCATGATTCAGGGCGGCGGTTTCACCAAGGAGATGGAACAGAAGCCGACCCGGGAACCCATCGCCAGTGAAGCCAATAAGGGCCTCAAAAACGAGCGGGGCACGATCGCCATGGCCAGGACCGGCAACCCGCATTCGGCGACGTGCCAGTTTTTCATCAATACCCGGGATAACTATCCCCTCAACCACACCGCCCTGACAACCCGAGGGTATGGTTATACCGTCTTTGGTAAAGTCATAAGCGGCATGGATGTGGTGGATAAAATCGAGGAGGTCAGGACACAACCCAAGGGTTTCATGGATGACGTGCCTGCCAGTCCGGTAATTATTGAAAAAATTTTCATAAAACCGATTTCTTGACCGGTTTCCCGAACTTTACCTTTATTCAGGGCTTACTGGCTGGAATAAAAGCCTAACCGGCTGATCGATTCCAGCGGGCGATTCGCCGCCGATCGAATGCTCTTTTTGCTGAGGATCAAACTAACTTCCTGCGGAGATTTCACATCTTTGCTTCGGGACCCCTCAAAAACAGGACGTCCCGGAGAATGACGTGCTGAAGCATGTCAAGTCCGCACCAGTCACCTGATCTATATAAAATACAGCCTTTCTCCTGGACGAAACATTCTTGACCTGAAACAGCTCACACCATAAGCCTTCAGAATAAATATAGTAAATATATTTTGAATCATGTAAAATCTGTAAAAAATTCAGAGAGGAGGATTTATCATGTTTGCACCAAAGAATATTCTTGTTCCAACAGATTTTTCCAAATATTCGGATGCGGCGTTTAAAAGGGCTGTTGAAATTGCCGAGCAGCACGGCTCTAAGATTTACCTCCTGCATGTCATTGCCGAGCACGTCCAGCAGTGTGCTGCGGATTACTGTCTCAGCATGGAAGTTGTCAAACAGCTTGAAAAGGGAAGCCTCAAGGCATCCAAAGACAAACTGAAAAAAGAAGCGGATGCCATTGTCAAAGCAAAGAAAATCAATGTTGTTTTTGATGTCAAGACCGGCAATCCCTCGGAAATCATCTTGAGTGAACAGAAAGCCAAGAAGATCGATTTGATCGTTATCGCGTCTCACGGAAAGACGGGCGTTTTGAAACAACTTATGGGCAGCGTTTCCAGTAAAGTTCTCAAGGGTGCCAAATGCGCGGTTATGCTGATTAAACCTTGATATTAATAAATAATTTTTTCATTAAGCCGTCTCATGGATGCCTGAGGCGGCTTTTTTATTCTGGCACTCAGGTGAATCAACCTGTTTTTCTTAAAGTTTTTGCCGCCGGATATGAACCGGTTGTTCGGGTAAAGGGCTCTATTTGATTGATTCTAAAAGATGTTTCGCCGCCGCGATG
>ENA-UPTA01003592-UPTA01003592.1-activated-sludge-metagenome-genome-assembly--contig:-NODE-3592-length-15173-cov-16.532544_pt1 | contig 15173 bp, 15 predicted proteins | sample MGYA00238184_ERZ773361 | MGnify/ENA primary metagenome ERZ773361 (study PRJEB29100, sample SAMN05720205) | activated sludge metagenome | isolation source: anaerobic digester from wastewater...
TTTACTGGTGGGTCAGGGCAGAATTGAACTGCCGACACTCGGATTTTCAGTCCGAACTTAATATTTTCACGAACTTCCATAAACCTTAAGAAAACCGTTGACAATTCAATATTTTATCCATATATTACTTTCAACGTGAAACGTTATGAAAGAACCTGTTTCATGCAAAAAAGCGGGGTAAGGGCGGGGTAAGATTTTCAGGGTAATCAAACATGAAAAGGGGGGGGGATATTATGCCGGTAAAAATCAAAACAAACTTTCAGGGCGTGAGATATTACGAACACCCGACCAGAAAGCATGGCGTCCAGAAGGACAAATATTTCACAATTCGATTCAAGTTGCAGGGCAAGGACAAAGAAGAAGGTTTAGGATGGGCAACTAAAGGATGGACGGCAGCTAAAGCCTATGACCGCTTAAAGGAATTGAAAGAAAACCACCGGACGGGGACCGGTGTTCAAACCCTATCAGAGAAAAGAGAGGCCGAACAGGAAAGACGCGATCAGGAAGAAAAGACGCGCATTAAAGCCGAACAGGAAGCCATCACCCTGACCGCTTTCTTTAATGATGCTTATCTGCCCATTGCCAAAGCCGATAAAAAGCCGAAATCCGTCATTAGGGAAATAGGGCTATTCAATGATTACATTAAGCCGATAATCGGGAATCTGCCTATGAAAGATATTTCCGCTTTCCATCTTGAACGCCTGAAGAAGGACATGGCCGGAAAAGAACAATCTCCCCGTTCAATAGAATATGCTCTTGCCGTCATTCGGCAAATCTTCAACGCGGCGAAACGGCTGAAAATTTTTACCGGGGAAAATCCGACGGCATCAGTCAAGTTTCCGAAACCGGATAATGCAAGAATGAGATTCCTGACCCACGAAGAAGCCGGCCGCCTGCTTACCGCATTAAAGACCAGAAGCATTGAAACCCATGATATGACTCTCTTGAGCCTACATTGTGGCTTACGGCAAGGTGAGATCATATCCTTGCAATGGGCGGACGTTGACCTTGCAAAAGGAACGCTGACGATTCGCGATGCCAAAGCCGGAAGCCGTTTTGCTTTCATGACTGAACAGGTAAAGGAAATGCTGCAAGGGAGGGAAAAAGGCAAACCATCGGATTTTGTTTTTCCGGGGCGCACGGGAAAAATGAATCGCATATCCTTTACTTTCCGGCGTGTTGTTGAAGAACTGAAATTAAACGAGGGAATTACTGACCCACGGCAAAAGGTTTGCTTTCATACCTGCAGGCACAGTTACGCTTCATGGCTGGTTGAATCCGGTCAAGACCTGTATATCGTTCAAAAACTACTTGGCCACAAAACCAATCAGATGACCATGCGATATAGTCACGTCGGAGAGAATCAATTCCGGCAGGCTGTCAATAGTCTGGAAAAGTCCATGAACAAACCAGAGGCAGGGCAAGTGGTAAACTTCATAAAATAGGGGGCATACATCATGTATTGGGAATCAGAAGAAGATTATACAAAGTGGCTTGATGGTGTCGTTAATTACGCTAAAAAACAAGTCATATTTTATGATAAGCAAGTTAAATACTACAAGAAATTAATTCAAGAGAATAAAGAAAAAATCAAACGCGAAAAAGCCGATATTCATCCATCGGAGTTTGTAATAAAAATGTGTGAGTCTGAAATAAAGCGTTGTAAAGAAATGATAAAGATTCAAGGTGATACACTGCAAGACCGACGAAAGCACCTAGCATATATGCAAATTAGCTCAAAACAGCAAGACGGAAACACTTGTATAAGGAAACTAACCATAAAAGAAAAAAGTCATATTGCAATCAATAAGGGTTTTAAAGTCATACAGGGTGGACTTTGCGAAAACGCTTAAACCGTAAAATAAAGGCGATAGGCAACGCGAGCCGACAAGACCGGAAACCCTGCCGGTTTTCGCCTTTTCAATCTTCAGGGGATCCGCAAGAGGGGGCGGAATCATGGACGTACGATTTTCAATTTTAAATTTCAGTGAGATCAATCGACAAGCGGCCAAAGTAGCAGCACTATCAAAGCACGTTAAAGAAATAAGCCTGCATATTCCTGACATTCCTCTGAACGATACTCAAAACAAATATCCTTGTTATACTTTCGTTGTAACGCTAAACCTGAATACTTCCGAAATGAACGCCATGTTAAGCCAGTGTCCTTCCGAGATCGATTTTGATGGAATGCTTGATGATATAAACCTTGATAATTTTAAGGCTTTAAGTGACGAACTGAATAAAATGGAATCGGCCTATGATAAGGCAATTCCTGCTGATATTGACAAGGTTTTAGAGATTGCACAAGCATTTCGATATTCATGGACAACAAATCGGGCAGGTATGAAGCAGAATATTGAGCGTTTTTATAACCCTAACTCCCAACCAACAAATCCCCTTTTTTGGGATATGATTATTCTGGCCAGAGATTCAGGCTATCCTGCCGATTTGCGGACTGACGCGGAAGGAAAGATGCGGGTTTGGCCTGATGAACCAGCACCGGCGGCGGTGGAACCTAGCAAGGAAGAAAAGCCGACCACGGACAAAGAGTCTGACTATGTTTTCCGGCGCGAAGGCGCGTTCTGGCAGATTACTTTTGACGGGAGGCAATCAAAGTCACTACCGGACGTTAAGGGCATGAAATATATTCATTTCCTGTTGAAGCACCCCAGAAAAAACTTTTCCTGTTTGAGCCTTAATCTGTCAGTTGATGGCGCACCGGCAGACTGCAGGGGCGATGCAATCAGCGAAGGACTTTATGCAGACCACGGGAGGCAGCCGATATTGACACCACAAGCGTGGAAAGAATATGAAATCGAATTAGCCATGCTGGAAAATGCCGATGATGCCGGAGATCCGCAAAGTGATATGATTCGGAAGGAAAGGATCGCGTGGCTTAAAAAGCAATTAAATACGAAAAACTTCAAAGACGAATATTCAGACATGCAAAGTCTTGTCGGGCAAAATCTGAAAACAGCATACAAAAAAATTCTGACTGACCCTGCAATGAAGGAAGCCGTTGAGCATTTCCGCGACAAAATCAAAACCGATGGGAACATGGGGTTGATATACAAAGGCGATTTTATTTGGCGAACATAAAAAAATAAAAAATATTTTACCTTCCCAAAGGCATTGCATGTCATTGATTGTAATGCCTTTTTTATTTATCTAAATTCAATTTAAATCCGCCGTTTAGATACCTAAACCGAAAATTCAGACAAGCCTTTTGAAGGCACACAATCATTGATTGTGAAATCTAACCTTCAGAGAGGTTGTTCATGGATACCGAAAAAAAGATTGCCGAGATTATTGAAACAATCAGGCAAGAGCTACCGCCGGTTATTTCAGTGAATTGGAAACGCTGGAATGATGTTCTGCCGATGGTTGCGCCTGGCACCGTCGCAAACGATTGCAGCAAAGGAACCGGGCCGGACGAAACGTTTTATGTTGGCCGTTATAGGTCACACGGCAGAGAATCATTTTTGCGATACCTGCGCGGAAAAATCCGCTTTGAACCTTGAGGCGGAAACGCTTCAGGACGCTGCGAAAAACAAACTTAAAATTCTGAATAAAGATTTCCGGCCATCGGCATCAACACCATCAAGGAAAGGGGGCGAACAGTGGCATCAAGATTATATAGCCATACAAAGCGTCGAAGCGTTACCAAAGCAAGAAAACGGCGCGAATATCCTGAAATTGTTGATGATTTTTGGTGACGCTTCCTCAAAAACAAAGCGTCACCAGAGCGTCACCGGAAACAAACGAAGCGTCACCGAAACAAAAAACAAAAAACTAAAGGAGAAAAAAACATGACTACTGAAAACATTCCCGCAACAATACCGCAAAATGAAACTGTTGAACTTTCAATTTCGCAAGAAAAAATTGACCTGATTTCTGCATTGGCTGAAGCTGACAAAAAATGGATTAAACTGATCGAGGGCGGTTTTTCCTTGGCGAAAGATGAAAAGTTTTTGCCGGAGCTTGTCGGCGTCATTCGGCAAATGCGGCCTTATTACGTCCGGTGGTCAACGGACAACAAAACCCCTGAAAAAATTGAATATTCCGGCCAACCCGCGCCGGAAGGTTTTGATCTGCGCTGCGATTTAACGCTTGAGATCGACGGCGCACTTTACGGCCTTTCGCTGGCGAAAAGTTCGACAAAACATCATTTGGCGGCCTATACCAACGCGCTGAAAAAAAACGGTCTGAAGCCTGATCAAGTGGTCACGCGGATAAGGTCAAAATCAATTACTACAAGCAACGGAAAATTTAGCATCGCAATTTTTGAACCTGTTTCCGGCATCGGCGCGCCAATTCAAAAACCGGAGCCTATCAAACCGGTTGTGGACGTAACACCACGGCCACAGCAGCAAGCGACGGCATCCAATCCCTGGGCATGATAGGGGGCGTCATGCTTTCCAAAATCCGCTTAAACAATTGTTTGGAGATCCGCCGGAACGAAAACCCTGGTTTTAATCCGGCGGAGCTGGCGCGCCAATGGACGTTTCCAAATCCAAAATTTTATGAAAATGCGCGCCTGGGCTTTAGCAATTACGGGACGCCTGAAAGTCTTTGTCTTGCCACTTTTACCAATGAAGCTTTATTTTTGCTACGCGGAGCGGCGGCTGATATTATCCGGCAATATCCGCAAGTGGAAATTGTTGATGAGACGTTTTCATTGCCGCAAGCTTTTGAACCTTCAAGTATCATTTTAAGAGACTACCAAAAGGACGCGCTGCAAAGTCTTTTGCTGAAGAATCAAGGCGTTATAGTTTCGCCACCTGGTTCAGGAAAAACGGTTTTGCTGATTGAGCTTCTTATCCAGCGCGCCCAAAAAACTTTGATTCTGGTTCATACCAAAGACTTGCTTGAGCAATGGCGCAATAGGCTGATGACCTTCACAAAAATCAATCCTGGCATCGTTTCCGGCGGCGTTTATGACGTCCAGCCTGTGACGATTGCTACCGTTCAAAGTCTCAACAGACCGCTGCCTGATGACTTTAAAAACAGTTTCGGCATGGTAATTCTGGACGAATGCCACCACTGTCCAGCGTCAACCTTCAGGAAAATTGTTGATCAGTTTCCGGCGCGCTTCAGGTATGGGGCGACGGCCACACCTGAACGTCCAGACGGCATGAGTTTTCTTCTGGGGGCGGTCATGGGCGCGGTCATTCATACGGTTGAAAATGACTGTTTGCTTGCTACCGGCGATATTATCAAACCGGTCATAAAACCGATTGAAACGGCGACATATTATCCCATGGTTGAAAGCTATGGTGAACTTTTAGCGAAAATCGCTAAAGACGAACAGCGCAACGCCTTAATTGTTGATTTCATTGGCAAAGAAGCGAAAGCAGGAAATTTTTGTCTGATATTATCGGAAAGAGTTAGCCACGTCAAACGCCTGCATGAACTTTTCAAGACGGAATATCCTGAAATGAAATCTTTCTGCGTTACCGGTCAAGATACCAAAGAACACCGGCAAAATGCCATTGACGCCATGAACCAAGGCGCGGCCAATGTTCTATTTTCAACAAAACTGGCTGATGAAGGTTTGGACATTAGACGGTTGAACAGATTATTTTTGACCTGTCCTGTTCGCGCCATCAATAAGGTCACGCAACAAATCGGACGCATTCAAAGAACATTTCCAGAAAAAAAAGACGCAATCGTTTTTGACTTTGTTGACAACAACAGCCTTGCAAAAAGCCAATATTATTCACGAAAAAAGAAACTTTACGAAAAACACAATATGAGGATCACTGATGAAAATAGAGATGACGAAAAAAGCTTATTTGGATATTGCTCAATTTTATGACTTTCTGCATTCCGACAATGGATTGATTGAAGGGTTTTTCCTGAAACCTGATGGCGAAACAAAAGCGACGCAATACTTTGATAATAAAGATGAATTTATTCAAACGGTTGCTGCCTATAACGCCAATGGTTTTACTTGTTACGCTGGCATTCAGCCGCGGAAAACAGAATTTAAAGGACGAACGCATTCCGCCACAGGCAAAGACGTTTCCGCCTTGCGCCTGCTGGCGATTGATTGCGATTCCTGCAAGCCGGTTGATGACAAAGGAAACAAGTTGAAGATCAACGCCACGGACGCGGAAAAGCAAGCTTGCCTTGATGTTGTCGCCAAAATTAGAAAGGTTTTAATCGGCCTGGGCTATCAAAAACCTTTGGTAACTGATTCAGGTTCAGGTCATTGGCTGTTTTTACAAATTCCAGAAATTCCGATTAGTGACGCCAATCGGCCTGAAATAGTGGCGCGCCTGAAAAAATGGGGCGTAAAGTTTAAAGAAAAATTTCAGGAAACCGGCATTGACATTGACGAGAAAGTTTTTGAGCTGCACCGGTTGACCAAAATTCCGGGAACCAAAGTTTTTTCTTATCCTGATGAAACAGAGCGACCGCAACGCATAGCGGCGATTTTAACGCCTGACCCTGTAATTGCCGATGAAAAATTGAAAAATGATTTTTTGACCATGCCCGTTGAAATTCCGGCGCCGGAAACCAAAACAGCGCCAACCTTCACGGCTGGCGGCATCGAGCCGAACATTGACCGGATGATTGAACGCTGTTCGATTCTGCGCTTTCTGGAAGAAAAGACAAAATCCGGCGTTTCATTACCCCATGCGATCCGCCTGGGGCTTTCAACCTTTTCTTTAGCGGTCAACGATCTTGATAATGACCTGACTTTCATCAAACGAATGCTTTCCGGTTGCCCTGATTACAATGAACATAAAACGCGGCGATACCTTGAATTGAATCAAGGCAAGAGCGCGCCCTATGGTTGCCACGCCCTGAAGGAACTGACCGCCAAACACTTCAAAGACTTCAAGCCGGAAATTTGCGCTTGCAAGCTGCCTGTTACGCACGACAAAGCCGGCATTCCGCGGAAACCTTCACCGATCCGCTTTGCTGGCGTCATGGCGGAGGATCTTTCCGGCCTTTTTTCCAAAGTAAATTTAGAGGGCGATCCGTTTCAAGACTTCCTGAAGATGAAAGAATTTTCCGAAACTGTTCTTTCGCAAGTGGACGCGGCCACGGCAAAGACCTTTTTTGATACCATCAAGGAAACCGCGAACCTGAATAAAGAAAAGACCGCTGCTTTTATGAAAGCCAGAAAAGCGGCCACCGATGAAGATACCACGCAAGCGCAACGCCTGATTGAACTGGCGGCGGACGCGGAGCTTTTCAAATCGCCTGATGATCAGGCTTTTGCCACGTTTGCAGTTTCCGGCCATCGGGAAACATCCGCGTTAAAATCAGGGCGATTCCGAAGCTGGCTTAAGCGGAAATTTTATCAGGAAACAGACAGACCGCCATCAAGTCAGCCATTACAAGACGCCATCGGCATTCTGGAAAGCAAAGCGATCTTTGAGGGCGCGACCTATCAAGTTTATACCCGAATTGCGGGAAATGGCGGCAACGTATATCTTGACCTTGCCAATCAGAATTGGGAAGCGGTTGAGATAACGTCTAGCGGCTGGCAAGTTGTTCAAAATCCGTCTGTCAAATTCCGGCGGCCTAAAGGAATGGGCGCGCTTCCTTATCCGGCCAAAGATGGAAACATCAACCTTCTAAAAAAATACATCAATTTGAGCAGCGATAACGACTTCAAGCTTGTTGTCGCCTGGTTGATTGGCGCATTGAAACAAGAGGGTTCTTTTCCACTTCTGGCGTTCAATGGCGAAGCGGGCGCGGCTAAATCAAGCGGATCTGAAGCATTGAAGCGCGCCATTGATCCGGCATCTTCACCCTTGCGGACACTGCCATCAAACGAGCGCGATTTGATGATTGCCGGAAATAATAATTGGATATTGGCCTTTGACAACGTTTCCACAATACCAAGTTGGTTAAGTGACGCGCTTTGCCGATTATCCACCGGCGGCGGCCTTTCCACGCGGGAACTTTATTCAGACGACGGCGAAGTCATTTTTGACCTGGAAAGACCGGTCATTCTGAACGGGATTAGTGATTATGTGAACAAACACGACCTGGCGGACCGTAGCGTCATTGTGAGTATGGCGAACATACCGGAAAAGAAAAAGCGCACCAAAAAGCAGCTATGGAAGGAATTTGAGATTGACCACGCTTCAATATTGGGCGCGCTTTGCGATTCCGTTTCCTGCGCTTTGCGGAATATCAACAACGTTAAACTTGAAAAGATGACGCGCATGGCCGACTTTTGCCTTTGGATAACGGCGGCGGAATCGTCTTTAAACTGGCATCCTGGCGATTTTATGAAGGTCTATCGCGGCAATATTCAGGAAATGGTTCAAACAACGGTTGACGCTGATTCGGTTGCAACGGCAATCAAGGAATTCCTGAATGATTACCCTGAAGGTTTTAACGGAACGCCAACAGAGCTTTTGAGAATACTGACAGACCGGGTTGACGACCAAACAGCCAAAGCAAAACAATGGCCGAAAGCGCCGCACGTTTTGACCGGTAAGCTGCGACGGGCGGCAACATCTTTGCGGTCATTCGGCATTGAGGTTCAAACCGGCATCCGCTTAGCGGATAAACAACGCGGCGTCAGTATTCGGCAGAAAGAAGCTGGTGACGCTGGTGACGCTTCATTTTCCCGTCAATCTGAACACGCTGACGGCTATTCTGGCGATTCTGAAAACCTGGGGACGCTTCATTTTGGGCAAGAAACGCTTCAAAAAGAGCAAGCGTCACCGGAAAATGAAAAATATAATCAATCATATTCAGATGTTAAAAGGGCCGGTGACGCTTCGACGCTTGGGACGCTTGATTTACCCTCTTACTCTCAAGGCCATGTTTCCCGCTTTAATGGTGACGCTTGGAACGCTGGTGACGCTTCATTTACCCCAAAATCTGAACACGCTGACGGCGGCGGAAACGTGAGGGTTGAAATATGAACGCGGAATTTTTGATCAGAACTTTAAGGGAAAACAACATCGGCCTTTCAATATCACCTGAAGGAAAATTGATTCTGGACGGTGACGGCGCGATCATTAAACGTTACCTTGAAACGGTCAAAGAACACAAACCGGCCATATTGACTTTGCTTCAATCTGAAAAACCGGTTGAACTTATCCGGGACGGAAACGGCTTTTTCGATATGGAAGCCTTTATCTATGACCAAAACATCAAAGCCGTTTTCATGGACACGGAAACGACCGGCCTTGATCCGTTCAGTGCAAATCTGGTTTTGGTTCAAATATCCGCAGGCGGAAAAACCTTCATCATTGACGCTTGCGCTATTCCAGAACACCAAAGACCGTTTTTCTATTCCGGCATCAAAAGAATATTGGAAGATGACGGCATCATCAAAGTTTTCCACAACGCGCTTTTTGACCTGAAGTTTCTGCAAAAGCGCGTCTTTCAAAATGACCGGCTGCAAGTCAAAAACCTTTTTGACACCATGTTAGCAGAGCAATTATTAACGGCGGGAATATCGCAACGCGGCGAACATTCCCTGAAAGCAGTCTGCAAAAAATATCTGAACATTGAGCTTGATAAAAGCCAACAAACTTCTTTCAAAGCCGGTCAACCATTGACGCAAGCGCAAATCAGTTACGCGGCGGCGGACGTTCAGCACCTTGAGCCTGTCTTTAGAATACAAGCGGCGGCCATTGCCAAAGAAAACCTGACCGATATTGCCTTAATGGAATTCGCCATCATTCCGGCCATCGTCAATATGGAATTGACAGGCATCTATTTTGATTTGAACGGCCTGGAGACCATGAAAGCGCACCTGATTCAGCAAGGGAAACACCTGGAAGAAGAATTGAACGCCATCGTTAAGGAAACAGGCGCGACCGGCAATCAAGGCGATCTGTTTGATGCAACGGCCATCAATTATAAATCGCCTGTTCAGGTTCAAAAGATTTTCGCGGCATTAGGAATCAAGGCGGAATCAACAGGAATTGAAGTCATTGAGAAAATCAATCACCCGTTCACAAACAAGCTTGTTGAATATCGCAAAGTTTCCAAACTGCTTTCATCCTTCTGCGATAGTTTGCCAAAGCATATCAATCCGGCCACCGGGAGAATTCACCCCGATTTTTTTCAATTAGGAACTGAAGCAGGAAGGTTCACTTGTCAAAATCCGAACGTTCAGCAAATTCCGCATGACCAGCAATGGCGCGACCTGTTCAACGCGCCTGAAGGACGGCAAATCATTACGGCGGATTATTCTCAAATTGAGTTGAGGATTTTGGCGGAATTCAGTCAAGACAAGGCTTTTCTTGACGCTTATCGTTCAGGACAGGATTTACACAGCAGGACGGCGGCGGAAATGTTTTCCGTTCAGATTGACAACGTCACCAAAGAACAGCGCGCCATCGCCAAAACAATCAATTTTGGCCTTTGTTACGGAATGAGCAGCAAAGGATTGAGCGACCGCTTGAATATACCGGCGGAAAAGGCTGAAAATTTCATCAATCAGTATTTCCGCGCTTATCCGCAAGTTAAAAACACCCTACAAAGTTTGGGTATGAAAGCAGTCAAAAACCTTTATTCAATCACCCTGGGCGGACGTAAACGGTATTTCAAGCAAGCTGATTCTTTTGGCGGAGAAAAGTCATTGGAAAGAAAAGGCCGAAACACGCCTATTCAGGGAACTTGCGGCGATATTCTGAAAAAAGCAATCTTATATCTGATGAAAGACCTTGAAGGTTATGACGCTCAAATTGTCAACCTTATCCATGATGAAATTGTCCTGGAAGTCAAGACAGAGCAAGCGGAAACAGTCAAAGAAGCGGTCAAACGCTGCATGGTAAAGGCGGCGGCGGATTATATTCAATCAATACCGGTTGAAGTGGATATTAAATCAGGAAACACCTGGAGGAAATAAAATGATAATTCAAGCGATAGAAACCTATTTACAGCAACGGCCAAAGGATGACCGGCCAAAACATTGTTTTCATCCGTCAAGTTTGCACCTGGACGCCAAAGAACTTTATTGGCGTTATATCAACGGCGATAATGATAAAAAATTTGAAAGCCGAATATTGCGGATATTTGACAACGGCCACGCGGTTCATCAACGGTTGCAAGACTATTTGACCAAAGCCGGAATACTCGAACGGGCGGAAATCCCTGTTTTTGACGAACAGTATGAGATCAGAGGTCACGCGGACGGCATCGTTAAGATTAACGGCGCAAACGGCGTTTTGGAAATCAAATCCATGAACGCCAATCAATTCTATTCCGCTTATGAGCCAAAGCCGGAACACCTGATTCAAGTCAACGTTTATATGCACTGCCTGAACATACCGCGAGCCTGCTTATTATATGAATGCAAAGACAATCAGGAAATGAAGGAATTCTTTGTCAAACAAGATCAGAGCATCCTTCAACCGATTTTAGATAAAATAAAATTTGTTCAGGAATGCCTGAAAGACGAAACTGAACCCGCATAAAACATAGAAAGGAGAACTAATGAATTTAGTTAGCAGACGCAACAAACTTGACGAAGAAAAAGAACTGGCGGACTTTGCAACGGAATGCGCAAAGTTGGGCGTTTTCGGATGCGTGAAAAGCGTTTTCTATGATTCCGGCGCGGAGGTTGCGGTCATTGAAACGCATGGCGTTTTAAGTGACTCCACGACCGGAATGAGAATCCGCCACGCTGCGGAAAGATGCTTTACGCAATATGAAGCCGATGGCGTGACTTATCATCGGATTGATTGCGATTGCGCGCAATGCGCTGGAGACTTTTCAGGGGGCGCAAAATGAATCCTGCACAAAACCGAAATCGCGGAAAGAAAACAGAGCAGAATATTGCCAAAATCATTGGCGGGAAACGTTTGGGAATTTTGGGCAAGGACGATGTTCAAACGGACGCCTTCTCTTTTGAAATCAAAGATCGTCTCAAATTTAGCGGAACCGGATTCATGGAGCAAGCCGTTCGAAATTGCGCCGAAAACAAAACGCCTGCCGTTATCGTTCACGTTACAGGAACACGACACGACGATGACCTTGTCATGATGCGCTTGAAGGACTGGCAAGATTGGCATGGTAACATAAGCACGGCCACGGAATAATTGATTGTAGGGCATTTTGGAAGGTTGAAAATTGAAATATAGAAATCTTATGGAGGGAAAACGATGGGAAAACAGTTAGAAACGGAAACAAACGGGAAGGAGCTGAATCAAAAGATGCTGCGCGTCATTCCGTTTATGGTTGCCGCAAAAGACGTTGAAAGCGGTTGCCGTTCGGCGGGAATCTCAACAACCTGCTTCTATGACTGGTTTAGGAACTGTCCTGCTTTTTCTGAAGAGCTTGAAAGGCAGCGGGGGCAAGTAATCACGGATGCCATGACTCGATTGAAACAGGGCATCACCAGCGCGGTTGACCGCCTTATCGAACTTGTGGGAAGTGAAAATGAAGAAGTCAGCAGGAAAGCCAGCACATCAATCGTTGAAATGGCGTTAAAGTTACGCGAGGACGAGGAACTTACGCAACGCATTGAATCTATTGAGAAAATCGTCTTGGAACGACGAATATATCGATAAGCGTCATAAAATTGACGATTCCGCTATGAGACTACTCAAAATCAGGCATAAAATGTCGAAAAAAGTCATAATATTGACGATCTAGGAGAATGATATGCGAAAAAATTTGCTCAAACGCCTTGAAGAAATCGAGCGTCAAGTGAAGCCACGTCAAGCAGAAGAACCGCCGGAATGTGTGCGTGAAATCATTGCAATGATGAGAGCAGGCGGTCCGGCCAAATACTATGAGGAGAAGAGGAAAAATGAAAGCAACAAAGCGAATTGAGAAGCTGGAGGCGGCTATTGCCGAAATGGAGGCAGCCGGAAAGCCACGGTTCAGAGCTTTTTTCAAGGGCGAAGTGATACCACCACCAGAGCGCGGGGTTTTGCATATCGTTTTCAACATGCCTGCGCCTCAGCCTGTGCCGGAGGAGCTTTTACTGAAAATTTGAGCGTAAATGGTCAGGGCAGGGTATGTTTATCCGGCGTTCAATTCCCCGTTTTTTCCGCTGGGGGGTGAAGGTTCCCCAGAAAAAGAATGCTTAATTTTCACCGATACGCAAACGAATGAGACATCCATCGGCATAGATTCGGACGCCTGTTCAGCGGCCGCGGCGCTGGAAATTAACGTCTTGCTCCCCACCCTCCGGGGAGCGGGATTGGTTAGGGGATTCGGACTTGACTTTCTCATCTGTATTGGTTATAGTATTAACCAAATCGACTTGCTGACCGGAAGGTGCCTTGCCCACCCCATAACCGGTTGACATGGATTCAGGAAGTTCTGGCAAGGGGGCCTTCCTGATTTTTTTGCTGACATCAGACCAGTCATAGACAGACAAAAAAGTTTTACCATTCATTTCTCGTTCTTCAACCACAACCCTAAGAACAGTTCCGTCTATAAAACGTCCCAATATCCCATATTCCTTGGTGTATTCATCTTTTTGCCTTATCTCATCGACAAATGGAGTATTCTCCAATGTTGCCTTTGCCTTTGGCAATAGTTTCAGTCGACGTTTTATGCCATCCTCGGACATTTTATAATTTCCGTCACGCTTCCCAATAATATGATCCCATCCACTTTCTCCAAAAGTGGCGTTTTCTCCGTTAAAAGCGGGACACGATACCGGGTTTTTCATAAGGCCGGAATAAAAATCTCTTCCTACGCTGATTGCATCGTTAATATTTACTTCTTCGGCAACATATAGATCACGAACATCCAATGGCTTCAACATAGATGCCACTGAGAAACCTCGCCCAATTTTTGTTACGTCAGAAACCTCAACAATATTAACACCGTCTATTGTTTTTATTCTTCCGCCTTCGGCCACAGGGTTGTCTTGAGCGGGTATGTTGGCCGTCCCCTTGTCTTTTGTCACGGCATAGCGGTTAGCAGATTCGCTCTGCTCTGTCAAATTTCCGCGCCGCTGGAACTGGGCAGAATACCGCTCATTCAGGCTTTCTGCCATGTCGTCGGATATTCCGGTCTGCGAATTTTCAATAAATTCCGCCCTGTCATTATCCTTTAAGATTTGCGCCACTTCCCTGTCTGACAAAATACGAACAATTTTCATAGACCCAGCAATCGGCCACGAATTAGCTCCTGAAGCATTGCTATTGGTTTTAAATTCATAAGCCTCATCAACGCCGATAAGCCTGTCTCTGATTCCTTCCCTCTGGCCATTATTCAGCATCGGCGTCGCGTCAGCTTCAGATTGTGTCTTTTGATTAATTTCAGGTAATTGAACTTTTACCCAAACACGCTTAACATTGTCCTTTAATTCTCCTGCCTTACCTTGCAGAAATAATGGCAAGTCAACCGTATGGATTCCGGGACGGTGAGCCATTTTTATTTTGGCAACCTCTGCCTTGTGCCATTCTCCGAGTTTGAAACCTCGCGGCGTTTCTCCTGTTTCAACATCAGCATATAATGCAAAAAGCATATCTGATGAATCATCAAATATTTTCATTAACTTATATGCGTCTTGCGTCTTTTTGGGTGCTTCAGATGGTGATAATATCTGATAAGGAATCGCCCGCTTTGCCTTCGCTTTGCTAATTTGGAATTTAGCAATATCAGTATAGGGATTACCAAGCCGATTTGTTTCCGATACAAACCGCACCCCGTCCGTCTCTCCGAACTCTTTGAAAGCGTCCTGCAATACCGTCCGGACTTCCGCATCGGTCAGTTTTACGTCAATTCCCATTGCCCGTAGCAAGTCATTGAAGATGGCAATTAACTTGTCATACCACTTGGCTTGAGACTCGTAAGCCTGATTGCAAAGAATACACTGAAGCTGTTTAAAAGAAAAATTGAGCTAAAAGGTCAGATGGGGGTATGATTACTGCAATTTTTATTCCCCGCTTTTTTCCACCAAGGGGGGACAACTTTTTCCAGAGAAAGAATGCTTAATTATTTCAACAGAGTAGCATGTGGCAGGGCAAGGGCAGATAGATTCCTTTCTTGCCATGACGACCGACCGGAGGCGTGCCTGCCCGATGGAGGCCGACCGGACGCATGGCGGATTGACCTTTGCCGGAAGGTTCACGGATGCCGGAATGCGAGGGTAAAATAAAAAAGCGGGGTAATAGCGGGGTAAAATGACAAAGCAAGAAAAAAGGATTAAGCTTTATTTGCTTAACCCCTTGATTTTACTGGTGGGTCAGGGCAGAATTGAACTGCCGACACTCGGA
>ENA-UPTA01003593-UPTA01003593.1-activated-sludge-metagenome-genome-assembly--contig:-NODE-3593-length-15170-cov-53.023487_pt1 | contig 15170 bp, 11 predicted proteins | sample MGYA00238184_ERZ773361 | MGnify/ENA primary metagenome ERZ773361 (study PRJEB29100, sample SAMN05720205) | activated sludge metagenome | isolation source: anaerobic digester from wastewater...
GTACCTCTGTTATGCCTTCTTTCGGCCAATTCTTTATCCCTGGTCGATTTCTTGACCAGATGAGAGAGAAAACCACCTACCAGCAGAGGTGTGGTCAGGTGAAGCGGAAGATACATACCAAGGGCCAGAGGCAGAGGAGGAAGGGCAGATAATTCAGCCACTATGGCTACGGCTGCCCCGACGCCATATAACAGCCAGGTGACAGGCTCTCTGGACATCATTGATTTAATGACGGCGGCCATTAGATTGGCCTGGGGTGCAGCCAGGGTTCCACTCTGGAAAGAAAAAGCCCGATCAAGAATAAAGATGGCTACGCCGACGGTTAGAGCTGAAACAAAAATACCAGCAAATTTAAATCTCTCCTGATTGCGAGGAGTAGCACCGATCCAGTAGCCAATCTTCAGGTCGGTAATAAAACTGCCAGAAACAGACAGGGCTGTGCAAACTACTGCTCCGATGAGTAAAGCGACGGCCATTCCCTCCTGTCCTGACAATCCGGCCCCGATCAAAATCACACTGGAAAGAATAATGGTAATCAATGTCATGCCCGAGACTGGATTAGTTCCAACAATAGCAATAGCGTTGGCAGCGACAGTGGTAAAAAGAAAGGATAGTAGCAGACAGATAACCACGCCAATCAGAGCAAATTTCAGATTGGATATCCAGAGAAAATAGAAGAAAAGAGCAATTGCTGTCAGCCCGATGCCAATGATAATAGTCGACATTTTGAGATCGCGTTCTGTTCGAGGAATTTCAGTTACCTCTTCGCCTTTTTTGCCTTTGAGGATTTCCTTAAAACCCAGCGAGAAAGATTTAACCATGATTGGCATTGATTTAATGATGCTGATCACGCCTGCCATAAAAATCGCGCCAATCCCGATATTGCGGACATAAGTATTAAAAATTTCCACTTCAGACATCTGACCGATGGGAATTGTTCCGGGATAAACAGCCTGAGGAAAATGCTGACCTAAAAACCAGATAACAGGGATAAAAGCGAAATGAGACAGCAGTCCGCCGGCAACGATAATGGCATTGTAGCGAAAACCGATAACATAGCCGAGGCCAAGAAATGCAGAGAGGGCGTCTATCTTCAAGACCATCCTGGTTTTTTCAGCCAGGCTGTCCATAAAAGGAATGAATCGGAAAGTTATGACTTCATTCCACAGCCTGACGCCGATGGCCAGAAATTCATAGATGCTGGCGACTACTACTCCCAGTATTAATGGTTTGGCCTGGTCTTTTCCACCTTCACTTGAAACCAGAATCTCGGTGGTTGCCGTGGCCTCAGGAAAAGGCAGCTTTCCATGTTGCTCGACGCAGAAGTAGCGGCGGAGTGGAATCAGGAATAAAATCCCCAGACAGCCGCCCAGAAAGGTTGACAGAAATATCTTAAAAATATCAATCGGCAAGCCGATGATGAAGAGAGCTGGAATGGTAAAAATAGCCCCGGCCACCAGGGCGCCAGAAGCCGCTCCTATTGACTGGATAATAACGTTTTCAAGAATGGTGTTTTTTCTGGAATAGGTATAGCCGATGCCGACAGCTAAAATAGCAATCGGAATAGCCGCTTCTGGCACTGTGCCGACTTTAAGACCAAGATAGGCCATGGAAAAAGTGAAGAGCAAAGCCATGGCCAGGCCCCACAGAACAGAGCGAGTGGTAACTTCAGGAATTATTTTTTCAGGAGGAACAAGAGGCCGATATTTTTCCCCGGGGGCCAGCGGACGATAAGCTTCAGGCGGCAGAGTCTCTTTCCTGCTTTCCATATGCCCTCCTTTATTACTGAATATTCAGTTTATGGTTATGGTCAGATGGAATTGCATCTCTGCCTGCTCACTCGCTAAATCGGTTCAAGACCTCATCAGCAGTCTTGGTGAACAGATCGTAGTTTACTTTGATTTTCCTTTCCTGCATAGCTTTCTGGAGGTAGCTGTAAAGAAACATTTCCTGAACCTCGCTCAGAGCACTGGCCATTTCTTCCTCTTTGACCTGTTCAAATTCTTCTCTGGTAACTTCTTTCCTTTCCAGGACTCTGACCACTACATAACCATTGCCAACATTTATTGGCTCGCTGGTCTGGTTAATCGGTAGAGAGAAAACCAGTCGTTCCACTTCAGCTGGCTCGTCAATCAGGCTCAGGTACTGTCCATGTTTATAGGTTTCGACTCTCCTGTATTCGAGGTTATTATTTTTAGCCACTTCTTCCCAGTCTGCCTGTGGAGACAGACGAACAGAATTAAGGTTGGTTCGGGCTAATTCTATCTTTTTCTCCTTGAGTAAATCCTCTTGCACCTGAGCTTTAACTTCCTCCAGGCTGGCTTGATGTTCTGGATCTTTCTGGGTAAATTGTACTACCGCCACACCTTCATAGGTAAAAATAGGAGATGAGATTTCTCCTTCTTTAAGTTCAAAAAGAGCCTGGCTAATAGCCCCGGATGAATCAACCGCTGGCAGCGGATCACCGTTTTTAAGCCAGCCAGTATCCTCGACACTCAATCCTTCTCTTCTGGCTGCTTCCTCGAGCTTCCTGGCTTTTCTGGCAACTTTAGCCAGATTTTCCATCCGCTGAGAAGCCTTGTCTCTGGCTTTCTCTTCCTGCAGATGATTCTGAATCATGGTCTTGACCTCTATCAGCGACCTGGTAATTTCAGGCATTTTTTCAGTTACCTTCAAAATGGCCACACCCTGCCCGAGGTCAATTACCCCTGATATCTGACCTGCCTCCAGCGGATTAATGGCCTCCACTTCAGCTGGCGAAAGGTTTTGCCAGTCATAGTAACCCCAATCTCCGCCGTTACTCGCTTTGTCATCTTTGGAATAAGTTCTGGCCAGCTGGCCAAAATCCTCGCCGGCATTCAGCCTGGCCTTTAATTGTTCACCCTGGCTGAGAACCTGTTGTTTATCAGTCTCAGTGTAGGGTAGATAGATTCGACTGACTTTAATTTTAGCTGGTTCTTTAAACTGATTGATATTATCTTTGTAATATTTTTCAATCTCTGCGTCTGAGACAGTGATTTCTTTTTTCAAATCATCAGTTTTTAGAAAAACATATTTGCCCTGCCGTCTTTCCGGAACTCGATATTTCTGTTTGTTCTTCTCGAAGTAGCTCTGGATCTCAGCTTCAGAAGGGCTGGAATCTAATTGAATTTTGTCAATGGTTGCCACCAGATATTCAATTTTTGCTGTCTCATTCTGATTTTTATAATTTTCCCAGACTTCATTTTCACTCACTGCACAACCGGCGGTTAGCAATCTGACAACTTTTTCCAGAAGAATTTCTTCAGCCAGACTCTCTTCAAATTTTTGAACAGGAATATGATTCCAGTCCAGAATTTGCTGATATTCCTTAAAGCCAACGAATTTACCCTCTTTCTGAAAGACCGGATAGGAAACAATTTTCTGCTGGATTTCTTGATCAGTAGCTTTAAGATCCATCTCTCTGGCAATATCGAGAAGCAGATATTGCTGGACCAGTTGTTGGAGTATCTGTTGTGGCAGATTTAACTGGCGGATCAGATCAGCTTTAAGATCAGGATAGTCATTTTTCATGGCTGAAATTCTTTGATTAAGAATCTGGGCAAATTCCTGGGCAGTTAGTTCATGGCTTCCGACTTGAATAATGGAATTAGCCTGCTGTGATTCGCCTAACCGTCCAGCACCTCCCCAAACGGCAAAAATAGCTATGATAAAAGTTGCAATGACAATCCAGAGTATTGGGCTCAGGGATTTTAGGTTCTTACGCATTGTTTTGAGCATGGTTTATTTCTCCTGTTTCTTTTCTTCACGGGCAAAATAAGGTTTGAGGCGCTGGTAAGTAGTCAACAGATCTTCACAAAAGATTCTAGTCTCGCCAATAATTGGCATGAAATTAGAGTCACCCATCCAGCGAGGGACAAGATGGAGATGAAAATGATTGACTACTCCTGCCCCCGCACTCTGGCCAAGGTTCATCCCGAGATTAAAACCGTGAGGCCGATAAACCTTTTTCAAAATACGAATAGTTGCCGGTACCAAACGAGCCACTTCCTCTAAAATGTCAGGCTGGGCTCTGTCCAGTTCAGCCAGATGCCGGTAAGGTGCAATCATCAGATGCCCGGTGGTATAAGGGTAGCGATTGATCAGCACGAAATTATGCTGGCCACGATAAAGAATTAAGGCCTTTTCGTCGTCTTTTTGTTTGAGAGCTTCACAGAAGACACAGCCCTTCATCTTGCCCGCCTTCTGGACATAGGTCTGTCTCCATGGTGCTGTGCAGTATTTCATGGTAAATTATTTTTTCTTGTTAGCTAACGCTTCTCTCAAGAGCTTGGAAGGCTTAAAATACAGGACTTTTTTGGGTGGGACCTTGACCAGTTCGCCTGTTCTAGGATTTCTTCCAGCCCGTGGTGCTCTCTGTCTGAAACGGAAGCTGCCAAAACCACGGATTTCAATTTCTTCGCCCTGAAGTAAAGCTTCCTTAATGACCTCGAAAAAGAGATTGACCCCAGCCTCTGCTTCCTGCCTGGAAATATTAAGCTTACGGGCAACTGATTCTACCAGGTCAGCTTTGATCATTATTCACCCTCCTTTTTGTGGTTACTCTTCGGCGTCAGGTTTTTCAGCTGCTCTTTTAATAGATCGCCCAGAGTTAATCTGTCGCTCTGACCTTCCAGGTATTTTTGGAATTCCTTTTTTTGTTGTTCTATCTGAGCCTGACGAAAACTGAGGCTGATTTTTCTGCCCTGCGGATTGAGCTTGATTATTTTGGCCATTCTTTCTTCGCCGATCTGGAAAGCCTCAGCCGGGTTCTCGGGAAGGTTATCGCCTAGCTCAGAATTGAAAACCACCCCTTCAATACCAGGCACTATTTCAGCAAAAAGACCAAAATCGGTGATCCTGACGATTTTCACCTTAACCATATCTCCGACCTTTTGCCTGGAAAAAAAGTCTTCCCAGATATCTCCTTCCAACTGCTTTATACCCAGAGAGACCTTTTGTTTTTCGAGATCAACATTCAGTAAAACAACCTCAATTTCTTCGCCAGGCTTTAGTTTTTCTGACGGGTGTTTTGTTTTTTCCCAGCTAATATCGGAGATATGGACGAGTCCTTCTACGTCCTTATCAACCTGGACAAAGGCGCCGAAGTCAGTCAGGCTGGTAACTTTTCCTTTAAGCCTGGCTCCCGGATTGTATTTTTGGGCAAAAAGTTCTAGCGGATGAGGAGTTGCTTGCTTCAGGCCGAGGGAAATCCGGTGAGTTTGAGGATTAACCTCCAGCACCTGGACGGTGACCTGTTGACCAACAGTCAGAACTTTTTTGGGATGAATCATCTTCTTTGACCAGGTTAAGTCTGATATATGGACCAGGCCTTCCACTCCTTTTTCCAGTTCAATAAACGCCCCAAAATCAGTCAGACTGACCACCTTTCCAGTTACTTTGGTTCCTGGCCGGTATTTTTCCTCAACACTTAGCCAGGGATCGGGGGTTAACTGTTTATAACCAAGAGATATTTTTTCTTCAATCTCATTGAAATCGAGGACGACCACTTCCACTTCTTGACCAACTTCGAATAGTTCAGTGGGCCGGTTGATTTTTCCCCAGCTCATATCCGAAATGTGAAGAAGGCCCTCCACTCCTCCCAAATCAATAAAAGCACCAAAGTTGGTTAAGGACCTGACCACTCCTTTGACCTTTTCCCCTTTGACCAGGTGGCTAAAAACCCGACGCTTTTTCCTTTCCCTTTCATCTTGCAGGAGCAGTTTCCTGGACAAAACGACATCTTCCTCTGCCCGGTTAAATTTCATTATTTTAAACTTAAGAATTTGTCCCAGAATAGAATCTGAATCTTTTAGTGGCTTCAGGTCGGCATGAGCCTGAGGCAGAAAGGCTGGCAGACCAACATCAACCGTATAGCCGTTTCTGGTCTTAGCTTGAACCTTGCCGGTGACCCAGTTGCCTGAGCGATAGGCAGCTTCCAAACGATCAAGAGCTCGCTCAATGTCTGCCTTCCTTTTCGAGAGGAGAAAATAGCCATCCTGTGGCCTGGATTTTTCCAGGATGGCCTCAATTTCATCACCAATTTTAATCTCTTCAAATTCTTTCGGGTCACGGAAATCCTCAAGGGGAATCGCCCCTTCTGTTTTGTGCCCTATATCCAGCAGTATGAAACCTGGAATTTTTTTGACTACGCGGCCTTTAACGACCGTCCCGGCACTTAGCTCCTGGTCTGAAAGATGGTATTGATCAAGCAGCCGTTCATAGTCTTCGGCGGTTATCTGGTCATCGGATTTGGTGTTCTTTTTGGTCTCGATCATGGGTTACTTTCTCCTGATGTTAATTCTGCTGGCAGCTATTATTGATAGCCAGAACAGTTTTTTTAATAACCTCAGGCGGGGTAGAAGCACCACCTGAGATGCCTATTATTTTAGCTTCCCGAATCATGTCGGGAGTTAATTCTTCCGGTGATTCAATAAAGTAAGTTCTTGGCTGGCGACGTCGCGAAATTTCATAGAGTTTATTGGTATTGGAACTGTTTTTACCGCCAACGATAATCAGGGCATCAACCTGACTGGCCAGCCTGGCGGTCGCTTCCTGCCGGACTCTGGTTGATTGACAGATAGTATTATAAACGGACAGCTCTTCGGTTTTTTCAGCCAGGCTAGCCACAATTCTTCCAAACAGCTCTACGTCCTGAGTGGATTGCGCCAGGACTGCTCTCTTTTTCTTGAAAGGCAACTCTCTGGCCTGTTCTTCGTTTTCTATGACCAGAGCTTGATGATGACTGAAGCCCAGAAGCCCCTGAACTTCCGGATGATCTCGATTACCAACTATTATAACTTCCATTCTGGCTTGCCCGAGTTTTTCAACCTTTTGCTGAATCTCCTTTACCTTAGGGCAGGTAGCATCCACAATGTCTATTTTCTTTTTCTGAAGGGATCGGTAAATAGCTGGAGAGATGCCATGACTCCTGATAATTACTATATCACCTGGTCTGAGCTGGGAGCTGGAAGTCGTAACTCTAATTCCTCTTTTATCAAGATCCGAGATGACCTGAGGATTATGAATTAACTCTCCCCAGGTAAAAATCCTTGATTTTTTTTTATCAGCCGTTTCCCTGGTCAGGTGCAAGGCTCTTTTTACTCCATAACAAAAGCCGCTGTTTCTGGCGATAATGATTTCCATTGAATATTAAAACCGAAGAATAGCCTTTAATACTATAAGAGTAAAACCCCTTTGTCAACTCTAAATATCGACCATATCTTTATTTAGAGCTAAGAAATGATTTGCTTTTCTTCCTCTAAAATTTTAGCGATTTCTTCTTCTTTGGGCAAATCATCCAGGCTGTTCAGGCCAAAATACTCCAGGAACCTTTCACTGGTTCTGTAGACCAGGGGATTGCCTGGAGCCTTTTTCCTGCCCACAATTTTAATTAGCTTTTTTTGCAGTAGATTTTTAATCGAATAAGTGGAATCAACCCCGCGAATAGCTGAAACCTCGGCCTGGGTTATTGGCTGATGATAGGCAATGACACTGAGGGTTTCCAGAGCGGCTGAGGACAGCCTGCTCTTCTTTTCTATTTGTAATAATCTTCTGACCCATTGGTCGTGCTCTGGTTTAGTGGCAAAGAGATAACCACCGGCGCTTTGAATAATCTCTATTCCGCGGCCTTCCTGATTAAAATCGGCCTGTAAAGCAGCCAGAGCTGTCTGTAATTCCTCTTCTGGCACTTCTCCCAGGACTTCTTTTATTCTGTCCAGTGTCAGCGGTTCCTGAGACAGAAAGATTAGAACTTCAAGGATAGCTTTCAGCTGATCATTCATGACTCGATCCGTGAATTTGAAGAGTTGCTTTATCTTTTCTCAACCAGACTCTGATTGTTTGGAATAGTTCTTCCTGAATGGCAACGACCACATGGTTTTTGACCAGCTCCAGCAGGCAGAAAAAAGAAACCAGAGCTTCTTCCAGGCTGTCCTGAGAAGAAAAATACTCAAGAAAATCCAACGGGCCGTTCTTTTCCAGGTAATTTATTATCTCCTTTAGCTTGCTTTCGACCGAGACATCCTTTCCTTTAATTATTCTGAGATTCTCTCTCTCTTTCCTCTTCATGATCAGAAAGAAAGTCTCGGCCAGATCGAACAAACTGACCTCTATCAGTTCCAGCTCGTCAGGTTTTTCCAGAGGTGGGCGGAAAGTTCTCCTCCAGCGCTGAAGTTCAACTTCCTCTTTTTCCCTTAAAAGGGAAGAGGCGACTTTGATCTTTTGAAATTCAAGTAGCTGGTCAACCAGCTGCTGCCTGGGATCATCTTCGGCTGAAGCCTCTTGTTCTCGGGGCAAAAGCATCTGGGATTTAATATAAATCAGCAGGGAAGCAATAAATAAAAACTCAGCCTCTCGATCAAGATTGATCTGCTCTTTTTTCTCCAGGTAGTCCAGATAATCTCTGGTAATGACTGCCATCGGGATATCATTTATATCAATTTTTTTCTTGCGGATCAGAAATAACAAAAGATCCAGCGGACCTTCGAAAAACTCAAGTTTAACCTGATAGCCGCCGCCTGCTGCCTGCTGGCTGACTTCAGCTTCTGCAGCCGATATAGGCCAATCCTGGTTTTCTTGCTCCATCCTTATTTCCTTTGCTATTGGCGGCCGGTTGGGAAATCCAGGCCCAGAACCTGCCTGACTTCTTCCATCGTCTTCTGAGCGATTTCCCTGGCCCGCGCATTTCCTTCGTTAAATATTGTCCAGACCTCGTCTGGATGTTTTTCATAATATGTTCTTTTTTGTCTGAAAGTTTTGAATTCTGAAATCAAAGCTTCGATTACGACTTGTTTGCATTCCAGGCAGCCAATTGAAGCTGTCCGGCAGCCAGCCGCCAATTCCCGGCGTTTAGCTTCTGGCACAAAAGCCTTATGGAGAGTAAAGACCGGACAATCATCAGGTTCACCCGGATCTATCCGTCTTTTTCTCCTGGTATCAGTCACCATGGGTGAAATCTTTTTTCTGATGGTTTCGGGCGAGTCTTTAAGATAAATGGCGTTGCCATAGGATTTGCTCATCTTTCGCCCATCAGTCCCGGCTAATTTTGGGACTTCAGTCAGGAGAATCTGTGGCTCAGGGAAAACTTCGCCATAAAAACGGTTAAATCGTCTGACCACCTCTCTGGCCAGCTCGATATGGAAAGCCTGATCTTCGCCAACCGGCACCACCTCAGCCTTGTAAAGGATAATATCAGCAGTCTGCAGCATGGGATAGCCCAGAAAACCATAGGTATTCAAATCTTTATCCTGAATTTCCTGTTGCTGTTCCTTAAAAGTCGGGACTCTTTCCAGCCAGGGCAGAGGTGTAATCATTGACAGGAGAAGATGAAGTTCAGCATGTTCTTTTACTTCTGATTGAATCAGAAGTACAGCCTTGTGTGGATCGAGCCCGGCGGCCAGCCAGTCCAGGGCAACTTCAAAAATATAGTCCTTTATTACTTTTGGATTCAGGTATTCAGAACTCAAAGCATGCCAGGGAACGATACCGAAAAAGCAACGGTGGGTATCCTGAAGTTTTACCCAGTTTCTCAATGCGCCAACATAGTTTCCCAGATGAAGTGCTCCCGTTGGTCTCATGCCGCTGAAGACTGTCTTTTTCTTCATCTGATCCATTGCATTTTCCTGTTTTTAAAAAAAGATCAGGCCGAGAATAAATAGTTGTAAAGGTCTGATAATCAGATCGAGAAAGCCAATTGAAATCAAAATTAGAACAATAAAAAAGCCAAAAGGACGCAGGCGAGAGTACTGTTCAGCCAGGCGATCAGGGAGCAAACCTTCCAGGACGCCGCTCCCATCAAGGGGATAGATAGGAATAAGGTTAAAAACGGACAGATAAGTATTAATTAGAACCAGGTAGAACAGAATAATTAATAAACCCTGCAGAGGCTGCAAGCCATGAGGCAAATGACCACTTGAGGTTAAGAAATCATACAGAGCGACAGTGGTAACCGGACTAATAGCTTTAAGGAGCAGAATTAAGAGAAGAGCAATAATCGCCGCCAGGATGTTGGCTGCCGGCCCGGCCAGCGAAATCCAGAAGCCGTCCCGCCTGGGATTTTTCAAGAAGCTCGGGTTAACCGGCACCGGTTTGGCCCAGCCGAAAACAGGCGCTCGGAAGAGGACCAGGAGCAGAGGGAGAATAATTGTGCCAAATAGATCTATATGAGCTACCGGATTTAAAGTTACCCGGCCAGCGGCCATAGCGGTTGGATCTCCAAGTTTGTAGGCTGCCCAGCCGTGCGAGGCCTCGTGGATCGTTATGCAAAAGAGCAAGATAACAAAACTGACAATACTTAAAATCATTTTACTTTTAATTAACTTTGTCTATTTCTTTTCTTATATCATAACTGCCAGTCTAAAGTCTATGGAAGAGGCAAAACAGGCTCTAACTTAACTGCCCTCTACAATCGCCAGGAAAAAACCTTGAGTATCAAAGCATCGGCAGATATCTCTTAATCTCATAAGGGCTGACCTGCTGATCATACTGTTCAGGAACGCTTTTTAGATAGTCTTCGATTTCTTTTTGTTTATTGGCCAGGAATTTTTGAAAGATGTGCTCACCCAGCGTTTCCCTGATCAGCTGGCTCTTTTCCATCGTTTTGATCCCCTCCTGCAAATTTCTGGGCAGGAGTTGGATACCTGCTTTTTTCTGTTTTCTGACGCTCAATTCATAAATATTTTCTTCTACGGGAGAAGGTAAAGGAATTTGATTTTTAATTCCGTCTAAACCAGCAGCTAGCATGAGAGTCATAGCCAGATAAACGTTGCAGCCAGGGTCAGGTGAACGAAGCTCGATCCTGGTCGCTTTTTCTTTACCTGGTTGATATTCAGGTACCCGGATATAGGCTGATCTATTCTTCTGACCCCAGGCTATATAGACGGGAGCCTCGTAGCCCTCAATCAGCCTCTTATAAGAATTGACCCACTGACTGAGAACAGGGCAAATGGCCCGAGCATGGTACATAATACCAGCGGTATAATGCCGGGCCTCAGGCGAAAGATGATATGTTGAGCTTTCATCAAAGAAAGCATTATGGTTACCTCTCCACAATGATTGATGAACATGCATACCGCTTCCGTTCTGGCCATTGATCGGCTTGGGCATAAAGGTGGCGTAGAGATTATGCATTCTGGCCACTTTTTTAGCCATATAGCGGAAAATCATGACCTTATCAGCTATCTCGACGGCGCTTTCATAACGAAGATCAATTTCGTGCTGTCCGTGAGCCGCTTCATGATGATCAAATTCTGACTCAATGCCCATTTTTCTGAGTAGAAGCTGGATCTCTTTTCTTATTTCTCCATGACGGCCAGCAAAAAAATACTCGCCAGCATCAGTAGGAACAGGCTGCTGGTCGTCGGGAAAGATAAAAAATTCTAGTTCCGGCCCGCACTTAAAGTCATCAAAGCCGAATTCCTCTCTGGCTTTAGTCAGCATCTTTTTGAGGACAAAGCGGCTGTCTCCAGCGTAATGCTCATGATCAGGCGTGTAAATATCCCCGAACATAATTGCTTCTCGCCAGCTGGTTTGACCGTCAAAACCAGTGTAAGTCCAGGGAAAAACTCTAAAGGTTCTGGCCTCAGGCACAATGACCAGATCACTTTCTTCAATCCGAACAAAACCTTCAACTGAAGACCCATCAAAGCCTTTCCCATCTGAAAAGGCCCGCTCCAACTCCGAGCCGGGAATGGAAAAATCCATCGGCCGGCCAAGAATATCTGGAAACATAATCCTGACAAATTCAATCTTCAGGTCAGGATTGTTGATCACCTCCAGGACTTCCTTTTCAGAGGTCAGCCCATAGAGATCATCTAAACTTTCCTGCATCTGGTTATTCCTTTCCTGTTAAAAATCCAGTAAAAGCTCAATAAAACTCTGAGATATATTGAATATTTGAGGTTATTTTAGAGAAAATATGACATTTGTCAACAAAGCCGGCTTGGGTAAGAGTGGCCAGAGAAATAAGCTTTAAACCGACTGAAATCCAACGGGCAAAAATTGTTGACAGGAAAATCATTTGTGCCATAATCAGGTTGTCAATTTAAAGTGGAGGAATTGAATGACCAAAGAGATACATTCCACCATTGGCCATCATTATATCGTTGAGGCTTCAGGCTGCGATCCAAAGATCATCGGCAGTGTGGAAAAAGTGCAGCAAATCCTGGTTAAGGCAGCAGAAATTGCTGGTTCACATGTCTGGGCCATTTCTTTCAGCAAGTTTCCGCCCAACGGTGTAAGTGGCGTGGTGGTGATATCGGAATCTCACATCTCGACCCATACCTGGCCAGAGATGCGATACGGAGCACTCGATATTTATACCTGCGGTAATAGCGGCGATCCGGAGAAAGCTGTAATCTATGCGGTCGAAGCCTTCGGGGCAACGACTTCGCATATTACTGAAATCACCAGGGGTATTGATGAGGGAGATGCTATTTTCTATCACAGCTTTATCACCTGGGAAGAGTACCTGAAAAAAGAAAAAAAGGATAAAGAAGGATCGAAGCCGCAACCTGGAGTGTAAATAAACTTTTTATTGTTTGTAAAGGTGCTGGCTGTCATCGCCGTTTGTTTTGAGTTAGCTTGCTTATCTTCCCCACAAAAAACCGTCCTTTCCAGGTCTGTTTTAATTTGTTTTTTCAATAAGTTGTTCGCCGCCTGCTCGCTGGCATAAAAATTGCTCCTGCCTTAGTGGGCGATGGGTGATTCCTCAGCTATAATACAAATAGAGGAGATAATTTTTGGGGTAGGTAAGATTTTTAGCCGGCTGAGCTGGTTGACTGGTCTGGTTTTGCTTCTTCAGCTCAATTCCTGGCCAGTCCAGACTGAGTTTCCCCCTTACCTTTTAACTATAAAAACCTACCTGGAAAATGGGCAGTTTGAGGACTACTTAAATTTATACAGTCCAGAGCTTCGCCTCAGAGAGAAGGAGAGTTTAGCTGAATATTTTGTCGTGTCTGGGTTTGATTCTATCTATGTCCGCCCAGCCGGCCAAAGTCAGGATAGCTCGGGCCGAAATAGAGCTTTTTTCCAGGTACTCTTTCAAAACCAGTATTCTGCCAGTATTGAGATCTGGCAGATTACCTACGAGCTCAAAACTTCTGGCCTGGTTATCACTGATAAGAATGTTAGTGGAAACATTTCTAAGCTATATCGTCTTCGTTTTCCAGGTAAAAATGACTTTTTAGCCAGAAATCTCAGTTTGACTGAACAGGATTTAACTATTACCTTCAGCCAGGCTCATGTTTTTCTGGATAACCTACCTGACACCAACACGGCCTTGATTATCATCGGTGAAGGTCGGGCTGTCTTCCGTCCCTCTGATGAGATTGAAAGAAACCAGCTGCGGAGAAGATTTGGAAAGCCTTACTGGGAGAAAAAGCTCTCTTCTATTTATGTCCGGGGTTCGTCCAGTTTTTTTAATAATAACTTGAAATATGAAATTTATCCTGGGGGACAGCCACCAGCTGCCCGCCAGGATGACAACCGGCTGGTTGCTTCCATCTTTGCCCGAAATTATCCCAGGTCTTTTACTGTTGAAAACTCCATAACAGGAGAATTGCTGACTTTCTTACCGCAATCGGGTGAAACGGTGGTTGAGATGCAGGTCGGACGACGAGGCGAATTCACCTATATTTACTCTCCTTTTGGCGAAGAGGAGATTGTTCTTCTGGATCGAAGGAAAGGTCTGCTTTTGAGCAGCTATTCTCCTTCAAGCCAGGAGCCTGGCCTCAGGAGAATGTATGTTAGATTTGAAGAAAAATATGAAATTGAGAATTACCAGCTCGAAGTCAGCTATGACCCGGATAATAATTGGATGGCGGTCTGGGCAGAAATAAGCTGGCTGCCGCTAATTGACGAGTTGGATGGTGTCCAGCTCAGGCTCAATCCTGAGCTTGAAGTCAAGCAGATTCTTGACGATCGGAACAGACAGCTTTACTACAGTCGTGACCGACTGAGAAGGCTTCTCTATATTTACCTGGCGGAGAGAGCAAAAAAGGGACAGACAGTCAGGGTCAAAATTTTGTATGAAGGCAGGATTGTGCCGCCAGCGCCTCTGACTGATGTTCTTGGTCTCCAACTCCAGCCCGACTTTTATTCCAGGGATAGCTTGCTCTATGATAGTTATCTGTTTACTCAATCTTCGGAGTGGTATCCAGCCCCGCCCTCCGAAAAATATTTTACTTTCAGCTTGAAATTATTTGTTCCAGACGATTACTATGGACTGGCCAGTGGTCAGCTGATAGATCGGGAGCCAATTGGTAATGAGGTCAAGATCCCAGAACAGAACAGACCCGGGAAATATGTCTATAAATATGAGACCAAAAAGCCGGTAAAATATATCAGCTTTCTGGTCGGACAATTCCGACCCGGGCCGAAAATATCCGGAAAGGTGAAGCTTGAATATTTTGTTTCCAAGGGCAGGCTGGCTGACGATAAAAGCCGCCTGGATGAGGCCGGAAGAATTCTTGAATATTATGAGAGTCTCTTTGGAGACTTTCCTTATGATCAGCTGGCCATTGTTCAAAGATTCTGGCCCACGGAAGGTGGAATCTCACCACCAGGTTATATAGTCCTCAATGTAAGTCCGACCGGGGAAGATGTTCCTCCTATAAAGATAAAGCTTAGTAATCCAGTTGATCTGTCTTTCTGGTCCGGCTACTTTCTGGCTCACGAAATTGCTCATCAATGGTGGGGCCATGGCCTTAGTTATGCCACTTACCGCGATAACTGGCTGACGGAAGGACTGTCACAGTTTTCAGCCATTCTTTACCTTCAGAATAAGTATGGGCAAAAAGAACTGGAGGAGATTCAGAAGAGAATATCCAGATGGGTTAGAAAAAAATCAGAACTTGGTCCAATCACACTTGGCTTAAGATTAAGCCATCTTGATTTCGAAGGTTATCAGGCAATTGTTTATGATAAAGCGGCTCTGGCTCTATTCATGCTTAAAGATCTGCTGGGAGAGGAAGTTTTTTTTAAGGGCTTAAGAAATTTTTACCAGAATAACCTCTTCAGGCTGGCCAGGACAGCCGACTTTCGACGCTCTTTAGAGGAGGCGTCTGGTTTCGATCTCAGGCGATTTTTTCAAGATTGGTTCTATTCAGAAGTCTTGCCCGAAGTCAAGATCAAGAAAAAAATAACCCGAGAGC
>ENA-UPTA01003595-UPTA01003595.1-activated-sludge-metagenome-genome-assembly--contig:-NODE-3595-length-15164-cov-6.285922_pt1 | contig 15164 bp, 15 predicted proteins | sample MGYA00238184_ERZ773361 | MGnify/ENA primary metagenome ERZ773361 (study PRJEB29100, sample SAMN05720205) | activated sludge metagenome | isolation source: anaerobic digester from wastewater...
CCGCCCTTGATAATGCTGTCAAAATCGGAGACACCGCTGGGTATCCTCTTCACCGTGGCATCCATTCCCGCACCTGACTGGGGGCATTTATAGGGATATGACCTTATAATTGTATGGTGGGCGCCTCGCCCTTAGGGAAAAGAAAGGCCTTCAGTTCCTCAGGGGACCTCGGCCCAGGCCTCAACCTGGCAGCTGCCGGTGAGGTATGAGCTTATCAGGAGGCGGTGCAGAACGTCGTACCCTTCGTACACCGCGATGCCCCCGGAAAGCCCGAGGGTTGCCACCAGCCGGTCGCCCTGGTCCACCAGGCTGAGCACCTTCCAGGTGTTGGAGGCCTCGTCGTAATATCGCACCTCCACGTCGCTGGGGGAGATGTCCGGATGGGAGATGGACATCTTGATCTTGACGCCCCCCTCGCTGCGCAGGCCGATCACCCTGACCCCCATGTCATACTCCTCGCCGGAGGTCCAGACGACAGGGACCGGCAGATGCTCGTAGGTTCCGCCCAGGCCGTCGGTGGCTATGGCCACGATGGTCACGGAGGCCGCTGGCTCCTCCTCGGGCATCATGCGGTCATAGAGGGCGCCGGCCGCCAGATAGGCGGTGAAGACCACCACGGCGGTGATGGCTATCGCCAATAACCCTGACCAGAGTCCGCTCCTGCCCAATTCCGCACCTGCAAAGAAATCGTCCTTGGTCGGATATAATCCATTGCCTTACCGACAGGGGATGAAGTCCAACACCAGCCGCAGCGCCTGCTCGGTCGCTTGTGCTTTGATGCTCTTGCGATCCCCGTCGAAAAGATATTGGAACGCCGCCTGCTCCTTCTTCATGGCTATTCCGATGAAGACCAGCCCCACCGGCTTCTGCGGGGTCGCCCCGCCCGGCCCGGCGATGCCGGTGACGGATACGCCGATATCGGCGCCGAAGGCCTTGGCCACGCCGGAGGCCATCTCCCTGGCGCATTCCTCGCTCACTGCTCCGTGGATCTTGAGCGTCTCGTGCGATACGCCCAGGAACCTGACCTTGGAATCGTTGCTGTAGACCACCACTCCGCCCTTGAAATGTTCGGACGAGCCGGGAACGTCGGTGATGCGGTCGCAGATGCGTCCGCCGGTGCACGATTCCGCCACCGCCAGAGTGAGCCCGGCCTTGCCCAGCCTTCCGAGGATATCAGTCTCCAGCATCGGCCCCACCCTGGACCAGGTCCCGCAGGCGCTTCACCCCGTCGATGGAATCGATGACCTCGGCCACAGCGTTAGGAACGAACTTGCGCCAGTCGTCCCCCTCCACCATGCGCTTGCGGATCTCCGTGCCGGAGTACTGGGAACGGTTGAACATTGGCGAGGCGGAGACCTCGTATCCCGCCTCGGAGAAGAGCCTCTTGGTGAGGGGGTTGTTGGTGTACACCCTCTCGAACGGAGGTACCATGGAGCGCACGTGGGAGACCCAAACGCCGTACTGATTGATGTCCACGATGGGCACCAGGAAGAAGTCCTTGATGCCGTCCGCGCGCAGGGCGCGGGAGATCATGAGATGACGTTCCCCGGCGGTGAACGGATTGTCGAAGGTGTGCGATATCTGCGCGCTGCCGATGCCGATGATGAGCTCGTCGCACTCCTTGGCTATCTTCCTGACCACTTCGAGGTGCCCGAGGTGGAACGGCTGGAATCGCCCGATGAGAAGGCAGTCCACGCGCTTTACGTCGCTCATAGCTTCACGTCAATCCGGTTCTGCCGATAAAATCCTTGCCATTGGAAAAATGAGGATGGGGGAAATGGTTTACTGGGTGATCGGCTTCGCCGCCGGCTTCAGAGGGGCGCTGACCAGGGCGGCCAGCTTCTGCAGCAGTCCGTCCTTCTTGCTCCCGCTGACCAGAGCGTGGGAGAGCACCTCGCCCATGTTGGTCACCGGCACGATCTCGATCTTGCCGATGTAGCGCTCCTCGAGCACCACGTCGAACTGGTTGGACTTGGGGATCAGGACTTTCTTCAGTCCGGATTCGGCCGCCGCCTCGATCTTGGCGGTGACCCCGCCGACCGGCAGCACCTGGCCCCGGACGCTCAGCGAACCGGTCATGGCCACCGTCTGGTCGACCGGCACGTCCTCCAGGGCGGAGATGACCGCCGTGGCGATGGAGATGGAGGCGGAATCGCCTTCCACGCCGTCGTAGGTCCCCACGAACTGCACGTGCACGTCGTGGTTGCTGATGTCCTCGCCGGTGTACTTCTTGATGATGGCCGAGACGTTCTGCACCGCTTCCTTGGCGATCTCCCCGAGCTTCCCGGTGGCGATGATCTGTCCACCGTTCTTGGTCTGGGCCGGGGTGACCTCGGCCACGATGGGCAGGACGATGCCGGACAGCTCGGACATGCTGCTGGCGGAGTTCATGGCCGCCAGACCGTTGACCACACCGACCGCCCCGCCCTCGGTATTGAAGGTAGGGTAGAGCTTGTGGGCCTGGATGTAGCGGTCCACGATCTGCTGCTCCAGCGACCGGGCGACCTTCTTTGCTTTTATTACGTGCTCCTGGGTGACGATGGGCGCGGACTCCTCGCGGGCCATGTCGCCGGCGACGCGGATGAGACCGCCGAGCTCCCTTAGTCGGAGGGTCAGCTGACCGCGCCTTCCGGCGCGCCTCTGGGCCTCCTTGATTATCTCCATGACCGCCTTCTTCTCGAAGTGGGGGATCTTCTTGTCCTTGGCGACCTCTTGGGCGACGAAGCGCACCAGCTTGGTGCGGTTGTCCTCGGTGTCGTCCATGGTGGAGCGCATGTACACCTCGTAACCGTAACCGCGGATGCGGGAGCGGAGAGCGGGGTGCATGCCCTGGATGGCGTCCATGTTGCCCGCGCACACTAGTATGAAGTCGCACGGGACAGCTTCCGACTTGACCATGGCCCCGGAGCTGCGCTCCGACTGGCCGGTGATGCTGAACTTGCCCTCCTGGAGCGCGGTCAGCAGCGACTGCTGGGATTCCATCCTCAGCATGTTGATCTCGTCCACGAACAGGACGCCCTTGGACGCCTTGTGGATGGCGCCCACTTCAAGGCGCTCGTGGGCCGGGGTCTCCAGGCCTCCGGACTGGAACGGGTCGTGCTTGACGTCGCCCAGCAGCGCGCCGGCGTGGGCGCCGGTGGCGTCGATGAACGGAATGGTCGCCCCTTCCTCGTGGGTGATCAGCAGCTTGGGGACCATGTAGTTCTCCTGGCGCTGACCGACGTAGCGGGTGGCGAAGAATATCATGGCCGCGGCCATGATGCCGAACAGCAGGATCATGGGGTCCTGCGCCTGCCAGAACAGGATGACCGTGAGGACCATCACCATCATGACGATGGCGGTGATCATCGAGGACTTCTGGGACTTGCGGGCCATGGCCTCCTTCTTTTGAGCGGAGACGATCTCCTTGCCCTTTCCGGCCGGTACCGTCCGGATGCGGGGCTCGTTGGGATCGTCGGCATTGTGGTAGGCGATGACGTCCTGCAGCTCGTCCTTGGGGAGGTACTCGGTCATGGACTTGGCCAGCATCGATTTGCCGGTACCAGGCTCTCCGATGAGCATGACATGGCGCTTCTGCTCGGCCGCCTTCTTGACGACCTCCACGGCGGAGTCCTGACCGATGACCTGGTCGGAAAGCTTCTCCGGGATCTTGATGTCGGCGGTGGTCGTGAACGACTGGCTCTCCATCCAGGTCTCCACGTCCGGAATGTTCACCGCCTTATCCTTGACTTCCTCTTCCATGCTTCACCTTGTCTCAAAACCATCCCATGCAAGCACTGCTATATAAATGAATTCCTCGCAATCAGCGGAACGCGCGTAAGGCCAGCAATCAATTATTATGGACACCGTGACCCACCGGTCTTTGTTAATATCATTCTGGTGTTGGTTTTTGTTTTTTCTGGCCCCCCATCGATCCCCCATGAAATTGGCCATTATTCATTTTCCGGAATTGAATTGATCATTCCCCATATTGAAAAACGGGTGATTCAGTTAGTTATCAGTGATAATTATTTTAGCCATCTTGAAACAGTACTAATTATCAGTGATAACTATTTATACATATCACCATATAATGATAATTGTTCACATGATCGGTAAGATCGAGGACAAGGTCATCGAGATGGTCGTCAACGCCAAGGGCGGATGGATACCTAGCGAGATCTCCGAGCTTGGTCTGACTCCAGACCTGACCTTTGAGGATGGAGATACGCTCATCATCGTTGAGACCGCCGCAAGAGGTGATGCTCAATCCTTGGCGCGCCTTTCGCTTTACGACAGACTGGTAAAAAAAAGAGGGCGAGAGGTGGTATTGATACTGGCCGCCAATAGCTTCAGCGATCGAGTGCTCGATCTGGCGGACCGTTCCGGCATACGGACCGTGATGCTGCCAAGGGGATCCCTGCCGCCGAGGAAAGATGATGATCGGGTCAAGGGAGGGGTGAAACTGACCTCGGAGAAAGCGTGGCGGGTGGTGAGCGGACTCCTAAAGGACCAGCCTACATCCATAAGGAGCATCTCCATTCGGGAAAGGGTTTCCTATGGTTGGGCGCACACCGTTTGCAAGCACCTGCTGAATCAAGGAATGGCCCGAAGAAACGGCAATCTGGTGGAAGTGACCGATGTCGACCGATTGATGAACGGCGCGGCCTGGGAGCGGCCGTTGCTTGGTCTCAGGTCCATAGAGATTCGGACGGAGATTACGGAGGCGTTCGCCTGCGCTGTCGAGATGGAGAGGACAATGAACGCGGCGGGATTCGATCATTCGTTCACCGGGTTCCTCGCGGGATCCCTATTCACCGGGATGGCTGTCAGATACGACCGTGTCCAGGTCTACGTGGACGAGGCCGAGTTCGATTTTCTGAAGGACATATATTCGCGCAATGATGGAAAAGGGGTGGTCATTCAACTCCTGTGCCCGGACCGGGATGTGATCACCGGTTCCCGGGTCGTGGAAGGCCTGCGGTTGGCATCTCCCGGACAGACCCTCCTGGACCTGGCCGGCCTGGGAACGGGCGGAATGGAACTTCGCCGGGCACTGCTGAGGGAATATGCCCGCCTATGACCCGAACCCGGTGATAGCCTCCTCCTTGGAGGAACTTAGGTACATTTCGCGTCTTATTGCAGAATACGAGGACCACGAGCGTCCCAGGACCGTGCTCATCGGAGGATGGGCGGTCCACTCCTACAACGCCTGGTATGGTTCAATAGACATCGATCTGATAACCGATTCCAGGGGAAAGAAGAGGGTCGTCGACCGCCTGGTCGGGGAACGAGGGTTCGTTCATCGTCGAGGCGTTGACGACACGCGGAGCATAATTAAGGAGGTCTCACCAGGCAGAGCCGTGATCCTCGACCTGGGGCGCCGAGACATCCATGACCCTTTCGAAGGCGGCGTTGGCAGCCTGAAATATGGACTGCTTGATGGCCGGACGGTATGGAGAGAGGTGGCCCCCGAAACCATGATGCCCGTTCCCGACCGGACCCTTCTCCTCGTTTTAAAAATGAAGGCCTCGTGGGACAGACGGTACAGGATTGTGAACGGCACTTCACATGACCCGGAATGGGAGAGGGGGAAACTGGTCAAGGACCGTGGCGACATCTTCTCGCTCCTGGACCCGGCACACGGCGGCAGGGATGTGCGACTGGATGTGTTGGCCGATGATCTTGCTGAATTCCCTTTCCTTAAGGTCAGCCTCCTTCAGGCCTTGGAGGACCCGGAGGCGTTTCTGATGTATGGTAAGATCGAACGTGATGGGGTGCGGGACCTGATCTCCCGCTTGAAGGCATATTTGGAATGAACTTTCGCTGAGATCGTTGCAAACAGTATTAACCCAGGCGTCCATCCCCCATTGCCCATGTCCGACTGGAAGAGCTTGCTGCCGCCAAAGGTGCTGGAGATAATGGCGGAGGACGGGATCACCTCGCTGTATCCGCCGCAGGAGAAGGCGGTGCCGCTGGTCCTCAAGGGCAAGAACCTGGTCCTGGCGGTGCCGACCGCCTCCGGCAAATCGCTGGTGGCCTACCTGGCGGCGGTGAAGAGGGTGCTGCACGACCACGGTAAGGTATTGTACATCGTCCCATTGCGCGCTCTGGCGGCGGAGAAGCTGGAGGACCTGCAGAAGTTCGAACGGCTGGGCATCCGGGTGGGGATGTCCATCGGCGATTACGATGATTCCGATAGACGAATAGACGAGCTGGACATCCTGGTGGCGACGTCCGAGAAGGCCGACGCCATCATGCGCCACCGCTCCGAATGGGTGCGCTCCATGTCCCTGGTCATCGCGGATGAAGTGCACTTAATGAACGACCCCGGGCGGGGGCCGACCCTGGAGATCACGCTCACAAAACTGAGGATGCTGAACCCGAACGTCCAGGTGATCGCGCTCTCCGCCACCGTGGGCAACAGCAAGGAGATGGCCGAGTGGCTGGGGGCGGAGCACATCGCCATGGAGTGGCGGCCGGTGAAGCTCAAGGAGGGGGTTTACCTCGAGGACACCATCAACTTCACCGACAACTCCCGGCGGAAAGTGAAGCAGCTGGACGATCCGGTGTGGTCGCTGGTCAAGGACACCATGGACGAGGGCGGACAGGCGCTGGTCTTCGTCAACACCCGGAAATCCACGGAGACCCTGGCCGGGCGCTTCGCCCGGCAGGTCAAGGACAGGCCGGACGAGGCGTTCGTCAAGGAACTTGACGAGGGGTTCCAGGACGAGCACACCTCTTTGGGCCTATCGCTGAAGGACTGCATGAAGCACGGCATGGCCTTCCATAACGCCGCCCTGAGCAACGAGCACCGTCGTCTGGTCGAGAGGTCCTTCAAGGCCGGGAAGATCAAGTGCATCGTGGCCACGCCCACCCTGGCCGCCGGCATCAACCTGCCCGCCAGGCGCGTGATCGTCCGCGACGTCAACCGCTTCGATGACGGCGGATACGTTCCGCTGCCGGTTATGGAGGTGAAGCAGATGTGCGGCCGGGCCGGCCGTCCGCGGTACGACCCGTACGGCGAGGCGGTGCTTCTAGCCAAGACGGTCGACCAGAGCCACATGCTCTTCGAGAACTACCTTCTGGGCGAACCGGAGGACGTGGAGTCGAAGGTGGGCAACGAGAAGGTGCTGAGGGCGCATGTGCTGGCGCTGATCGCCACGGACACCGCGAACACCCGTGCGGCCATATTGGACTTCCTGCGCCGGACGTTCTACGCGCATCAGCGCGGGGAGCAGGGCATGGAGGAAGCGGTCGATAACATCGTGCGCTTCCTCTGGGAGGAGGGCATGGTGCGCTGCCCGGGAACGGAGATGCTGGCCCTGGAGCCGGAAGCCGATCTCAAGGGAACCTTCTTCGGGAAGCGCGTCTCCGACCTGTACATCGATCCGATGTCCGCCGTGAAGCTGAGGGACGGCCTGCTGGCCTACGTTCCCGGGGAGAAGACCCTGGGCTTCCTGCACGCGGTGTGCTCCACGCCTGACATGATGACCCTGTTCCTGAAGCGGGACGATTTCGAAAATCTGACGGAGGTCGTGCTGGACCGCAAGGAGGAGATGCTCTTCATGGTGCCGGACATGGAAACTCCGGACTACGAGTACTTCCTGGCCGAGTTGAAAACGGCGCTGGTGCTGGACTCCTGGATAGCCGAGAAGGAAGAGGAGGACATTTTCCGGGCCTTCGGCACTGGGCCGGGGGACATACACAACAAGGTGGAGATCGGGGAATGGCTTCTCTATTCTATGAGGGAGCTGTCCAACATCTTCAACAAGGACTGCTATCCGATCCTGACCAAGCTCATGACCCGTATGCGTTACGGGGTGCGAGAGGACCTTTTGGAGCTGGTGGAGCTGAAGGGCGTCGGCCGGGCCCGCGCCCGCTCCCTGCACAAGAGAAGCCTCACCACCTGGGAGAAGCTGCGGGAGGCGGACGTGCACGATATATCCTCGGTCATCGGCATCGGGGACGTCCTGGCGGAAAGGATAAAGAGGCAGGTCGACCCGGGGTTCGTGCCGAATAAGAGCGCCAAGCCCCGTCCGGCGAAGGGATCGGAACCTCCGGTCAGGAAGGAACCGAAAGAAGTGCCGAAGAAGGGACAGACCAAGCTGGTGGACTTCTAATCCCCGGACGTCAGGCGCCGGAGGGTCTCCATGGCCACGTCCCTTCTCTGGTCGAGCATGATCCTCATGAAGAGCTCGATCATCCCTTTAGCGTCGCCATCGTCGCCTTTCATCAGAGCCCGCAGGTACCTTTCCCGCTCCCCGCTGAGGAACGGGACGCGGGGAAATCCGTTGGCCTCGAGCATCATGTTGAACACCTCGCGCCCGACGCGTCCGTTGCCGTCGGTGAAGGGATGGATGCGCTCGAAGCGGTGGTGGAAGATCACGGCGGAAAAGAAGGGATGCATTCCATCTTCCATCGAACCATAATGTTCGGCGAGGGCCGCGGACAGCTCCTCTTCGATGAGAACGGAGGGGGCGAGCAGCAGGTCCCGACCGATGATGCCGATGTCGTCCGTGCGGCGGAAGGTTCCAGCCGAACCATCGATGTTGGACATCGCCAGGGAGTGTATCCTCTTGATCGTGGATATGTTGATCCGCCCCCGGTGCCCTTCCCGGAACGCTCGGACGGCCCTGAAATTCTGCACCTCGTTGATCTCCCTGAGAGAGCGACCCTCGGGGACCATGCCTTCCTGCAGGAGCAGACGCGTCTCCTGCAAGGTCAGTGTGTTTCCCTCGATCCCGGTGCTGCCGTTGACGTAACGCAGCTCGAGAGCTTCCTCTCCCTCTCGCAGCTCGTCCGGACGGAGGTGGTCCTGAAGGGAGCGATGAAGGAAGCGAAAGCGCTCCAGCATGTGAACGACGATCTTCCCTTCCTCCCCATCGAACGGTTGGCAGGCGTAACGGGAAACGCTCAGCTCGGTCCTTTTTTCCAGGGCTTTGCGCTCCAGCTCGTAAGCGGTAGCGACAAGGGCCTTCTCCAGCTCCTCGAGCGACGGCTCCTCGGTGCCCAGGTACTTGGTGACCTTCGCCTTCCTGTCGCCGACGCGCACGTCCTTGGCCAGGAAGAACTGGAGCTGACCTTTGCTCCTTCTACGCTCCAATCTCGCCCGGGCGCTCACGTTGAACATAATGTAATGGCAGATATATGATAATATAATAAATTGCCATTACATGAATATTAATTTTGGCAGGCTTGCGAATCGGGCATGACATTGATCATGGAAAATCAGGATGATAATTTCCTTCGTTCATCATCTTCAATCTCCACAATATGGAGGGGTGCGAACAGAGTTCCTTGTGGACCGGCATCCCTTTGAACAATAGCTCCTGGTCCAGACGTTTTTCCGAATACATCGCATCGAAGAATTCCCACTCCTCCTGCGATAATGCCAATACGTTCTTGGCCAATGACAGGGCGCCTTCTCTCATCGCCGTCGTATCAACGGGCGATCGGGAGCGGGGTAACATTGGTAACAGATTGTTCTGTATTTCCTTATCTGTCACACCTTCCACCTCCTTCGTTCCCATGGCCCGGGCGTCACCATACATCGAAAGGTAGAAAAGTGAAATCTTGCGGAAAAGGTCCCCATCGATTTTTTGGACCGCGTGAAAGATCAGATTCGCATCATAAACATCCCGTGGCGTCCCGCGAATTATCAATGCGCGAAGTTTACCTGCGAACAGCTCTTCCGATCGGTAGGAAAGTACCTTCACCGACCCTAGGTCATCGAAAGGATGTACCAGGTCCCCCCAGACCGTTCCAGCAACAGGCATCCTTTCCAGGTAATTGATCTCCAATTTAAGGTGGTCGGCACCTCCCCCGCAGTTCCTGAAATGGATATCGAACTGTTCTCCAGCATACTTTGACACCGGCGGATCGACCCTGTAATCCAGGTCCTTGAAAAGGAGAAGCAATGCGTCCCTTATCTCTGCCCTGTCCTTCTGCATCACTGACTGGTCGAGGTGCCCGATATAGTTGAGATCGATATCCACAGATAACCGCCTGAACCCGAAAACAAGACCCTGGATAGCCGTGCCTCCCTTCAAGGCCAGTCGGTCGGACAGTTCCGGAATCGCTTGAATCCGATCGAGGATCTGCATGAGCCGGTAAACTTTCTCCAAGGAATCCGATTTGAATCCGGTTTGACCGGTCATGCGTGAGAAATAAAGCTTACCAGGCACATTAGGCAAAACGCACCATCTCCTCGAAGTTGCGGGGGATCAGAACGTTCCATTCCTTCACCAGGCGCCCATTCCTCTTTTTTCCTGGCACAAGGTAGCAGGGATGGGGTCCGACATTGGCCTTCAAGGATTCCAAAAGGCCGTCTGAAACCCTGACCTTGTTCCTTAGATGAGAGAGGACAAAACCGGCCTTTTGATACAACCCCTTCTCATCGAACAACACCAGATAATCCATCAGCTTTTTTGGGTCCAGCAAAGCGAATGACTCCATACTTTTCAGATACTCCTCCAGCCCACCGCACAGGTCCGGCCGACGGATGCAGTCCAGGAAGGTCCGCTCCCGGTCGGTGACCGTCATGAGATGGTCTCCCCGATACTGCGTGGCGATTCCGAACAGCTTGGAGGCCAGCACGGGTCGGTAAAGGATTCCCTGGAACTCGAAGGGCTTGGACCTTTTTGGCGAAAGATAATAGACGGTCGTAAACTGGGAGTTGGCCGCGCCATGAAGCTCCAAGGCGCTGTGGAAGGCCAATGCGCCAGTCCTGTCCATGGCCTTGTCGAACAGGAGATAGCGATCGAACTCGTAGTATGAGCCTGCGCGTTCCGGGGGCACGGCGGCGTAAAGCCCCTCCCGAACCCTGATCAGGTTACCTTTGGCGGTCAAACGCCATAGGGCCATCCTTGCCGCGCTCTCCTTACCAGTGATGTTCAGGGCGTCGTTCACGGTGATGTACTGCTGGCGAAGGGCGGTCAGGTAAATCTCCCTCTGTCCGCAACGCTTCTGTTCATCGGTCGTGATGTTTGGTTCGTCCTCGAACATAAAAGGACATGCGCTTCGATAGGTCATATATTTTACTATTTTAGCTCTGTATCTACTATTTTGTATATTTTCAGAACACTTTAACAAATAAAAGCAATTTATGTCATGTCTTCATCCGACCTCTTCCGATGCACGATAGAACCTGATGTGGCAAGTTCATTGCGTTTGCAGTAACCCTTCGAAAGGAACGGAATGCCTCGTTCCAAAGCATCTATGGTCGACGTCAGAAATCGGTTATGGCCCTGGTCACGTAGAACGTGCCATCCTTGAAGTAGAAGGAGAAGTAGCTGGAACTGTGGTCCGTCTCCCTCATCTTCACCACGCGCAGTCGGCGCTGCACTTCGATCTCTCCAACTTCCACCATCTTCAGGTGGATGATGCCGTCCGCCAGGAAATCCGTGTCGCCGGAACCGTAGTACTGGTACTGCCCGACGGGCATCTCGGCGATCATGAAGGTGGTAACTTCCGTGGAGCGCAGCCACTCGAACAGCCGGAAGATCTCCTCCCGAGGCTGCTCGAACTTGGCGATCAGCTCCAGAGCGCCCAGCGAGTCGATGACCAGGATGTCGTAGTTCATGCGCTTCTTGCTCTCTTCCACGGCGAAGCGGAAGGTGTCGAACCACCCGCCGGACTGGGCCTGCAGGCGTATCTCGCCCAGGTCCAGCACCTCGACGAGACCTTCAGGGTTCCCGGGCATGTGCAGGTAGTCCATCTGGCGCAGGAGCGAGGGCTTGTTCTGCTCCAGGGAGATGTACAAGGCCTTGATGCCTTCCTTCACCGCGTTCATGTGCAGAATGTAGTACGCCAGAGAGGACTTCATGGTGCCCGCGGCTCCGGATACCATGATGATGTTACCCTTCGGTATGCCGCCGGACAGGTTCTCGTCCAAGCCGTTCACGAAGGTCTTGATCCTCGCCCTCTCCATCTTCTCCCCTGCACCCATATATGCTTTCGACGATATATATTGATGCGACCTCAGTTGGCGATGGCCCGGCGCACCGCTTCCGCCGTCGCCTCGGTCTTGATTGGCTTGCCGCAGTTGGACATGACGGTGTCCGGGTCCTTCAGCACGTGGCCGGTGCACACGCAGACCACCCGCTCGCGGCGGGATACCTTCCCGTCGTCCAGCAGGCGCTTTAGGCCGGCGAGGGAAGCGGCGGACGCCGGCTCCACGCCCACCCCTTCCTTGCGTCCGAGCAGGAACTGAGCGTCGATGATCTCCCGGTCGGAGACGGCGGTCATCACCCCGCCCGTGTCGTACACCGCCTTCAGCGCCTTCTTTCCGGAGGCGGGGTTGCCTATGCGTATGGCCGTGGCGATGGTCTCGGGGTCCTTAACCGGCCGGAAGTCCTCCTGCCCGTGGCGAAGGAATTGACCAGGGGAGCGCTCCCCCCGGCCTGAACGCCGGTGAAGATGGGCATCTTTTCTATCCAGCCCAGCTCGAACCACTCCTTGAGGGCCTTGTAGCCAGCCCAGATGTTGGCGGCGTTGCCCACCGGGTAGATGATGCGATCGGGAACCTGGAACTTCAGCTGGTCGATGATCTCGAAGCACAGCGTCTTCTGCCCTTCCGGTCGGAACGGGTTCACGGAGTTCAGCATGTACAGGTCCCCGGCGTGCGCCAGGTCCTTCACCACCCGCAGAGCGTCGTCGAAGTTGCCGTCGATGGTTATTACCTTGGCCCCGAAGAACATGGCCTGGGCCAGCTTCCCGGAGGCCACCTTTCCCGATGGTAAAAGAACCACGCACTTCAGCCCGGCCTTGGCCGCGTAGGCGGCGAGCGAGGCGGAGGTGTTGCCGGTGGAGGCGCAGCCGACCACCTTGCAGCCCAGCTCCACCGCTTTGGTCACGCCTACGGTCATCCCGCGGTCCTTGAAGGAGCCGGTGGGGTTCGCCCCTTCGAACTTGACGTGAAGCTCGCGAACGCCGTACTCCTCGGCCAGCTTCTCGCAGCTATAGAGCGGCGTGCCGCCCTCCTGCAGGGTGACCGGCTCCGAACAGATGGGCAGGAAGTGCTCGTACCTCCAGACCCCCAACGGACGGGAGCTCAGGTCCTCCGGGGACGTCCCCTCCAGGTGTGTGAGGTCCATCTCCACCGTCAGGCTGCCATGGCAGCTCGGGCAGGCGTCCAGGAAGTGGTTGTCGATCTCCTTCCCGCATTCCCAGCATTTGACGACGTATCTCATGGTACCACCCGGCTGCAGCCGGCGCCCCACGTGGTGTTCCAGCAGAAGCATTCCACCCCGTGGCCGTCGTAGAAGTCCTGCACGGCCTTGGCGATGACCAGCCCGTCGGCCTTGCTTCTGTCGAAGAAGGCGGCGATGCAGGGTCCCGAACCGCCCAGGAAGGAGGCGAAGGCCCCGGCGTCCACCGCCGCCTTCTCCGCGTCCTTCAGGAACGGGACGAGCGGTGCCCGGGCCGGCTCCACGATGATGTCGTTGATGGATCGGGCAATGAGGTCCAGATCGCCGATGGCCATTCCCGCCACCAGCGCGGAGGCGTGACCGACCTGGTGTATGACGTCGGGCATCGGAACGGTCTTGGGCACCTTTTTGCGGGCCTCGCGGGTGGGGACGGCGAACTCCGGCAGGCACGCGACTATCCCCAGGTCCTTCGGGGGCGTCAGACGAACCACGTCCATCGGCTCGTAGGAGCGGATGACGGTGAATCCGCCCATCAGCGCCGGGGCGGCGTTGTCGGCGTGACGGCTACCCGAGGACGCTTCCTCGCCGTACGAGGCGCAGCAGATCAGCTGGTTCATGTCCAAGGGTTTGTCAAGCAGAAGGTTCGCGGCGTAGGCGCCCCCGGCGGCCGAGGCCCCGGACGAACCCATGCCGGACGCCGGGCGTATCCCCTTGTTGATCTTCATGGCGATGCCGAAGTCGGCGCCGGCCACCTTGAGCACCTTGTTGGCCGCCACGGCCGCGGTGTTCTTGGTGTTGTCCAGGGTGACGGCGTAAGCGCCGATGCCCACGATGGACTCGACGTGAACGCCAGGCTCGCTGGTCTTTCGAACCTCGATGCGGTCGCTGGGCTCCTCTAAGGCGATGCCGAAGACGTCGAAGCCGGGCCCGACGTTGGCTATGGTGGAAGGCGCTCTCACGATGGCGCGGTCTAAGGACATGATGAGATCTCCGTCAAATGACTGGTCATGACCACCATGACCTGAACTCGTTTAAATGTTTTCAGAGCCACGCCCTTTCAGCTCGATGAGGGTGGGCCGGTCTCCGTTAGCGTGCGTCCTGCGGATGATAACGTTTATTCCCCCCTTCCCCGTTGAAGGGGGCATGACCGTCCGTTGCGCCGGGGCCTGGATAGAGAAAGGGGAAAGCAACGCCCTGCTGAGACGAGCCTCGGAGCTGGAGACGGAGGTGGTCCTGATGGACGCCGACAAGGTCTGCGGCGTCGGTCATCTGGAATCGGCGGTGCTCCACGCCCGGAGGGCGTTCGAGCGGGGCGCCAACGCCTCCAACACCCTGGGCATGGAAGTTATCCTCTACGCCTCCGGGGAGCGCCAGATCTCCAAGGCCAAGAAGAAGATGGGGCTTCATCAGGGGACGGAGAGGGTGGCCGTAGTGGTACTAGAACCCCTGGACGCTGATATCGACAAGGTCCTGAAGGAACTGAACATCCATCGGGACGACTCCTTGCTGGACTGTTCCCGGGAGAAGGGCGAGGCCTTCGGAATCGACGCCAATGAAATGAAGGCCGCGGGCGAGGAGATGCTTGTTGATCTCGTAATGGAAAAGGTGGCCTTCGTGGAAATTCTCAAACGCTGACATTCAGGCAAACCATTTAATTGTCGGCGGCCCATATATTCAAGCCAGAATTCACAGGTGGATCACGAGTTGCCGGGAGATTACGTCAAGCAGCTTCAACTGGCCAAGCAACTGGAGCAGAAGGCCAGGGAGGCGGCCCGGGGTCGCGAGACGGCGGAGGACAAGATAGAGGAAGCCACAGCCCTGCTCTCCAAGGTCAAGGAGATGCAGGCCTATTCCGCCGAAACGGAGAAGCTTTTGACGCTGGCCAACCAGAGCTACTCGGACAAGGACTACAAGGACGCGCTGTCATACGCGGTCAAAAGCGTCGAGGCGTCCGTCCGCGCCCGCAAGGACCGACTGCAGGAGATGCTCCGCGAGGCCCGGTCGCTGCTGGAAAGGGTGTCCGAGCTGGGCAAG
>ENA-UPTA01003597-UPTA01003597.1-activated-sludge-metagenome-genome-assembly--contig:-NODE-3597-length-15155-cov-7.055099_pt1 | contig 15155 bp, 17 predicted proteins | sample MGYA00238184_ERZ773361 | MGnify/ENA primary metagenome ERZ773361 (study PRJEB29100, sample SAMN05720205) | activated sludge metagenome | isolation source: anaerobic digester from wastewater...
CCTACGCGGACTCCGACGAGATCGTGCGGGCGCGGGCCATCCAGCACTTCGGCGCGTTCCTCCGCGCGGGCCGCGTGTGGATCAGGCCGCGCGGCATCGTGCTCCTCTCCGAGCAGGGAAAGCGCGGCATGAGCATGACCGAGGTCGAGCACCACCTGATCGGGCTCGGCGCGGAGAAGCGGCAGTTCACCGCCCGCGCGCCCGAGGGGCGGCAGGTCAACGGCAAGTTCTTCGGGCTGGACCCCGCGCGCGTCGCCTCGCTCGCCGGGCTGGCGACGGTCGAGGTGGGCGACGGAGGGGCCGATGCCCACGCTCCGAACTGACCCTCCGCGCGCATCTAATGGAACGCGCGCGCGCGCGCGCATAAGGCGAGCTTTTTCGATATGCGTTTTCATACCCCAGGCTAGAAAAGCTAGAACGCTAGAACGCAACAACGGCGCGGCTTTGCGCGATTTTTTCGCGCTAAGTGCCGCGCTAGAAATCGCGCGAAAAAGCTATATCGCGCACGACGAGGAGAGGAGAGCCCACCTGTGAAGCCCGTGAAGATCCCGCTCGACCAGCTCACCGCAGACCCGCAGAACGCCCGCGTCCACCCGGAGCGCGGGCGCACGTTGCGGCTCTGCGACATTGAGCGACGAGACGAGTGCGCGTGAGCGCGAGTAGACCGCATGGACGAAGCGCGGCGCTGCACGGCGAAGTCGAAACAGACGGGCGAGAGGTGCAAGCGGTACGTTACGCCGGGTATGAAGGTGTGCAGGTTCCACGGAGGCAAGTCGCTGCGCGGTCCCGCGCACCCGAGCTGGAAGCATGGCGGCACGTCGCGCTACGTCCCCGAGCGGTACGCCGAGGCGCTGCGCGCCACGCTCGAGGACCCACGCGCGCTGGAGCTACGGCACAGCCTCGGCATCATCCGCGCGCGGATGGACGAGCTGCTGCAGCAGGCCGAGGAGGCGAACACGCGCAAGGTGTTCCGCCGCCTCGCCGACAACCGCATCGAGGCGCTCGCGCTGCTCGACCGCGCGCAGCGGCACAACCGCGAGGCCGTGCGCCTAGAAGCCGAGGGCGACGCGGCGGGCGCAGCGCGCGAGCGCGAGGCGAGCGCCGCAGCGGGCCGTCAGCACCAGGAGGTCTACCGCGCGCTGCTGGATGACATCGAGCGCGGCGGGCAGTTCCACGACGCGTTCGATGACCTGCTACGCCTGATCCAGACCGAGACGAAGGTGACCGAGAGCGAGCGCCGTAGGCTGGAGAGCGAGCGCGCCTACGCCACGCTCGCGCAGGTCGAGGGGCTGTTCGCGCGGTTCGCCGTGGAGGCGCGCGAGGCCGTGACGCGCAACGTGGACGACAAGACCGTGCGCGCGGCGATCCTGTCCGAGATGCTGCTGCGGATGAAGGCGCTCTACTCCGAGCTGTCGCAGCGCGCGCTGCCGGTGGGCGAGGAGTGAGCACGGTCCTGCAGGGCGGCGCGCTCGCCGCCGTGCGCGTGCTGGAGGAGGCGCTGGCCGTCGAGAGCGCCGAGCGGTCGCCGCTGCTCGCGCCGCAGCACGGGCCGCAGCGCGCGTTCCTCGACGCGAGCGAGGACGTGGTGATCTACGGCGGCGCGGCGGGCGGCGGCAAGACCTACGGCCTGCTGCTCAAGGCGATGCGCTACATCCACGAGCCGAGCTACACGGCGGTGATCTTCCGGCGCACGACCGCGCAGGTGCGGAAGGTCGGCGGCCTGTGGGACCTCGCCATGCAGGTGCTCCCGCTCGCGGGCGGCACGCCGCGCAAGGGCGACCTCTCGTTCACGTTCCCTGGCGGCGCGACCATCGCGTTCTCGCATCTCGAGGAGGAGAAGTCGAAGCTGGACTGGCAGGGCGCGGAGCTGGCGTTCATCGGCTTCGATGAGGTGACGCACTTCACCGAGTCGCAGTTCTGGTACCTGTTTTCCCGCGCGCGCTCGAAGTCGCCGTCGATCCGCCCCGTAATCTGCGCGACGTGCAACCCCGACCCGGACTCGTTCGTGGCCGACCTGTTGCTCGACCGCTGGATCAGCCGCGAGACGGGCTTGCCGCTTCCGGGCGAGGAGGGGCGGCGCTGGCACTTCGCGCGCGACGGCGAGCGCCTGCTGTGGAGCCGCAAGCTGCAGGACCTCCGCTCGCTGGACAGCACGCGCTCGATCACGTTCATCCCGTCCGCGCTCGCCGACAACCCGATCCTCCTCTCGCACGACCCGCAGTACCGCGCGAACCTCGAGGCGCTCCCTTACGTCGAGCGGATGCGGCTGCTGCACGGCAACTGGACCACGCGCCCGACGGCGGGCCGCGTGTTCTCCCGCGCGTGGCTCGACCTCGTCGCAGCCGCGCCCGCGTCGCCGCTCGACGTGCGCTACTGGGACAAGGCGGGGACCGAGGGCGGCGGGTGCCGCACGGCTGGCGTGAGGATGCGGCGCGCTGGCTCGACCTACTACGTTGTGGATGTGGTTGCCGTGCAGCACGAGGCGGCGCTGCGTGAGAAGCTGATCCGCCAGACCGCCGAGCTGGACGGGCGCGGGGTCGAGGTGATCGTGGAGCAGGAGCCCGGCTCGGGCGGCAAGGAGAGCGCCGAGTCCACGGTGCGCTCGCTCGCTGGATGGCGCGTGCGCGCGGACCGAGTTACCGGAAGCAAGCTCTCGCGCTGGTATCCTTTGGCCGCACAGGCCGAGGCGGGCAACGTGAAGGTTCTCGCCGCGCCCTGGGCGCGGGAGTTCCTTGACGAGCTGCACAACGCGGACGGCGAGCGACCGCACCGCGTTGACCTAGTGGACGCCGCAGCCGGGGCCTTCGCCGCGTTGGCGAGGGGCCGACTGACGACCGGGATCGGCTGAACGAACGGAGGACGCACGACATGAAGCGCATCGCACTCACCCTCACCCTGCTGCTCGGCCTCGCCGTGGCGGCGCACGCGCAGCCGCGCCGAGCCACCGTCGCCGGCCTGCCGGGCTGCACCGCAGCGAACAAGGGCAAGATCCAGGTGGTCGTGGACGCCACGGGCGCGACCGACTGCTCGACCGGCGGCGACGCCAAGGTCGCCGTCTGCGTCTGTGACGGCAGCGCGTGGGCCGCTGGCATCGCAGACGTGGCTGACCTGACCGCAGGCGCGGCCAGCTCGACGGACAACGCCATCGCGCGCTTCCACCTCACCGGCGGCAAGACGCTGCAGAACAGCGTCGTGCTGGTGGGCGACACGGGGGCAATGACTGGCATCCTGAGCGCGGACATCGGCGGCGGCTACGGCTCCACCGGCGTGACCATCAGCGACGCGGGCGCGATCTCGGCAAACGGCGCGCTGACCGTGGACGGCGCCTCTGTCCTGAGCGGCAAGCTGACCACGGGCTCCGTGGTGTTCCCTGAGTACCTGACGCTCGCCGCCGCCGCAGGCGGGGCGAACGTGTCCGAGGTGACCATCACGGTGAAGGACGGCGCTGCGGCCACCGTCGCCGCAGTCCACCGCCTCACCGTCTGGCTCTCCGACGCCGCGACCTGCCAGGGGCTCACCAGCACCGCGGCGAGCGGCACGGTGCAGGCCAAGGCCGCGAGCGGCACGGACCTCGCCGCGTTGACAGCGAAGAAGGCGCTCAACGTCCTCACGCTCGCCACGGGGGTCTACGTCCTCGAGATCACCGACAGCGCCAAGACGGGGTTCTACGTCTGCGCCGAGGTCAACGGCAAGGCGAACGCCTCCGCGCAGCTGGTCGCTGGCAACTACGGGGCCTAGTCGCGTGAGGCTCGCCGCATCGCTCGCCCTCCTGGGGTGGGCGAGCCTGACCGCCGGGATCGCCGCGCTCACGACGCCGTGGGCGTGGGCGATCTCGGCGGGCGTTGCGCTGCTCGCCGCCGCCGCCCTGCGCGCGTGGGACGCCGTACTGGCCGAGCAGGAAGAAACGGAAGGCGGTGACAGGTGAGGCGGATCGTCAAGGCGCTGGCCGCGCGCGGCGAGAGGAAGGACTACTCGCCGCGCGCGTTCGTGCAGTTCCCGGCACCGCGCGGCGCGGTGAGCGCGGTGGACTGGAAGGTCGAGCAGGTTGCCCTCAGCGCGTTCAAAGCCTGTTCGTGGGTCTACGTCTGTGTGACGCGGCTCGCGCAGGCGCTCTCCTCCGTGCCGTGGCGGGTCTACACGCGCCCGTCGCGGCGCAACGACTGGGAGGTGGCCGAGGACCACCCTCACGAAGTCTTGCTCGAGTACCCGAACCCGCGCATGAGCCGCAAGGCGCTGATGCTGTTCCAGGGCCAGCAGGTGCTGCTGCGCGGCAACGCGCTGTTCCATCGCGTCGCCGGGGCGAACGGCGAGTCGCCCGAGCTGTGGCCGCTGAACCCCGCGCGCATCCAGCCCATCGCCGACGAGGCGCAGTTCCTCTGGGGCTACAAGGAGCAGGACGGGCAGCGGCGCGAGCTGCCAGCGGAGGAGGTCGCGCACGCGATGCTGCCCGACCCGACGAACCCGCTGTGGGGCGTGCCACCGCTGCGCGCGATCTCCGACGTGGTCGCCGCCGACATAGACGCGGTCGCGTGGAACCGCTCGATGCTGAAGAACCTCGCCGTGCCGCCGGGCGCGTTCGTGGACCCGAGCATCGTGACCGACGAGCAGCTCGCCGAGGCGCGCAACCGCATCCGCGAGCGGTACGCCTCGCCGGACAACGCGCGCACGCCGATGGTGCTCGGCGGCGGCGCGTCGTGGGTGGCGATGGGCCAGAACGCGGTCGAGATGGACTGGATCGAGTCGCGCAAGTTCACCGTGCAGGAGATCGTCGCCGCCTACAACCTGCTGCCCGCGATGTTCTCCAACGACGCGGCGACGTACTCCAACATGAGCATCGCCGTGCGCTGGATGTGGGAAAACCCGGTGATGCAGCTCCTCGACGCCTTCGAGGAGGCGTTCAACCTCCTGCTGGTCCCGCCGAAGGACCGCGCGACGACGTGGATCCACTACGACACCAGCGGCGTGCTCGCGCTGCGCGACGACCTCGCCTCGCGCGCTGCGGCGCTGCCGCAGCTCATCGCCTCCGGCGTGCCGGTCAACGAGGCCGCGCGCCTGCTCGACCTGCCGCTGCCTTCTGTCTCGGGTGGTGACACGCCGCTCGTAAGCGCTGGCCTGATGCGGCTGGAAGATGCTGCGGACCCGCTGATGCCGGAGGAGTGACGGATTGGCGCCGAAGCCGCTTCGGAATATACCGGAAGCGAGCCTCTTTACGAGGCTCGATGCGCTTGCAGCGTCGGCAGACCCGAAGCTGCGGCGGCTGTTTCTCCTGGCGATTCGCGGCTTACTCTCCGAGTCGGACAAGCGAGCGCTCACGGTTGCGCTGACCTACGGCGACCCGGACATGGCCGAGACTGCGGTGCCGTGGATCAAGCTGGAGATCAACCTAGCGGCCATGTTCCAGTCGCCGCCGATTCGCACGCTCGCCGCCGGCGCCGGGGATGCGGCCGCGTGGATGGCCGGCACGGAGCGCCGGACAGACGCAGTGCTGGAGCGCCTCGACCAGAGCGCGCAGTTGCGCGCGGCGCAGATCACGGACGAGACGCGGCGCGGGATCCGCGCGTTCGTCTCCGAGGCGCACACAGCCGGCCGGCCGATTGCGGACGTGCAGCGGGACGTAGAATCCGCGCTCTACGCAGAGGGCGGCTTCGGCCTGGACGAGCGCAGCGCGCGCGCGGTGGGTCGGCGCCTGGCTCGCATGGTGGAGCGCGAGGGGCTGACGGCGAAGGAGCGGGCGAACGCGCTCAGGACGCTGAACCGGCAGGCGCTCGCAGCGCGCGCGCGTCGCATCGTGGCGACGGAGTTGAACGCGATCACGAATCAGGCGATGCAGTCGCAGTGGGAGGCCGAGGGGAGCGTGACGCACAAGGAGTGGGTTGCGCGGATGAACAACAAGACCTGCGAGCGGTGCGCCGCGTTCGACGGCGTGGTCGTCCCGATCAACGATCCGTTCGTCTCTCGGGCCCCGTTCTTGGAGGTGGCCTTCACGCCCGAGATTCACCCGAACGGCTTCTGTGTGATGAGACCGGCGAGGAAGGCATGAGCGGCGATCTCCCGCGCGTCAACGGTCACTGGGAGGAGCTGTTCTTCGCCTGGATGCTGCGGACGGGCGGCAACGTGCAGGCGAGCGCCGAGCTGGTCGGCGGGACGGCGCGCGCCGCGTACAAGCGGCGGCGCACGGACGCGTCGTTCCGCGCCCGGTGGGAGCAGGTCGATCTGGAGATCAAGCAGCGCCGGGGCCGCTCCCCGCGCGTGGTCCGGCTGGAAGTCTACGCCATCGCCCTCCCGCCGAGGACGGTGCGGGAGGTGGAGTTCACAGAGTGCGCCTGCCGGGAGGCTAGGATGGAGACGCCATGAGCATCGAGTGGAAACAACTGCCCGCCGAGGGCACCGAGATCGGGGCCGACACGGAAAAGCGAGAGATCACCGCTTACGCCTCCGTGTTCGGCGTGGTGGACCAGGTCGGCGACATCGTCCATCGCGGGGCGTTCACACAGACGCTCAAGCACCGGATGCCGAAAAACCTCATCAAGGTGCTCGGCTTCCACCGCGAGCTGATCGGCAAGCTGTCGCACGCCGAGGAGGACACGACCGGCCTGCTGACCGTCAGCAAGATCAGCAAGACGCGCGGCGGCGACGAGGTGCTGGAGCTCGCGCGCGACGGCGCGCTCACGCACATGTCCATCGGCTACGAGGCCGTCAAGCACGACCAGAGCACGCTCGCCACGGGTCGCACGGTGAGGAACCTGCGGGAGATCAAGCTGTTCGAGGTGTCGCCCGTGGACTTCCCGGCGAACGAGGAGGCGCGCATCCTGTCGGTGAAGACGGCGCGAAAGGACATCGGAACCTTCGCCGAGGTGCTGCGCAGCGCGCAGTTCGTCGGCGACGTGGCAGGGGAGGCACTCACGGAGGAGGAGGCGCGAGCGGTCCTGACGATCATGCTCGCCATGCTCCCGCCCGAGTCGCCGCTGCGCGAGAGGATCGAGGCGCTGACCGCCGACCCCGGCGACAGCACTCCAGAGCCCGAGGCCGTCGAGGCCGAGGAGTCTGCGAGCGCCGCGCTCGCCGAGCTGGTCTCGGCGGTGGGCGGCTGGACCAACGCACTCAGAGGAGTCAGGGCATGACCGAGCAGGAACTCAAGGGATTGGTGGAGGCCGTCAAGGCTTCCGAGGTCGAGCTGAAGTCGGCGCTCGACGCGCAGGGCGCGGAGCTGAAGTCGGCGCGCGAGACGAGCGCCGAGACCGTCGCGCGCATCAAGACCGCCGAGGAGCGGATGGACTCGGCGCTGGCCGAGTTCAAGTCGGCGCGCGAGAAGGTGGACACGGAGCGCGCCGAGCTGGCCGCTCGCGTGGTCGAGCTGGAGAAGGCGGCGAAGCGCGTGGGCTACGGCGACGCGCCGCAGGAGCAGAAGTCCGTCGGCGCGCAGTTCGTGGAGATGCTGACCGGCGGCAGCGACCTCGACCGCCTCCGCGCGGGGCACCGTGGCAGCAACGGCTTCCAGCTCAAGTCGCTGGAGCGCAAGACCACCGTCACCAGCAGCGACGCCACGCGGCTCATCGTCCCGCAGCGGGACATGATGATCTCGATGCCGCAGCGCCCGCTCCGCATCGTGGACCTCATCCAGCGCGTGCCGACCACGGTCAACGCGGTCGAGTACGTCGAGGTCAACGGCTTCGGGCCGAGCGCGACCTCGAGCGTCACGAGCATCACGCGCTCCAGCTCGACCGCCACCGTCACGACCGGGGGCGCGCACGGCCTGCAGATCGGCGACGTGATCGAGATCGCCAGCGCCGAGCAGAGCGAGTACAACGGCGTCAAGGTCGTCCTCACCGTCCCGAGCGCCACGACCCTCACCTTCGCCGTGGACTCGGGCGCGACCACGCCGGCCACTGGCACGATCACTTGGCGGAACATGAGCGCGCACGGTGCGGCGGAGCCGGTCAGCGAGGGCAGCGGCAAGGCCGAGGCCCGCATGAAGTTCGAACTCAAGACCGCCATCGTGCAGACCATCGCGCACTGGCTCCCGGCGACGCGGCAGGTGCTGGACGACCTCCCGCAGCTCCAGGCGCTCATCGACAACGAGCTGATCTACGGCGCGAACCTCGCCGTGGAGCGGCAGCTCCTCTACGGCACCGCCGCCAGCCCGCAGCTCCAGGGCATCCTCACTCACTCGCTGGCGCAGACCTACACGGGCGCGACCCCGATGAGCAAGCTGGAGGTCCTGCGCCGCGCGAGCACGCGCGTGATGCTGTCGGAGTTCGAGCCGAACGGCATCGTCGTGAACCCGCTCGACTGGGAGGACATCGAGCTGATCAAGGGCGACGACGGCCACTACATCTGGGCGCAGGTGCCCGGCTCGGTCGGCACGCAGGTCTGGCGTCTGCCGGTGGTCGTGACCAAGAGCATCGACTACGGCGATGCCGTGGTCGGCGCGTTCAACCTCGGCGCGACGTACTACGACCGCGAGCAGGCCAACGTGCGGTTCAGCGAGCACCACGCCTCGTACTTCACCAGCAACCTCCTCGCCATCCTCGCCGAAGTCCGGTGCGCGGTGGCGTGGAAGCGGCCCTCGGCGTTCGTCGCCGTGGACTTCGGCACGGCGGAGTAGCACGAACAGGGGCGCGGGCGGGTGCCACTCTCCCGCTCGCCCGCGCCTCGCCTTTCGCGCCGCTGACTGGAGGAGGGTAGAGGAGAACTGATGGAGCTAGTAGAACGGACCATCCCGCTTCGCGCGCTGCGGAAGCTGCTCCCTCCGGGGGCGGCGCACGCCACGGTGAAGCCGGGCGCTGTGTTCCTCGCCACCGAGGCCGAGGCCATCATGCTGTGCCGCGCGGTGCTGGCCGAGCGCGTGGGCGCGAAGCCGCCGCAGGTCGAGATCGACGTGGCCGAGGCCGCGCCGCCGGAACGCTCTGCGGTCAAGCCGCCGCAGCGGTCGGCGCTCATGCACCCGACGAAGCGCAAGACGACCGGGGGCCGCAAGCGGTGATCGCCGTCGCTGACCTGCGCGCGTGGCTCCAGCTCGCGGCAGACGACACGGAGGACGACGCGCTCCTCGAGGAGCTGGAGGAGCGCGCGGTCGCGCTGCTCGGCGAGCTGGTCTGTGACCACTACGGGGCCGAGACGGAGTTCGCCGAGGTCGTGGACGGCAGCGGCACCGCCGAGCTGTGGCTCGACCGCACGCCGACCACCGCGACCGTCACAGTGGAGCTGCGCTCGGGGCAGACTTGGGACGAGGTGGACAGCGAGCTGTTCACGGCGTTCGGTCGCCGCGTGCTGCGCGTAGACGGCGGGCTGTGGTCGCGCGGAACGGCTGCGTACCGCGTGACCTACACGGCGGGTTACGCTGCGGGCGAGGAGCCAGCGCTGGTCCATCAGGCCGTGCTCGACATCGTGCGCTTCTTCTACCGCGAGGGGCGCAGCTACACGCTCAAGGAGCTGGCACTGCCCGACGTGCAGACGCGCTCGGCGGGGCCGCAGCACATCGCCTCGGTGCGCGAGCTGATCGCGCGGAACAAGAGGCCGATGCTGTGACGCAGCCAGGCAGCGTGAGCATCGGCGGGCCTTGGATCAAGGCTGAGGTCGTGACTGAGGGCGCGAACGTGCCGCTCACGATGGCGAACGCGGCGAAGCTGCTCAACAACCCGTTCAACTACACCGACCTGCGGAAGCAGGCGCTGCTCATCGCGCGCGTCACCGCGCCCGACTCGATCAGGAGACAGTTCGAAGGCGGCTACGGCTTCAGCGGCACCGGGATGAAGGTGGCGTGGTCGGCGACCAAGCCGTTCGGCAACCGCCCTCCACCGAAGCGCACGCTGTGGCGCAGCGGCAAGCTGGCACGGTCGTGGATGGGCGGGCCGGGCAAGTTCGAGGAGCACACCGGGATCCAGCTCTCCTACGGCTCCACGCTGCCCTACGCGCACGTCCATCAGTCGTTCACCCCCACCATCGTGCGCCCGAAGCGCAGGGCGAAGGACGGGCGATGGGCGATGTTCTGGAAGCTGGCGCTGTCCTTCGGCGTGTGGCTCTCGGAGGAGAAGCTCGAGCGCGGGCTGGTGATCCCGTCGCGGCGCGTCGGCATCGGGCGCGAGACAATGGCGCGCATCGGCGAGGCCGTGATCGAGAAGGCGATCAAGGTGATCGCGGGAGGCAAGTAGCGTGCGGATGCTCAAGGCGTACTTCACCGACGACGACCTCGCGCCGGAGGAGTTCGTCGCCCACCGCGTGCGCGAGTACCTCGCAGCCGACGCCAAGATGACAGCGATCTTCGGCAGCGAGCGCGTGCGTGTCCTCTCAGTCTACGTCCCGACCGAGTTCGACCCGCTGCCGTGCCACCTCATCGCGCTGTCGCTCTCGGCCGACGAGCCGGCTCCGTCGCTCCTCCGTCCGACCGTCACGATCTACCACGTCTTCAAGTGGAGCCAGAGCGGAACGCAGTTCCTCGCCGACGGCGAGGCGGGGCTTGCAACGTACTGGCGGCACGTCAATCGAGTTCTCAGTTCCGGCCCCGCCAAGCTGCTACAGTACGAGCGGGAGGACGGCAAGGTGGTGCAGACCGTGGCGCGCAGCGAGCCGGGGCAGGTGACGACGACGCCGGAGGGGCAGCTTGGCGATGGTGCTTTCGTCTTTCGAAGTGTCCTGCCGTGGGTCTACGAGTTGCGGCTCAACCCCGACGGGCAGGTGATCCGCAACTTGGTCAACGGATAGGAGGAGCGCAACGATGGCAGCGTACCCGTTCTTCAGCCCCGGCAGCGGCGACCCGACCCGCTCGCTGCGGCGCATCATTCGCCAGACGGCGAACAACGTCCCCGGCCTGCACGGCGACGCCGTGGACTTCTACCACAACGGCGGGCCGATGGGCCTGGAGCGCGAGGCCATCGAGCGCATGGCGATCCTCGGCGGCTCGGTGCGCGGCACCCCGATCACGTCGAAGCTGAACGTGACCGGGATGAGTCCGCTGTTCATGGGCGACCTCGACGCCGGGAGCCGCGCGCAGGCCGCGCTGTTCCTCTCGCACTTCCAGGGGTACCTCACCACGAACCCCGGCAGCGGCGCGCACTACCGCCACCGCATCGGCGACCACCTGCGCGCCTCGCCCGGCACGCAGCAGCTCAACAAGCTGACCATGATCGGAGACGACGACAAGGGCTACGCGACCCGCGTGGTGGACGTGGTGCCCAACGGCTTCAACCTCAGCATCGCCTCGCGCGCCAACGTCGCGCTCGACTTCCCGATGTTCCCTGGCGCGGCCGACCTGTGGGCCGACGCGGTGGAGGGCGTCGGCAACACGGGCACCATCAGCGCGACCACGCTGCCGGTGCTGCGCGGCTGCGCCTGGAACGCGCACTTCCCGACCACGCAGGCGACCGACACCGACATCATCGTGACCATCACCGCCGACGATCTCACCACGGTCAGCTTCACGGTGAAGATGGGCGCGGCGGGCACGGCCAGCTCCGCGCAGACCGCTACCAAGGGCGCGTGGACGCGGCTCTACTACAGCGACGCGGACCTCAAGCTCGGCACGCGCGGCAACTGGGTGTCGATCTACTTCCACGGCGGCAGCGCCGACGGGGAGTACGTCACGGGCGACACCTTCACCTTCGACGCGCGGCGCGCGGTCTGGACCCCGACCTTCGACACCGAGGTCGTGATCCCAGAGATCAACTGCGTGTTCTACATCGACGGCGAGGAGATCCCGATGGACGGCGGCATCCAGATCGCCGCCTCGCAGGACACCGTCGAGACGCGCTACGTTCCGGGCGGCGAGCAGCCGGTCGGCACCTACCGCGCGGGCTACAAGACGGTGAACATCAACGTTTCGCGCCGCTACGTCGATCTCACGCTGGAGCGCAAGCTGCTGAACGCCTCGGTCGTGTCCTTCGTGGCCGAGGGCTACAGCGACGTGGAGATCGGCAGCACGGGGCAGGACTACGGCGTGGCGTTCGTCGCGCCGAGCTGCCGCGTCACGGGGACCACCTTCTCGACGGACCAGGGCGGGACGAACAGGGACGAGGCGCTGGTGCTGCAGGCACGGATGCCCGACCCGGATCTCGACTTCGACTGGGACGGCGAGACCGTCGAGGGTGACTTCGAGGTGATCTTCGACACGGACTTCGCCGCGATCCCGTAGCGCGACGAGGGCACCGTGGCCGACACGGTTGCGAAGCTAGTAATCCTCGCTGATGGCAGCGTCGCCCGCCGAGAGTTCGACTCGGTGGGCGACGCTGCATCTGCGGCGGGCATCGAGATCGGCTCGAGCCTCGGCGGCGGGCTCCAGCAGGCGAACGCCGCGTTCTCCTCCATCGACAAGCAACTAGCGGCAGGGAACCTGACGCGCCTGCCGCGCACCATCACGGCTGCGTCGATGGCCGTGGACAAGCTGGAGAAGGAGCTGCTCGATCTCCGCAAGGCGGGCAAGTCGACGGAGGACCTCGAGCGCGCCATCGCTCGGATGCGAGCGCGGCTGCAGGAGGCGACGACGCAGGCGGGCCTTTTCCGCGACAAGATGGAGGAGGTCACCCGCAGCGCGAACGCGGTTGCCATCGGCTCCGACTTCGGGAAGATGGGGACGAAGATCGGCGCTGCTCTCGGCAACACGCTGGAGCTGATGAGCAAAGTGTTCTTCGCGGCGCAAGCCATCGGTCGCAGTTTGGACACCGCCGGCATGGCCGCCGAGGAGTTGGGCCGGATGTTCGGCGGGCTGGACGAGGAGACGCAGGAGGCGACCGGAGCCATGCGCGAGTTCGGGCGCGCGCTCTCCTCGTTCGACATCGGCGGCGCGTCGGCGGCGCTCGGCAAGTTCGCGGGCAGCGTGATCGTGGACATGACCGACGCGAGCAAGTCCGCGACCGGCTCGCTGAAGGACCTGCAGGCGCAGATCGAGAGCATGACCGGCGTGACGCCCGCTGCGGTCGAGGCGTTCAACAAGATCAAGGAGGCGCAGCGCGGGATCGTCGCCGAACGCGAGAAGGCGATCAAGACGCTGGAGCTGCAGACGAACGCGACCGTGATGCAGGCGCAGGCCGAGGACAAGGTCGGCCAGCTCACGGACGAGTCGCGCGCCGAGCTGCAGAAGCTGCTCGACGCATGGGAGGCGCGCGGCGACGTGCCGCCTGCGAAGCTGCAGGCGCTCGCCGATAAGTACGGCCTCGTCAGCACGGCGCAGCGCGCGTTCCTCCAGCAGATCGAGGGCGAGGAGAAGGTGCTACGCAAGCGCACCGACGCGCTGCTCGAGGCCGTCGAGGCGGCAGAGCGCGACGGCAAGCTGACCACGGAGGCGCGCGCGACGATCCGCAAGCTGCTCACCGAGGAACTGTCGCTGTGGGACAAGCTAGGCGTGACCGCGCCCGAGGCGCTGGAGAAACAGGCCGCAGCCTACGGCGTGGCGAGCAAGGCAGCGCGCGAAGCCGCCGATGCTACGCGGGCCTACGCCGACGCGCTGCGCGGCGAGAACGAGAGCCTGGAGAAGCAGACCCTCGCCATCGTGGAGGGTACGCGCGCGTCGCAGCTCATGGGCGAGCTGACCGGCGCCGCGCTGGCGAAGGCGCGAGAGGACATCGCCGCGCTCGTCACGAAATACCAGGAACTCGGCATCGCCGTGCCGGACGAGCTGGCACAGATCGGTAACGAGGTCGGCGCGTTCGTCGAGGCGAACGTGGCGAAGTGGAACGCCTACGTCGAGAAGCTGAAGGAGGTGATGGCCGAGGGCAAGAAGCTGTACGACGAATCCCTCGCCAACACGAAGAAGCTGGAGGAGCAGCTCGACGCGCTGAAGGACACGCCGACGACGAGCGACAGCACGGCAAAGATGCAGAAGGAGCTGGACGCGCTGCGCGAGAAAGGAGTGCTCACCGCCGAGGAGATGGTGCGGCAGTCGCAGCTGCAGGACGCCATCAACGGCGTGACGGGCGCTGAGGAGCGCAGCGCCATCGCCAAGGCGAAGCTCGCCAAGGAGACGGAGATCCTCGACGCGCTGGAGAAGGAGCGGCTCGACCGGCTGAAGATCGAGGACGCGGTCAACGCCAAGCTGCTCGACGCGTACTACTCGCAACTCGAGCTGCAGGCGCAGCTCAACGACGCGAACCGTGGCACCGCCGAGGCGGCGGGCGAGGTCGTCACGAAGATGGACGGCGCGGCGAAGTCGATCAGCAACGTTGGCGAGGAGTCCAGCGTCGCGTTCATCGAGCTGGAGGACGGCACGAAGGTGCTGACCAACGTGGCCGACGAGTTCGACAACGTGGCCGGCAAGGCCGAGCTGGCGAAGGAGCCGGTGGACGAAATCGGCGAGTCGTTCAAGACGCTCGGCGAGCAGGCCGACGAGGCGCTGCCGAAGCTGGAGACGATGCGCGACCTCATTCGTGAGATCAGGAAGGAAGCCGCCGCCATCAGCATCGGCGAGGACGGCAGCGTGGGCGCGTACTGATGGGCCAGACGTTTACAATCGTAGGCGAGGAGGAGTCGTGGTCATTCGCCGACCCGTTCGACACGCTGCGCGCTGCGAAGGAGGGGCACCTGTTCGCGGCACAATGCGACGCGGTGAACGTGGCGCTGGAGCAGATCCTCGCCGTGCTGAAGAAGGCGCGCATCAAGGCGCAGGAAGCGCGCGTCGAGGACGACCCCGCCCGCCCGCCATCCCCTGTGGAGCTGGACCCGTGGGCGCTCTACACGATTATGAATGGCCTCGGGCTCCACGCGAACTACGGCGGGACGAATGTATCGGCCAGCGGCGGTCGCGGTGCTGAGACCTGGGCAGCTGCGATCCGGCACTTCGGGCGCGTTCCGACGAAGGCAGAGTTCGCGATGTGGTACAACGCACGCTACAAGAACAACGGGAAAAAGTGATGGGACTGCTAACCGACCTCGTCAGTGCGCGCGACCTGTTCCGCGACGTGACCCGCGAGGCCGAGCGGTTCGGCAAGACGCTGCAGGAAGCGATCTCGCCGCTGCCGCCCGGCGGCGCGCCCTACGACACGCCGCTGGTGTTCGGCCCCGGCGGCGCGCCCGTGGACACGCGCGCGCCGGGAGTGCCCAAGTCGCCGCTCACGCCGAGCGGCATGGCGGCGACCGTCGCGCCTCCGCCCCCAGGCTACCCGGCCAACGTCCTCAAGCCGCCGCCCACGGTCTACGGCCCCGACGGCAAGCCGATCACTCCGCCCAAG
>ENA-UPTA01003600-UPTA01003600.1-activated-sludge-metagenome-genome-assembly--contig:-NODE-3600-length-15149-cov-8.006426_pt1 | contig 15149 bp, 17 predicted proteins | sample MGYA00238184_ERZ773361 | MGnify/ENA primary metagenome ERZ773361 (study PRJEB29100, sample SAMN05720205) | activated sludge metagenome | isolation source: anaerobic digester from wastewater...
GGATGTCTGTATATCGACAAAAAATCAACTATTAACTGAGGATCCTCCAGAGCTTGGACGAAAAAATTCAAATGAAAGCAGTGGTGCTATCTCAAAGTAAGTTTCACATTCTGGACATTTTGTCATTTCATTGTTAACATAACCGTGATCATACTTAGCTAGTTCAGTTCTAAAAGCTACAAGGTCTATAGCTGGAAGTCTTGGCCATATTTTATTAATCATAGTTCCAAAATCTTCTTCTTGTGTTAGAATAGTATGTTCAGTATCAGGAAGAGTCATTTCAACAACACACCTAGCGAGTCTAAATATATCCGGACTAATTGCAACTCCAAGTTTTAAAGAGTCAGAGTGAGACTTTTCTGTTGCTTCAATAAGATCTTTAACTCTTGGAAGACGATACTTAAGTTCAATATTACTCTTTGGTAAAACAAAACTTAAAGGTTCTTTAACATCTTCAAGATACTTAATAGAATAATTGTATATGTCTATGTCTGATTTAATCTTAGCACTGCAGTTGGGGCATTCTATGTCTGCTTTGTACTGAGATCCATAACTAACGGATCTTATCCAGTACAGAATAAAGAAAAAATCTCCAAAGGTAAGTTCTTCAACATCTGTTTTTTCTTCAAGAGAATTTTGTACAAGTCTCTTTATAATGTTGTAAAAATTACCCTTGTTAAACTTGTCAATCAACTTCTCTTCTGATGTAAGCCACGGTCTTATATGTGCTTTACCGTTATTAAAACTGTTACTCTTATCATAAAGAATTCCTTTAGAAGGAAGTTCTATTTCTTCTAACTCGGCATTTAAAAAACTTAAATCTAAATCTTTCTTCGGCATCTTTATTCCTCCAATTTATGCATGTTCACAAACTGATCTTAAAAACATTTACTCCTGAATCAATTAAAAATTTAATTCCAGAAGTTTCTAAGTCATACATTTCATTAAAGTATACATTTTTAATACCACCAGCAACCATTGCTTTTGCACAGTCAATGCAGGGAGACATCGTTAAGTACATATCGCAGCCTTTAACACTAATACCCTCTTTAGCTGCTATCATTAAACTGTTTATTTCACTGTGAAGTTCATTAACTTGTGACCAGTAGTGGTGTTTCATTCTGTTAAAGTTACTTGGGTTAAATACATCATCACAGTTTACAGAACCTTCTGGTGTTCCGTTAATTCCTGTTGAAATTATTCGTTTATTTTTAACAATAAGACAACCGACTTTTTTTGAAACACAGTGACTTCCAGTAGCAATGAGTTTAGCAACTTTTATAAAAATAGTATGCCAAACTTCATCTCTTTCCGTTGAACCACAGGGAACTGTTCCTATAATCTGTTCTCTTTTTTTATTTTCTAAAAAAACCTTTTCAATCATCTACTTAGCTCCTAACACAGCACTTTTTGCAGCATCAAACTTTATTGGAGACTCATCTGTAAACTTGTTAAATATATCTATAACTTCTTTCTTTGTGACTTTTCCAACTATTCCAAAATTATTAAGATTAATATACATTTCTCCATGTCCAGCACCTATCAAGTTAGCTTGATTGCTAATCAAACCAAAGAAAGGTATAGGCATGTAAGACATGGAACCTTGTTCATTCCCCATCTTGTTGATAGACACAGCTTTATCTACAGATATAACGTTTGTTTTTTCATCAATATCTTTTATTTTAACAATGTGTTCTATGATGGGTGCTGAATCTGAGTTTGCTAAAAATATCAAATCACCTTTATTTAAGTTGTAGTACACTTTAATTTTCCTCCTTATTCTAAAATTTCTACAACAAATGTGAGATTTTTTTCATTTAATATAACGTCAGTTATTTTTCTAAAAATTCCATCTGGGTGTTTTGTTTTTTGACCTATTTTATTTTTGTTAAAAGCAATTTCTGTTGCAAAAGTTTTTAAAACATCAGTATCAGTATTATCTTCTCTAATTCTAAAAACGACTCTGTTTGTTACGTAACAGCCGTTCTCTTCCTTAAATGTCTGTTTTATTTTTTTAGGCACTTTAATTTTTTTTATGGAATCATCATTTTCTACTTCAACTTTCCTAGATCTACTTTTCTTTTTTTTAGGAAGATTTTTAAGCAAGTTGCTACCCGTTTTAGTTTTCTTCTCTTTAGCCATCTGTATATTTCTCCTTTTTTAAATTAACTGAATCTATAGTAGATATTATATCACATAATTTAGTTTATGTGAACTATTTGCTTAATCTGAAGTGGATTTCTTGGATGATGATTTCTGGTCGCTTAGACTGTTTCTCTCCCAAAACACACCGTCTGAGTAACCCTGTATGGTAGGGTCTGATTTGGCGGCTTGAAGTCGCTTGAGAGTCCAGCAGCAATACTCCCTGTTAAGTTCGATACCGCAGAATCGCCGCCCAAGTTTTTTCGCGACAACTGCCGTTGTACCACTTCCAAGAAATGGATCGAATACAAGATCTCCAGGCAAGGAGCTTGCGAGAACCAACTTCGCCATCAGCTTCTCTGGTTTCTGGGTGGGATGGTCGGTGTTCTCCTGCATAGACCAGAAAGGTATTGTTATGTCAGTCCACAGATTTGATGGATGGGTTAACCTGTATTTACCGCTCTTTGACTCCTTCCAATCCTTCGGTTTGCCGTCGTCCTGCCGATATGGTGCAATGACTTTTCGCTTGAGCTTCACTGCATCCACGTTGAAAGTATACTCTTCGCCAACAGTGCAAAACCAGATATCCTCTGTGTTGTTCTTCCAGTTCGTTTTTGCGCCTCGACCTTTCTCGCGTTCCCATGTGATCCGGTTACGAACACAGAGATGTTGCTCAAGAACTGGGAAGATCAGCGTTGATGTACGCCAATCGCTACAAATGTATATTGATGCATTTGATGTTAACAGTGGAAGCATAGCTGACAACATGTCTTCGAATCATGAGGCATACTTCTCGGCTTCTTTGGCGCGAAACACGTTTCCGTTGAAGTTCTTCGTCAGGTTGTAAGGCGGATCAAGGATTAGTAAATCCACAAAAGATCGTGGTAGCAACGGAACGGCATCGACAAAATCCTGGTTGATGACGCGGTCTTTTACGTCCTCCACAGAAACAGGACTTGACAATTGCAGTAGATCGCAAGAGAAGAAAGTTATTTCATCCTCTGTGCATGTCAGCGTTCTGTTTTGTGGCGCGCGTGTCTTCATAGTAGATTCTTCAATCCTTCTGAGGGTAACACTCTACTAACCTTATCACACCCTTCTTCAAAAGCTGAATCAGCTCCTGGTGAGCCACCAGATCTTAATATCCAGCCACAAATCGCCATTTCTTTAGCTATTTCTCTGCAAAAATTATACTGGTCTTTAGATAAATTTCTACTACCTATTCCAACATATGTTAATCTGTCTATCAAATTTAACTCTCCTCTATTAATTTATTCTTCTATTTTTCGGAATTTCTCTAATATCTGGTGAAGCTGTCCACTCTCTAACCAACGCTCTACTAAAATCAACATACATTCTAAACTGCTCTCCACTCTCACCATCTCTGTTTTTATAAACATATATAACACTGTTGTTTTTAGCATTTTCTGCTGGTGTTGCATTAATTGTAACACCACAGTCAATTATTCTAGCGATACCATAAGACTCAGCTATAGACTCTTCAGTTAAAATTTTACCTGCTTCAAGCTTTTCTAACGCTCCTCTGTTGAGCTGTGTAGCTGTTATAACAGGGATGTTGAATTCTATTCCAATGTTTCTAAGTTGCTGATATACTGTATCTAATTCAAATCTTTTGTCAGTATACTTGTGAGTAGACCTCATTAATTCTGCATAGTCGACTATTAAAATGTTTGGTTTAAACTGTTTAACGTTTTCTAATCGTTTCATGAAACTAACAATATCTGTAGCTGTAATAGAAAGAGAAGGCCATCTTTTTATCACCAACTGACCTATTCTTTTTTCAAGTAATTCTTTTAATTTCTCTGTAGCTTTGTGTGTTTTTAACTCTTCTTTAGTTAAATTCAACAGTCTCATGTCATATCTCTGTGAAGTAACATCTTCAGACATTTCAAGTGTTATATGAAGTACATTCTTTTTTTGAAGAAGAATGTTAGCTCCAGCATTTACTAAATACATAGACTTTCCACTGTGTGCAGGACCAGTAAAAGTAAACAACTCACCGGCACCGTAACCACCAAATATCTGATCAAACTTGTTCCAACCAGTTGATATTCTAGGTATTTCTCTATCTTCTTTTCTTTTTTTCCAACGACTTAGTATTTCATCATCATTGTAAACGTCTAAACCAAAATCATCTAAACTTGAACCAACTGTTAAAGCATCTTCTATTCTATTTTTAACATTGTAGTGTTTGTTAATATCTCCTAAGTCATCTAGTGAGTCAATTATAGCTTTTTTAATTGCTTGACACTGAATGAAATTTCTAACGTTTTCTTCTATATAAGACAGTGTAGAAGAAGATATTTTTGGATAAGTATACAATTCTTCTAGAATTTCATTTAATGTTTCTGATTTGTAGTACTGTATAAGTTGTTCAAACAAAGCTTCTTTTGAAGGTAACCCTTTGTATTTATTAAAAAATTCTTGTAGATTTTTAAAAATTTCACTAAGATCTCTAAGTTCAAAATACTTGTAGTCTGTTAACACTCCTACAGTTTCAAATATTTTTGGTTCTTGAATCATAGCTGCTATTATTTGTTTTTGAAAATCATGAGAAAAAGAAAACGTGTCTGGATTCCACCCATTTTCAGAAATATTAATCTGTGTTGTTGTCATTTAATCACCCTTGACTTAAGTTTATTTATAATATTTTCTTGAGTTATACTTGACTCATCCATCTGTTTGATTATTTCAACAAATTCTTGCTCGAATTCACCTGGAAACACATCAAGTATCTCATGAAAAAGCATATCAGAGTTTAACTTTTTCAATCTAAACAAACTGTTTATATTACTTTGAAAAGATGGTTGAAGTAAGTAAAAGTCATCGTCAAACTTAAGAGAAAGATGTTTGTTAACAGCAGCACTTTGTTCTTCTTTTCTTTTTAAACTTCTATAGTAGTTAATCATTTTTGGAGAAAAAACAATACTAGTCAACGGTGTTTTTTGTTTCATGTTAAAAGAAAGTGCTATTGTATTCCAATTTTTAACTATTATGTTAAAATAATCATTTAGATCTAGATCTTCTGAGTTTTCAATAAAATTAACAATTTGTTTCCACTGAGTCTTTGACTCTACATACTCATTGATTGACATAAATTTTTTAGGTATCTTTGAAACATCTGTTTTAGGAACTGGAAGTTTTCCCTTAAAATCACGTGTATATGTGTAAAGTGTTCGGTTGTACATTTCTGCAACATTTTTAATCATCATAAGTTTCATTTGATTTTTATTTTTTAAAAAAGAAATATTTTTTGTCATTCAAAAACATACTCCTTTTGATAGCTAATGTAGTTTATAAATTCTACTAAATCATCAACACTAAGGTTCTTAAATATTTTTTGTTTTTTCATATTTTTTCTAACATGTTTTTTTATGTAACCAATAGCTCTAGGTGATATAATAAAGTTGTTGTACTCAGGTTCTAAACTTATTTCTTCATGATATTCCTTTTCTAACCAAGAAATGAGGTCAGTTAAAATGTTATCTATATTTTCAATTATTAACTGATAGCGAGTTTCATCACTTACAAATGAAATTGTTTTTTCGAAATGAAAGTTAAAATCAATATTATAATCATATTTAATAGTATATACCAAATTTTTTAAATTGCTAGAGTTAGTTAAGAAATACTCTGTCACATTCTTAACATGAATAAAATATTTATATATAACAGACAGACTTTTATCAACACTCATAACTTTTTTAATTTTTGTGTTTGGAATTCCTGTTTGATTCGAAATAATTCTGTTAAACACATCATCAGACAATTCTGTGTTTTCAGAGTGAACAACGTCAGCGTATATTGTTTCAAAATGATTAATTTTTCTAACACTGTTTTGGTATTTTAAGAGAGTATTTTTAGCAATTCTGTTGATATAAGCAAACAATCGACCTTTTTCAACGTCAAATCTCTTAAGAGACTTATAAACTTCTAAAATACACTCTGCTTCTGCATCTTTTTTGTTATTTTTTATAAAGCTGTTGTAACTAAACTGTTTGTTAATCATACCATTAACGATATTTTTAATACCACTGTTTAGCTTTTCAAAAACTTTTTCATCTCTCGTTTGCTTGTAAACCTTTAAGAGTTCAGTCATTTCTTTTTCATTGAAGTAATTTTCTTTATTTTTATTCTTTGTTTTTGAACCTTTAGGCCTACCCATGTTGTCACCTCTTGTATATTATATCATAGTATATACATTCTGTAAACAGTTAAATTAAGTATTTACAAATCCACGTTTCTATGGTATAATATAACATATAACTGAAGGGAGTAGTATTTGTGAAAGATATAACAGCACTAGTTGAAAAATACAACAGTCTGTGGGTTGAAAAATACAGACCAAGTTTAGTTGAAGATTTAATTGCTGTACCTGAGTTAAAGAGCTTTCTTAAAAAGTGTATACAAGAGTCTGATGTTCCAAACATTCTTTTACATGGCAAACCTGGAACAGGAAAAAATTCTATTACCAACATTATACTAAAAAACATAAAAAATGTACACCTTATAATCAATGCTTCAGAAGAAAGAGGTATTGACACTATAAGAGAAAAAGTCCAAAACTTTGCAACATCTTCTGCTTGGGGTGATAGTCTAAAAATAGTCGTTTTAAATGAAGCAGATGGGTTAAACTATACAGCTCAAGACTCACTAAGAGAACTGATGGAAACTTCTAGTAAATACTGCAGATTTATTCTAACGTGTAACTACGTGAATAAAATTGCTGAAGCTATTAAAAGTCGCTGTGTTGACTTTGAACTAGTTCCAAAAACAGTTGACATAGCTAAACGCTTAGCTGATATTTTTGAAACAGAAGGTGTTGAGTACAGTACAGAGTATCTTGCTTTAATCATTAAAAGATACGGTGTTGACATTCGTAAAATGATCAATGAATCACAAAAGAATTTTAACATACACGGTAAGTTAAAAAAAGAATCTATAGATCTTAGTAACAGATACAGTAGTTATTTTGAAAGTGTGTTTGAAACAGACAACATAAAAAAGATATCTGAAATAACAAGAAAAACAGTGTTTGACGACGATATATACAGTGCTTTAAAAGACTACGTTATATCTAAATATGATAGTATGGATTTAATAATAGTTATTGCAGAATATGCTTATAAAGCTCGTCTTATTGCTGACAAAGATTTAGCTTTTTTAAGTTGTCTGTTCACTTTAAAACAGATAATAAACAATCTGTAGAAGTTATTTTTTTAAAGGAGATGAAGTGAGTGAATAACTGTTACAGTAGTTACTTTGATCTCATTTTTGATTTAGAAAAAAAGGGTCAAGTTTCAGCACCAAGAGGTATGAAAGTTCATGAGCTTATTGATGTACATCTTGAGATAAACAACAACAAAACACTTCTTTCTGTTCCTACTGTTAGGGATGTTGTGAATCCTGAAACTAGTGAGGGAAAGTATTTAAGAGCTGAGTTTGTTTGGTATATGTCTGGAACTAGAACTACATCGTTTATCTCACGATATGGTTCTATGTGGGACAAGTTAAAGAATAAGTTTCCAGAAAATGATAAAGAAAATAGATTAGTTAATTCTAACTATGGGTATCAAGTTTTTTACAAATTTCCCTTTAAAGATATACCTAAGGGATCTCTAGAAACAGTCTACTACAGCATGTTTGACTGGGTTTTACAAGAGTTGCACAGAGACAGAGATTCTAGAAAAGCTGTTATTCAATACACAATTCCTTCTATCTATCGAGAGGGTGTTAGTGATTTTACGTGTACTCAAAATCAGCAGTTTTTGATTAGAAACAACACACTTTACAACATAGTGCATATTCGTTCTAGTGACGCTGTTTTAGGATTAACATTTGATATTCCGTGGTGGGATTTTGTTGGTCAACTTGTAGCAAGTGAAACAAAGAGTAATTACTTTAAACTGAATGTTAACATTGGTAGTTCTCATTTTTATGAAAGAAATGAAGATGTAATTGATAAGTTAATTGAATTTTCTAATCCTCATGACCACGTTAAATCGTTAGTTTTTAAGAACAACATTGGTAATCTTATAGACATAGGAAAAGAATTTGAAAAAGAATTTGATTATAAGTTTAAGTATAACACCAGTTTAAATAGTAGAATGAAAAATTACTTTTGGTCTATTTTTGAGTGCATGCATTGGTCTTACGCTGAAGCTTTATCTAATCTGTGTAACATTTACGTAACTGGGTTGACTGATGAAAACACTGATAAAGAAACACTTGATTATTTTAACAGTAAAATTTTTAACGCAGTATTTGATATTAATTGAACTACCTACTACCCTAAAGGGATAGTGGTTTTATACCCATACAAATAAATAAACAATAAGGAGAATAACGTTGATTACTCTCAAAAACGAAGACATTAAAAGGGTTTATGATCTTATTGAAATGTGTCCAGATATGTTCAAACATGTGCCTCTTAAGTTTTACAAAGACAGCGATGGTAATTCTTTTGCTTCTGTTGAAACTGTTAACATTAACTGTGATATAATTTTTTCTGGTGTAACAGTGGTTAATGAACTGATTCTTGAACCAGGAACTGGAACTGTTGTCAAACTTCCTCTAAACAAAACAGTGTTAAACAGTTTTTTCAAACAAACAGACAGTGTGATTAACTTGTCTAAACAACACATTGAGTTAAAAGACAAAAAGAAACACTTGAAAATTTCACTCTTTAGAATTAATGAAGAAGACATACTTGAATTTCCTTACACAGGAAAGGAGATTTTTGACATTATACGAAAAGACAATAATCAAGAAAATTCAAACTTCGTAGAAGTTGAGTTAGATAAAAATGATATATCTGACTTTTTATGTTGTGTTGACGTGTTGTCAGAAGTAAATATTTTCACGGTGTCTGTGAAAAATGAAAGTATAGATATAGAATCTAGTGATTCTTTTGGTAACAGTTTTAAGTATGTTTTTGATGTTAGTACAGGACAAGAGTTTAAAGTTAAGTTTGACTCAAGTCTAGTTAAATTATTTTCTAAAGTTTCTAAATACTACGCTGACTACTCTGTTAAAATTCTTATTAGTGAGTTAATGATAGCTTTTACTCTGGAAAGAGAAGGAAGCACTGTTGTACTAGCGCTAACTGCGCAGAAGGAGTGAACTCTTGGAAGAAAGAGAAAAAAATGTTTTAATAGTTGATTTTTTTAATCTAGTTAAACGGTACACTTACGGAGGAAGTCTTGCAGATTTAGATGAAGCTGAACTGATTAACAGAATAACAGTTAATATATTAAACAAGATAAATTCTCTTGTCTTAGAAACCAATGCGGATATTGTCTATGTTTGTTCTGACAGCGGTGTTAACAAAAGAGCTTTAAGTGTCAACAGTAACTATAAAGCTGACAGAAAACGAGCAAAAAGTTTAACAGATGCTGAAAGGGAAAAGAGTTACATTGAATACCTTAAAAGGGTAGTTGAAACACTACCCTTTAAGTTTATTGATATTTCAAACACAGAAGCAGACTTAATAATTCAGTGTTTAGTTGCTTACATAAATGACTTAACACAGAATAGCGTTAACATAACAATTGTTACAAGTGATTCTGACATGCTTCAACTGCTACAGAAAAATGTTAAAATTTATGATTGGAACAAAGGTTTTGTTACGATAAACAACTGGTACGAAAAATACTTTAAGTCAAAGTTTAATTTTAATGTTAAAAACTACGCGTTAGCAAAGTCAATAGTCGGTGATAAGAGTGATGGGATTGAAGGTATTAGAGGTGTGGGTTGGAAAAAAATAGAAAAATTGTTTACTATTATTTCTAAATTTTACACTGAAGATTTAGTAATTAGTAACACAGTACACTTAACTGAGATTTTAAAAAACATTTTAGATAATTTTTCAAGTGATTTAGAAACTAAAGAGTTAAAGTTTTTAAAATTAATTAAGGAACGAATAGTGTCTGAAAGTAAAACTATTAACAACAATCAGTCACTTATTGATCTTTCAATGTATGAAACTCCACATATATATAAGATAATGTCAACAATAACAAGAAAAACTTTTGAAGAAGAAGTTAAATTTAACAGTAAAGATTTGACAGAAATGTTAAAGCTAGACAAAAATACACTGTACACGCCTGAAGAATATGTTAAAATTGTTGCTAAACTAAACAAAGCAACTATGATCTTTTTTTATCTCATGAAAAAAACAAAAAGTACTCTAGAGTACTTTAGACACATAAAAAATATTTAACTTGTCGTTGAAAGGGGTGAACAAATGCGCGCATTGCTAGTAGGAGATCTACACATAGAAAACAATAAAAGTTCAATTGCTAACAGTAGTTCTTTTCAAGAAGTTTTTGCTACATTTGATTTAATTAAAGAAACTGCTAATGAACTCAAACCTGATTTTATAATATTTTTTGGTGACATTTTTAACTCTCCAGAAAGTATATCTTCAATTGTCATGACAATTGTTTCTGAAATATTCGCAAATCTGTCAATTGATTTTACAACTCTTTTTATTTCTGGAAATCATGATATTATTGACGACAAAATTTTAGATATAAAAGTTGGCAACAATTATCTTAAGATTCAGTCAAATCTTTTGTCTCCGTTTTCAAACTATTCTAATGTTGTTGTATTCAATACGCCTAAAGTAATAAAGATTCAACCAGGAGTTGAAGTTGCTTTTATTCCTTTTTCTAACAATATTGTTCAAGATTTAGATAGTGTTGATAGTCGATTTAGTATTGGGTCAAAAAGAATATTAATGGGTCATTTTAACTATCTAGACTACTACCACACTGTTAAAGAGAACAAAGATATATCTGTAAATTTACCTTCTAAAGAAGAGTTAATAGAAAAATACAACTACGACTTAGTACTGTTAGGACATCAACATGATATACATGAAAACAAAATTCACAACAGACTAGTTAAGTATATAGGTTCTTGTAGGAATGTTGATTTTCGAAACAGTGGAGAATTTAAAGGGTTGTATCTTCTTGATTTTGATACTCTAAACATAGAGTACATTGACAACCCTCATACTAGTATATATAAAATATTTCAATCTTTCAGTGAAGTTAAAGAATACGCACTCTCTAACACACCAGAAAAACTTGCAAAAACTAAAGTACTGTATATTTACAACGACAAGAAAGACGTTATAAAACTTTCAAGATTTAAAGAATACTTTAAAATGTTAAAATTTCAAAAAGCAAATATAGCCAACACTACAGACGGTTCAAAGAGTATATCTGCTGAAGCAATTCATGAATTTGAAGACTTAATAAAAAACAATCTTATGACTCGAGAAAAGTTAATTGAATACTCATTTCAGTTTAAAAAACCTTACAATAAAGAAGCTGTATTAAAGTTGTTTGACTATGTTTAAGGAGTTGTATATATCATGATAAAATTTAGACTTAGAGTAGCTTTTATTTTTCTTAGATTAGCTGTTTGGAGCATTGATAAAGCTACAGCTGAAGGTTTGTCTCTTGTAATTGCAATACAAAATTGGCTAGACTATCTTGAAGAGTTGCAGGCTAGTTAAAATTGAGAATAAAGAATATTTCAATAAAAAACTTTTTGTCTTTTGAAGAAGCCAACATTACTTTAACTAACAGTAGTGATGATTTGCCGTCAATATACATAATTAATGGACTTAACTATGACAACACAGAAAATGATGATGCTAGTAACGGTAGTGGTAAGTCTGTAATTGTTGGAGAAACTATCTTCTACAGTCTTTTTGGAAAAAGTCTTAGAGGTTCTAAACAAAAAGTTAAACTTAACGACATGATTCGTTTTGGTACAGAAGCAATGTTTAATAAAGTAGAATTTTTAGTTAACAATGAAAATGAAGATAGTGTTTTAACAATAAAAAGACACAAAACGCTTGACGGAGCAAGTACTACTAGTATCAACATAGATGGTGAGGAAAAAACAAAAAGAACAAAAAGACTGTCTGACAAAGATATTAAGTTGTTTGTTGATATTAGTCCAGAAACATTTGCCCAAGTTGTTGTTTACTATAAAGACAATACAAACCTTCTGTCTATGAATTACGGACAGCGATTGGATTTTTTTAAAAATATTATTAAGCTTGATATAATTGATGATTATTATTTGAGATTTAAAAATTTTAAAAACATAAATGATAAAATACTTGACAGATTAAGACTAAACTATAAAAATACAGAAGAAATTGTTAACATTGTTGGAGAAAATAAAGATTCATATATCTCATACATTAAAAATAAGATAAATGAGTTAAATGGAGAGTTAAGTGAAGCAGTAAACTCTGTTGTTGAAAATTCATCTGTTTATGAAGAAGAAAAAAACGAAGTATCTAAAGAAATAGATATTATAGTTAAAAATTTATTGTCTAAAAAAAGTTTACTGAATAATTTGAATGACAACATAGTTAAGATAGACAAAGAAGTTAAACGTTTTTCTTCTTTGGCTGGAGTTGCTTGTCCTACTTGCATGCAAATAGTAACTAATGAGTATGCAGATTCTATTGTTCAGAACTATATAGATGAAAAAAATAACTTGACTTCTGAGTTACTAATAGTTTCAGAAAATATAGATTGTTTGGAAAAAGAAAAGAAGAAAAATAGTAATAGGTTGAATGAACTTAATGAAAAATTAAATGACATTCGTACAACTCGAGCTCTTAAAGAACAGACTGTTAAAAAGTTACAGTTAGAAATTGAAAAGTATAACTTAGAGTTAATCAACTACGAAAACAAAGTTGTTGAGACAGTTGACAAGTCAAAGTATGAAAAACGATTAGAAGCTATTAAAAAAGCTATACATATAAGAGAAGACTGGGAAGCCGCTTCTAACTACTGGTGTGATATGTTTGCTCCAAAGTCTTCTTTAAGAAGTTCTATAATTAGAAAATACATTAGTATACTTTCTGATATGTTTGAATACTATATTTCAAAACTCTACAGTAATGAAATTCTAGGTAAAATTACTATTGACGATGACAGTCAGATAGATATATACTTGTATAAAGAAAATTTTGAAACTAACTACTGGCAGATGAGTTCTGGCGAGAGAAAGCGAATTGATGTAGCAATGTTACTCTCACTGTATGAGTTTACGAGTTATTTAAATCCTAACATGCCTAAGTTTTTAATTCTAGATGAAATATTTGACTCACTTGATCAACAGGGTGTTACAGCTGTCATGGAAACACTTCTTGATATTCAAAGTAGACACAACATAGATCTTTTTATAATTTCTCACATTTCAATTCCTTTGGAAATGATTCCTGAAGACGTTCCTCTTAAAAATATATTTGTTGTTAAGAAAAATGGAATATCTTCAGTTAAACATGTATCTTAAATTTTGAAATTAATAGTAGCAAAGGAGGGTTTTAATGTCTAAATCTAAAGATATTTTTAAAAAAGTAAAAAAGATAATAACAGCTAATACATACAGAAACAGTAATGATGTATATAATAATGAAGGTATTGGTTTAAACATACTATTACTTAACAATAGTATTAAGTTTTCTATAAACACAGACAGTAGAAAAATATCTGTTGATGATATTATTGATGAGAATTTATACTTTTCTGTTTGTCACTTTAGTGTATTTTTAAAAGAAAATTATAATATTGATTATTATAATTTAGATGAAGATTCTAAAAAAATATTTGATCAAATAAATGAGGAACTGCACACTGTTTTCAATGAATTATTTTATGATACACGTGAGACTCCTGAATCAAAAATGAACAAAAAATCTGTAGAATATTCAAAAATACTTGCAACTGTTATTAAAGCATTTTTAGTTGAAGAAGTTGAAAATTATAAAAAAACGTTTAATGATTACTACAACTTGGTTGATGAAAAAGCAAGACAGTTTGTTGAGTCTGTTTCTAAAAATATTGAGGAATAATACATGGCAAACAATGATGTGTTTTCCGTTAAACCTAATAAAATCAGTGATAAAGATTACACTATCATAAAAAATCTTCAAGATGTAATTAAAATATTGTTAAAGTATGACTTTAAAACTCTCAAGTTAACTGAGTTAGAACAGTTAGCAACTGAGTTAAATGTATATAAAAAATTTCCTTTTATGAAAAAAATGAATAACATTATTGAAACAATAAGAAAAGAACACAGAAAAAATTTAAATCAAAAACAAAATTTTTCAGAAAATTACAGTAAGTTTAAACTTCATTTTAAAGATTTAATCAACAGTATTAACACTAAGAATGTTGATGATATAAAAAAATTATCACAAAAAATGTTACCTTTGGTGAATGATATTTTAACAAGTTATGAGCATCCAGAAAGTATTATAAGTAGAAATATTAAAAATCCGTTTTACTTTGAAAATATGTTTATCTTTGGTGACCCAAATGCTATATTAAAAGAGTTTAACTACAATGACATGGAAAATTTTGCTAATTTAGACTTAACAAAATTTAGATACTCATATCTTAAATTTCCTGACCCTTCAAAGTTGGACTGGCTTTTATACTATGTAAAAAAATTAAAATCTTCTCCGGAGACAGTTGAGTTAACAAAAGGTGAATTTTTAAGATATCAAAAGTTTCTTTATTCAGACAATGAAGACTTTAACACTCTAATTAAAATGGTTGAAGATTCCATGTACAGCAACAATAAAGAAAATCTTGAAACAATACTGTCACTTTTAAAAAAATTCCCTGACTTGTATAAACAAAATGAAGTTTCAAAAAACACAATAGAGTATGTGTTTAGAGGAATTCCTGACAGCGAAAAAAATGTTAAAGATATATTAAAAGAAGATCTAAAAAAGAACTGTATATCTACTAGTACGTCAAGACACTCAGCTCAAAATTTTGCTTTACAGATAGGGCACTTAGAATCTGAAGAAAGTAGAAGAAATGAAGTTGGTTATCTTGTTACGTATCATGTTGATTATAATTCAATTATCCTTGATTTAAATATTTTTGGTTCAATTTTTAATGAGTTTGAAGTACTCATCGATCCTAAAAAATCAA
>ENA-UPTA01003601-UPTA01003601.1-activated-sludge-metagenome-genome-assembly--contig:-NODE-3601-length-15149-cov-6.003379_pt1 | contig 15149 bp, 7 predicted proteins | sample MGYA00238184_ERZ773361 | MGnify/ENA primary metagenome ERZ773361 (study PRJEB29100, sample SAMN05720205) | activated sludge metagenome | isolation source: anaerobic digester from wastewater...
CGCTGAAAGATGCCCCGCGGCTTGCCGCGGGGAGTTTCACTGATTGGAACTTTTTCCATGCCGTTTGCCTGTCAATACTTAGGAGGTTACCATGAAAACTGGAATTCAAAGCGGGTTTTATGCTGAGCGCAGGGCTCCGTTCTCTTTTTCAACTGCCCGCCGTACGTCGTGCGGTTCGTGTCTTGTTATGCCCTGGTTTCGCCGCAGGGTGCGTCATGTCAGAGATGTTGCCATGCTCAGTCGCCGTTTCCCATTCACCCGTCTGCGTTTCTCTTTCGTGGCCGCACTTGTGGCCATAGCCATGTGGCTGAGTGCGCCAGGCGGGGTTGCTGAGGCTGCGGGTTCGTGGACCAACGTCATCGGGCTTCCGATGCAAACGGTGAACCACTGCGCGGCTGTCCTGAACGATAAACTCTATGTACTGGGCGGAGGTACGATTCCAAACAGCTACAGTTCGACTAATGCCTTCCGTCTCGACGGAACCAATTGGACATCCATTCCGTGGGCGCCGGTGGGAGGCTTTGGAGGCTTGATTTCGGCGGGCGCGGCCACGCTGAACGGCACGCTTTACCTGATCGGAGGACACAATGGCAGCAGCGAGCGAACGAATGTCTACAGCTTCAACGGCACCAACTGGACGGTGGCGCCGTCGCTGCCCGCGGCCCGTCAGTATCTGGCTGCATGCACTTTCCAGTCGAAGATTTACGCAATCGGCGGGAGGTTTGGTGTCAGCGCCCAGACCAACGTCTATTGTTTTGACGGGACCAATTGGTCGGAGACGGTCGGCTTGCCGGTGGTCAACATGGCCCTGTCGGCCTCGGTTCACAACGGCCGGCTCTATGCCGTCGGGGGTTACGACGGCGTGACCCCGTCCTACACGAACGTCTACCGATTCGATGGAACGAACTGGACGGCTGTCGCCGGGCTGCCCGTGCCAAGGAGCCATCATTCGACGGCCGAGATGGGGGGCCGGCTCTACGCCATGGGGGGGGTCTACGGCACCGTTCACAGCAACGTCTACTGCTACGATGGAACCAACTGGACGGAGAGCCCGGGGTTGCCGCTTGCGAAAGGGTATCTGGCTGCGGCCGCGACCTTGGGAAACAAGATCTACCACACCGGGGGATCGACGGACATGGCGAACGGGGTCACAAACGTCTTTGCCTGGGTGGACCCGAGCGTAAAGCTGGACCAACTCATCACCTTTGTGCCCGTCCCGCCGCAAAAAGTTTCGGGAAGCGTGGGGCTGGCGGCAACTGCGTCGAGCGGGCTGCCGGTGGGCTTCGCGGTGGGAAGCGGCCCGGCCTCAATCACGGGAGGGACCAACCTGAGCTTCACGGGCGTGGGGACGGTGTCCATTGTGGTCTCGCAGTCGGGTGACGCGACCTACAACCCGGCGCCGAATGTGACGAACACCTTCCATGTGTACGCGCTTTCTGCGTACAGTGGTCCTTTCGCCGGCGGCAACACAATCACGATTACCAACGGGAACTTTGGAACCATCACCAACGTGCTGGTCGGGGGCGTGGCCTCGACGATCGAAGCCTCCGGCGCGAACTGGGTGCGGATCACCGTGCCGGCGGCCGGCTCGGCGGGCGCGAAGGACCTTGTCATCCAGACCTCGGACAATGGAGACAAGACGCTGGCGGCGGCTTACACCGTCAATCCGGCGGGAGATATCTCCGGCGGAACCGGTTCCCGGATGTGGCAATCGGTCGGCCAGGCGCTTGTGCCGGGGCAGGTGTCCGCCGTCGGGGCGAACAACACGATCTACGGCATGGATTACTACGGCAACAACCTCTATATCGGCGGCGCGTTCACCAATGCCGGCGGATCGAACTGCTACCGCGTCGCGCGCCACGACGGGACGAACTGGCATTCGATGCAGGCCGGTGTGCTCAGGGTCGCCAACGTGAACTGCATCAAGGGATCTCCCCATGGCATTTATTCCGGCGGCTATTTTACGAATATCGGCGGATCGTATAACCCGGACGGGACGATGAACAACGATGGCGGCGTCAACGCATACGCCGCCGCCCGTTTTGACGGCACGAGTTGGAATGCAATGGGACACGCGCCGCTGCTCGGAAACAAGACGGGATTGTATTTTACCGTCAGCATCAATGGCTATGTGAACTGGATGGAACCCTACAAGGATGACACCGTGATCGCCGTCGGCTACTTCACCAATAGCGATTATCGGGCGGCGGGCCTGAATTACATCGCCAAATACGACGGCGCCGGCTGGACGAACATGCAGGGAGGCTTTCGCAACGTGCCACTGGCGGCGGCGTATGACCGCGACCGGGACCATCTGTACGTCGGAGGCTCGTTCACTAATCATTATCCGACGAACACCTCGCGCCACATCAGATACATCGCCCGGTGGGATGGTGTGAACTGGACGAACATGGCGCAGGGTTTCGGCAACCGGGTGACCTGCATGGCCGTGAATCCCGCAAACGGAGAGCTGTACATCGGCGGCTGGTTCACGAACTATTTCGACAGCGCGGGAGACCCGCATCCCGCAAACTATGTCGCGAAATGGGACCCGGTTTCGCAATCCTTAACCAACGTCGGATCGGGGTTCAACAACTGGGTCTATGCGCTCAAGGTGGCCCCGGACGGTACGCTCTACGCGGGCGGGTCATTTACGAACACCTACATCTCGACCGAACCGGACAAGTCCGCCCCGCAACTCGCCGTCCGCCGCATTGCCATGTGGAACGGGACGCACTGGACAAACATGGGTCGTGGCCTCAGCGACACGGTGCTTTCATTAACCGTCAATACGAACAACAACGATGTGTATGCTGGCGGATATTTCAGGATCGCCACGCAGGACGATGGGACGGACACGAACACCTGGCACATCGCCAGCTATGGAGCGGGAGGTGTGACTTCAACGGGTGTGGACCCGGACACCGGGCCGATCACGGGCGGTTTTGAAGTGGTCATTTCGGGAAGTAATCTTGGCAGCGGCGACATCACCAACGTGACCCTGTGCGGCGTAAGCGTGGCGTCAATCGTCAGCCAGTCTGCCACACAGGTGGTCGTGGTCGCCGCCGCCGGCGATCCCGGCATGGGTGATGTGCGCGTGTATTCAGCGAGCTATGGCGAGACGGTCAAGTCGGACGCCTTCACCTACACCGGGCCCCTGTTTGCGTTGCTGGGCGCCAACGGCGCGGCCGTGGCCAGCGGCGAGGCGGTGAGCGAGGCTAAAGGAACGGACTTTGGGACGATCAATTTGGGGGACGCGGCGACCAACCGCTTCGCGATCACGAATGCAGGCGACGCCGTCCTGACGATCAGCAGCTGGCCCACCAACGGGACCGGCGCGGGCGCCTTCGCCATCGCCGGCATGCCGGTCACGGTGGCGGCCGGGACGATCTCCAACTTCTCCGTCATCTTCACGCCTGTGTCCGCAGGGACCTCCACCTGCACGGTCTCGATCGTGAACAGCAGCACGAATACGCCGTACCTGCTCAACCTTTCGGGGCACGGCGTTAAGCAGAATCAGACGATCACGTTCCCGGCGATTCCTGATCAGTTGACCACAAATCTTGTGGGCTTGGCGGCAACGGCATCGAGTGGTTTGGCTGTGCAATTCTCCGTGGGTGGTGGTTCGGCCCTCATTACGGGCGACACCAATCTCTCTTTCACCGGCACGGGCAGCGTTTTGATCGTCGCCTCGCAGATCGGTGACGCGAACTGGAATCCGGCCCCGAACGTCACAAACACCTTCAACGTGACGAAGGCAGCGGCAGGCGTTTATCTGCAAGACCTGGCGCAGACGTATGACGGCACGGCACGGTCCGTGACGGCAACAAGCGATCCTTCCGGCCTGACCATCGAGTTCACCTACAACGGCAACGCCTGGGCGCCAACCAACGCGGGCAGCTACGCGGTCACCGGTACAGTTAATGACGCGAACTGGGTCGGCTCCGCTGACGGCATCTTGGTGGTATCGAAAGGCATCGCAGGAGTCTATCTGTCCGACTTGTCCCAAACCTACGACGGTTCGGCCAAGAGCGTGACGGCAACAAGCGATCCTTCCGGCCTGACCATCGAGTTCACCTACAGCGGCAATGCATGGGCACCGACGAACGCGGGCAGCTATGCGGTAACCGGCACGGTCAATGATGTTAATTGGGTCGGTTCCGCCGATGGCACACTGGTGGTCTCGAAGGGCACCGCAGGCGTGTACCTGCTGAACCTCGCGCAGACCTACGACGGCTTGGCGAAGAGTGTGACCGCGACAAGCGATCCGTCCGGCCTGACCATCGAGTTCACCTACAACGGCAACGCCTGGGCACCGACCAACGCAGGCAGTTATGCGGTGACCGGTACAGTAAATGACGCCAACTGGCAAGGTTCCGCGGATGGCACGCTGGTGGTCTCGAAGGGCGCGGCGGAAGTGTATCTGCTGGACCTCGCGCAGACGTACGACGGCACGGCACGGTCCGTGGCGGCGACGAGTGATCCTTCCGGCCTGACCATCGAGTTCACCTACAACGGCAATGCATGGGCACCGACCAACACAGGCAGTTATGCGGTGACCGGTACAGTAAATGACGCCAACTGGCAAGGCACCGCGGATGGAACGCTGGTGGTCTCGAAGGGCACAGCAGGCCTGTACCTGCTGGACCTCACGCAGATGTACGACGGCACGGCACGGTCCGTGACGGCAACAAGCGATCCTTCCGGCCTGACCATCGAGTTCACCTACAACGGCAACGCCTGGGCGCCAACCAACGCGGGCAGCTACGCGGTCACCGGTACAGTTAATGACGCGAACTGGGTCGGCTCCGCTGACGGCATCTTGGTGGTATCGAAAGGCATCGCAGGAGTCTATCTGTCCGACTTGTCCCAAACCTACGACGGTTCGGCCAAGAGCGTGACGGCAACAAGCGATCCTTCCGGCCTGACCATCGAGTTCACCTACAGCGGCAATGCATGGGCACCGACGAACGCGGGCAGCTATGCGGTAACCGGCACGGTCAATGATGTTAATTGGGTCGGTTCCGCCGATGGCACACTGGTGGTCTCGAAGGGCACCGCAGGCGTGTACCTGCTGAACCTCGCGCAGACCTACGACGGCTTGGCGAAGAGTGTGACCGCGACAAGCGATCCGTCCGGCCTGACCATCGAGTTCACCTACAACGGCAACGCCTGGGCACCGACCAACGCAGGCAGTTATGCGGTGACCGGTACAGTAAATGACGCCAACTGGCAAGGTTCCGCGGATGGCACGCTGGTGGTCTCGAAGGGCGCGGCGGAAGTGTATCTGCTGGACCTCGCGCAGACGTACGACGGCACGGCACGGTCCGTGGCGGCGACGAGTGATCCTTCCGGCCTGACCATCGAGTTCACCTACAACGGCAATGCATGGGCACCGACCAACACAGGCAGTTATGCGGTGACCGGTACAGTAAATGACGCCAACTGGCAAGGCACCGCGGATGGAACGCTGGTCGTGTCGAAGGGCGCTGCGAACGTGTACCTGCTGGATCTGACCCAGACCTACGACGGCACGGCCAAGAGCGCATCGGCCACGACGATGCCCGCCGGACTCACCGTCGAGTTTACCTACAACGGCTCATCCACTTCGCCGAGCGAGGCCGGGAGTTATGCCGTGACCGGAACGGTCAACGACGCGAATTGGCAAGGAGAGGAAACCGGTACGCTCACGATCGGCAAGGCCGGCCAGACAATTACCTTCTCTCCTGTCGCGCCGCAGAAAGCGTCTGCCATCGTCGGCCTTGCCGCCACGGGCGGCGGATCGGGCAATCCGGTGACGTTTGCCGCTGGAGCGCCCGGCGTCATAACGGACGGTACGAACCTGTCCTACACAGGCGTCGGCGATGTGATCGTAGTCGCCTCGCAGGCGGGTAATGCCGATTACGAAGCCGCGCCGGATGTGACGAATGTGGTGAAGGTCTTCAGCGTCACGCCGGATGTCGGTCCGTTCGCGGGCGGGCATAACGCAACGATTTCCAATGGCTACTTCGGGACAATCACCAACGTGCTCGTCGGCGGCGTTGCGGCGGCGATCCAATCCTCCGGCGCGAACTGGGTGACGCTGACGGTGCCGGCGGTCGGTTCGCATGGCATCAAGGATATCGTCATCCAGACCTCGGACAACGGCGAGACAACGCTGCCGGATGCCTATACCGTGGCTGTGCGGGCGGAGGACCTGCCCCTGGGTTCCCTGGTATATGACGATGACTGGACCTGGAGCGGTTTGCCGCTGAAATGGAGAGTGGTGGACACCAACTACGGCGGCACAGCGGGCCTGGTGACGCTGCAGGCGACCAGCAGCCTAGGCGGTCGCGCTTATCATGAAGGAGCCTGGGCCAATCAGTGGGGGTCGTGCACGTTGCGGACCTGGCTGAACAGCACGAATTTCCACGGCGGGTTCTCCCCCGCGTTCTCCGGCGCAGTAGTGTGCACACGAGTGCCCTGGACCACGTATAATTCTGCAGGCGCATTTGTTTCCGGCATAACCACGGACCAGGTTTTCATTGCCTCCCGTACCGAACTGGGCGGAGATGTGTGGGCCAGCGAAGGCGAGGTGCTGGACTGGTTCTCCGATCCGGGCACGGCCGCCGCGCGCCGTTCCGACCTGTCGCCTTCGCCCATGAACTACTGGACCCGGTCGGGCATGCGCGCCATGTGGGGCGTAACGTATTACGATTTGGCAGCCTATTACGCTGCTGTGCCTGGAGGGGCAATCGCTTACGGACCTTGGACCGGTGATGCGCTGGGGGTGGTCCCGATGGTCAACATCGGAGGCCCCGTCGAGTTCGCAGTTCAGCCGGACGGGACCTACCGGCTGTATGAAGGGCCGCTGCCCCAGAGCATCACGTTCCCGAATCCGGGCCCGCAGTTCACTACGAATGTTGTTGCCTTGTCGGCCACGGCCTCCAGTGGACAGGACGTGATCTATTCTGTGCTCAGCGGGCCGGCCTCAGTGGCCGGTGGCATCCTGACGTTTACCGGCACAGGTGATGTGACGGTGATTGCATCACATCCGGGCAATGCCTACTGGAACCCGGCCCCGAACCTGACCAACGCATTCACGGTCACCAAGGCGACGGCCTCTCTGGCGCTGACCAATTTGAACCAGATCTACAGCGGTTCCGCCCGCGAGGCCGGGTATGAAACAGTTCCCGCCGGACTGACCGTGCTGCTGACTTATGATGGGAACCTGTGGGCGCCCACCAACGCGGGAAGTTACGCGGTGGCGGGCGTGGTGGACGATGTCATGTGGCAGGGATCCCAGACAGGAACACTGACGGTGGCGAAGGCGGATCAGACGATAGCGTTCCCGCCGATTGCCGATCAGCTGACCACGAATGAAGTGGGACTGGCTGCAACCGCGGCGAGCGGATTTGACGTGACGTTCTTCGCCGGCGCACCTCCAGCGGTCATAATGGGCGGAACCAACCTGAGTTTTACGGGCACCGGGATGGTCAGCGTTGTGGCGTCGCAGGCAGGCGATGCAAACTGGAATCCGGCGCCGGATGTGACCAATACCTTCACGGTGACGAAGGCGGCAGCATCGCTGACCCTGACGAACCTGAATCAGGCCTGCGACGGGACGGCGCGAACGGCTGGTTATGCCGTCGTTCCCTCTGGTCTGACGGTCCTGCTGACCTATAATGGAAACGTGTGGGCGCCCACCAATGTGGGCAGCTATGCGGTGACGGGTGTGGTGGACGATGTCATGTGGCAGGGTCTGGCAACCGGCACGCTGGTTGTGGTGAAGGGAGATCAGATCATTACAAACTTCCTTCCGGCAGACGGCGCCGTGTTTGTCCTGGGAACCGCGACAAGCGTGTCGGCCCAGGCATCGAGCGGACTTGCGGTCGGCTTCAACAATCTGACCCCCGAGATTGCCAGTCTGACGGGAACGGCCATCGCATTCACGAATCCCGGTGCGGCGAGGGTGCAGGCGTTTCAGCCGGGAGATGCGAACTGGAATGCGGCGGTCCCGGTCGTGCATGAGTGGCGCGTGGGCGGGCTCATTACCAACATCATGCCGGGGGCGGCCAATGTCGGCGGCGGGATCGAAGTTCTGATTCAGGGGCTTTGGCTTGGAGACGGGAGCAATATCACGACGGTGGAGCTGGCCGGTGTGGCGGCTGACATCGTGACGCAGGGCGTTCACGAAGTGACCGTGACGGCGGGCGCTGCTCCCGCGGCGGTGACGGGTGATGTATTTGTGGTTTCTGGCACGGGCGGGGAGATGTGGATGAGCAACGCATTCGAGTATCTCTGGTTCGATGCGCCGGTGCAGCTTGACCCCGTGGATATTACAGCTTCAAATCTTGTGGCGCGCTGGCTGCTGGCCGCGGGCGCGGACAAGCACATTCTGGAAGTGGGGCTCGACACCAACTTCACCGCCCATCTGCCGGGCTATGAAGCGGTGGATGTTGCGCTGGCCCAGCAGTATCTCGTGGCCGGCCTGACGGAGGGCACATGGTATGCCATGCGTCTTTTTGCGTGGAATACAAACGGATACAGCCCGCCTTCGCGCACGGTCTGGGTGCCGGCGGGAACCAACCTGCCGTATGTGACGCATCCTCCGATGGGCGGCCCCGTGACGGAGGACGCCGTCATGCAGTTCACCCTGGCCTGCATGTTCCATGGATCGGGGCTGATCTATACTGCAGAATCGAGCGACACCAACATTGTCGGTGTATCCATCGCCGGCGGCGTGCTTGAAATCGATCCTCGCAATCCGGGAACCGCGACCATCACCGTAACGGCCACAGACCCGGCCACCGGATACAGCGCAAGCTACTCCTTTGTCATTGAGGTGGTGGGGACAGTGCCGTTCAGTTCAGCCTTCCAGGACCGTGAGATTTGGAATCCCCGCTTCACGCAGCGGCTCTGGGTGACCAATGACCTGGCAATTGATGCGATAGGCATCCGTGTGCTGTTTGCCGGCCTGCTGCCCGGTATTATAGTCGAGAACCAGACGGGGATATCGGTGGACGGTCGGCCGATGATCGAGATGGAAGCTCCGTTCCCGCCGGACGGGACAATGGAACTGGACATCATCTATATCTGCACGGGGGCGGAAACAGTCAGCGATTATCCTCCTGTGGTTGAAGTGCAGTACATTCTTCCGGGGTGGCGTCCGCCGCTGCCGGGGGAGGGCGTTCCCGTCGGCGTGAAGCTGGTCTTCGATGCGGAGCGTGTGCTGCTGGAGTTCGATACAACGGTGGGGATGCTGTATGCGATTGAATACATGAACAACTTCCCGGCCGGAACCTGGAGAGAGGTTTCGCTGCGGCTGAGGGCGACGGCGAACCGGACGCAGTGGATCGATGCAGGCCCGCCGGCCACCCTGCCGTTTGAGGGGCTGCGTGTTTACCGGATCAAGGCTGTGGCGGAATAAAGGAGAAGTCCCGTGAGAAAACTGTTATTGACCCTTTGGATGTGCAGTGCGGCCGTCTGTTTTGGCCGGTGGTATTTCGAGGCGGGCCCGTGGATGCGAAGTGACATGGAAATGAAAGTGAATGACGGCTCGCGCGCGGCTGAACAGGGGGTGCGCGCCGCTGTTCCCGGCACGCGCGGCGGAAGGGCCTCCATCCCGGCCCCCGCTGCGGAGGATGACGGCACGGCGCAGGTGTTGAGGCAGTTTGACAACGGTTATGTTGGTCCGTCCGCATGGGCCTGGGCTCAAACGCTGGGCATCAGCCAGTATTTCGGCTACGACAGCGCAAGCCAGTACGATGCGGCAGCCAGCACGCTTGCGTTCACGCGCAGCGCATCCGCTTCAGACACGCAGCGTCGCACGGTGACACAGGTTTCTTACGGAAGCGCCGGCTGGACTGGAAGCCGGGATGTGGATGCGTCCGGATTTCTGATCACGCTGGGCAGGATGCTCATGTCGGAATCCCGGTTTGACGCGGGCCTTCAGGTTCAACTCGGCTGGCTGGACGGAATCGAGGCGTCTTTTCACAACCGGACGGCCTGGGAGCAGCAGGTGAAATGGACGACCTATGAGTCGCAGGTGTCGCGGGCGCAGTCCTATAATTATGTTTATGACACGCTGGGCGCCCCGGTTCCGGCTGCGCCCTACAGCATGACGGATCCTGGTGGAGTCGGCCCGATGATTGCGGACCGGCCCAGCGCCATTGTGCCGGGGGCCGGCTCAGAGGAGTCGTTCAGTGAGCGTGCAGTCCGGCGGCAGACGGCCATGGCCCGCAGCCGGGTGGACATGGATGCGGAGATCGATGCCCTGGTGCTTGTTTTCGGGCCGCGCATGATCTTTCGGCCGGCAGACCGCCTGCTTTTTCTGGTGCAGTGCGGCGCAACGCTGAATCTGCTGGATGCGTCATTTTCGCGCACCGAAACCTTTGCATGGGAGGACGGCCGGGTCATCCAGAGCTGGTCGGATCGCCGCGACCGGCAGGAATGGCTGTGGGGCGCAGGCGTGTCTGCCGGAATCCAGTATGATGTGAACGAAAGCCTCTACCTTTTTGTGTCCGCGGGATACGACTGGGTTGAGAGTCACGAATTCAAATTCGGCTCTTCGCGCATAGAGGTGGATCTCAGCGGAGTCCAGGCCTCTGCCGGAGTGGGAATAAGATTCTAAGGGCAGACGGACAAAAAACATCCCGCCGTTTCGGGCGGGATGTTCTTTTTTTGGGGAAGCAGAGAAGCTGATTTATTCCGCGCGCACCAGTGTTCCAGTGGCGGGATTCTTTTCTCCGCTCACGATATCGCAGTAGGAAATCTTTTCGTTCACCTTGGCCACGCGGATTTTCCCTATGACCTTTCCGTCTTCCTGTCCGAGGATGGCGCCGGTGTCGGGATCAATCAGGGTTTCTCCTTCTTCGCTCATGACCAGTTCCTGTCCGGTTTCAACCCCGAATTCACTGCCGCGATTGATGATGACCTGGCTGCCGCTCACTTTAATCACGGAGCCCTCGAACGGGAATTCTTCCATGGCCGTCGCAAAGAATTTTGCGGCCTGGTTGATGCAGTCCTGCGCGGCCTGCCCGATCGGGGTTTTTTTGAATCCGCCGAGGTCAACGCCCACGCCGCCTTTGTAGACGCCAAGATCAAGGCCCGTGCCGCCGGCTTTGCCCGTGATGCTTTTCTTCGCGACGATTTCGCTGGTCGTGGTGTCTATCAGCTTGGCGATGATGGTGATCTGGGCTTCGTTCTTCTTCATGCCCACGCTGATGCCCTTGATACTGATACCGCCGTGTCCGCCGGACTGGTTGTCTTCAACAGTGGTCACTGCGCCGCTGGCCAGATATTTTGCCGGCCGGATTTTTCCGGTCTGAGCGATCTTCTTGGTCTGAGCCGCGCGGCCGCTTGACACGAGGTCCTGTTCGGCGATCACATCCTTCAGCTTTTCGCGCTCAACCAGAACAAAGCGTCCGGTGTCATAAAGAGCGGATTCGAGCATGATGGAAAGATTTTCCCCGAGCTGCCATTCGCCATGCCATCCGGCCTCGTTGTCGAAGTCTTTGCAGCCGATGGCATGCTTGAGGCCCTTGTATTCGCCAAGGTTCATCTGGGCATCACTGTCCGAGGTTTTTGTTTCGGCTTTTCCCCACAGTGCGAAAGAGGGAACGGCAGTCAGGGCGACGGACAGGGACAGGAACGAAACAACCAGCAATTTTCTCTTCATGGATTCTCCTTTGTTTAATCCGAAATCGGGGTGAAACTAGCACGGGGGCGAGGGGATTGACAAGCTCGGTGCGGCCTCTTTTTTTAGGGACTGAAAATATTCGAAAAAAATTCAAATAAAAAATTGACTCTGGGTGGGGCATTGTGGGATAAAGTGTCACAGGAGAGCAGTAAGGTGGAAGCAAGAGACAGTCATGTGGTTGAAGAAGGCGCTCAAATGGGCGTTTTTGTAAACACATACACTCACTCCCTTGATTCTAAAAAACGCCTTACGATCCCCTCAGAGTGGAGAGAGCTGGTGGGCGTTCCGAAGCGACTGTTTGTCCTGCCCGGGATACAAGAAAAATGTCTGTGTGTTTACCCTGCCCGGGAAATGACTCGTCGTATGGAATCGCTGCGTAACCTTTCGATAGCTGACGAAAGGGGCAGGCAGCTCGCTCGGACGCTTGCCTCTCGCTCTGACTGGTGCCCGTGGGATGCGCAGGGGCGGATTCGCATCAAGGATGACCTTCTGGACTACGCGAGTCTGACGAACCAGGTGGTGCTTGTGGGCACTTTTGACGGCTTTGAGTTATGGGATCCCGACCGCTGGAGCAAGGTGGATACTTCCGCCAATCCGGATGTGCTGGGAGACGCTGCTAAATATGTAGGTTTTTAACAGTTGGCTCCTCCGCGGGAGCCCGTTTGGAGATGTTTTATGGGTAATATGGGTAGTTCGCTTTTGCTGGCCGGTTCTCTGGATGGCGGGCGCTGTCCGCGCCGGCAGTTTTCCATTCCTGAAGCGGGCCGCGCCGTGGCGTCCCGGCTGGGCCTCGCCCCGGCCGTTGTTTCGGCGGGCATGAAGGACTGGGAAGCCGTACCGAAGGAAATACACACGGCGCGAATTGGCCGGACTCTGGCCAATTATCTGTTCTGAGAAGGGGATCGGCCATCAGCGGCACAGCCGATAAACCGGGAATTCATCGCCCGGTGATGCTCGAAGAGGCTGTGGCCGCACTGGCGATAAGGCCCGGAGGGATTTATCTCGACGGGACGGCCGGATCGGGCGGCCACACGGCCGCCATACTGGAGAGACTGGCCGGTACGGGCTGCGTGGTGGCAATGGACCGGGATGATGAAGCAATCCGGCGCTGCCGGAAGCGCCTGGCGGAATGGAGCAATGTGGTGCTGGTGAACAGGAATTACTCAGAGATGGGGGCCGCTCTCAGGGATCTCAAAATCTCCGGAGTGGACGGCATCCTGCTGGATCTGGGGGTTTCATCCGATCAGCTGGCTGAGCCCCAGAGAGGTTTCAGCTTTCAGCAGGAAGGCCCCCTGGATATGCGGATGGACCGCAATTCCGGACTCACCGCCGCGGAGCTGGTGAACAGCCTGCCGGAAGCAGAGCTGGCGGCGCTCATCTGGAAATGGGGCGAAGAACGGCAGTCCCGGCGGATCGCCGCAGCCATTGTCGCGGCGCGGCCCGTCAAGAGCACACGGCAGCTTGCCGAGATTGTGGAGCGGGCAAAAGGCGGCCGGAGGGGAAGAATCCACCCGGCCACGCAGACCTTTCAGGCTTTGCGTATTGCCGTGAACAACGAATTTGAGCATCTGGAACAGGCTTTGGAAGATGGATTGGGGCTGCTGAATCCGCACGGCCGCATGGCGGTGATTTCGTTTCACAGCCTTGAGGACCGGCGGGTGAAAAGATGCTTCAGGGCGCATGCCGGGCGGATGGAATCGCTGCAGGCCGGCGGAGCGGACTGGATCGGAGAGCGACCGAGAGTGGCACTGGTAGGAAGAAAATTTCAGACGGCCGGTCCGGAAGAAATGAAAATGAACCCGAGGGCGCGGTCAGCCAGGCTGCGCGTGGTGGAAAGGACTGAAGATGAGCAGAAAAAGAAAGCGTAAAGTGCACAGCAGGAACACCGGAGCAAAAAACACGGGCTTCCCCTTCACGCTGGCGGGAACACTTCTGTTCGTTGGCTCGGCGGCCCTGTTTTATCTCTGGCTGGGCGGCCGCTGCGAGGCCCTGGGAACCGAAATCAAGAATCTGGAAAAGCACTATTCTGAGGTGCAGGACCGCCGCAGGGTGGAGGAAATCAAATGGGCGGCCATGACAACACTTCCAGGTGTTGAACAGGCTTTAATCCGGCATGGACTGGAAATGCGTTTCCCTGACAAAAGGCACATTGTTGAGGTTCCCGCGAGCCTGTATGCGGGTGGTCTGGACGAATCCTCATTGGCCCTGCACGACGATGCCCATGGCCGTTCGCGGGTTGCCATGAATGACTAAACAACCTTTCAGCTGGCGTCTGGCATGCGTCCTGGTTCTGATCCTTGCGGCGTTTGGCGGACTGTCGGCAAAACTCTTCTGGCTGCATCTGAATCCCAACGATGCGCTGCGGCTTAAAATCCAGAAGACCCTCAAGTTCGAGCATAAAATATCCGTGGGCCGGGGCAGCATCATGGACCGCAACGGCGCGGTCATGGCCGCGGATATTGCCGTGAGGGATGTCAAGGTTGATCCGGGAAAGCTCAATGCCGGCGGGCATGTGCAGTACGTAGCGGAACAGCTTGCTCGCATGCTGGATCTGGACTTGGCCCTGCTGCTGAACAGACTGCAGGGCCGAACCGGAAACTATGCGCCCATCAAGCGTTTCGTTCCGGCTGACAAGGCAGATGAAATTCGTGCGCTGAATCTCCCCTGTGTGCATTTCGATGAGGGGTCTCTGCGCAATTATCCGGGCGGGGCCATGATGGCTCATGTCGTGGGTTTCTCCAACCTGAACGGCGAGGGCAGCGGCGGCGTTGAGCAGCGCTATAACAGCTGGCTGCGCGGGGTGGAGGGGTACCGAATCAGCGAAAAAGATGCCCACAAGAGGGAAATCTTCAGCCGCCGGTCCCTGGACATTCCTCCGCAGGAAGGGTCGGACCTCTATCTGACGCTGGACAGCCGGGTGCAGTATTATGTGGAAAAGGCGCTTCACGAGGCCATGGAGGAGCATCATGCCGCCGGAGCCTGGGCAATTGTCCAGAGAGTGCGCACCGGGGAGATTCTGGCCATGGCCAGTCTGCCGGATTTCGATCTGAACCACTTTGGGAAGGTGGATCCAGAGGTGCACCGCAACCGCGCCATCAGCTTTAATTATGAACCCGGATCCACGTTCAAGGTGGCGGTGATTGCAGCCGCGCTTAACGAGGGGATAATCACGCAGGATGAGGTTTTTGACTGCGAGAACGGGACTTGGCATTACGGGGGAAGACCTCTTCGGGACTATCACCCTTACGGGCTGCTGTCGGTGCAGGATATCATCAAAAAGTCCAGCAACATTGGGGCCGCGAAGATCGCCCTCAAACTCGGAGAGGGAAAACTGGAGAAGTATCTCCGCGATTTCGGGGTGGGGCGTTTTACCGGCATTGATCTTCCCGGCGAGGAGGGCGGCCTGCTGTATTCACGCGCCAGATGGTCAATGCCGGTAAAACGCCCCACCCCGAAATCGCGGAGATAC
>ENA-UPTA01003605-UPTA01003605.1-activated-sludge-metagenome-genome-assembly--contig:-NODE-3605-length-15121-cov-6.353445_pt1 | contig 15121 bp, 10 predicted proteins | sample MGYA00238184_ERZ773361 | MGnify/ENA primary metagenome ERZ773361 (study PRJEB29100, sample SAMN05720205) | activated sludge metagenome | isolation source: anaerobic digester from wastewater...
AAGCAACACTTAAATCTTATTTTGATTCAGTTACTACTACACTTACTAATAAAACCTTATCAAGTCCACTATTTACTGGCACTATAGACGGTTGGATAAGTGCAGGAGAAACTTGGACCTATGCTGGTGCTGATGACCCTACTTATACTTTTAAGGTAAATGCTGATGTAACAGGGAAATATAGTGCAGGTATGAAGATTAAACTAACACAGACTACTGTTAAGTATTTTATTATAACGGCAGTATCAGCTTATTCAGGTGGTTACACTACAATCACAGTTTATGGTGGGACTGATTATGATTTAGCGAATGACACAATTACAAACCCTTATTATTCAATGGTTAAGAGTCCACAGGGATTCCCTATGAGTCCTGCTAAGTGGAGTGTGGAAACAGTTTACACAGGTGATACTACCCAAAATACCCCTACTGTAGGGACTTGGTATCACTTAGGTTCTTTTACCCTAACCTTACCAATAGGGGTGTGGGATTTTGAATATGGGGTAACTGCTTTGGCTGCAACAGATGCTACTCAAGCTGAAGTACAGGTTACTGCTTCAACAGCAAACAATTCGGAAACAGATGTTCACCTTACTTCTCTGTCCTATGTTCAAGCTCCTACAGGGAGTGGTGCGACAAGAGCTTTATTGGTTAGAAGGAAAGTTTTAGAGATTGCTAGTAAAACTGTTTACTATATTAACCTAAAAACATCCCTTGCTGGTACTAATCTTATACAGTTATCTGGAAGTAAGAGTCCTAGTATTGTCAGAGCAACCTGTGCATATCTTTAATATATGAATATATGGAAACACAAAAACAAGACAACAATTTAGGAACTAGAATGAACTATATAATTAAAACATAGGAATTGAAGAAGTTAAGAAGTATGAACACTAAACTAAAATTGATACTTGTATTTTTAGGAGGAGTAATAACAACTCTTTTGATAGAGTATATGTTGAGATGGGAATGATGGTTATTTTAATTTGGTGGTTTTTTAAATAAATTTTTACTTATAAAAACATGAAGGTAAAACCTAAACAAAAAATACTCTTTTATGATGGAAAGCCATTGGTGGACGAAAAGGGGAAACCGGTTCTTTTAAGAGACGCAATAGTGAATTCTCTTAATGCAATAGATCCTAAGAAGGGAAGTGAGTCGTTGGACAAGGCGAGGATTTTTGAAATAAGCATGAAAATGTATGAAGACAAAGAAGAAGTTGAGTTAAGTATGGAAGATAGGGCTTTTATTTTAGAGAGGGCAAAAGAAAACCTCATACCTGTGGTTTATGGGAGGCTTAAAGAAATTTTAGAAAAATAAAATTATGTCAGGAATAGGGAGTACAGCTTATGGCCAATCGCAATATGCCAGTTCGGGATTTAGGTTAACTGGCAAAAAGTTGCTGAAAGAATATATCTATTTCCAAGAGGGAATTTCATTTAAAATTAGTAAACTTTTTGAGCAAGTTCTTACTTTGAAGGAAACTTTTACAATAAAGCGTATAAAAGAATTTATTGACAATCTTGCAGTCTCTTTCAAAGCAAACATTTCTCTTCACAAAACTTTTATAGAAATAACAGGGGCAATTCAAACTGGGTTACAAAGAATTTCTGGAGTCTTTTCTCAAGATACTCTTGCACTCACTTACAAAAGGGGATTATCTAAGATTACAAAAGTTTTTAAGGAAACCCTGTCTTTTATGGACAAGCTGACAAGGAGATTAAATGGGATTGCAATGGGGTGGATAAAGAAGAAAAGACTAGAAACTAATTGGACTAAAACTCCAAGAGCCCAGACAAACTGGGAGAAGAGAGACAATCTGGGAACTTCTTGGAAAAAGAAAGAGATACGAAAGGTTGAGGATTAATTTTGTTATAATTATAGTATGAAACAAATTCTTATTAACAATGTCAATCAGGGTGGAATTGCAGACAGTAAATATGAGGGGGAAAAATATTCAGTAGCTAATTCTGTGTGTTTAGATTTACATTCTATTCCTGGAGTTATACAAGCCAATTACAGACTTAAAAAAGACAGTGGGTCTGTAATAACTGAATTTTGCAAAAACATTGTAGTTAGTTCTAACGGGAATGTTTATTTTTTCAGTAGCAAATCTGGCAAGATTTGGAGAAAGCCTAGCGCTGGTGTGTATTCTTTGCATTATACAACGGTTGCTTCTTCAGGAGAGAGTAAGATTTTAGGGGCTATTGAATATGAAGGTTATATATACTGGGCTACTGAAAAGTTTCTTTTTCAAGTTCCCGTTAATTCTAGTGATTGGGGAGCAGAAGTTGTTGAATGGCAACAATTTGATATTGGAAACAAAGAAAACCATCCGATGTGGATAGCCCGCAACAAAATGTGGATAGGAGATACATATCAGATAGCAAATGTTGCTAGTCCTCTTGGCGGAGGTGCTCCAGTATTTACTTCTAAAGCACTTGATTTGCCATTAGATCAGACTGTAAAAGCCTTGGGTAGTATTGATATTCAATTAGCAATAGGCACTTATGTGGATAATTATGTTAATAAAACTAGTATCTTTAGGTGGGACACTTGGAGTCCTTCTTGGAACATGGAGGACACAATAGAAGAAGTAGGAATAAATGCTTTTATTCCCGTGGATAACTATTTCTTTGTTCAAGCTGGGAAAAATGGAAGTATTTATTCTTATGACTATAACATGCTTTATTTAACAAAGAGGGTTCCAGGAAATTATGACGCAGAGCGCGCTTCTCGTGTAAGTCCAAATGCTGTTGCGTTTTTTAAGGGGCTTCCTATGTTTGGTATGTCTCGTGATGAAAGTGCAACACAATCCGGAGCAATGCCTGGGATATATAGTTTGGGAACTGTTAACCCAAGGATTTATCAAAGAATTCTCGCACTTGAGCACCTAACTTCTACCCACTCTAACACCACAGTAATTGGTGCATTAGCAGTTAGAGGAAACCAGTTGTATGTTTCTTGGGAAGATGGTACAAGCACTGGTATAGATGTTATAGATTATGAAAATCGTTATGAAAGTTCTTATTTAGAAAGTAGAGTTATTTATTTAGACAGAGCAAGCGCAAATACTTACACGCATTTTTCTGTTGGATATGTAGAAATGCCTACTGGGTGTAGTATCAAGGCGTATATAAAGCAGAATTATGCATCATCTTGGACAGAAATTGTTTTAACCCAGGACAAAATTCGTAATAAATATTATTCCGAGTTAAGACTAGAAAGTAGTGTTGTAGAGTTTAAGGTTGAGTTGATAAGTAGCGGATCAAAAAGTCCTATTGTAGATTACATAAGCTTAGTAGGAGAGGAATAAAATGGCTGATAGCGGTTTCAGAGATTTAAAGCCTATTTCAAGGTATGCTAGTAAGGTAACTACTGGATCTAATGTTAATACATTTCCTCCCAACACACAAGAAGGAATATTTAATAGTCTTATTGTAGGAGTTGGTAATTATGTTTTCAAGGTGACAGAAGAGGGAATGTGGCTTGGTGCAGAGAAGTTTGAGAACGCTCCTTTTCGTGCAACTATGGACGGAGTTGTTACTATTGGTGGGTATTCAATTGACGCGTTCTTAAAAGATGGAGAAGCAGCTTCCGACATAAACACACATACCACAACAATAAATGGTTCCCAGATTACGACAGGAACCATTACAGCAGATAAAATAACTGTGTCGGAGCTGTCTTCTCTTAGTGCGAATCTTGGGACTATTAATTCTGGAACTATTAACACAGTAACAGTCAATGGTTCTACTGTTAATTCTACGACCATAAATGGGTCGGTAATTAATACAACAACCTTAAACGGTGGAACAATTAACAGTGCAACCTTAAATAGTGTGGCAATAAATTCTTCTACTTTAAGTAGTAATACAATAACAGGAAACACCATTTCTGGAAACACAATAAGTGGTGGAACAATTAGTGGAACAACTGTAAGTGCAAGTACAATTTCTGGAAACACAATAAGTGGTGGAACAATTAGCGGAACAACTTTAAGTGGAAGCACGGTTTCTGGAAATACTATAAGTGGTGGGACTGTTAGTGGAACAACTATTAGTGGAAGTGTAATAATTGTCCCCAACGAAAGTGGTGGGAGTTCTGGCTATTTAAGATGGTCATCAGGAAGCAGGATTTGGTCAGATAGCAATGGCTATATGGGATATAGAGCGGTAGGTAATCGTCACTATTTTTACAATGGAACAACCGAAAGATTTGTTCTAATGAGTTCTGGTCTTCAAAACTATATAAATGGAGGACTTGATTGTAGGGGTGGAAATCTTAATGTACAGAGAGGGTATTCTGTAAGATTTGGTCAATCTGGATATACATCTGGAATGACTTTTTATGTCAATGGTTATACTTATCTTTACAATACTTTAACAGTTTATGCGGGACTAGCAGTTACTGGAACTTTTTCTTTCACTGGTAGCACCTCTGTAATGAATTGTCATGTAAACAGCAATGCTGGGGTTTATAATTTTGGAAGCTCTACTTCGTATTTCAACTATATGAATGCGAGGGGATTTACAACACACTCAATGACCAGTTTTGATTCTCTTGTCAAGCTTCCAAATGGAGAAGAAGTTGATGATATAACAGCGCTTAAATCAATAAAAGAAAGGAAAGAAATTAAAGATGAAAAAACAGGTCGTATACTTTTGGACAAGAGAACATTTCCTGTGGATATTTTAGTAAAAGCTTTTGACCCAGAAACGGGAAAAGAATACAAAAGAGATGAAAATGATGACCCAATTGTAGGCGGAAAACCTCGTCCAGATGCAGACGGTGTAGATTTGGTACAGTTTACTTCTCTTCTGTTAGGGGCTTTTAAGCAGTTAGTTGTTCGTGTTGAAGAGTTAGAAAAAATGTTAAAATATAAGTAAGAAAATTATGGCAGACATACAACCAACAGACACATTATCAGGAATTTTGGGAGCAATACAACCTCCAATAACACCAGATTTAACTGGTGTTCCAGTAGGTGGGGTTCTACCTCAATCAGCCCCTCCTACTTCTCCAGGAGAATTAGACAGTTATTTACAAAGCTGGCAGAATCAAACTTTAAACAGTTTACAGGAAGATTGGTCTAATTATTTTGAAGAAGAAGGAGCTGGTCAAATGCAACAAATACAAGAGCAGATTATGCCAGAAGAGACATTGCCTAAACCGCCTGATTATGCAGAAATTTTAAGACAAGGAAGAGAAGAGTGGGGTTTGGATCAAATGGAGCAGGATTTGATTGAACTTAAAAGAATGGAAAGGGAACAACAGGCAATAAGAAGAGAGAGAATTAGTGGGACTTATGAAGAAAGAACTAGAATGAGTGCAATCCAGGGGCAGGTGGGTGAAATAGAAAGACAAGAAATGCAAAGAATTGATGCAATTAACAGAGAAATTGCCTATAAAACAGATTCTATAAATACTGCTTACAACATAATAAACAGTATGATTAATATTTCTAGAATGGGTTGGCAAGATGCAAAGGAATGGTGGCAAACGCAATTTAATGCGAATATGTCAATATATCAGCAATTAAGAGGGGAGTATGAAAGTGATAGAGCATTTGCACAACAACAAATAGAATATCAGCAGTCAGTTGCAAAAGCTAATTTGCAAATTTATACAGACATGATTTCAAAAGGACAATTAACCTGGGATCAAATTGACGAAGCCACTAAAACTCAAATAACCAAGTTGGAAATTCAATCTGGTTTAGGAGCTGGGTTCTTATCTAAGGTTAAAATTGATCCTGATATACAAATTAAGGCAATTAGTAATAGAGATGTCGGAGGAATAAGATATGCAGATGTATTAAAGTATAACCCACAAACAAAAGCTCTTGAGGTTGAAACAATTAAAATAGGAAAAGTTTCATCTTCTGGTGGTGGTGGAGGTGGAACTCCAACAGTTAGAAATAGTTATGGTTATACAGAAAAGGAGTGGAAGAGTAAGATTGCTGATGCCCGTTCTTATCTTGTACAATTGGAAAAGGATTATGAAAAACAAATGAAAGAAAAGGGGTGGGAGACTGGAACTGGAGCCTATGAAGGAGATAAGATATTAGCAGACTGGGAGATAAGAAATGCTGCTAGGGACTTTACTGCCAAGTATGGAGAGGCTGGTCCGGAATTGCTATATGAAGCATTAAAGTCTGGTGGGTACAAGACTTGGGACTTCAAAAATAACAAAGAAGCCCCATTAAGTATCTTAGGGATAGACTAACTTAATAACATGAACTATGAGCTATCAAGATTTCAAAAAATGGCTAGACGAAGACGAAGATGAAGAAGAAGAACAGCAATCTCAACAAGTTTCTTCTAGCGGTGGCTTTGAGAGTTTTAAAAGGTTTATAGAAAACAGAGAAGAAGTAAGAGGAAGAGAACCGGAAGAAACTGGAAAACCAGAAGAAAGGGAAGAAGAACCTTCTGGAAAAAATTTATGGCAGCGTGCAAAAGAGACTGTTAAGAAAATTTTCCCCCCTAGTAAAGAAGTTGAAACTCCACCTGAAAAGATAAAATCAGTTTATACTTCCAGAACATCAGAAGCTGTTAAACATTCTGCGGAAATAGAGATAGCAGAAATTGATCAGAAGATTGCAAAGATGGAAGCCGACCGAGAAACTCTTTTATATGTTACACAAGGAGGAACAGCAAAAGTGGCTGTTAAAAGTATTTTAGGTAGTGCTTCTGCAGAAGATACACAGAAATTACAAGAGAAACAAAGACAAGCCAATGAAATAGCGAAGTCCTACAAAGGAGAAGATAAAGAGTATGGTTATGCCGACTTAAATGGTATTGCAATGGAATTAGAATCAGACATAGAAAGTCTTAAAAGAAGTAGAGAACAGTTGGAAATGGTGGTAAAAAACCAAGAGGCAGGACCAAGTAACAAGTTTACAGACTTTGTCAAAGAAATTATTCCTGGGTTAAAATCTCCTACTACTCTTCCAATCATAGGGGATTTGGTTTCTCTTGCTTACCGTATAGAAGAAGATAAAGTAAGTGAAAAAAGGGAAAAAGGAGAAAAACTAACTCCTAGTGAAGAGGTTATTTATAAAAGAATTAAGGCGAGAGAAGAATATGAAAAAAGAAATATTTCAGTTTTACAAGAGTTTGGACAAGCAATCCCAGAAACTTTGTCTCTGATGGCTGAAATGTATGTTGGAATGGGAAAACCAACAGCTGGACTTAAAGGAGTTCCAGCAGTTTTAGATATGTCTAAAAGAGCAACTAGAGCATCTTTTACTGCACATCTCCCAAGTCTCTTTGATGAATTTGCTAATAGAGTTTTTGACCAGTATGAAACAGTACCAACACAGGGAGGTGGTTTTGAGTTGGTAAAGATGAAAGAAGGAGATGTTCCAACTACTGCCGCAATATCTGCTATTGCGCAGGTATGGGCTAATGATCAAGTAGAAGCAGTTGGCGGAGAACTTGTTGATTCTGCTCTTGGGTTTTTATTCAAACCTTTAGGAAAAATTCTTACAAAGGTTCCTAAGGTTGAAGGATTAGAATCTTCTAAGGCATTTCAGGCAATCAAGAAACTTTATAAAAGTGAAGCTTTAAGTGAATTTTTTGCAAGGCAGTCTCCTGTTGGTGAGGTTGCAGAAGAATTTATGGGACTACAAGTGGACAAACTTACTAATGGAGAACCACTTGGTATAACAGCAGAAGAGGCAAAGAGAATAACTTCTGTTAGCTTAATGATGTCTTTATTGTTTGCACCAATGGGTCTAATGGATTTGCCCAATGGACAAAGTAAGAAAATAACTGAAGAAGATTTAGACAAACTTCCCTCTGGATTAAAAGAAGAAGTAAAAGAAGAAATCGCAGGGAAAGATGTTATAGACAAAGAGGATATGAGAGAAATTTCTGCAAACATAGTAGACAAGCTTGAATCAGGAGAAATTAAAGTTGAAGTACCAGAAGAAGAAGTCAATATAGAAAAAGCACCAGCCAAAACAAAACAAGAAGTTAAAACAGAAGAAGAAACTATTACAAAAGAAGCTTCGTCTAAAATGGTGTGGGAATCAGGTGCTGAAGAAGTGGCTACTATTCCCGATGAACCAATGGATTTCTTACTTGATCACAAAGGACAAGACTGGTCAGAGGCAAAGGCCACAATTTCTTTTGATGTAGATAATGATACACAAGAAGACTTAGGATATAAGATAACATTAAAAGATGGAACAGTGGTAAACAATCCGGAAGCAGGGAAATTGGGTGGAAGTCCATACTTTAAAACTCTTAAAGAAGCAGAAGCTTATGCAGAAAAGGTAGTTGTTCAACAACAAGAAGAAGAAAAGCTTAAAAAACAAGGGTGGATACCAATAGAAAATGCTAGAAAATTTCAAATTGGAGATTTGACTTTTTATTCTCACAAAAACGATAGTGGTGGCTATACAATAACAGAAGCCACATCTGGGTTTTCTGTCGCTAGAGGAGACACATTAAAAGAAGCAAAAGCCAATGCAGAAACTACAATTAAAAGATATGGAATTAAGAGAACTAAAGAACTTATAGCAGATAAAATTTCTCAATACGGACAAAGTCCTGATGGTAAAGCATATATGAGAGTTAAAACAGAACAAGATTTAAGACAGATGACGAAAGAAACAGAAAAAGAAGTTAAACCCAAAACACAAAAAGAAAAAGTAAAAGAAGCTGTTAAAGCAGGTCGTAATGCGGTTGCTATTGAAAAAAACAAGGAGGTAGTTGAAAAGAAAATTGTTCCTAGGGTCAAAGAGGCTATTAAAGAAACCAAGTATTCTTTTGAAGAATGGGCAAAAACACAAAAGAATCTTCCAAGCAATCTAGAAGAACCTCCTTATTCTTTTGAAGAATGGTTTAAGAAATATCAAATACCAGATAGAGATGTTGATCCAAGAATTGAATATGATGCATATGTAGCCAGTTTAGAAGAGGAAGGGTATGAAGTTTTTGGAAATGCTGATTATGGAATAAAAGTTAGAAAAGTTGGGGAAGAGAAAGAATATGAAGCAATTAAGCAAAAAATGAAGAAGAGATTAACTCCGGAAGAAGCAGTAGAAGCACAAAGAATAGTAGATGAAGAGCTTAAAGCTTCTGGTCTTGCTAGTGTAGATGTTTCTCAAAAAGAAGATATACAGTTCTTAAATTCTCTTAAAAATTTTAGATCCCAAGGTGCTACTAAAGAAAAGGCTGATGCAATAAATACTGCCTTGGAAGAGTATTCTCCAACGATTGCACCAAATTACAAATTCACGAAAGAAAAGGTTGAAGAAAGGAATAAAAGAATATCTACACTACCAGCATTGGAACTGCCAGAAATTGTCAATATTGTTAATAGCTTGTCTGACAAAGAATTGCTGACCATAGTTAAAAAGTTTAGAGGAAGCACTAGTAAAAGAGGAATGTTTAGATACAAAGATCAAGAAGCAACAAGTATAGATGTGTTAGCAGCCTTATTTTCTGACCCGGAAGTTGCTAGTAAAACAATAGCTCACGAAATAGGACACTTTGTAGACTTTCTTCCAGATAATAGAATGGCAGGGACATTTGCATCAAAGATTGCAGGGTTAAAAAGTATGGCAAAAAACTTCGGAGAATTTAAAGACTCTGTTATGAGAGAAGAAATTTATGCTTTATCAAAAGATGTATGGAGGCCATATTCAGAAGAAGCTGCAGAAGAATCATACATAAGATATAGGAAAAGTGCAGAGGAACTATATGCAGATTTCATATCTATGTTGTTTATAGACCCAGGACTGTTGAAGAAAGAAGCCCCACACACACTCTCTGCTTGGATATCCTATTTAGAAAACAAGCCAGAAGCAAAAAAAGTTTTTGAGGAGGCGTGGGATTTAATGCTTAAAACAGGAGATGAACTGTATGACCAGAGGAGTAAAAATATTAGAGAAATGTTCCACACAGGAGATGAGAAGTTATGGGGAGTAGGAGAAGCCGCAGAACTAAACGAAAGAAAAAGAGCTTCTTTCTATTTAATAAGTGCTTGGAAAGGAATAGGAACAGCTGTAAATGAGGTTAGAACACATTTTGAAGATATAAAAACACCGCTTAGAGTTATAGAAAAGAAAGCACAAAAAGAGTTGGGAAGAAAATTATCTATAGAGGAAAGAATAAGTAAACAGGTTGAATCGTTACAAAAAATCAGCGCACAAGAACAAGCTTATATAGATACATATTATGATCCAATTAAGAGAAGATTAGACGCAGAGGGATTGTCTTGGGAATTGTTGGGTGAATATCAGTTCTTAAATCGTATTGTAAAAGAAAGGGGAGATTTAACTCCACAAGAAGCTTATGATGCACTAGAAGATGTTTCTTTGTTAGACATTTTTACTGAAAATGACAAGGAAATAGATATCAATTTTAAAAAGGTTTTAGCAAATGTAAAAGAAGATGTTATGCTAACAGATTTTATAGAAGAAAGTATTGAAAAAGGAAAAAGTATTTCAGAAGTTATAGGGGATTTAAGAAACGGAATTTATAAAACTCTTTTTGGAGAAAAAGGACCACGAACAAAATCAGAAGTTTATGTGCAGAAAATACTAGAAAATGGCGGACTGGCTAAGAGATTGTCTACTTATCTTCCAATGAAATTAGGAATTGCTAATCCACTTGGTTTTACAACAGAAACAGCTGCTGCTCAAATTGATTATATAAAAAGACAATTAGGAGATGAAAAGTTCGAGTTACTAAAGCAGATAGCAGAAAAAGATTTTAGGGCTGGATCCTTAGCACTATTAGAGCTGAAAGGTGCGAAGAACTACTTTGGAGAAAACAAGATACAGAAGATTAAAGAAAACGAGGCCTATGTGACATTTGCCGTTAATCATTATTTGGAAAAGTATATTCCAGTACAAATTAGAAGACAGGTAGGAACCTTGAAAGGAGTAGCGAATGTTGCAACCGCAACAGCACTGAAGAACACTTCTTTGTTAAGGGCAATAGAGCAAAATGAGGTTAGATTAAATGCTGTCAAGTTTCTTGAAAAGTGGGAGCCAGATGCAATTAAGAAAGCTCCCATGAGATTTGATTTTAGTCGTGGTTATCAAGTTCTAGACGAAGGAAAAGCTAGTAGAATGAAAGGTTGGGAAGTATTTTATTTCATGGAGAATGGGAAAGCAAGACAAGTTATGCTTAGAGAAGATGTCTTCAATGCTATTACAGAAAGAATTGCCGATGGAAATACTCTTGGTTTAAAAGTTTTGAATTTTGTTAATAGCAAATTTTATAGACCAATATTTGTAGTATATAATGCAGCCTTTGGTGTTTATAATGTTCAAAGGGACTTCCTAAGAACTTGGAGAAACAATCCATGGACAACTTTGCCAGAACTGCTATATTCTTACACGAAAGCACTCCCACAAACAGCAAAATCGGTTTTCAAGAGAGAAGATTCTGAACTCATTCGTGAAATGAAGAATAAGAGAATGCTTGGTTTCTACCGTGATGATGTTTATGGAAACTCGTCTTCTGTAACTTCTGCGAAACTTTTTGAACTATACCAAACCAAGGCTGGAGAAACCAAAGCAAAAACTGCATTGGAAAGAGGACAAAGATTATTAGATACAATTTCCAAGTTTAACCAAATGTTTGAAATGCTTCCTAAGGTGGCTGTAAAAATGATAATAGATAACAAACAAGCATTTAAAACAGATGCAGAGGTTAGAGATTTTATTGTAAATTATGTTGGGTCTCCCAACTTCCAGAACAAGGGACAATACTACAGATACTATAATAACATCTTTCCATTCTCAAATGCAGTTAAAGAGGGGTGGAAAGGAGATTTAGAAGTTCTTACTGGAAAAGGTACTGCTGGAGCCAAAGGAGGAATTGTAGCAACCTTAAGAATTTTAGAAATGACAGTTCTTCCAACAGCAATAAGTTATATGGTTCGTGCTGGCTTACCACCATTTGATGACGACGACGAATGGGGTGATTTAAGAAAACTTTTAGAAAGGATACCAAGAAGAGACTTTGTTTCTTTCTTACCTCTTCCAGTTGGAGAGTGGAAAGGGAAAACTATTTATGTTCCATTAGCACGAGCAGAAACTGATCAACTAATAGCACAAGTAACATGGGCTTTAATGGACGGGATAACAGATGTAAAAGGAGAAAACCCACTACAAACTATTGCTGATGCTCTTATTTCAGAATTTCCAAGTATTAATCCTTTGTTTACAACTATGGGGGCTATTGTTAAAACGGCTTCCGGAGAGAACCCCTATGACAGTTTTAGAGGAAGATATGTCTTTGATCCATATACATTTGAAACAATGACTGGAAAAGAGAAAACTCTTGGACTAATAGAATACTTGGCAGGAGTTAATGGTATGAATGTGATTTTCAGAAGTTATGATCCAAGAAAGTATGGAGAAGAGAGTTCTCCATTGCAGAAAGCACATCAAGTGCCATTTGTTGGAAATGTTATATATAGATTGATAAGAGAGTCCAACTATGGAATTATAGAAACTGCTTACCGAGAAAAGGTGGCAAGCGAGAAAGAACAAGTACAGCTTAAAAAAGAAAGAGACAGAATGATGGCTGAAGATGCTAAAGTTCTAATAGAAAAGAATGCTAGTGTTAAAGAGTTAGAAAGTAAACTTCAAGAGTATCAGGAAGTAGCTATTGGTCGTTCTAAACCACCACAAGGATATACAGAAGAAGAAAAGATAATAGCCAACAATGTCAGAAAGAGTTTTAAGAAAGCACTTTTGAAAGAATCTGGGAAAACTCCTAGCTGGAGAGTCATAAATGCTAATACAAATAATGAGAAAAAGAAAATCTTGTTAATAGAAAAAGAAAATCTTTCTGAAGAAGAGTTTACTAACTACTTAAGAAATTTGAGAAACTATGAAATTATTAGTGATGAGTTTGTAAAAGACTTGCGAAAAGAAGGATATATTAAACAATCTCAATATCAGAAAATAATTTTGGGAGACAGATTTAAGTTCCACCCGATTTACTAATGTTATAATTATATATATGAAAGAACTAACAGAAAAACAAATCCGGGCAATTGCAAGAGAAGAAGCATTACTAGTCCAGAAAGAAGTGTTAACAGAACTAAATGAACTTAAAAAAACATTAGAAAGACTAGAAAGATTGTTGTTGGGAGAACTAGGAACAGACCAAGAAGACACTCTTAAAGCAAGAGCAAATTTCGCATACCAACATGCAAAAAGAGATTCTGATTTAAAAATTACTGAAAGAACAATACCAGTTTTAGAATGGTTTGAAGACTGGGATAAGCCGGAGAAAGGGGAGAAAGAAAGTAGGTTTTCAAGACTAGGAAGAATGATGTCTATTTTCGGAAAAATTGAGTGGTTATTTGCCATTTTGGGAGTAACCACAGTGACCAATCTCTTCCTAATTATTAAGGCAATTTTAGATTTCTTAGGTTAAGTTCTTGACACTGGCTAATTTTTAGTCTAATCTATTTTAAGGAGGTTGTATAATAATGCCCCAATATATACAAGGTTTTAAATATATAACAATTCACCACACTGCTGGTGTATCTGGAAATACCAAAGAAGAATTACCTGCCATTGCAAAATCAATAGAAGCTCTCCACAAGAAGAAATCTTATGCAGAAAACTATAAAACTGGTGGCGAATTTGGTTATTCCTATGCTTCTTATCATTATCTTTTCGCATTAGATGGGTCATACATTCAATTACATGACACAAAATATCAGAGAGCACATGCAACAGACAATGCCAGGGGTTCTTCTTCTCACAACAAACATGGAATAGCCATTGCCATTGCTGGAAATATGGATATTACAAAACCAAGCGAACAGCTGATAGAAGGGATTTCTCAATTATGTGCCAGCTTAGAAAAGAAATATGGAGTAAGTTTTATGATTAGGGGACATAAGGAAACTGCTTTGTACACAAATAGTGCTGGGAAAATTTTCTATCCAGAGAATACAGGCGTGTATTATACAGCGTGTCCTGGAACTTTTATGGGAACTTCTAAAAGTGGTGCAGTAAAACAAATTATAGATAGGACAAATGAGATATTAATAGAGAAACCATGGTACGAAAGTGTTACGAAAAGCGAATTGCAAATTACTAATCCGCAACCAGCATATTTATATGACATTGATTCGGGGGAGAGAGTAAAAACCTATTTAAGCAATTCAATAATAGGAGTTAGTTATTCACTTGGAGATTATTATCTTACGCAGTACAGTGTTTCAAACAAAATAAAAAACGGTTTTAAGAAAAGTGAGTGGCAAGTTTATGATGAGTCCCAAGTTACTGATGTTGAAAAGCTTAGGAATGAAATAAAAAGATTAAAAGAAGAACTTGGTTCTTTACAAAATGCATACAATCAAATGAGTGTTAATTTAGAAGAAAAGAACTTGACTATTGACGAATTGAAACAAGAATTACTTTCTGAAAAAAGAAAGAATGAAAGTCTAGAGATCCAGATGGCAGAGAAAAAGGTTATAATAGAAAGGTTAGAAAATGATATTAAAAAGGCGAATGAAAAGGTTAGTAATTTAGAGAAGAGTTTGGAGACCTGTTCAAAAGTCTCAATAAAAGACTTGACATGGTCTGAAATATTTTCTGGTGTATTGGCCAAACTCGTAGGAAAGAAGCCAGAATAATTTTTTATTTATTAAAAATGGACGAAATTCAACCGGTAAAAACGGTGAGAATGAGATTAGAAGAAGAAAGAAGAAAAATGGAAACTCTTGTAAATATAATCCTATATGGAAGCATAACAATATCTTTTATTAGTATGCTAATTAAATTTATCTTTTTCAAAAATGGATAAAATTCAGTTAGGTGTCTTAATAGCAGGTGCTATTCTCCCATTTTTAATTTCTCTAATAAAGAGATGGGTTGTTTTAACAAAAGAACAAACATCTTTCTTGGTGTTTTTGGTTTCTTTTGTAATAGCTTCTTGCTTCCAGTTAGTTGAAACTAACTTTGCATGGGGAGAATATCTCTCTAAAATAACAGAGGTTTATGCCACTTCACAATTAATTTACTGGGCAGTATTAAAAACCTTAGAACTAGACCAAAAGATAGAAACTAAATAACTTAAAACCCTGAAACAATGGAAGATGGCCTGTATTATCCTGATGGGAGTTATAA